>ODAI013231884.1_pt1 | contig 16475 bp, 9 predicted proteins | sample 1539321 | NCBI WGS metagenome assembly ODAI01 (sample SAMN02144231, study PRJEB22623) | gut metagenome | biome: sheep rumen | host: Ovis aries | place: New Zealand | reverse complement strand
CGGCAGTAGATTGTAAGCAATAAGCCCAGCAAAGAGATTACTGGCAAAGTTGTCAATCGATCGATGTCTAGTATGTTCAATATGACAGACATTCTTGAGTTCATCGTTGACAGTCTCAATGAGAGGAGTGGAGTCAATAATGGAGATGCCAGTGCATTTGCCCAAGGCGCATGTCTGAAAGAACAGGAGCAGGTGAAGCCCGACCTTGGCCTGGCGCTCTACGAAACGGTTATAAGAGATGACATGAGGAAACTCTTTGCGCATATGCTGGCAGATGTAGCCTAGATAGAACGATTTGAGGTCACGGAAGCGACTGGTATGAAACAGGACGAGGATGGTCATGATTTCGCTGTCAGACATGCGTCCGGGACGGTTCCGATGCTGCTTACCGGAGGTGGAAATCGCACGTTATTTAAGTTCTGGCTCAAAATATTTGCAGAATTCGTCGAGAAAACAAAAAATTTCAATTATACTTGCAGTCGTCATAGGAGTGTGGATTGATTGTAACTTGTTGTTTAGCAGCTATAAAGATACAAAACAATTCGCACTCCTACAATTTTTCAAGCATATTTCTTATACCGAACTCACGTTAAAAAAAGAACAATATTCTCAAGTACGAACATAGATTTCGAAAATCACTTGGAATTTGTGCAACGCGTCGCACCAATTCATACTGCACCGATTAGTTCGACCGTCGGACTAACTCAGACATCAATGGGCTTCCTTTTTCTGACGAATGAATGCTGCATGCTTTCAAGGTCATCAGGATGCACAAATCCATGGATGAAAACAGATAAAGACAAATCACAAGCCTTGTGAAAAAGATTTTTTTGGGGACTTATGGATAATGGAGGCAAAAATAAGTTGTATCTTTGTGGCCAGAAAACAATCATTACCTTATGAACTACCAGTAATATTTATGATAGATAAAAGCAAGATAGTGAGGTATGATGCTGAAATGGCAGTGCATGCAAATGGAGCCGCCCAGTATTTGGATGCTTTGATAGGTGGCAAGTTCGTGAAACGGGAGCAGGCTCGCGAGATGGCTGATTATGTTTTAGTACAATCAAAGAGAAACATAGAAAGTAGTCCTTATGCTTCGCAAGAAGAGAAGGATTCCGGGATACGTAGTCGGGAGAACCTGATGAATATGTTGAAAATGCAAATGTGACTATAGTTAAAGTTTAGCGAGATGGCAAGTTGGCATAAAGAATTATTACCTCGTGAGAATGGGGAGCTTGTTGAAATGCAAGTTCCTGAGATAATCTCAGCCAGTCGGAGTACGGATATTCCGGCCTTTTATGCTGATTGGTTCTTTTATCGATTGAAAGTAGGTTACTCTGCATGGACAAATCCATTCAATGGTATTAAAGGTTATGTGTCGTATAAAAATACGCGTTTCATTGTTTTCTGGTCAAAAGACCCATCCCCACTTCTCGGCTATTTAGATGACTTGAAAGAAAGAGGAATAGGGTGCTATATTCAATACACGCTGAATGATTATGTCAAAGAAGGTTTGGAAAAGGGGGTAAAGCCTATAGAATACCGAATAGATGCCTTTAAACGATTGGTTGATAAATTGGGTGTGGGAAGTGTCATCTGGCGATTTGATCCTCTGATGCTCACTGATACTATTGATATTGAAACGCTTCTTGAGAAGATAGAGAATATAGGAAATCAGCTGAAAGGTTATACTGAGAAACTCGTTTTTAGTTATGCAGACATTACCTTGTACAAGAAAGTGAAGTCAAATCTCGAAAAGAATGGCATCAAAAGTAGAGACTGGACAGAAGATGAGATGCGCGAGTTGGCAGAAGGGCTGGCCAAACTAAACCAATCATGGGGATACACCTTAGCAACATGTGGCGAAAAGATTGACCTTAAGCCTTATGGTATTGAGCATAATCATTGTGTTGATGATGCCTTGATTATAAGACTGGCATATCACGACAAGTTCCTCATGGACTTTCTGAAAGTAAAGATACATCCTATGCCAACTCCCTCTATCTTTGGAGATACAGAGCCACTACCGCCAGATGCGATTATTCTTCCTAATAATACTTATGCCACTCGTGGCGATAACAGGGACAAAGGACAAAGAGAGTTCTGCGGATGTATGAAGAGCAAAGACATCGGAGAATACAATACATGTGCTCACCTTTGCGAGTATTGTTATGCGAATACGAGCAAGGAGGTCGCTATTGCTAATTGGAAACAGCATCAAGTAAATAAAGAATCGGAAACCATAACAGGGAAATAATATGGCATTACAAATTTATAAAGTTTCGGAATATAACTACATCTCTGAGTCAAAGCAGTTTGAGAATGTCTGTCAACTGCTTAAGCAAACGTATGCCGATAGTTCCGAAGAATGCATTCTAATTGGGAACTACAACATTGAGGGGGTAGAATTAGATGCACTACTCATTACAACTGGCGGCATCAGGATTTTGGAATTCAAGAATTGGGGTGGTCATATCATTGCCCGTGAAAATGGCTCTTGGACATCAGATAACATGATTATAGAGGGCGGGGCAGGGAAGAAATCACCATACGAACAAATCAGACTGAACAAGAGCCGTGTGACAAAAGGACTCACAAGTCTATTAGGTATTAAACCCGCCCATATCAGTGCCGCCATTATCTTTGGGCAAGATTCGGAAATAGATGCGTCGCAATTGTCAGATACTGTTAAGATTTGGCTGACTGTTTGTGACAACTCGCACTTGAGAACTATCTTGAATGGCCTTGACACATCGACTTTATCTAATGAACTCATACAGTCTGTTCCTGCCAAACTGAAGATTGAGGAATTCTCTATAGATAATAGCAGTCCCCAATCTGTTACCATTAACGAAACATACGAGCCAGAGGCAACGACCAACTTTTTTAATGAATTGGAAACCGCTGTCAGTTTGAGACCGGATTTTCGCAAAGTCTATCGGTCATTCAATCAGGTGTTCCGGAAATTCATTAATAAACAGACCAATCAGACGCGGTTGAACCTGGGAGGAGCATTCGCTAAAACCGACTATCTTCTGAAGGAGTACAGGGCTTCGCGTAAACTTGTCAAAACGACCAATGACACCAGAGTACGATTGAGGAAATACTACGAGATGCCCGAATCTGAATTGCAAAAATTCTGTTTGTTTGATTTGAAGAATCTATGCCAATTTATCGCTTTTATCTGTGATTGCAATATCCCAGGTTCGCTGATAGCCTTATTTCCAACAGAAAAGGTTCCATCGTTTACACCTATATTGGTTGGAGAATGTCTAAGGGCCATTGTTGAACAATGGGATGATGATTATGCCTATGTACAAATAGAAGATGTCTCTGACGAGGAATTGACAAAAGTTAGCTACTCCTATGGTAACATCATCTATAACTATGATTGGAGCTATTTGAAAGATATGTTCTACAAGGGTGCACAACTGAATCTTGTGCGACCGAGAGAAGATGATGGAGTAATATACCCGGAGCTAATCATATTTGAACCCGACTATTTGGTTAATATATCAACCGTGGCACATTGCTTTACTAACTATGCCGACTCTCCTTTCGTGGAACTGACAAAGAAGTTGGAACCTTCAAAAACCACGGAGGCAATCGTCCTGGGTAATTTGGCAGGGCAATTGCTGGATGAATCCATACACCAATTACCTAACACCCGTTCATACACCGAGAGTGTGAAGGACTTCTTTAAAAACAATGCCATAGGGTTATTGACAGCAGGTGTCGGACCTCAATTTCATAGTGATGCTCAAAGACAAAAGCAAAATATCACCCAGGCCATTCAGGTTTCTTTACCAACAGCCTTGCAACGGTTCAATTCGAAAGATGGCTTAGTTGAACCCTCATTCTTTTCAGAAATGCTAGGCCTGCAAGGTCGTATGGACTATCTTCAGATGGACTTTAAGGTGTTGTTGGAGCAAAAGTCTGGAAAAGGAAGTTTCCCTTATGATAATTTCACCACTCCACGACAGACTGATGAGCACTATGTGCAGCTTCTCCTGTATATGGCACTGATTCGATACAACTATAGGGAGATATATGAAAGAAACGGGAAAGAACTTCATGCCTTTTTGCTATATTCCAAGTATAGTGAAAGTTTGTTGGGCCTTGGATTCTCACCTGAGTTGATATTCAAGGCTATCAAGGTTAGGAACGGCATCGCTTGGACGGAAATGCTATATACGCAACCTAATGGCTACAGGATTCTAGACGGTCTGACACCAGGCCAGCTAAATATGAAGAAGGTAAATAATCCTCTTTGGATTAATTACCAGATGCCACAAATAGCAAGCATCTTGAATCCTATCCAGAATGCCACGGAGTTGGAAAAGGCATATTATTTCAGATTCTTGACATTTATTGCCAATGAGCATGTCATGTCTAAGTTGGGCAATAAGACAAAAGAGAGTTCCGGCTTTGCTGCCACCTGGCATGATTCCCTTTCTGACAAATTGGCCGCTGGCAACATTTATGACAAACTCACACTTGACTGGCCCAATGCTGACACAACAGGAAGAATCGATACAGTTGTGCTGAAGTTCTCGGAGACAGACGAAAACGACATGTCCAATTTCCGTACTGGGGATATTGTTATTCTGTACCCGTATGAGAAAGACAAAGAACCTGATGCACGAAAGACAATGGTATTCAGGTGTACAATAGAGGACATTCAGACGGATAAGATCTCACTGGCACTCAGAGCAACCCAGTCTGACAACCGTGTATTTGTAAAAGAGCAAGGTAAGCTTTGGGCGATAGAACATGATTTCATGGAATCGTCATATAGTTCACTCTATAAAGGCATGCAGTCTTTTCTTACTGCTCCTAAACAAAGACGTGATTTGCTATTGCTTCAGAGAGAGCCCGAAATAGACAACACTTTGGAACTGAAAGGTAACTATGAAGAATTTAACGACCTTGCCCTGCATGTAAAAAGAGCCAAAGACCTGTTCCTTATCATTGGCCCTCCAGGAACAGGAAAAACGTCATACGGACTTCTGTACACCGTGAAGGAGGAACTCATGGAACCTGATTCCAGCATCCTTCTGTTATCTTATACCAATCGGGCTGTAGATGAGATATGTAGCAAACTGACAAAAGAAGGTATTGACTTTATAAGAATCGGTGGGCCGCTCAGTTGTGCGTTAGAATACAGAGACAGACTGTTAAGTTCTATTGTCCAGAATACACAGAAAGTAGGTGACTTGAAGGTAATTCTGCTTTCGGCACGTGTTTTCGTTGGTACTACCACGTCCCTGAACAGTAACATATCGCTATTCCAAATGAAGCAGTTTAGCTTGGCTGTTATTGATGAGGCTTCACAGATACTTGAACCTCACTTGATAGGACTATTGAGCGCAAAAAAAGACGGTGTGCCTGCTATTCGGAAATTTGTTCTGATTGGTGACCACAAGCAATTACCTGCTGTAGTTCAGCAAAAACCAGAAATTTCAAAGGTTCAAGATGCGTTATTAAACAATATACATCTTACGGATTGCCGTTTGTCCCTATTTGAGCGCTTGCTTAAACAATATGTCAGGAACAAAGATGTCACATATATGCTAACGAAGCAGGGGCGTATGCATCATGATATTGCATTATTCCCCAATTATACATTTTACAATAACCAGTTAAAGGAAGTTCCTCTCTACCATCAGACTACGAATTTACCTCTGACAGGAACAGGTAAGAATGGCATTGACGATTTGCTGGCCACACGCCGCATAGCCTTTATCGCATCAGGAACGCCTCAAAATTCTCCAACAGATAAAGTCAACCAGAACGAGGCTGATATGATTGCTGCAATGGTAATAAGGATATATGAGAGAGAAAAGGGTAATGGTTTCGATGTCAATACAACAGTTGGCGTCATCGTGCCATACAGAAATCAGATTGCAGCTATTCGCAAGACCATTGACCAATATGGAATCAGCATCTTGCATGACATTACCATTGACACTGTAGAACGCTACCAAGGTTCGCAGAGGAAGTATATCATATACGGGTTTACGATACAGCAATACTATCAGTTGAATTTCCTGACAAATAACGTGTTTGAAGATTTCGACGGGAGTATTATTGACAGGAAACTGAATGTGGCAATGACCCGTGCTGAAGAGCATCTGATAATGGTAGGTAACCCAGAATTGCTATCTAACAATTTCACGTTCTTCAAGCTAATTGAGTTTGTGAACAGCAAGCACGGCTTCTTCAAAATCCCAAAAGACTGTTTTGTTTCTGGAAATTTCGCTGTTCCTCAATATGATACAGAAGAACTTGACCTTAGCAAAGCTACTTTCACGGTGTCGAAGCCATATAATGATGCTTACATAAAACATGTCCTTCAGCCTGTTAAAGAAGGGTCTGGTGAAGAATGGCCAACAAAAGTGTTCGGGCATGACATGGCAGAGAATTTGAATGCCATAGGTTATGGCAGAATAAACTTCACAAATCAGTTGCAGATGTTTGATGAAGTTAATATGTCACCTGAGCGACAGGTATTGATCTACTGTTACTATATAATGAGACAACATTATTGTAGCAGTAGGAATATGTACTCTAGTTATAAAGACTGGATTAGTGCGCAAATATCATCTGTCAAAGGTCGGGTACAAATGATTGATATAGGATGCGGGCCTGCAACATGTGGTTCTGCATTCGCTGAAATTTTCAAGGCAGAAGTTCCAAATATGGTCTATACTGGTATAGATGTTTCTACAGAAATGAAACGGATGGGTAAGAAATTCATGGATGACGTTTTCCTAGGAGACTTGCATTATCAGATGATAGACTCCTTTAATGCCCTTGATGGATCTTATTGGGATGGATGCTCAGAATTACCGTCCTTGGTTATTATCAACATGTCTTACTTCTTTTCAAACGTGACAGCTCAGTTTACAGAGAGACTTGCCATTCAAATCAGTGAGGTGATGAAGAAATACCCATTGAACAAGTATGTATTCTTTATCCAACATTCAGAATTTGATAAAAAACTGAATTCGTTTAGGGTTTTCAAACAAGTTTTGGCTACCCAAATTGTAGTCAAAAAGAGTGAGAATACCAGTTTTTCATATGTTTTAAACCATAATGTAAGAACATTAGATTTTTGTTATGATATTTTTGAAAATCTTTAACTCTTTTGATAGATAAGGTAGAACTATAGGAAATGAAATATGAGTGAATTCTCAAATAGCATACATCAATTAGGAGAACGTCTTTCTTTTACATCAATCAGAGACATTGCGATTGATGAAATCAACAGATTGCCTCGATGGGAACAAGACCAACTCCATGAAGAACTTGTAAGAGGAACTGCTGTTCTTGATGACGAACCCCATCTGAATATGTATTTACGCAGTTTTGGTCTTATGCACAAGGCTAAGATTGATGAAGCTTTCAATAACATGCTTCCATATCTTGAAAAACTATTTTCACAAGATATTGAAATCTACGATTGGGGGTGTGGGCAGGGAATTGCTACAACATGTATGCTTGATTTCCTTCGCAGGCATCAAATTCAACCCCAAATTAAGAGAATCAATCTCATTGAGCCATCTGTCGTAGCTGTTGAAAGAGCTAAAGACTTATTATCATGCTATCAAGAATGCGACAATGCTGAAGTCCGAATTGTTAACAAGGTTTTTGATGACCTGAAACCTGGTGACATATATAGTTTTAAATGCAGGAAGTTGCATCTGTTCAGTAATATTCTTGATGTCGCTGGTTTTGACTTGTCAGCTTTTACTCAACTGTTCCAGAAAACTCAAAAGGGTGGTAACTATATTGTTTGTGTTGGGCCTCTGAATAAGGGATGCAAACGTGTAGATTGGTTTATAGAAGCGCTTAATCCGGACATCAGATATGCAACAATTGATAAACAAAAAGGTTGTTGGATTGAGGGTAAAGAATGGACTATTTCTTTAAGGATTGTTGCAAGCAAGATAGAAAGTGTTGATGAGATTGCAGCAATTAAGAAGCGTATTGCAGAAGCTCAAAAACATCAGCAGTTCTATGCAGGCTATGTAACAGATGCCGTTAGTGACGTCCTATCTGATTCTGATTATGCAGAGACTGCCGAAGAGTTAATGGCTTCTGTTTCTACTTTTGATGTCATTTCGAACAAGGCGTTAGAGCATGAAGGCAATGTATCCCCGATACTTGCTGTATTAAACAATATCATTTCTCGAGGTTTGCCAACAAGAGCGCCATTATTAGTAGAGAAGCTATTTGCAGAAAAATTCCATTATTCAAGCCAGCCTGAGGATAACCCTGCTGAATATCACTTCGGAAAGACTGATTTGTGTTCTGCAGAACAAATCTTTGAAGCTCTTCATCTGATTGACCCAAGGTTCAGTCTCAGCAATTATAATGAACGGATATTAGAGAGCTCTTTTGAATCCGATTTCATTCACAATTACTTGTTTAAAGAAAATAAGACCTATTTGGCTCAGTTATTAGAGCCCCAAAGAAGATTGTCTTCTATTTTAGATATTCCCAATAAGAAATTCGCAAAGGAACAAAGGGTAGATTTTGCTTTGGAAGTACCATACTCAACTGATGACAGAGGCAATCATATCGGTTTTGTTGTCGAACTTAATGGGCAACAATACCATTCAAGTATGGTAAGTAGGATAAAGGATGCTCGTCGCGATAGATTAGTAAAGAATCTAGGGTGGAATACAGATTCCCTAACATCCATATCTGATGATTCATTTATTGGTGATTGGGAAAATGACGAGAAGTATTCCTCATATTTAAACATACTGAAAAAGAACTATAAGAAAAAGATTGTGGGTGAATGGGCTGATTACCTACAATTTGTTTTATCGCCATTTGCTGTGGCACGTGTAGAAAAGGTATTGGTTGAAGCCATGATCACAGGTGCATTGGACTTAACTGCAAACTCCTGGAATATCGCAGTTATTGAGCGAGATGTGCCTTGTGCGAAAATGGCAATTGATGATTTGACGGAACTATACAATCACCTTTATGAACTAAAAGGTTCAACAGAACGATTGCCGAAGATTAATTTGACAGTCATATCAACAGAAGAATTCTGTAATTCTACACTTCATGGGGTGGTAACCCCCAAACTTACTCAGCAGAGTAATAGCGATTATGATGTCTGTTTAGACATCTCAATGTTAGTTAGAAGTAAGATAGATGCAAGAAATATCGTACTGAAAAGCAATACATACTATGTGATCCGTTCGTCGCATTATTCTCAGGGAGTTAGAACAATATACTCTGCAAACAATATTGAATATCAACCGTTGGTGGATAAAACATCAAGGGGTGAATACATTACGATTCCTGACCGTGAAGAGGTTCTTACCTATTTTTTGCAGAATATCTTCCGCAAACAGCATTTTAGGGAAGGGCAGCTGCCAATCTTGAGCAGAGCCTTATCGAATAAAACGACAATTGGATTGCTTCCGACGGGTGGAGGTAAGTCTTTGACATATCAGCTTGCAGCAATGTTACAACCTGGAGTAACTATTATTGTTGATCCACTTGTGTCATTGATGGTTGACCAATTTGAAGGTCTTGTCAAACAAAGGATAGACGTTTCTGCTTGTATTAATTCTACTCAAGAGAAAGAAGAAAAGACATTCCATCTCGGACGACTTCAAAATGGCGAACTTCAGTTTATGTTCCTTTCTCCAGAGAGGTTTATGATGGAGGATTTCCGTGAGGAACTTCTAAAGATGACACGAAGAAACAATGTGTATTTCTCATACGGTGTAATAGATGAAGTACATACAGTATCAGAATGGGGGCATGATTTCCGTCCTGCTTATTTGCAATTAGGCCGGAATATGACACGATTCATGGAAACAAGTTCCGGTAACGACATTTCGATTATAGGACTAACAGCTACTGCTTCATTCGATGTCCTTGCTGATGTGGAACGTGAATTATCATTAGGTGGGCAAATGTCTTTGGATAGCGATGTGATAGTAAGGCCAGAAATGAGTGAGAGGGAAGAACTAACTTATCGTATTGTTGAAGTTAAAACTGATTTCTCACAATTCAAACTTAAAAACTCTTCTTATGTTCTTAGTCTGAATGAATGGGGGATGAGAGATCAAGTTGCAGATGCAAAACGTCTTGTATTAAAAGATATTCTTTCTGGAGTCCCACTAGATATAAAACAAATAAACGAAAAAGAGATGGCGAATGAGATAAAAAGGAATTATACTATTTTTATTCCAGGCTTTTCTCCTCTCCTTTTCTACAAAAGAAATAAAAATGATATTTATGAAAATGGTGGCATAGTGTTTTGTCCTCATAGAACTGGAAAGTTGGGAGTTCACGACTTAGTTACACTATGGAAAATTGTTCCAGGAATTGCTACCTTCATTTCTGGTTTGTCTCCTGATTATGTTGTAGGAACATTTGTAGGTGGTGATCCTCCTACAAAAGACATGTATAAGTTTATGAATAACAAACTAAACATTATGGTTGCAACAAAGGCATTTGGTATGGGCCTTGATAAATCCAATGTGCGTTTTACAATAAACATAAACCATCCTTCGTCTATAGAAAGTTATGTACAGGAAGCTGGACGTGCTGGTCGTGACAAGAAGGTATCCATATCCTATCTCCTTTATGAATCATCAGATTATATTAAATTGTCTGTGGAGAATATAGCAGATGCTTTGGGAACAAATAATCCGTATCCATGGTTGAATAACTACAGGGATCATTTTGTTTTGGCGACAGATTTCAAAGGCTTATGCATGCAGCATAACCTCACAAGTTCCCAAGCGTTGCAAATAGAGAATTCTTTTGCGCCATTCAAACAGAATGTTGACAAAGGCGTAGAAATGTTTTTCCATTCCAATTCTTTTAGAGGTTCTTTTAAGGAGAAAGTTATTCTTGCAGAATTAGCATATAACATTATGAATGTTAATAATGCTCCAGCTAACAATGTGGCAGGAGTATATGGAGCATTAAATGGACTTAATGACAAAGATTATTCATATGTAATTGTATCTTGGGAAAACCAATACCAACAAGATCAACAGCAATATGCGAATGAAATAGAAACTGAGGCAAATAACCTTGCTCAGCAGTTTGGATGGAACATGTTACCAGAGAATCCATTTGCTAATATTGATTTGTATAAGATAAATAGCTTTGGGGATTTGCTTCAAACAATCAGCAGAATTACGAATGATGACAATTGGAGAATATACCACAACTCAACTGATTTTTGGCCGTTAAATAAAGCTTTCTGCAAAAGAAGGGATAAAGATGATACAGACAAAGCAATCTATCGTATGTGTTGTATTGGTTTGGTGGATGATGTTACCATAGATTATATTAACCATTTTTATACTTTGAAGATTGTAAAACGTCCTGACGGCTCTTACTATGATAACTTGCGTGTGTTCTTTGAAAAATACTATTCAGCAGACCAATCATTGCATAAGGTTGCTGAAGCAAGGCAACACCGAGGAAATACAGAGGCTGACAAATGCTTGGGCTATCTTGCAGATTTCGTCTATGAGAATCTGGAAGTTAAACGCAGAAGAGCGATAGAAGACATGCGTGAGGCTTGCATTGATGGCATTAGAAATGGAGATGAATGGCTAAAACAATTTATTCATCTGTATTTCAATTCAAAATATGCACGAGACAAATATGAAATCAATGGAGTCAGTTACTCTTTGAAACAAGACATAAAAAGGAATCCGAGCCTGGCCTTAATATTTAAATATATTCGAGTGATGGATAGGGACTCATCAGGAACTGTGATGGATAATGTTAAGCATTTGTATGGTGCAGTGCTTATCATACTAAGAGCCCAGTCAAAGGATGACCCTGCGAATGCAATCCTTTTCTTGCTTCGCTCTTATTGTCTTGCTTTTTTAGGAGTGGGTAATAATCCAACACTAATAGAAGAGTTCAAAACGGGCTATTATTCTGAAGGCTTTGAAAAGATAATTGAGGCAGAAAGAATATGCAGACCATTGTCATTGTTGGGACTAATTGACATATACAATGATGTTGTTTTGAGAAATACCCAAGACAACGTAGTAAAAGAGTATGTTAATGCTACAAATGTTGTGATTAAACTCCAATTGACAAATAAAGAAATAGACATTTACACGTTATTATATACGAACTAAAGAAATTTGAGATATGAATGAACAGGTAATTAAAGAGTTGTTGGAACAGCTCAAGCAGAACTTGAAGAAAATGGAGTCTGCTCGTGAACAAGTAGAGAAAACGGTTAATGCATATGAGGTCTTAAAAGAAGATGTCAGGCATTATACAGAAGAATTAAGCTTCATTGTTCAAAACACAAGAACGATGGTTTCGCAATTGGAAGAAATTAAAGAACAGTTCCTTGGGAATATCTCTGTTACAATCATTGAAGAGATTAAGGCTGCCGTAAGAGAAATAACAGAGCAAACCAAGGCCCTGTCTTCACAGATCTCTTCTGTTTATGACTTGGTTGATTCTAAGTCTCAAATAATCATTGGTAACATCGATCGCCGGTCTGATTCTATCGATACGGCTTTGGGAACTATTCAAAACGCAATAAACTCCTTATCAGGTGAAACAGATAGAGTAATTGAAAAACTTAATACGCTCTCTTCAAACGAGGATAATCATTTCAAGGCAATTGAGAAAAAGCTTGACTCGCAAAAGGATTTCATTTATAGGGAATTGGCTGTAGTCCGCAAGCAAAATATTATCCTATTTGCCATTAATACAATATTGTTGTTGGTTATATTAGGATTTATATTGCATTTGGTAGGGATTGTATAGATGGTTTAGAGAAAAGGATTGTGGTTATGACTAAAGAAGAACTTTCATAAGCTGCCGGAGATAAATGGGATGACTTTGAGTGTAAGGTAGTCTAAATGAAAATAATAAAGAATGATAATCGTTATATAGATATGGACTAAGTAATCAAATTGATACTCTATAAAGATGAGGATGGCAAGATGAGCGTGAATACGCGCTTTGCAGATTAGGATGTGGGGATGAAGCAAGGAGAATAATAAAGAAGAACTGGCATAGATATGTTATATAATTACAAAGAAATCCATATAAAACGAAATATTGAGACTCTTGACTTCATGCGACGTGAGTATTCCGTGAATGAAGTGAAGATGAATACTTATTTCTCCAGTAGTATTCCAGAATTGGTGTATGTAGCCCGCGAAGAGGATGAAGAGATAAATCGTTTGTTGGCTAATCATCTCGGTTTCATCAACAAAGTGGCCGAGAGATTTGGCTTGCATGTTATCTATATCCCGACTCTGGCAAAATTACTTAGCAACGAGGACGTTCAGAGATATCGGCTCCCATGTATAGAGCCAAAAGACATTTCGGAAGAAATAGGTAATGATTATCTGTTGAAGTATTTTTCCGACCAAGACGATAGAGCTAAATGTAAACAGGGATTCATCTGGATTCCTGGCACCGATAGCACTCGTTGGCTTGAATATTTCCCAGTCTCCTCTACAGGTTCAAAGAGCATTGCTCACCAGCTCTTCGAGATATTCATCCTGATTTTTAAGAAGAAAAAGAGTGAACAGTCAAGCCTTGTTTATGGTTGTGAATTGAGTGAGTCTGGAAGCAGGACTGAGGAATACGCTGATAACACATTCAACTTACAACAAGAAGAGAGCATTGATGATCTCATTGATGAGATTCGTGTACGCGTTCAGAAATTGAGGCAGCGTGGTATTGCAGAGCGAATCCTGGTGGACCTTCTTCATCCACAAGATGAGTTGAGCCGTCTCCTCATTACTCGCGACTATCACATCTTTCTTCCAGATTACCATAATATTGAGATTCAACTGCAACCCATCATCAAGGCTGTTTATCTGTTGTTCCTCAGCCACCCCGAGGGTATGATGTTCAAGGAACTGCCGGACTATCGTCAGGAGCTGATGGAGATATACCTGAAATTGAAGCCGAATGGGATGACTGAGAAGGTGAAGAAGAGTATCGAGGATGTGACTAATCCTACGCTCAACTCCATCAACGAGAAGTGTGCCAGGATTCGTGGCGCATTCGTTGGACAGTTTGACAACTATCTGGCAAAATACTATTATATTGACGGTCGGCGCAGTGAGCCTAAGAAGATAGCGCTGGCGAGAAAGCTCATCGTCTGGGAATAATACTCCTGTTTGGTTATCTTCCGTTTCCACAAGGCTTGTGATGTGTCACAGCCTTGCGGGTGTGCTTTTGTGTTCGTATCTTTGTCGCCAAATCATATATATCAAACAACTATGACAAACTACGAATACATACTAAGTGAGTGTAAGCAAGCGCATTATGGCGCTTGGAGTGAGAATGCTGTTGAGGCCTGCATCCAGAGGTTAAAAGGTCTCACGCGCGATGAACTGCTGAGGCTGCTGACGTCCAGATGGCTGTCGTCAAAAGACGAGGTGAGGAAGGCTGTCACGAGGACTTTGTTCCATGAGCAGTTGGAACGTCGTGAGGCCAAGATAAGGGAGGCTACAGTGGATGAGTTGGGCTTGATGCTGACAGAGCTGAATGGCAATTATGTGATGCTGGCACGGACGGAATTGAAGAAACGTTATCAGGTGGCTGACAAAGACACGCAGATGGTAATTATCAGATACTTCATGCATGCCTCGGCGAAACAGGACCGAAAGTGGGGTGAGGTGCGCGAGAAGTGGCAGAAGCGCGGTTTTGCCAATCCGCCGAGTTTTTTTGAGACGTGGAAGAGGTAGTATGCGCCCGTATGATGAGTCAAAGCGCAGAAATGTGAATAACAAAATTAAGGAGTAGAAAACTGTGGAAAAGGTTTATGAGAAAAAGGGGCTTGGCGTGCATGAGCATGCTGAAGCCGAACTGCCGCGAGAGTCAGGCATTGAGTTTAATCTGCCCAAAGACCAATCCATAGGAATCATCAAGGTCGTAGGCGTAGGCGGCGGAGGCTGCAACGCAGTGCGAAACATGTGGTTCGAGGGCATCGAGAATGTGACGTTCCTGGTGTGCAACACCGATAGCCAGCAGCTGGTGAACTGCCCTGTGCCCGTTAAGCTGCAGCTTGGCGATGAGGGCTTAGGGGCCGGCGGCGACCCCGACAAGGGCCGCGATGAGGCTGAGAAGTCGTTGGAACGTATTCGCGAGATGTTCAGCGACGGCACTAAGATGGCCTTCGTGACGGCGTCTATGGGTGGCGGCACGGGCACGGGCGCAGGTCCCGTAGTGGCTCGCGTGGCCAAGGAAATGGGCATACTCACTATAGGCATAGTGACCATTCCCTTTGCCTTCGAAGGGCGCCAGAAGATAATGAAAGCCCTGCGAGGGCTGGAGGCTATGCGCGAGAATGTGGACGCGCTGCTTGTTGTCCAGAACGACAAACTCACTGGCTGTGGCGCTCTCAGGATAGCTCCTCAAGCGTCGCGGGTGCCGATGAAAACGCAGTTCAAGGAGGCTGACAATATACTGAAAGATGCCGCAAAGAGTATCTCAGAGCTGATTACGTTGCACACCGACGGCGACATCAATCTTGACTTCCGCGATGTGGAGACGACGATGAAGAACGGCGGCGATGCCATCATGGCTGCCGGGCGTGCCAGCGGCGAGCATCGTGTGGAGCGTGCTATCATCGAAGCTCTCGACTCGCCCTTGCTTTATGGTGGCGACATAGGTAAGGCCCGGCGAATTCTGTTCGATATTTATACGAGCGATGAGGAGCCGCTGTACATGGATGAGATGCAGGAGATAACGGATTTCATGAATCAGCTGAACCCCGATATAGATGTCATCTGGGGCACCTCGACCGACAACTCGCTGGGCAAGGATGTCAAAGTGATCATTCTTGCCGCTGGCATGGTAGGTCAGATGAGAGCTGAGCCGGCGGCGGCAGAGGACAAGAGCGAAGCCTATCTCGAAGCCCTCATGCATGAGCTGTATAAGCCTCGACGTCAATGGGGGCAGCAAGTGCTCTTCGACGATGAAGATGAGCCGGCGGCCTATGGTTCAGGCCGGGATGATTCGTCGCGGGGCGATTCATTGTCAGGGAAAGATTCCGAGCCGGCAGAAGGTGAAGACCTTGATCGCTCTTCCGGCTCTTCCGGCATCACAGACCCCCAGGCCCAGCCTCGCACCTTCCTCGAGCGTGCAAAGGATTGGCTGATGTCGCTTACGGTGGAGTAGGGCCAGCCTAAGACAGGAACGTAAGAAGCTAAAAGTTGCATAAATAAAGAAAAAGTGGACAGAATGTTGCGGCCATTCGGAAATAATGTTGTAATTTTGCGCGCTGAATAGAATTAAACGAAACATACATCTGACTATGATTAAGATTACACTCCCCGACGGCTCGGTGCTCGAACGCGAGGCCGGCGTAACGGGTTACGAGATTGCTGAAAGTATTTCACCGGCGTTGGCGCGCAGCGTCGTCAGCTGTGGCGTCAATTTCGAGAAAGTGGAACTGAACCGCCCCATCACCGAGGATG
>ODAI013105613.1_pt1 | contig 16475 bp, 16 predicted proteins | sample 1539321 | NCBI WGS metagenome assembly ODAI01 (sample SAMN02144231, study PRJEB22623) | gut metagenome | biome: sheep rumen | host: Ovis aries | place: New Zealand | reverse complement strand
GCTTTCTCCACCTGTCTGACCAGTGTAAGCTTTACCCTCTTTATCTGTATAAGTAATTGTCTTTCCGTCTTTACTGAATTTTACTTTGCTTCCGTCAGCAACTGTAACTGTAATACTGCCGTCATCTGCAACTGTAACTTTATCAGATGTATCAACTTTACCGTCAGTTTCAGTATAAGAATACTCTGTATCACCAATTTTTACAGTAGTTGTCTTTACTGTTTTTGTTGCAGCTGGTGTCGTTGTTGAATCATTACTGCTGTCATTCGAGCAAGAAGCAAAACCAAACATAGTAGCCAGAGCGGCTACGGCCAGACAAAGTTTAAAAAACTTTTTCATTGAATAAACTCCTGTGTGCGCGGGCTTAAATTCTTTCCCGCGCTGTTTTTTTTCCGGATAAGAAAAGAATAAATATTTCTTATCTAATATTAACTATACAAAAAAAAAGCAGTCTGCCTACGTGTAAAAGTCGATTTTCACAATTTTTTACCTTTACTTGCCCTATCCTTCTTTTTTTTCTATATTAATAAGGACTAACAATGACTTTTTTTTAGAGGACAAAATGAACAAAAAACTAATTCAGGATTACAAAAACTTTTTGGATAATGGTAAAACAGAGCGCGAGTGCGTTCAGCAAATAATTTCACTTGCAAAGGCAAAGGGCTACAAAGATATTTCTGAATTTAAAAAGCTTAAAAAAGGTGACAAGGTTTACATCACAAAGATGAACAAGGCTATTGGCCTTTTTGAGATTGGAAGCGGAAAAATTGAAGAAGGAATGAACATTCTTGGAGCTCATATTGATTCTCCCCGTCTGGATGCAAAACAGAACCCCCTTTACGAAAAAGACAACATTACATATCTCAATACCCACTACTACGGCGGCATTAAAAAATACCAGTGGACAACCCTGCCCCTTGCCATTCACGGTCTTGTCTGCAAAAAAGACGGCAGCGTCGTAAATGTTGTAATCGGAGAAGATGAAGCAGATCCTGTTTTCTGCATTTCCGACATTCTGCCTCACCTTGCCCAGGAACAGGTTCAGAAAAAAGCTTCTGAATTTATTACCGGCGAAGACCTGGATCTGATTATGGGTTCTTCTGTGCCGGTAAAAAAAGATGCCAGCAAGGATGAAAAAAAAGATGCGAAGGAAAAGAGCAAAAAGCTTATTCTTGAGCTTTTGAAAGAAAAATACGGCATTGAAGAAAATGATTTTAATTCTGCCGAGCTGGAAATTGTTCCGGCAGGTTTTTCCCGCGACCTTGGTCTTGACCGCTCAATGATTCTTGGCTACGGTCAGGACGACCGTTCCTGTGCCTTTACCTCCCTTGCGGCCCTTCTGGACAGCCAGGCAGGCGAACGTACAAACTGCTGTCTCTGTGTAGACAAGGAAGAAATCGGCAGCGTGGGTGCAACAGGCATGGCAAGCAATCTTTTTGAAAATTTTGTTGCGGAAATTATTTCGCGCACGGAAGATTCTTACAGCGAGCTGGTTCTTCGCCGCTGTCTTGCAAACTCGAACATGCTTTCAAGCGACGTAAATGCCGCCTACGACCCTATGAATCCGGGCCTTTATGACAAGGAAAACTCAAGCCTTCTTGGCGGAGGAATTGCCTTCCAGAAATTTACAGGAAGCCGGGGAAAATCAGGTGCCAGTGATGCAAACCCTGAGTTCATCGCAAAAATCCGTGCCGCTATGGACGATAAAAAAATAAGCTACCAACTTTGTGAGCTTGGAAAAGTAGATCAGGGCGGCGGCGGAACAATTGCCTACCATGCCGCAAAATACGGAATGAACGTTCTGGACGCGGGAATTGCAGTGCTCAGCATGCACGCCCCATGGGAAATTACAAATAAGGAAGATTTAAGCCAGCTGTATGAAGGCTACAAGGCTTTCTTGCAGATAAGCTAGATTGAAAAACAACTAGAAAACACTCATAAAAAAATGCGCGAAGGAGTGGAGCGTGGGTCAAAAACACTTATTGTGTGGCTGCCGCGTGAGCGGCAGGTCTGATAGTTACTTTACCACACAATACGTGTAGCGCGATATCGCGCGGTTTTGAACCCACGCTACGCGACTGGGAGCATTTTTTTGTAAGGAGATTTTTAGTTACTTTCCAGCTTCAATATATCGCAGATGCGGTCAAAATCATTTTTCGAGCTGTATTCAATAACAATACTACCCTTATCGATTGTACCGTTCAGCGTAATTCCGCGCACACCAAAAAGATTTTTCAACTGCTGTTCGAACAAAGCTACATCAGGATCTTTTTTTGCAGCTTTTTTTGCTTTTTTAGCCGCACTTGCACGACCGCCGTTATTAAAGGCATCAGCCATAGCTTCAGCTTCACGCACAGAAAGTCCTGAACCCAGAATCTTTCCATACATAACGCGCATATCAGAATCTGATTTTACCATTAAAAGGGCACGGGCATGACCGGAAGTAATCTGACCCGCAGCAAGGGATTTCTGAATATCTTCCGGCAGGTTCAAAAGACGGATAGAGTTTGCAACAGTTGTGCGCGCCTTTCCAACCCTCTTTGCAACCTCTTCCTGAGTCAAATCACTCATCTGAACAAGATTGCGGTAAGCCATGGCTTCTTCTATAGGGTTTAAGTCAGTTCGCTGAATGTTCTCAATAAGAGCCATTTCCAGCTTCTGCTGCTCATCAAATTTTCTAAGCTGAACAGGAACCTTTGTAAGGCCTGCAAGACGGGAAGCACGGGTTCGTCGTTCACCCGCAATAATATAAAATTCTTTTTCGCTAGCCTGCTCGATGATAATAGGCTGCAAAATGCCATTTACCTTAATCGATTCGGCAAGTTCTTCAAGCTGTTTCTGGTTAAATTCAACTCGAGGCTGCTGGGGATTAGGAATCAAAAGGGCCGGATCAATCCAAAGACCACCGTTTTCATCAACTTCAATACAATCGGGAAGATTCCCCTGAGATGCAGTCTTTGTCTTTAAAGCACCGACCGAAGTTACTGAGGCCGGTGAAACAGAAGTCTCCTTAAGGAGAGCTCCAAGTCCTTTTCCTAATCCTGTTGGTTTAGCCACGTCTGATTACCTCTTCCGCAAGTTTTTCATAGCTACGGGCACCTACACAGGAAGGGTCATATTTGCAGATTGGAAGTCCGTGAGAAGGGGCTTCGGAAAGTCTTACATTGCGCGGAATAATTGTATTGAAAACAACTTCCTTAAAATAAGATTTAACCTGCATTACTACATCCTGGGCAAGGCGGGTGCGTGAATCATACATAGTAAAGAAAATACCGCCGATAGTAAGCGACGGATTTATTTCCTTCTGAACCTTTTCAACAGTCTGAAGGAGGAGGGTAATACCTTCCAGGGCAAAATACTCACACTGCATCGGAACAAGTACAGTATCAGCAGCGGCAAGACCATTCAAAGTAAGGATTCCCAGAGAAGGAGGACAGTCAATCATTATATAATCATAAGAAGCTCTCAAAGGCTCAAGGGCATTTTTCAAGAAGAATTCGCGGTTTTCCTGATCTACAAGCTCGATTGCCGCACCAGACAAGTCCAGCGAAGCACTGATTGCATCAAGATTTTCAATTCCCGTGTGTTTTACAGCGTCTTTTGCATCAATCTGACCAGCCAGAAGTTCATAAATAGTCGGTTTATCCTGAGAAACTCCTACACCGCTGGACATATTTCCCTGCGAGTCAAAATCTACAAGAAGAACTTTTTTTCCGGCAAGAGCAATATAAGCCCCGATATTTATGGCAGAAGTTGTTTTTCCAACTCCACCCTTCTGATTTACAAAAACAATAGTCTTAGCCATAAAATTAGTATAACATTTTTTGTAAAATTAGTATATTAGAAGAATGCTTATATCTGCCACATTATCAAAACCATCTTCTACCGTAGAATCCGTCCTTGGAAAGCCTTACACAAAAATTAAAATTACCGCAAGTTCAGGGGCAGGCGGCGCCACTTACTTCGCCGAGTTTTTTACAGACAAACAGGTTTTTCACAGGCATTTTTCAGAAAAAGAAGCAGAAGATTTTATAGAAGAACAGGCAGGAAAAACTTTTAAAAACTGCGTAAAACGTACCGAAGACGAAGAAATCACAATCCTTGCAAATAAAAAAGGAAAAATCACAAGGCTCTCAAAAAAGCTGGCCATCAAATTAAAGCCAAAAACAGAATCTCTTTCCGAAAAGAAAAAAAATTACCTTATTGAAGAAGGAAGTCCCGTTCCATTTTTAGTTCTGCTGGGCGTAATGAATTCGGAAGGCAAAGTCATTTCATCAAAATACGACAAATTCCGCCAGATAAACCGCTTTCTTGAATTCATCGATGACATCTTAACTGACGTAACAAAGCTCAAAAATGCAGGCGGCGACCAGAGCCCCGTAAGAATTGCAGACTTTGGCTGCGGAAAATCTTACCTTACCTTTGCAGTGCATTATCTTCTTACAGAAATCCGACATATTCCCTGCCAGATAGAAGGTCTGGACTTAAAAAAAGACGTAATTGCCTACTGCAATGAAATCACAAAAAAACTGGGTTTAAAAAATCTTGTTTTTCACACCGGAAACATCAGCGACTATTCCGGCGAAAAGTCCCCGGATATCGTAATCACCCTTCATGCCTGCGATACAGCAACAGATTTTGCCCTGAAATACGCCTGTCAGCGGGGAGCAAAGGCAATTCTAAGCGTTCCCTGCTGCCAGCACCAGATAAACAGCCAGCTGCAAAATCTGCCGGCTGAAAAAAAATCGGAACTTAAAAGCTCAGATTTTGCGCCGCTTCTAAAATACGGCCTTATCAGGGAACGCTTTTCTGCACTTTTGACAGACGCCCTCCGCGGCCAGTGGCTTGAAGACCAGGGATATTCCGTTCAGCTTATGGAATTCATCGACATGGAGCACACGCCAAAGAATATTTTGATTCGCGCGGTAAGGAAAGCTGAACAGGCGGGAGCCGGCACCGGCAGCGCGGGGAACGTAAGGGACACTTCCCGCGACCACAGCGCCCCTTCAATTGTAAGCTCACTGTCGCTCGCGCCGGAACTATTTAAATCATAGCTTTTATTCTTCAAAATCTATTTTCGCTATAGAAGGAGTTCTAAAACTAAAAATGGTTTTTCCTTTATAATTTGTGATTGCAAAATCACCTTTCGAAATTATATCCATACCGATTAAAACATCATCATCCCCGATATCAGCACAAGTAACCAGAACATTTTTTACTGTTACACCATTCGATAAACCAATATCAACAAGATAAGTATTTGCATCTGTTATTCCGTTCGCGGTTCCTATAGATGTTCTACCGACCGCAATTAAATTGAGTTCATTTACAATGCGTTTTGCTATACAAGATTTTGTTGCACCTGTATCCCAAATTGCAGTCCACATACGTGGAGTTCCATCTGATTTTGGAAAAAGAGCAGATGGTAAAACTAGAACATCTGTTGCAATCTGATTAAGGATGTTACCAGCTGCTAAAGTAAAAGCTTTAAAATCAGTCACTACAAACCTCGCTTAGCAGAAGTTTCATAACTGTAGTTTTAAAAGCAGACTCATCACCTGTACATTCCTGAATTAAATAACTACCGATTTCATAGGATTTTGCATTCATTTTATTAATCAATTCGGGAATTTCATCAGCCTCATCCACAACTGATTCATTCTTAATAGCGAGGAATTTATGACCATTTTTTTCAAAAAAGTCTTTATTGATATTCTTAAAAAAAGCGAAATCTTTTGTTTTTTCTGCATCCGAATAAGCAACCATTTTCATTACCTCCTCGTCTGTCATTATTATAGCATACAATAAAAAAACTCACACTCCTGAAATATCATTTATAACCTGCTGAATATGACTAATCTGAACCTCTGTCAGTTTTGAAACTTCAAGATAGGTTCTTACGTCTTCTCCAAGCAGGTAATCTGTACTTACAGAAAAAACATGTGAAATTTTTATAAGCATATCTATTGACGGCTGAATATTATCATTTTCCCAATTTGAAACGCTTTGTTTAGAAACGCCAAGCTTTTCTGCCAATTCAACCTGATTCAAACCGTTAGCAATGCGCAGCTCTTTTATCCTTTCGTTAAGCACTTTAAAACCTACTATGTCAAATTTTTATATACAATAGTATTTATTTATTTGACTTTTTCAAAATACTAAAGTATTGTTATATTTGACTTCAGTACGAAGTTAATATATTTTCAGGAGTCTTTTATGAGAAAAACAAAACTATTCTTCGGATTACTCATCGGAGCACTTGTATTAGGATTTACTGCCTGCCAGCATGACGGCACACAAGATGTGAATGTAGTAAATTGGTACGATACCATGCAATCTGGACTTTTCGAAGGTATCTACACATATGGTGATACTGTTATAACAGGCGGGGGAGATGGCTATGCTATAGGAACAAGACCAAGCAGTTCTGGAAAATTTTCATATGTAATAGGAGATGGTACTACTAAAAATTCAAATTTTTATACCCTTACATTAGACTTTAACTATAGTAAATACACAATAAAAAAATTTGGAAATAAATATTGGTATGAGAATACACCTATTGAATTTTCAGGTAATATCTTTACAGGTAATTTCACCATTAAAGAACTTGGAACTTATAAAAACTTAGAATTTAAGGCCAATTAAAAATTATGAACTGGGGGAAAATTTCTAATCTCCAAGTTCAACCCTCTGACCGCCGCTAAACATGGTCTCAAACTGCCCGCGTTCAAGCGGAATGTTTGCGTCATAACGCCGCTTCTGGGCATCAATTTCTTCAAAAGTCCACTTGCGGCCCTTGTTCATGCCGGGGCAGTCTGCGGCACATTCATTCCAGGTCTTTTGGTCAGCTACCATCCAGCTCCAGAAAGGATAAGTCGAACACTGAAGGGGACGGGCTTCATAAGCCGAGCAGCCTTTTTCCCACAAAATGCAGTCAAAATTGTCTTTTTCCAGCAGAGCCAGCACCTGTTTCCCGTAATAATAATCAGCCCAGCGGCAGAATTTTCGGGCAAAATCAAGTTCGCTCATTCCAAAATGAGTACAGAAAGCCTCTAAATCCCGGTGAGAAAGATAAACAAAGCCAGGCGAATGACCGCAGCAGAAGGAACAGCGCTGGCATTCAAAATTTAATCCGTTTTTATAAATACAGTCTGACATATATTCCTCAATAATAGCCACAGATATGGCACAGATAAACACAGATAAGTTTTTTTTTATCCGTATTTCAATTATACTATCACATTATGCAGGAAAAAACTCGTGCTCCAAGAAACAGAACTATAACACTTTTAGAAAATGAAATCACGGAATTAAAGGGGAAACTTGCCGGTGCAAATGATATCAGAGCAGACGCCCCGGAAAGCTTTTTAAACCGCACAATAAACTCAGACCTTATGGAAGTTCTTCCCCGTCTTCCCGATGCCTTTGCCGACCTGATTATAATCGACCCGCCCTACAATCTTTCCCGCAATTTCAACGGCCTTCATTTTAATGCCCGCTCAGAAGAAGCTTACGACGAATATTTAGCAGGCTGGTTCCCGCAGGTATGCAAAAAACTAAAGCCCTCAGGCTCACTCTACATCTGCGGCGACTGGAAATGCACATCTTCCCTTCAGCGGGCCGTCCAGAAAGAACTTACAATTTTAAACCGAATCACCTGGCAGAGGGAAAAAGGCCGGGGTGCAAAATCAAACTGGAAAAACGGCATGGAAGACATCTGGTTTGCCGTAAAAAATCCGGACGACTACTATTTTAATCTGGAGGCAGTAAAAATCCGCCGCCGGGTAATTGCTCCCTATAAACAGGACGGGAAGCCAAAAGACTGGGAAAAAACAGAAAAGGGAAACTTCCGCGACACCTGCCCTTCAAACTTCTGGGACGACATCAGCGTGCCCTTCTGGTCCATGCCAGAAAACACCGACCATCCGACCCAAAAGCCCGAAAAACTCTACGCAAAGCTGATTCTGGCAAGCAGCCGGCCCGGCGACGTAATTTTTGACCCCTTTTTGGGAAGCGGAACTGCAAGCGTTGTTGCAAAAAAACTTGGCCGCCGCTACGTGGGCGTGGAATTAAATGAAGAATACGCCCTGCTGGCAGAAAAACGCCTGACTCTGGCAGAAAGCGACTCTTCTATTCAGGGCTATGCCGACGGCGGCTTCTGGGAACGAACCCCAGCCAACACTACCGCCCGCCTATGAGAAAAAGGGCCCGTAAAAATCCCGATTTCCCTCACCTTTACCTGATGATGAATAAGCCTCTGGGTGCCGTTTGTGCCACCGCCAGCGATTCGCATCCAACTGTTTTTTCTTTTCTGGATGATGATATGAAGAAGCAGGCATCCTCTGCCCCACGCGGCTGCCGCTTACACACGGCAGGGCGCCTGGACGCCGAAAGTTCAGGCCTGCTTCTTCTGACTACCGACGGCTATTTTTCCCACCATCTGACTGCGCCAGAATCTGCAATTAAGAAAACTTACCTGGTCACCTTAAAAAGCCCGGTCGAAAGTCCCGAATGCCGGATGACCTGCATCAAAAAATGCGCCTCAGGCATCCGCCTGCCCCCGGACCACAAAGCCCCGGAACAGACCTCCGCACCCGCTCTGCTTGAATGGCTGACCCCGGACAGCTGCCGAATCACAGTCACCGAAGGAAAATTTCACGAAGTCCGCCGCATCTTTCTTGTGCTGGGAAACGAAGTTGTGAGCCTGAAGCGTCTCGCCATCGGAGCACTAACTCTGGACGAAAATCTCGCCCCAGGCCAATGGCGGGAACTTACTGAAAAGGAAATAAGAAGTTTCGACACGGATGAACGCAGATAAGCACGGATAGGCCACGGATAAAAAACTCAAATGTATCCGCGCTTAAAAAACAAGTTTTCTATGTTTCTATCCACCGTTTCGCTAAGCTCTTCTGCAGTCACACCGCGGGCATCAGCAATAAAGCGGTAGGTATGCTCCACAAAAACCGGAGAACAGGCCTGGCCGCGCAAAGGCACCGGTGCCAGGTAAGGAGAATCGGTTTCACACAAAATGCGGTCTTCCGGTACATAACGCAGCAGCGCCAGCATATCTTCCATTTTAGATTTTTTGGTATAGGTAACACTTCCGCTAAAACTGATATACCAGCCCAAATCCAGGAACTTTTTTGCTTCTTCAAGGCCGTAGCTGTAACAGTGAATGATTCCGTCGTGATTTCCAACCCGCTTGATGCAGGCAAGAGTATCGTCAAAGGCATCCCGGCTATGTATTATAGAAGGAAGCTTCATTTCACGTGCAAGATTAAGCTGCATTTCAAAAAGCTCCTGCTCACCAAAAAAGGTTTTATCATCAAAATCACTTTCAGACCGTCCGTCAGCCCCTGCCGGATTCCAGTGATGATCCAGTCCAAACTCGCCCAGAGCTACAATTTTACGATGCAGTGTATCCTGATTTTTATCACCGGCCGCGCCCTCAATCTGCGCCTTCAAAACTTCAATCCGCTCAGTCCGCGCATGAATTTCATCTACACTTGGCCAGATTCCGGCAGAAAAATAAAGAAAGTTCCGCGCCTTAGAAGCCGCATCAAAATCCATCTGACTTACAGCCTTTTCCACGCAGGCCTGACGCTCCAGAAGGTCATCCGCTTCAGTACCAATATCAAGACCAAAGGCACAGTTACGGCCGGCCATGGCAGTCAAAGCCGCAGCCCCGTCTACTCCCCGGTTTTCCGTCATATTCTGAAAGTGAAAGTGTGTATCGCTGAACATAGCAAAGAGTATAACGAATAAAATCCTCCTGCTCTACAAAAATAGCAGCCCGCGGGTCCCAGCGACGACGAAAATCAAGGTATCACCCCGCACAGCGGTTCCCCCTTAATTTCCGCCTGCGTCCCACGTCCTGCTATTTTTGTAAATCACTTTCTTAGTTATTCTTTTTGCTATATAATACCCCCTATGACCGACGTATCAAAATTTCAAGCCGATATTCAGCGCATTCTTAAGCACGACCGCCAGGCTAACAGCGGAAAATCTGATTTTATGCGCATTGCTCCGGATCTTCAGAAGCTTTTTGCCCGCTTTACCAGCGTCCCGGAAACTCTTGCAAACTCTGTTTTTGAATACTGGGAAAACGAATATATTCATAGTTCTTCAGACCTTGCAAACGAGCCATCTGCCGAACATATCGAAAAGCTTGCCGCCATGCTCTCCTTTCTTGAAGGCGATGACGACACATATTCCCTTGCCGCTAACGACTGGACCGAGCTTGCCGACATTGTCCGCTACGAGGCCGATGACCTTCCGATGGATTCCCTCCAGACCCTCATGTCAACTCTTGTAAGTAAGGGGGCATATTAGCTTAAGCTTATGCCTATCCCAGAAAATATTTCATCATATTATAAATCCTGTACTCAGTGCCCCCGAAAATGCGGTGTCAACCGTCTGGAAGGTAAAAGAGGCGTCTGCGGTGAAACTTCAGAGCTTCGCGCTGCCTTTGCGGGACTTCACTTTGGCGAAGAACCCTTAATCACCGTACACGGAGGAAGCGGCACCATCTTTCTTACCGGCTGTACCCTGCGCTGCGCCTTCTGCCAGAACTATCAGATTTCACAGGACGGTTTAGGTGCCCCCCTGACTTCAGAAAATTTCACAAAAATCTGCCATGACCTTGAAAAGGCCGGTGCAGAAAATATCAACCTTGTAACGCCAAGCCATCACATTCCCCTTCTGGCAGAATTTATCCGTAACGCAAAAGAAGACGGCATTTCCCTCCCCTTCTGCTGGAACTCTTCAGCCTATGAATCAGTAGAAATGCTGGAGCTTCTCAAGGGGCTTGTTACAATCTGGCTGCCGGACCTCAAAACCTTAAACCCTCAGCTTTCAAAAAATCTTTTTGCAGCAGAGGATTACCCCGAGACCGCAAAAAAAGCAATCAGCTGGATGATAAAAAATCATCCTTTCAGAATCAAAGAAAAGAACGGCATCGACCGGGAAAGCGGCAATCTCTGTTCTAAAGAAAAAATGCTTCAGGGTGTAATCATCCGTCACCTTTACCTTCCGGGCCACTTTCAGGAAACCGCAGATGTTCTTTCCTGGCTCAAGGAAAATGCAGACGGAGACGCAGTCATCTCTCTTATGAACCAGTACACGCCTGTTCCTTTTGAAGAAGAAAAAGACCGGGCAGAAAAGCGCCAGAAATCACTTTCTTCTATAGAAAACCGCCTTGTAACCCCCCAGGAAGACGGAGACATTCAGGATTTAATCGAAGCCTTCGACTTTGATTATCTTTTCTATCAGGAGCTTTCCGACGATACAAGCTGGCTGCCTGATTTCCGCCGCCCTCAGCCATTCTCAAATAAACTGGCAAAACCAATATTTCATTGTTAATCTCTAAATTGTATTTTTTTCTTGCGTGCTTTCTTTTTTAGGTTATAATAATAATAACATTTTTTAATTAGTTTTCATCAGGAGGAACAAAAAAAATGAAAAGACTTATCGTATTAACAGCAAGCATGCTTCTTGGTTTTACATCTTTATTTGCTCAGAAAATCCCTGCTTCAAGAGATATTCTTCCGGTAGTTCTGGAATTTGCAAATGACAGCGAATCTTTCAAAGAGAGTGAACTTCAGATTGCAGATATTGCAAACAATGAATATGTAATTACAGGTTACAATGTTCAGAAACACACAGAAGGATTCATCAGACAGGATTACACTGTAGCAATTTCGCGAACAGAAACAGACTTTGTTGTAGCAGTATCTGATATGACAACAATTGGTTCTGACAAAGACGGAAATCCTTTGGAAACTGCAACTCAAACATCCAACACAAAGAAATCTACTGACAGACTTGCAGCCATCATCAAAAAAGACCTGGCAAAACGTCTTATTTCATGGGGTGATCAGGAATATCAGGAAAAATTGAGCAAGGCTCTTACATCTCCTGTAATCATGAGCAACATCTCAAGACAGACTGCCCTGATTTTCAAGAAGTTCGTTTCTGACAACAAAATCATCGGTAAACCGGCTGAATTCCAGATTTATGTAAGCAAGGTTGAGGCAGCAGGCGGAGACTACGCTAACGTAATCACAGGAAAAGCATTCTGCGGTTACAAAACTGGTGTCGGAGGAATGCCTAAGGCTGAATACGTTCCTGTAACAGTTTACACAAATGAAACAACATCAGATCCTCTCTATACTGTAAAAGGAACTGTTAGAGATGTAAAACGCGCAGACAAAGGCGGACTTGCATCAATGGTAATCAATGAATAATTATTTTTCTTGATTTTATCTCCCGTCCAATTTTTGGGCGGGATTTTTTTTGCTCTTTTATTAGTTGAACCTTAAACTATTTTTTCGAAAATCAGCGTTTTTTTATTCATTTTATGCAATTTTATGTTATAATTTTGTGCATGAATAAAACTGATAAAAAAATTCTTGGTATTGCTCTTCCACTTGGAGCATTGTACACAAAAGAAAACCCTGTAATCGGTGAATACCCGGACCTTGCTGTTTTTGCAGAATTCTGCAAAAAATCAGATATTGATATAATTCAGCTGCTTCCTGTAAACGACACAGGAACTCAAAGCTCTCCATACTCAGGTCTGTCGGCTTATGCCCTTCATCCAATCTATATCAGACTAAAAGACATTCCTGGCTTTGACGAATTTTATAATTCAGATTCCCGCTTCAAGGAAAAATACGACGAATTCATTGCAAAATTCTCTGGCGCAGCCCGCTTTGACTACAGCGGAATTTCAAAGGCAAAGGAGCTTCTTCTTCTTGACCTTTACTCCAACAGCGAAACCTACAAAAAAGGCAGTGCAGATGCCGCACTTGCAAAGTGGATCAGCGAAAATGACTGGGTAAAAACCTACGCAGTTTATAAAAACCTTAAGCATAATTACGAGCAGGCAAGCTGGAAAAGCTGGCACAAAGACGACCAGCAGAAGACTCCTGAAGAAATAAAAAAGCTCTGGAACACAAAGGCTTTCTTAAAGGAACACCTTTTCCATGCCTGGTGCCAGATGATTGCTGACCAGCAGTTTTCTGACGCTACAAAAAAAGTTCATGAGCTTGGAATTAAAATCAAGGGCGACATGCCGATTTTGATGAATGACGATTCATGTGATGCATGGGCTTTCCCTCAGTTCTTTAATCAGAGTCTGAGAGCAGGTTCCCCTGTTGATAATGAAAATCCAACCGGCCAGAACTGGGGCTTTCCTACCTATAACTGGAAAAACCTTAAGGCTGACGGTTATTCCTGGTGGAAAAAGCGCCTGACCCTTTCAGAAAAATACTATGACGCTTACCGTTTAGACCACATTCTGGGATTTTTCCGCATCTGGGCTATACCGGACACAGACGCAAATGCCATCAACGGCCACACAGAGCCTTACACAGCCCTTAAAATCGATGATTTATACAAGCTTGGCTTTGATGATGAAAGAATCCGCTGGCTCAGCCAGCCTCACATTCCAACAGGAGTAATCGAAGACATCACATGGAACCACGAAAGCGCCCACAAAATTCTTTCAGTTTTTTGTGACAAAATCGAAAACGAAGAGCTCTGGCGCTTCAAAAAAACTGTAAAGGGCTCACAGCAGATTTACTGGACCAACCTTTCTGAATTCTGCAATGATGACGCCGCTAACAGAATCCGTCAGAAGCTTGTTGAATACTGGTCAAACCGCACCCTTCTTGAAGTTGCAAAAAACAAATTTGTTCCTCTATGGATTTACTTCAAATCAACTTCATGGCAGACCCTCTCAGACCGCGAAAAAGACCTGCTTAAAAAGGAATTTGATGTTCTGGATGCAAAAAATGAAGTCTTGTGGAAAAAGCAGTCAGATGAAATTCTTTCAGAACTGACAAAAGCAGTAAAAATGACTCCCTGCGGTGAAGATCTTGGCGTAAACATCAGATGCGTGCCTGAAATCATGCAGAAAAACGGAATTCTGGGTCTTCGCGTAATCCGCTGGAGCCGAAAATGGGAAGAAGCAGGACAGCCATACATGCATTTTGCAGACTATTCTCCTCTTTCTGTTGCAACAACATCCGTTCATGATTCTTCTACTATCCGCCAGTGGTGGAATGATGAAAAAGACAGCATTAAAGCATTTGTTTTTGAAAATGCCCTGGATTTTGGAATTAAACAGGACTGGGCAGAAGCAGAAAAACTTGCTTCCCAGGAATTTACACCGGAGCTTGCACAGAAAATCCTTTCAGCCTGCACAAAAGCAAACAGTATGTGGCTGATAGTTCCAATTCAGGATTTCCTATATATGGAAAAACGCTACTGGCTTGATAATGCGGCTGATGAAAGAATCAATATTCCTGGTTCTGTTTCTCAATTCAACTGGACATACAGACTTCCTCTTGATATTGAAGAACTTACGAAAGATGACAATCTTACAGAAAAAATCAAGGCTCTTTCAAAAGCCAGAAAATAAAATTAATAAAGTTAGGAAGGAAAAAAACAAAATGAACATTTCTTACAATGAGTTTCACGTAGGAAGAAAAATCCGTGATTTATGTAATTTTGACGCGGCACTTTTCTCCTCCTCGGGAAACGTAGTAATAAAAAATATGGCAAACGTGCGTAAATTTGCCATGCTTATAAATGACGTTTTTAAAAGCCGTAAACAGGAAGATAAACAGATTTCTGCCGGCCAGCTGAATGCCATGGGTCTTCTGGACGAGATTTTCCATTATGTCTGCATGCTTTACCGCCGGGATGTACTTGGTTCAATGATGCAGGAAATGCTGGCCACCCTGGATAAGCAGTTTACGAGTCAAAAGATTGACGGACTTCTTCTGGACTTTATGAAAGAATTTCCTCCTGTTGAAGTTTATCAGGAAAAAACATCGGCTAAGGAATACCTTTCAAGAAAATGTCTGGATGCTGGAACAGGGCTTGAACGCTCTAACCGCGAACAGACACTCGAAGAAATGATTCTTCTTCACCTTGCCAACGAAAACCCTGCCTTCAAGCCTTTTGCCATCCTTTTTAATGATTTAGAACTTCAGAAAAATCCTCTTTACAATAAAGCATGGGCAGTAATTCAGGCCTATGCAAAATCAAAGCCAAATTTCGGTCCCTTCAATCACGATTTGATTTCCATGCTGAGAGAGCCGGTTGTTTACAGTCCAAACAGCCTGCGCGGCCAGCTTGAATACATCAGAAAGCATTGGGCAACCCTTCTAGGGGAATGGCTCAAGCGCCTTCTTGCCGGAATCGACCTGATTTCTGAAGAAGAAAAGGCCAGCTGGAAAGGCTTTGGCGGCGGAGACCTGCCTGACATGCAGCCTTACAGCTTTGAAGAGCTTACAAAAGAATACGAGCGCTTCAGTCCTGACCGCGACTGGATGCCAAAGGTTATTCTTATGGCAAAAACCGTTCTTGTATGGCTGGATCAGCTTACAAAACAGTACGGATATCCAATCACCCGCCTTGACCAGATTCCTGATGCTGAACTGGATAAACTGAGAGATGAAGGCTTTACAGGCCTCTGGCTGATTGGACTTTGGGAGCGCAGTAACGCTTCAAAAAGAATCAAGCAGCTGTGCGGAAACCCGGAAGCAGCCGCATCAGCATACTCACTTTTTGACTACAACATCGCAGGAAATATCGGAGGCTGGGATGCCCTTGCAAACCTTCGCCAGAGACTCTGGCAGAGGGGAATCCGTCTTGCTTCGGACATGGTTCCAAACCACACTGGCATGGACAGCGACTGGGTTATGAATAAACCAGATTTATTTGTTCAGCGCCGCGACTGTCCTTTCCCTACCTACACTTTCAACGGCGAAAACCTTTCCCATGACCCGCGAACCAGCGTTTACCTTGAAGACCACTATTATTCAAAGAACGACTGTGCAGTAGTTTTCAAGCGGGTTGACAATCAGACTGGTGATGTACGCTATATTTACCACGGAAACGACGGAACAGGCCTCCCATGGAACGATACAGCCCAGCTGGACTATCTTAATCCTCAGACCCGGGAAGAAGTTATCCAGCAGATTTTGCATGTTGCCCGTAACTTCCCGATTATCCGCTTTGATGCGGCTATGGTTCTGGCAAAAAAATCAATCCGCCGCCTATGGTATCCTGAGCCGGGACACGGAGGAGACATTGCAACACGAAGTGAAACAGGACTTTCAACCCAGCAGTTCAATGACGCAATTCCAAACGAATTCTGGCGTGAGGTTGTTGACCGCGTAGCCCAGGAAGTGCCGGACACCCTCCTTCTGGCGGAAGCCTTCTGGATGATGGAAGGATTTGTTGTAAGAACTCTCGGAATGCACCGCGTTTACAATTCGGCCTTTATGAACATGCTTAAAAAAGAGGAAAACCAGAAGTACCGTGACACTGTAAAAAATACAATCACCTTTGATCCGCAGATTCTTAAGCGCTATGTAAACTTTATGAACAATCCGGATGAAGAAACTGCAATTGCTCAGTTTGGAGACGGCGACAAATATTTTGGTGTATGTACTCTT
>ODAI013833323.1_pt1 | contig 16476 bp, 16 predicted proteins | sample 1539321 | NCBI WGS metagenome assembly ODAI01 (sample SAMN02144231, study PRJEB22623) | gut metagenome | biome: sheep rumen | host: Ovis aries | place: New Zealand | reverse complement strand
CCTTAAAACTAGCCATACTAAACCACAAAAGCTTAAAATACCATACACTGGACTGCGAGTACGGAAAAGTCGCAGAGGATTCAATAATAATACCGGAAAAAGAAATACCTAAAGATGCATTACCCTGTAAATTTTGTCATATAGAAGAAGATAATCATAAAAACTATAAAGCCAAAGAGAACCCTATACAAAATCTTTATAATCGACCGACAATAGCTACAGATGGTTCAATCAGGCTTATACTGACAGATTTTACAAATACATTAAAACCGGACAGAAATTGCAAAAATGAAGTATGTAAAGAGCTGGTCCAAAATATAAACAATGCCAAGGATACAATTGATATTGCCGCATATGGGCTGGCTGATATTCCGGCTGTAACCGCTGCACTCAATAAAGCTAAAGAAAGACTTGTACAGATAAGAGTAGTATATGATACAAATTCTAAACACGAAAACTATTATACGGAAACTGATGAAATACTAAAATCATACCCAAATAAACGTTCTGACGAAATATTCAACTTGCCAAAACTTACCAATATGCTTATGCATAATAAATTTGTAATTTTTGACAAAGAAAAAGTATATACAGGCTCAATGAATTTTTCAACAACAGGTCTATCCGGCTTTAATCACAATGCAATAGTAATAATAAATTCAAAATACATTGCTCAATTATATACGAACGAATTTGAACAAATGTACAACGGTAAATTTCATACTCTAAAGCAAAAAACACAAAACAATAAAAATATTCAGTTAGGTCAAAACATAATATCTGTATATTTTTCACCTCAAGATAAAGCTTTTTCGTCGGAAGTTACGGCACTTATCAGACAAAGTAAATCATACGTTTATATGCCCGCATTTATTATAACTTTTAACGGCATTAAAAACGAACTGATAAATGCAAAATCCAGAGGAGTAGACGTCAAAATCATAACAGATGCAACAAACACGTATGCAAGGCATTCCGCGTTTAGAGAATTACGCAACCATGGCGTACCTGTCAAGGTAGAAAATTTCGCAGGGAAAATACACTCAAAAACGATAATTATAGATGATGAATATTTAATTCTAGGTTCTGCGAACTTTTCAAACAGCGCCGAGAATAAAAATGATGAAAATCTATTAATAATAAAAAGCCCCAAATTAGCAAGTACATACAAAAATTTCTTTTTGTATCTATGGCATAAGATACCCGATAAATATTTAAAAATGACAGTAAGAGCAGAGAGCAAAGAATCTTTAGGCTCCTGCAATGACGAAATTGATAACGATTATGACGGTATGATAGACAACGACGATGATGGCTGCAAATAAGATTAATCGACTTTATCTTTTATGCGAAACTTAAATTTTATTCCTAATATACCGTATATTTTATGAGTTTTTGTTTGAATACAATAAAAAGGCTTCTTCGACTTTAAATAATCAAAATATTTGTTTTTATAAACATCAAACAACTCATCAACAACGTATTTATTATATTTTTCTTCCACAACAGCTACTATTAATTTATAATCGGACTCTGAACAACACTGTTTTACATATAACATGGCATCCGCTAAAGCTCTTGCCACATGCGGAACTTTTTTCTTAAGAGTTTCATCTCTTGATAGACGCTCAGAAACGGTACCTTTCCTAATTCTATAGCAAACCCCAATACAATCGATAATAGAAAACTTTGGAAACGTAGATAGTAATTTTACTTTAAACCCTTCATCTTCAGTACTGCATTTATAACTTATAAATTCTAACTTGTGTGTTTTTAAATAATTTGCAGAATAAAGCCTTCCCCATACAACAGCCGGCAGCTTTAGCATAATCTCTCTAAGATTTTCTGGAGAAACCTGACAATCAGGCATTGGAGAATAATGCGAAAAATATTTCTCTAAAGATTTTTTTCTGGCCAACAATGCTTCCTCTTTACTTTTAGTAAATACTTTTACTTTTGAACCCACAAAATCCAAATCAGATTCATTAATAGCATTGTATAAATGTTCTAAAACATATTCGTCATACAAAAAATCATCATCATCAAGAAAAAAAATATATTTTCCCCTTACTCTTTTTAATGCACAATTTCGAGCAACAGAACATCCGTTATTATACTTCTGATTAATAATTTTTACTCTATTATCTTTACGCTTATACGCCTTTAAGATATCCAATGAATCATCAGTAGAGGCATTATTTACGCATATAATTTCTATATTAGAATAGGTTTGAGATAAAACACTATCCAAACACTTAGCTAAAAACTTATGAGAATTAAATACGGGAATAATAATACTAATCATCAAAAGATATCCAAATCATAAATATACGTATATTTAATACTATTATAAATTTAAAATTTTATCAAACCTATTAAGATTTATAAACTAAATAGAATTTAAGACAAGTTTTTGATATTATAAAAAACAACGAGGGGGATTAATATGGAATTAATAAACACAATACTGGCGCATTTAATCAGCTGGATAGAAAATGTAATAACAGTAATGGGGCCGTCAGGAGTTGCACTTTTAATGGCAATTGAATCCTGTAATATCCCATTACCAAGTGAAGCAGTGTTACCATTTGCCGGATACATAGTCAGTAAAGGTGAGATGAATTTTCACGTAGCAGCAATTGCGAGTGCAATCGGCTGTGTGTTAGGTTCGTTACCATCATACTACATCGGATATTTTGGGGGAAGAACTTTTGTAGAAAAGTACGGCAAATACTTTTTAGTATCCCACAAAGATTTGGAAGAAGCGGACAAATGGGTAGAAAAATACGGTGATTGGGCATTTTTCCTATGCAGAATGCTGCCGGTTGTAAGAACATTTATATCACTTCCTGCAGGAATTTTAAGAGCTAAGAAAAGATTTTTCTTTACTTTTACATTCTTAGGTTCACTTGTATGGAGTTACGTACTGATATACGTAGGAGTCAAAATGGGACAGAATATGGAAGCATTTAAGCACATCTGGCACAAATTTGACGCCCTAATAATCGGTATATTTTTTGTACTTGGCTGTTTATATGTATACAAACACTTTAAACATTTAAAAGAAAGCTAAATACAAGAAGATTAAAAAAGGCGAACCTAATAAGAAACGGTTCGCATTTTTAATATATTATCTACGACCTGCTAAACAACACCCTGCATTTTCATAGCTTCAGCTAATTTCAAAAATGCTGCAATATTTGCTCCAGCAACATAATTACCGGAAGTTGCATATTTATCGGCCGCATTTTTACAGTCATTGAAGATATTAATCATTATTTGCTCAAGTTTTTTATCAACCTCTTCAAACGTATAATAATATCTCATACTGTTTTGAGACATCTCAATAGCAGAAGTTGCAACACCCCCTGCATTAGCCGCTTTAGCAGGAGCAACAAGTACTCCCTGGGATAAGAAGTATTCTGTTGCCTCATATGTGCAAGGCATATTAGCCCCCTCTCCAACAGCCACAACTCCATTTTCAACAAGCATCTTCGCAGCCTCAAGGTTAATCTCATTTTGAGTAGCACACGGCAGCGCAATATCAGCCTTGTACTGCCATATAGATTGAAACTGGGGCGTACTTTCAATATAAATTGCATTAGGATGAGAATCCATATACTCTCTTATCCTTCCGCGGCGAACTTCTTTAATTTCCTTGATTAAATCCAAATCAATACCGTCCGGATCATATACACTGCCGTTTGAATCACTCATAGCCATAACCTTAGCACCCATTTGGTATGCCTTTTCACAAGCATATATTGCTACATTACCCGAACCGGAAATAATAACAGACTTACCTTGTAATGAATCACCATGAGCCTTAAGCATTTCACGCATATAATACAATAAACCGTAACCGGTAGCCTCTTTACGAGCCAAAGAACCGCCGTAGGTAACATCTTTACCTGTAAGGACACCGCCTTCATATGCATCTCTTATACGTTTGTATTGCCCGAATAAGTATCCTACTTCTCTTGCCCCAACACCGATATCTCCGGCTGGAACGTCAACATCTTGCCCGATATGACGATATAATTCAGTCATAAAACTTTGGCAAAATCTCATTATTTCCATATCTGATTTACCTTTAGGGTCAAAATTACTTCCGCCTTTTGCGCCGCCAATAGGCAATCCGGTTAATGCATTTTTAAAAATTTGTTCAAACCCTAAAAATTTTATAATACTTAAATTTACACTGGGATGAAATCTTAAACCGCCTTTATACGGCCCGATTAACGAACTGAATTGAACTCTATATCCTCTATTTACAATAATATTACCCTTATCATCTACCCAAGGAACTCTAAAAATTATAGTTCTTTCAGGCTCAGTCATTCTTTCCAAAATTGCTAAATCTTTATATTCTTTATGAACATCAAATACAGGTTCGATAGTAGCAACCACTTCCGTAACTGCCTGAATAAACTCAGGTTCCAACGGATTTTTCAATTCAATTTCTTTTAAGACATTTGTTAGATACTCATTCATATAGCTATCCTCTCTAATACCTTTATACACTGATTTAGAGAGATTTGCAATAGAAAAGTTAAAATTGTATATAAACTTTGTAAAAAAAACTAAAAAAAGAAGGGGCTCATCGCCCCTTCTTATTTAATTAAGCTATAAGCAGCATTTTTAGCTGCTATATATATTATTCCCACATAACACACACTTATAACATCACATGACATTTTTGTAACAAATATTTATATTTAAGCTGCTGATTGAAACAGATTAAAATTATCCATAAATTTATGAACATTTTTTAAATATTCATTTTTATCCGGAGTCGCCGTACCGTTTTTCACTTCGGACTTATGATTTGACCAGCAGTACAAAAGAGCATCTGAAGGTGAAACATTCTGTTTTTCCATTTGTTCCTTTAAAGCCGGCAACTCATTTTTATAAATACAAGACAATACGATCATTGTTGCAATAGCAGAATTATGTCCTGTGCCCAAATTATCTTCGGTAATACCATATTTTTCAAATAACTTTTTGACCTCAGGGTCTGTATATGAATTTAATTTCATTTGAGTTAAACCTCTTGAATTATATGAATTATTACCTTTTAAGCTCTTAGCGAAGTTAACGAGACCTTCACAATTTTCTTTTAACCAATAAGGTTTACCGTCGGATGCACCGGCAAGCGGGCTGCCATACCTTGTTTCCTGCCCTGCTATACCGAGAGTTAACAATGCAAGATTATTATATGTATCGTTATCCAAACCTAATTCTTTAGAAAGAATCATCTTATTTGCAGACAAGGTTGCTGCCATATCTAAACCTTCTTGTCTTAAATCAGGATTCTTTGATGTTATTCTAATATTCTTTATTGGATTATTCTTAGTAGTTGTAGTAGCAACATCTCCTGTATATTTCTTTTGTGAGAATTGTAATTGTCCGTTTTTAACAGAAATATAATTGTTCTCATCTTCAGGCAAGATATATACTTTTGTTCCGACGCCTTTTATATTTTTCATGCAATCATCAAAATCTTCGGGTAAAAAATTTACACAACCTGAAGAAAATCTGTTATTTTCTTTAGAAACACCTTCTGCTTTTAATTTCCTTGTTCGAGCTGTGTTCCCGTTAGGGACCTGATGAAATGCTACACCGGTTTCGCCATTTCCGACTCCCTTTTCGCGTAATCCGTCATTAGATAATGTTAGTACTCTGTCATTATACAATCGACGATACGCATCCCGACCTGTTGCCTTATAGTTTGCTGTATAAATACCGGCCGATGTAGAAGCAATATTGTTTTGAGGGTTTCTTTTGCTTCTTCTTAATAACGCATCAGATTCATTTTTGGCAACTCCTATTTCGTATGCTTTTACTACTTTACCATCAGGAGTATAAACTGTTGCGGTAAAATTCTTCTTATCAACAATTACGTAATTATCTTTTAAATTACCCATTGTTTTGTTAAATTCGATAATACGTTCCTTATCCGTTTTCATTGCATTGATTTTATTTTGTTTTGCGGAGATTTCAGCCCAATTTTTAGTCGGAGCCTTAGAGAAATTAATGTTTCTTTTACGCATAACACGATTAAATTTCTGAACAGGAGACGTCGTATCACGTTTGACAATTTGAGTATCTTTTAAATCTGCAATTGTATCTTGATATCTTTGTACAAAAGTTCTGTTGCTGTCTTTAATGGCATCACAAGGCAATACAGAATCTCTTGAAATAGTATCCATAAATGCTCGATCTTGATTACGCAAAGAATTAGCATTTCCCTCTGATACGGGTTTACCCGAGCCAAATTTTATCTCAATTTTTTCGCCCGGTTTACTAAAATATTTACGTTGAAATTCTTCCATAGATTTGCAACCATATATGGATGGCAGCTTACTGACTTGGGCTGCAATTTCTTGTGCTGATGCCCCATCCCCTAAACCTGCCTGTGCAAACTTCCAAGGCGAATCACCTTTCCCTACCTGATAAATTTCTGCCATAACCTAATCTCCATTAACCTTACATATATATAAACGGATTATTAGAGATAAAATTGCTTATTTAGATAAAAAATATTAAATTATGTTAATAAACACAATAACAGTCAGAATGGTAAATCGGACAACAACAAATATGCACTACTAAATTTATATATGATATTAAGTCTACATGGGTTAAAATTCGACGGAAAAAATCTGATTATAGAACTGAAAGAGACCTTTAAAGCATTACAAAATGTTAAAAAATCAGTAAAAATTGAGCCTATAAACGATTACCTTATAAACACATCAAACCCAATAATATCAACAAAAAATGACGTTTTAGAAACGTCATTTGTAAATGGGGCGGGTTGTGGGATTGTCTTGGATTTTTTGCGTTAAACGTGTCTTCGTGTTTGGCCTGCGTGATTTACATCACTTGGCAAAAGCACTCCGCACTCTGCAAAAAATCCGCTCGAACCCAGACCAAGCTACGCTTGGTAGGGTTCTCATCCCAACCTCACATATAAAAAAAGCCCCATAAAGGGTGCTTTTTTTATTATGGGGCGGGTTGTGGGATTCGAACCCACGCATAACGGAACCACAATCCGTGGTCTTAACCACTTGACGAAACCCGCCATATCTGCAATATCTATTCTACCAAATCAAAATTGAAAATCAAGATGTTTTTTATTCATCATCATCTTCGTCATCAGTTATCTTATCAGGTTTGTCTAACCTAAAATCCCTTATAGCCTTTCCCTGCGGCATAACAAGGTTAAATTGTTTTACTTTGGCAGCCTTTAAATTTCCTTGTAATTCAATACTGGCTTTTAATCCCGTACTATAATCCAAAAATTTACCAAAAATAATTTTCTTGTACGTTTGCCCATTTTCGTATGTATATGCAATTACACGATACTTTATTTGAGTTTTATCCAAGTCTTTTGAAGAACTTTTTGGCTCAACATAAAAAAGAAAAATCGTACTCGGCCTCAAACGTTCTACTATTTCCTTTTTCGGAGGTCTATACAAATAACTGATAGTTCTTTCAATCGTACACACATCCTTTACTTTATCGCAACTTATTGTTTCGGAACAATCCCCAACCCAAAACACTGCTAAAAAAGTAACTCCTATAAATAAAAATACGATAAAACTTATTAATAACTTTTTCATATACTTAAAAAAGGGGGCTTAATGCCCCCTTAAACACTTATTAACTAATTCTTTGGAACATGTACCCGATACCACGAGCAGTAAGGATTAACTCCGGATTTGCAGGGTCTGATTCCAATTTCGAACGCAATCTTGAAATATGAACATCAACAACACGTGTATCAATTCTATGATCCGGCGGATATGCCCATACATGCTGAAGAATTTCATTTCTTGAAAATGCCTGACCGGAATTATTAACCAATAACTCTAACAAGCTAAATTCCATACCGGTTAAACGAATTCTTTCATTCTTTCTGAATACTTGTCTTCTTGCTGTATCAATTTTAATGTTACCCGTCGTAATAACATTCTTAGCAACTTTACCGCTCGGAGTAACACTTTCTCTGTTGTTGGTTCTTCTTAAAACAGCCTTTACACGAGCTTCAAGTTCTTTTGGAGAAAACGGCTTAATAACATAATCGTCAGCACCCAATTCCAAACCTGTAATTCTTTCTGAAACATCGCCTAACGCAGTCAATATAATAATCGGAACATCAGCAGTTCTTCTAATTTCTCTTGTTACACCATAACCATCCATTTTTGGCATCATTACATCCAATACAACCAAATCAGGATTATATTTATTAAAGTAATTTACAGCTTCTTCACCATCAGCGGCAGTATAAACATCATAACCTGCCATCTTTAATCTGGTTTCCAGAATACGTCTGATACTAGCTTCATCATCTGCTAAAAGTATTCTTTGACGATCTTCCGGTTCCCCCTGAAATTCCACATTCTCTGTCATAATCTTTTCAATTCCTTACTTTGATATATCTACACTAAATCTAAATAATATTACAAAAGTTTGAGTTTTTTTTCGATTTCGTAATATTACGTAAATCATCTTAATATAATTTAAGTAAAATTGCAAGCACTTTTTTAAATAAAAAAGTCAGATTTTAATCTGACTTTTTTTATATAAAATGCCTATATTCATACCTGTCCGGTCTTTATAGCCTTTTCATTTTCTTTAGTCATCAAGCCCTTTTTAAGACCGAACCAGCCTAGTGTTGATAAGGTACCACAAACAGTTGCTCCTATCAGCGCTCCTGGAAGAACCGTCTTTAAAGCTATAGCTTTAATAACATTTTTATCAAGAGTTTTAATCATATTTTTAATACCTTCAATATTTCCATGCAACGCATCTGTAAAGGCTTTAAGCGGTTCTGATAACCATTTTGAGTCTTGCGACATATTTTTAGCAGCTTGTGCTATATTTTTAAATTTCTTCAACGAAGGATTTTTTTCAAATTCTTCAGCAATTCTATCAGAAACTCTGCCCCAAGCAGCACGTTCTTCCGGGGTAAAGTTTTGTATATTTAATACGGCTTGGCTGAATCCTTGTCCGAAATTACCAACAACATCACCGATAATACGACTTGTTGATTTATTAAACCCAAGCAACTTTGCAACAGTACCTTTTACTCCCGGCTGCTGTGCCCAAAATTCGAATTTATTTACAGTTGCAGGGTCTACCTTTCCTTTTTTAGCTAAAATACGCATCCACCCTGCAACAAAACCTGTTTTACGGTTATTTCTCGGTGTTAACGAATAAATAATAGGGTCAAAAATTTTATCTATTACTGCTTTAGCATTTTTATCATTATTAAAAGCTACATTAAGATTTTCGCGTAAAGCTCCTGTAATAGCAATAACACTTTCACCTGCAACAGGAGCATTTACACCCTTAAAAGCATTAACAAGTTCTTTTACTTCTGCTGAGTCTACAATACCTGATTTTAAATTTTTAAAAGTATCACCTAAATTTTTACCGTAATCAGAGTCAAAAGCAATTTTACCTAATTCTCTTGGGATACGTACAGCTCCTGCAACGCCACCCAGTATAGCACCACCAACCATACCTGAAGTGCCTGCGACAACCCCTGCTGCGTTTACTGCTGCATCAGGATTTTTGGATACATAAACAATCTCTTTTTTAGGCTTAGTTCCTTCTTGTTTATTCTCAGTAGCCTTATTAGTATCCTGCTTTTTGGGTTCAACTTTTGTCTGTTGGGCATTTTTAGGAATTGCTGTTGACTGAGACGCAGCCATAAAACTTAAATTTGATAAATCACTCATATTATTTATACTAACCTATATTTCTACACTATTAGTATAAAAAACCAACAGCTATAAAAGTTGCTTATTTATAAAGAAATATTAACAATAAAAGGCAAGAAACTATACGACTAATGTTTTAAATTTTTCCAAATCTTCTATCGTATCAATTCCGACAGGAGCAAAATCAACAACAGAAGTTTTAATCTTCATGCCGTTTTCCAAAGCTCTTAATTGTTCAAGGCTTTCTGTCTGCTCCAGAGGAGTTTGAGGTAATGATGTCATTTTAATTAAGGCATCACGTTTATACCCATACATCCCAATATGACCGTAGTAAGGCTTTATAATCGGTTTTCTTTCAAACGGAATAGGCGAACGAGAAAAATATAATGCATACCCGTTCACATCAACAACACATTTTACAAGGTTAGGATTGTTTACTTCATCCTTATCCTCTATTACACGTATAAGTGTTGAAATATCAGCATTATCATCGAATTTAACATTTTTAGCAACTTCATCAATATATTCAGGCTTCATCATAGGTTCATCACCTTGAAGATTGACTATATAAGAAATTTCAGGGTGTCTATTTATAACTTCTCTTATTCTGTCGCTACCGCAATTATGTTCGGTTGAAGTCATTTCAGCCACACCACCGAACGATTTTACAGCACTAAAAATACGCTCATCGTCAGTAGCAACAATAATCATATCCGCTAATTTTGCTTGTTGCGCTTTTTCGTAAACCCATTGAATAATAGGTTTGCCGTTAACTTCTATAAGCGGTTTTCCCTCTAACCTTGAAGAACCGTATCTTGCCGGTATAATTATTGCCGTTTTTTCCATAATTTTGTCTCCTATTAGATGTGTTAGCACGCACCCTGCATTTTAATTTATCTCTTTACTACAAACCCAACCCATTGGTCTTGATGCATCTCTTCAACAATTTTAAGATTTTCTCTTTTGATTGCTTCTAATACAACAGCCTTTTTCTCATCTAAAATTCCGCTTAGTGACAAGTACCCGTTAGGTTTTAAAAGATTTTTTAAATCACCCATAATATCAAATAAGACATTATGCAGAATATTTGCCATTACAAAATCAAATTTCCTATTAATCTTGTCAGCCGTACCAAGCTCAAAATCGCATTTTACACCATTTTTTAAAGCATTTTCTTTTGCAACATCAATAACAGTTTCATCAATATCGCAGCCATATGCGCTCTTAGCTCCCATCTTTATCGCACAAACAGACAAAATCCCCGACCCCATACCAATATCAGCGACTTCCATATCCGGCATAAGATACTTTTCCATGGCTTTCATACATAATTGTGTCGTTTGGTGAGTTCCAGTACCGAAAGCACAACCGGGTTCAAGGCGAATAACGACCTCCCAATCACTTTTCTGTTCATACTCAAGCCAATCAGGAACAATTGTTATCCTATCAGAAACATGTGTTATGTCCCATTTTTCTTTCCACTTTTTAGACCAATCCTCGTTATCCTTTTCGACAAAAGAATATTCCCAACTTCCTAGCTCTTCAGGGCTTATTCCTCGTGAAATCAACAATTCACGCTGTGCATTTAAAATCGATTCAACATCAACCTTCTCTGACAGAAAAATTCTCAATGTTCCCTCGGTTGTAGACACCATTTCCAAGTCTTTGTATGCCTCTTCTGCTAAAACGACACCTTCACAGGGAAAAACTTCAAAGCAAATCTCTGAAATAATATCTTCCATATCGGGATTAATTTTCAGTTGAAGCTCATAATATTTATCCTGCATATAAAATAACTTAACCTTCCAAGACTTCGCCCATTTTTCTAAACTTTTCATATCTGCCGGATTTAAGCTCCTGTGAAGAAAGTTTTGATAATTCATCCAAAGCTGATTTTATAGTATTCTTCATTTCTTCACACATAAGCTCATAATTATTATGAGCACCGCCGACAGGTTCTTTAATAGCAGCATCAATAATACCGAATTTCAACAAATCTTTAGCTGTAATTTTTAATGCATCAGCAGCCTCGGAAGCTTTTGCTGCATCTCTCCATAGGATAGATGCACAACCCTCAGGTGAAATTACAGTATAATAAGCGTGTTCAAGCAAATAAACCTTATTTGCAACAGCAAGCCCTAAAGCGCCACCGGAGCATCCTTCACCGGATATAATAGCAATAACAGGGACTTTAAGCTTTGCCATATCTCTTAAATTTGTTGCAATAGCGGCCCCTTGGCCTGTTTCTTCAGCACTTATCCCCGGATAAGCACCAGGAGTATCAATAATTGTTACTATCGGCATATTGAATTTATCGGCATGTTTCATCAGCCTTAAAGCTTTTCTATACCCTTGCGGCTGCGGCATACCGAAATTATATTCCAAATTCTCTTTTGTAGACTTGCCCTTCATAGTACCGATAATCATAACAGGTTTGCCGTCTAATTTAGCTATTCCGCCAATAATTGCTCTATCATCCATTCCCTGACGGTCACCGTGAAGTTCAACAAAATCTTCACACATACCGTCTACATAGTCCAAAAAGTTTGGTCGTTCGGGATGTCTTGCAATCTGCAACTTTTGAGCAGGTGTAAGATTTTCGTACAATTCTTTTTTGTGTTCTTCTGCCATTTCCATAAAACTATCAATTTGTTTTGAGTAATCAATGCCTGATTCTGCGCTCATTTGTTTCAATTCCTCAATTTTCTTTTCTATTTCCATTATTGGTTTTTCAAAATCTAATATAATTGCCATTGTGTATATTTCCTTTTAATACTCGCTCCCTTATTTATTCGTGCATTGCCAAAATATTTGCTAAAGTCTTTCTTAAATCTTTACGAGCTGACACGACATCAACTTGACCGTATTTAAGGAGATATTCAGCAGTTTGAAAGTCTGACGGCAATTTTTGACGAATGGTTTGTTCAATGACACGGCGTCCGGCGAACCCGACTCTGGCACCTTGTTCTGCAACTATAATATCACCTAAAGTACCAAAGCTTGCAGTAACACCGCCGAATGTAGGTTCTGTAATAAGGTTAATGTATAACAATCCTTCATCATCAAGTTTTGAAACAGCACAAGATGTTTTAGCCATCTGCATTAGGCTCAATGCACTTTCCTGCATTCTGGCGCCGCCTGATGAAGTAATAGCCAATACCGGCAAACGCAACTCTATTGCTTTCTCAATCAGTCTTGTAACTTTTTCACCAACAACACTGCCCATAGAACCGCCCATAAAATCAAAATCCATCACAGCTGCTGCGACTCTGTGACCTTCTATTGCTGCCAAACCCGTTACAACCGCATCATTCAAACCTGTTTTTTCTTGTGCCCTTGCTAATCTGTCCTTATAAGATTCGGAATCAACAAATTCTAAAGGATCAGTCGGTTTAATATCAGTGAAAATTTCTTCAAACGAATTTTCATCAAACAACTGGTTGATACGTCTTCTTGCATTTATCCTGTAATGATAATCACACAACGGACATACCATGTCATTATTATCCAAATCTTCTTTCAAAATCTGTGCATCACAATGAACACATTTTGTCCATAATTCAGGATCTCCAACAGTTTCTACTTTAGCTTCCAAAGCTCGTCTTTGCTCTTGAGCTTCCTTTCGTTTTTCAAACCAATCTTGTATTGTCATAATATATTTATCCCTAATAAAAAATCCTTTAACAATGTAATTTTATACTAAACAAATATCTATTGCAAATTTTTGTATCAAATTATGTAAAGAGTGCGCAAATTTTTATATTCAGATAATTTAAAAGAAAAAAAGGAACAATTATGGACAAAATAAATTTTACCGGCGGATTTCTGTTAAAAAAGCCTCTGCCGCCTGAAGTATGGGAAAAAACGTACAACGAAATTATACCTCACAAAAGAGTAATAATAAATGACATCCCCAACATCGGAGATATCTTTGTTGCAAGCAAAAGATGCTATGATAACGAAATTGGGTTATACCTGCTTAACAAAAAAATTAATTTTGAATACTACCCAAAGATAGACTTAAAAACGAGACTTGATTCTTATTATCCCGAAGAAGCAAAAAGTGTACTTCAAGAGCAAAAAACAGTTATACGGGGAGAAACAAGCCTGACAAAAATGTTTCAATTGCACAAAAAGATGAAAACAGCAATTGCAAAATATAAGTGGAAAAAAAATGATCATATAAAAAAGACATATGAAGCACTTGAATTAAGTTCTGAAGACTACACGCATACAATTAAGAAAAACGTCACTATTATAACAGATAAAGATGGTAATCTTATAGCAAAAGCCTCACCAAATACAAATACGGGAACAAATTATGTATTAGTCTACCCCAAACCCAAGAATCACGTTGACCCTTTTAGAATGGTTATAATTGATTACGAAGGCAAAAAGACAATGGATTCAACAAATATTGAAGATCTAAAAGGCTTCACTAAAGGGTTTAAAAAAGCAATTGAAATTGACCGCGCAAGAAATAAATAACTTACCACTTAATTTTAGCAGCCCTGTCCATTTCTCTTTGTTGATCTTTTTTAGCAATAGAATCTCGCTTATCGTGGAGTTTTTTACCTTTGGCAAGACCAATCTGAACTTTTGCAAAACCTTTTTGAATATACACTTCAAGAGGAATTATCGTATACCCGTCCTGTTTAACCTTGTTTTGTATTTTTAAGATTTCTTTTTTAGTTAAAAGAAGTTTTCTTGTCCTCTCAGCATCATGGTTATACCTGTTTCCTTGCTCATATGGGGAAATATGACACTTATACAAAAAGACTTCATTATCATCTATTTTACAAAAACTGTCCTTCAAATTAATAGCAGACTTTCTGATCGATTTAATTTCCGTGCCCGTCAAAACAATGCCGGCCTCATATTTTTCAAAAATATTAAAGTCATGAAAAGCTTTTCTGTTAGTTGTAATTACCTGACGTTCACTCATAGCTAAATTATAGCACAAAAAACTACCTTTAAAATACATACACATACACTATAAAAAATTTATTATTTGAATATTTACTTATTCAGATAGAGAAAGCACCTTACAGTATGCCCGTCATAAACATCTTTAGCGGCAGGAGAACAAGATTTACATACATCCATACAATACGGGCAGCGAGTATGAAATTTACACCCTGCCGGTAATGCTGACGGAGAAGGTAATTCTCCTTTTAGTTGTACCTGCTGTGTTTTTTGACCTTCAATTTTTGGAACGGCGCTCAATAAAGCTTTCGTATAAGGATGTTTTGGATTTATAAAAATTTGATTTGTTGTACCTATTTCGACAATTTCGCCCAGATACATAACAGCAACCCTATCGGCAAGATATTGAATTACACTCATATCATGGGTAATTAAAAGAAAAGTTAAGTTATAATCACTCTTCAATGACTTTAACAGATTAAGTATCTGCGCCTGAATACTAACATCTAAAGCACTTACCGGCTCATCAGCTATAATAAACTTCGGATTCAAAACTAAAGCTCTTGCAATAGCTATACGCTGACGCTGCCCGCCTGAAAACTCATGCGGATACAATTTTAAACTATCAACATCAAGTCCAACCTTTTCAATTTTTTCTTTTATAATATCAAAAATTTCATATTCACTTAAATTTGTATTAATTTTTAGGGGTTCTTTTAATATATCCAAAATCTTCATTTTCGGGTTCAAACTTGAATAAGGGTTTTGAAAAATCATTTGAGACATTTTTCTATAATCTTTTAATTCAGCACCAGACATTTTAAAGATATTTTTACCGTTAAAATAAGCTTCTCCGGATTTTGGCTGCTCTAATCTTACAATTGCCTTAGCTAAAGTAGATTTACCACAGCCGGATTCCCCTGCTAACGCTAATATTTCACCGCTCTTAACATCAAGTGTAACCCCGTTTACGGCATGAATCGACTGCTTGTCCCCTGAAATTCCGCTTTCTGAGAGATATTCGACATATAAATTTTTTATCTCAAGTATATTTTCACCCATACAGAAATTTTACTCTTATTAATACATAAATGCAATTATATACCTGTTTAATATCTGTTATAAATAATCCAAATAAATAATTTTAAATCTCTCTGCGGCCTTCCAAAGCTTTTGCAATTGTAATTTCATCGGCATATTCTAAATCCGAGCCAACAGGCAAGCCAAAAGCAATTCTTGATATTTTTATTCCGAAAGGCTTTATCAGCTTGCTTAAATATAGACTTGTTGCTTCTCCTTCAACAGAGGGGCTTAAGGCCAGAATAACTTCCTTTACATTTTCATCGGTAAGTCTTGTTAGCAACTCTTTAATTCTTATATCATCCGCCCCAATACCATCCATAGGAGAAATCAAACCCTGAAGAACATGATATAATCCACGATATTCGTTTGTTTTTTCGACAGCTATTAAATCTTTCGTTTCTGCAACGACACATATTGTAGATCTGTCTCGTGAAGAGGAAGAACAAATTTCACAAGGAGATGCAGAAGAAAGGTTAAAACAGACTTCACAAGTTCTCGTATTTTCCTTGGCTTCTATCATACTCTTTGCAATATTTTGCACCTCAGAGAGCGGCATCCTCAAAAGGTAAAACGCCATCCTTTGCGCAGATTTAGGCCCCACTGACGGGAATTTTTGAAATTGCTCAATTAGCGCAGCAACCGCCTTTGGATAAATCATTAGAATAATCCCGGAATATTTATACCGCCGGTAGCCTGCTTCATCTTTGCTTCCATTTCTTTCATAGCTTTTTCT
>ODAI012110176.1_pt1 | contig 16478 bp, 6 predicted proteins | sample 1539321 | NCBI WGS metagenome assembly ODAI01 (sample SAMN02144231, study PRJEB22623) | gut metagenome | biome: sheep rumen | host: Ovis aries | place: New Zealand | reverse complement strand
CCGTGCTCACCACAGATACCAGTACGGAGGTTCGGACGAACGGCACGACCCTTCTCTACTGCCATCTTCACGAGCTGACCGACACCGTTCTGGTCGAGAACCTGGAATGGGTCAACCTTAAGGATCTTCTTCTCCAAGTAAACTGGGAGGAAGCTTGCGATGTCGTCACGAGAGTAACCGAAGGTCATCTGTGTGAGGTCGTTAGTACCGAATGAGAAATACTGAGCCTGCTCAGCGATGCGATCGGCTGTCAGGGCGGCACGAGGGATCTCAATCATTGTACCAATCTCGAACTCGATCTTGATGCCATACTCCTCAAACACTTCCTCAGCGGTTTTCTCGATGATAGCCTTCTGCTGCTCCAGCTCGTGCAGGGTACCAATCAGTGGCACCATAATCTCTGGCTGAGGGTCCTTGCCTTCTTTCTTCAGCTCGCAAGCAGCACCGAGGATGGCACGTGTCTGCATAGCTGTGATCTCTGGGAAGGTGATACCGAGACGGCATCCGCGATGACCGAGCATTGGGTTGTTCTCAGCGAGTGAGTCAACACGACGCTTGATAGTCTCAACGCTCACGCCCATCTCCTTAGCCATTGTCTCCTGTCCTGCCAGATCGTGTGGTACGAACTCATGGAGTGGTGGATCGAGCAGACGGATGTTGACTGGGCAACCATCCATAGCCTCGAGGATTCCCTTGAAGTCAGCCTTCTGGTATGGTAGCAGCTTAGCAAGAGCCTTCTCACGTCCTTCGGCAGAGTCGGCAAGAATCATCTCACGCATAGCAATAATCTTCTTGTCCTCGAAGAACATGTGCTCGGTACGAGTCAGACCGATACCCTTTGCACCGAACTCACGAGCAATCTTTGCATCATGCGGTGTGTCGGCATTGGTACGAACCTGTAACTTGGTGTACTTATCGCAGAGGTCCATCAATTCCTTGAAGTCGCCGCTCAGCTCTGCAGCCTTTGTCGGAACCTCACCGGCATAAACCTGACCAGTAGAACCGTTGAGCGAAATGTAGTCACCCTCCTTATATACTATACCGTCGATTTCCACGGTCTTCTTATGATAGTCAACATTCAGAGCGCCTACACCGCTGACGCAGCACTTACCCATACCGCGGGCAACGACGGCAGCGTGGCTAGTCATACCTCCACGAGCGGTAAGAATGCCTTCTGCGGCAGCCATACCTGCGAGGTCTTCAGGTGAGGTCTCGATACGCACGAGTACAACTTTGTGACCATCCTCGTGCCACTCCTTGGCATCGTCGGCATGGAACACAATCTGTCCGCAGGCAGCACCTGGCGATGCCGGCAATCCTTGTGCGATGACCTTCGCCTTAGAGAGTGCCACCTTGTCGAATACCGGGTGCAGCAGTTCATCAAGTTTGTTGGGTTCGCACCGCATGATAGCCGTCTTCTCGTCTATCATTCCTTCGTGCAACAGGTCGATGGCAATCTTCACCATGGCAGCACCTGTACGCTTTCCGTTACGTGTCTGCAAGAACCAGAGTTTCCCTTCTTGAACGGTGAACTCCATATCTTGCATATCATGGTAGTGATGTTCCAGTTTGTCCTGAATTTCGTTCAACTGATTATAGATTTCAGGCATTGCCTCTTCCATTGAAGGATACTTGGCTACTCGCTCTTCTTCAGAGATACCTGCACGCTCTGCCCAACGTTGCGAACCGAGTTTGGTAATCTGCTGAGGTGTACGGATGCCGGCTACAACGTCTTCGCCCTGAGCATTGACCAGATACTCGCCGTTGAACACGTTCTCACCATTTGCAGCATCACGGCTGAAGCATACGCCGGTAGCAGAAGTGTCCCCCATATTACCGAACACCATAGCCATCACGCTGACGGCTGTACCCCACTCGTCAGGTATTCCTTCCATCTTGCGGTAGAGGATAGCGCGCTCGTTCATCCAAGAACGGAAGACGGCGCAGATAGCTCCCCAAAGTTGCTCGATAGGATCGTCTGGGAAGTCGTTGCCCGTACGCTCCTTGATGGCAGCCTTGAACAGCTTCACGAGCTTCTTCAGGTCGTCTACAGAGAGGTCTTTGTCGAGCACGACGCCGCTCTCTTTCTTCACCTTTTCTATAATCTCCTCAAAGGGGTCTATGTCTTCCTTGTTGACCGGCTTCATTTCCAGTACTACGTCTCCATACATCTGTACGAAGCGACGGTAGCTGTCATAGACGAAGTGAGGATTCTGGGTCTTGGCAACCATACCCTCAGCTACCTCGTCGTTCAGTCCGAGGTTCAAGATGGTGTCCATCATACCTGGCATGGAGGCACGTGCACCAGAACGGACGCTGACCAACAGCGGGTTCTCCTTGTCGCCAAACTTACTGTTCATCAATGTCTCGATATGTTTCACGGCAGCCATCACGTCGTCGTTCAGGATTTCCATGATTTTCTCCTGACCTACCTCGTAATACTCATTACAGCAATCGGTGGTGATGGTGAAACCAGGAGGAACGGGAACGCCTATCAGGTTCATTTCAGCAAGGTTAGCACCCTTGCCACCGAGTTCCTCACGCATTTTTGCATTACCTTCAGCTTTACCATTTCCAAAGGTATAAACTCTTTTCTGACTCATAGTTGATGTGTTATTTTAATGTTAATATCTACTTTTTCCTCGAAGGTCTGCAAATTTACACATTTCTTTGAAAATGTGCAAGTATTTAACCATATTTTGCTATGCTGAAATTACATTATCTGACTGTTTGCGGAAACATCTTTATATATGCAGTTTTATTGCAAAACGTAGAATGCAAGTAGGGCTTAGTTATTTTGCAAGCGAGGCTCAGTTGAGGGGGAAGTGGGGCTCAGTTGAGGGGGAAGTGGGGCTCAGTTATGGGGGAAGTGAGGCTCAGTTATGGGGGAAGTGAGGCTCTACGAATCGGACGAGTAAGACCTGCAAGACCAGTCGGATGACTCGGACAAATAGCCAAAAGCGCCCGTTATGTCAGGTTATCTGGTCGATATTGCACGATTACGCATGAAAATGCTTACCTTTGCAGCCCAAGACAACGAAAAGACATGGCAAGAAAAAGAAAACCGCTACCCATTTTCGAGCACGTAACCATCACCGATATTGCCGCTGAAGGCAAGTCGCTCGTCAGAATAACCATACCTGCCCACGACGGAACGCCTGAGTCACGGCTGGTCGTCTTCGTACCCTTTTGTGTGCCAGGAGATGTCGTTGACCTGCAAATCACTCGCAAGAAACACAGCTATGCCGAAGGGAAAGTTGTGAAGTTCCACCAGTTGAGCCAAGTCAGAGCCACCCCACCCTGCCAGCACTTCGGCATCTGCGGCGGATGTAAGTGGCAGAACCTGCCCTACGAGGCACAGACCCAAGCCAAGGAGCGACAGGTCTACGAACAGCTGACACGTATCGGGCACTTGCAACTGCCCCTACCGGGCACCATCGATGCCGCTACCGGTACCAGCTTCCGCCACATCATGGGCAGCGTTAAGCAATATGAATACCGTAACAAACTGGACTTCGGCTTCTCCAACAAGAAATGGCTGACGCAGGAGCAAGTAGAGTCTGGCGAGACCTTCGACAACATGAACGCCTGCGGATTCCACATCACTGGCGCCTTCGACAAGATATATCCCATCGAGAAGTGCTGGCTCATGGACGACTTCCACAACAAGCTGCGCAACGGCATCTACAACTATGCCATAGCCCACGGGCTGACGTTCTTCGACCTGAAGGCTCAGCAGGGGCTGCTACGCGACCTCATCATCCGCAACTCCAATTCGGGCGAGTGGATGGTCATCGTCCAGTTTCACTTCGACCACACCAACGATGCCGACGAGCAGCGTGCCAAGGACTTGCTACAATACATCGCCGAACAATACCCGGAGGTGACTACATTATTATACATAGACAACCAGAAGTGCAACGACACCATCTACGATCAAGACATCAAAGTGTTTAAGGGTGAAGGATTCATCTACGAACACATGGAGGGACTGCGCTTCAAGGTGGGGCCGAAGAGCTTCTATCAGACCAATACCGAACAGGCGTACCACCTCTACAGCGTCGTGCGCGAACTGGCGTTCAGACATTCGCCTGCCGCCCCGCTCGTCTACGATCTCTATACGGGCACTGGCACCATTGCCAACTTCGTAGCTAAGCAGGCACGCAAGGTCGTGGGCATCGAATATGTTCCTGAAGCCATCGAAGACGCAAAGGTCAATTCCGTCATCAACAACATCGGAAACACACTCTTTTATGCCGGCGACATGAAGGACATACTGACCGAAGACTTCATTGCACAACACGGACAGCCCGACATCATCATCACCGACCCCCCGCGTGCAGGCATGCACCACGACGTGGTGGAGGTCATCATGAAAGCTCGTCCGCAGCGCATCGTCTACGTCAGCTGCAACCCGGCTACACAGGCACGTGACCTCGAACTGCTCTGTCAGGACTACCGCATCGCCGAGGTGCAACCCGTCGACATGTTCCCACACACGCCGCACGTAGAAAACGTGGTGTTGCTCGAAAGGAAACAAGCGTAACCTGATTTGACAATTCACAATTAACGTCCCGTTTGTCCCTGCCTATTTTCCAAAATATTTGGTAGTTTGAAAAAGATGTTGTAATTTTGCAAAAAATATAAACAACGCGATAAATCAACGAAAATAATAATAATGAAGAAACTATTGCTCCTTGCCTGCATTGCTATGACGCTTGCTCCCGTGCAGGCACAGGCTCAAGAAAAGAAAGAAGGAAAAACCGTCATCAAGCTGCCGCAGTGGATTAGCGACGTGAAGCTGTCTGGCTACGGCATGCTGCAATATCAGGCTACCAGCCAGGAGGGTGCCAAAGCCAACACCTTCAACCTGCGTATGGCACGTATAGCTCTCGACGGTCGCATCGTGAAAGACTTCTACTGGAAAGCACAGATACAGTTCAATGGCAACACCGCCACGCTGGGCTCGTCGCCGCGCGTCGTAGACCTCTTCGTAGAGTGGCAGAAGTATCCGTTTGCCATGATCAAGGTGGGACAGTTCAAACGCGCCTTCACCTTCGAGAACCCCATGCACCCGATAGACCAGGGATTCATGAGCTATTCGCAGAACATCTCTGCACTGGCAGGTTTCAGTGACAGGGCGGGAGGACATGCCTCTAACGGACGAGACATCGGCATACAGGTGCAGGGCGACCTGCTCAAGAACAGTGCCGGACGCAACCTGCTGCACTATCAGATAGGTGTATACAACGGACAGGGTATCAACACAGCCGATGCCGACCAGCAGAAAGATATCATCGGGGGCATCTGGGTGATGCCTGTCCAGGGACTGCGCATAGGTGCTTTCGGATGGGCTGGCTCCTACGCCCGCAAAGGCAACTGGGAAGAGGTGGCTGCCGACGGTGTGAATATCGTCACCCACAACAACGAGGTGCGCAGGCTGCAACAACGCCGCTACGCATTCTCGGCTGAATACAAAGCCAACGACTGGACGTTCCGCTCTGAATATATCCACGCAACAGGCAAGGCGTTCAAGACGCGCAACCAGAAGTCGGGTGACACCAGCGACTGCACTATCAACGAAGCTATTGGTGACAAGGCCGACGGTATTTATGCACTCGCCATAGCCCCAGTCGTCAAGAAAAAGCTCTACGCTAAGGCCCGCTACGACATGTACCGCTCTACAGGCGACTGGAATTCTGCAAAAACACTTTATGAAGTAGGTCTCAACTACGTGATTCACAAGAATATACAAATCAATGCAGAATATGCTTTCGTAAACGATCGCTCACTGGAGAAACACAACTATAATATGTTCGACATCAACCTGGACTTCAGGTTCTGAGTTAAGAGGACGGACAAGTCAGACTTCTCAGACACGTCATACCAATCGGACCAATTCTGACAATTCAGACAAACCTTATAACTTTACTAATAAAAAACTAAAGATTATGAACAACATTCCAAGTGTTTTCTGGCTCATACCCGTTGCCTCATTGGTGGCGTTAGGTATGGCATGGTATTTCTTTAAGTCGATGCTCGATTCTGACGAAGGAACTCCACGCATGAAGGAGATTGCCAAGTACGTGCGCGACGGAGCAATGGCTTACCTGAAACAACAGTACAAGGTGGTGACTTATGTGTTCATTGCGCTGGCTGTGCTCTTTGCTATCATGGCCTACGTGCTGCACGTTCAGAACCCGTGGGTGCCCTTCGCATTCCTCACTGGCGGTTTCTTCTCTGGACTGGCTGGCTTCTTCGGCATGAAGACAGCGACATACGCCAGCGGACGTACCGCCAATGCAGCCCGCAAGAGCCTTGATGCAGGTCTGAAGATTGCCTTCCGCTCTGGCGCCGTCATGGGACTTACCGTCGTTGGTCTCGGCCTGCTCGACATCGCCATCTGGTTCATCGTACTGAACATCTTCGACACCGACGGCCTCATCTCCATCACGACGACGATGCTGACCTTCGGCATGGGTGCTTCTACCCAGGCACTCTTTGCACGTGTCGGCGGCGGTATCTATACCAAGGCTGCCGACGTGGGTGCCGACATTGTGGGCAAGGTTGAAGCTGACATTCCTGAAGACGACCCGCGCAACCCGGCAACTATCGCCGACAACGTGGGCGACAACGTGGGCGACGTGGCTGGCATGGGTGCCGACCTGTATGAGAGCTACTGCGGATCAGTGCTTTCTACTGCCGCCCTGGGAGCAGCGGCTTACGCAGCCGTGGGTGGCGACACACAGCTCAAGGCCGTCATCGCACCGATGCTCATCGCTGCCGTAGGCGTCTTCCTCTCGCTCATCGGCATCTTCCTCGTTCGCACAAAGGAAGGCGCTACCATGCGCGACCTCTTGAAGTCGCTGTCTCTGGGCACCAACGTTAGTGCTGCCCTGATAGCCGTTGCCACCTTCGCCATCCTCTATCTCCTAGGGGTAGAGAACTGGAAAGGACTTTCCTGCTCAGTCATCACGGGTCTGTTGGCTGGTGTCATCATCGGTCAGGCAACGGAGTATTACACTTCGCACAGCTATAAACCCACTCAGAAGATTTCAGAAGCTGGACTGACAGGATCGGCTACCGTCATCATCAAGGGCATAGGCACGGGTATGATTTCTACTTGCATCCCCGTCATCACCATCGGTGTAGCTATCATGCTGAGCTATCTCTGCGCTAACGGCTTCGACCTCTCGATGAGTTCTGAAAGTCTGGCTCATGGACTCTATGGTGTGGGTATTGCTGCCGTGGGTATGCTCTCTACGCTGGGCATAACCCTGGCTACCGACGCATACGGTCCTATTGCCGACAACGCCGGTGGCAACGCCGAGATGAGCGAACTGGGAGAAGAGGTGCGCCATCGCACCGATGCGCTCGACGCACTGGGCAACACGACTGCTGCTACGGGCAAGGGCTTTGCCATCGGTTCGGCGGCTCTGACGGCTCTTGCACTTCTCGCTTCCTACATCGAGGAAATCAAGATTGCCATGCAACGTGCTGGCGTTGAGCTGACCAACCTGGCTGGGCAGACTATCGAGGCGAAGAACGCTACCATACCTGATTTCATGAACTTCTTCCAGGTGAACCTGATGAATCCGAAGGTGCTCGTAGGTGCGTTCATAGGAGCTATGGCTGCCTTCCTCTTCTGCGGTCTCACCATGGAGGCTGTTGGTCGTGCCGCCCAGAAGATGGTGGTAGAGGTACGTCGCCAGTTCAGGGAGATTGCCGGCATCCTCGAAGGTAAGGCTACTCCAGACTATGGTCGTTGTGTAGAAATCTCAACACGTGCGGCACAGCATGAGATGATCTTCCCCTCTATCCTCGCCATCGTCATCCCCATCATCGTGGGATGTGTACTTGGCGTAGCCGGTGTGCTCGGCTTGCTGGTCGGCGGTCTGTCTTGCGGCTTCACCCTCGCCGTGTTCATGGCTAACGCCGGTGGTGCATGGGACAACGCGAAGAAGAACGTAGAAGAAGGCAACTTCGGCGGTAAGGGCTCGTTTGCTCACAAGGCAACCATCGTTGGCGACACCGTCGGCGACCCGTTCAAGGACACCAGCGGTCCGTCGCTCAACATCCTTATCAAGCTGATGTCAATGGTCAGCATCGTAATGGCTGGTCTCACCGTCTGGTTCATCTAAGCATGACTTTCAAAATTTACATAAGAGTCCGCAGTTCTTCACGAGCTGCGGATTTTTTATGTTAACTAAGATGACGAAATCAGATAAGTACACAATAAAAAACAAGCCATAACTTGCTGATATTCCAATTTTTTGTCATAACTTTGCACGCGAGATCAAAAGAAAAAAACATTTAGTCACCACAAAAGGTAAAAAGAACCCCATTGTTATTCAACTTTCAACATCTCATTTTATGACATCAGCATCAAACCAACACCAACATGCCTCCCACCACCATCACCACCACAGAAGTAATGAGGAGAACAGGCACTTCACAGCTGCCAAGCGTCGAAAGGTCATGGAGCGTGCACTCTTCCTCTCGGCAATTGTTCTTGCAATAGTTATCATTGCGGCGATAGCGCTTTCCTATCTCAACAACTGGTAATACCAAAAGGAAAGCTGATTACAGATTCTGACGAATCCATCTTTATATTTTATACAAAGGAAAGGGGGGAGCCACCAAAAAGTCGCTCCCCCTTTTTTCTGCTATTCATCCTATAACAATGACGGATGATTACTTGCTCACTCTGAACCAGTCTACGTCTATCCATCCACGGTTCTCGTTACCGGCAGGCTGAACGGCTACCAGTCCCATCTTGGCACCTATCCACTTGCCCTGACGCATCGTGAAGGGCTTGCCTGCCTGCTGGAACTTCTTACCGTCGCGCGAATAGGCGAAATTGACCTGCGCCTCGTGCTTGTTGGTGCCGTCGGCATTCTTGCCACCGATATATTTCACGGTCAACTGCAAGTAGATGTCTTCATGGATAGCTGGCTGATAGTCTACCTTGTCTTCTGCAGTAGGCTTCAGCGTGGCGATAACGTCAACGGTTTCAGGCTGATCCTTATCAGCTTTCTTGCAGGTGATGCGCTGGAGTTGGAACTCCTTCCCCACCCGCTTCACGACAAGGGCAGAATAATCGAGTCCCATCATGATGAGTCCACCGTACTGGTTGTCTTCCTTTGCCGTCATGCGAAGTTTGGTGGTAGCGGTGAAGTTGTCGGCAGGAGTCTTCTGTAACAGAAGATTTGGTATTTTCCAAATGCGAGATTGTGCCTGCCTGATGGAGTCTTTATGCTGCTTTGAAGTGATGATACACCCAAAATCCTTGTCATAAGCCCAACTTGGCACACTCAGGTTATCCCACGAGCCAGCCTTATAGCAATAAACACGGAAGACGCCCCACGGTGTCGGCATACCGAACTTCTGGTCGTAGTTGGCGTGCCACTGCCATTGGAGTCCCATCTTCGGGGAATTAAACTCGTCACTCTCCACGGGGTTCTCGTTGGCAACCTTTGTTGCCGTCTTCGGCTTCCTGTAGGTAAGGACAGGCTCTCCGCAATAGCCTTTCGACGGCATCGCTCCCATCACCGGCCAGTTGTCTTTCCACGTGACGGGTTGCAGGTGTACAACACGTCCGTATGCTTCCTTGTCCTGGAAGTGAAGGAACCAGTCTTCGCCATACTTGGTATGCACCCACGCTCCCTGATGAGGACCGTTAATGGCAGTCTTGCCCTGTGCCAGGACTATTTTCGACTCGTAAGGACCGTAAGGCGACTTAGAACGCATGACGAGCTGGAAGCCTGTCGGAACACCGCCAGCCGGACACATGATCCAGTACCATCCGTCACGCTTGTAGAACTTCGGCCCCTCGCAGGTGCGGTTTTCCGTGCCGTTGCCGTCGAAGACGATAACGGGGTCTGAGATGGCCTTCGTACCTTCAGCATTCATCTCGCGAACAGTCAGCACCGAAGCGAAGCGCGAACGCGAGTTAGCCCAGCCGTTGACCAGATAGCAGCGGCCGTCATCGTCCCAAAGGGGTGTGGTATCTATCATGCCCTTGCCCTCGATGACACAGACGGGGTCGCTCCATTCGCCGGCAGGATCTTTCGTCTTTACCATATATACTCCATTGTCGGGGTCGCCCCAATAGATGTAGTACTCACCATTGTGGTAACGGATGCTGGGAGCCCATACACCATCACCATGGCGAACGCTTGCAAAGTGGCGCTCCAACTTCTTGTCGCCGGTATAAAGCGACTTCAGCGCGTAGCCCACTATCCTCCAGTTGACCAAGTCTTTGGAATGAAGGATGGGGAGTCCAGGCGTACACTGGAACGAGCTTGCCGTGAGGTAATAATCTTCACCTGATGCGCCTACACATACATCGGGGTCGCTGTAGTCGGCATTGATGACGGGATTGGTATAGGTTCCGTCACCGTTGTCAGGATTCCATACTTGTGAGATGTAAGTTTTTTGTGCTGATGCGTTCAACGCACCACAGGCTACACAAATCGCTAAAAGTAGATTCTTCATATTACGCTAAGGTTTAAAGTATTATCTTTTACTTGAGTAACATTATCTTACTATGCTTGTATTCAATGCATTAGACTGAGTGTTTAGCACTCTGAAATGGTAATGGCTACCGTCATATTCTATACGCATGAGCTGATGGGGAGCAGTACCGTCTGGATTCAGCTGACGGGTCATCGCAATGGCAACGTGCCCCATCGTACAGCGAAGGTTCAACTCTACGCAGGGGAGCAAAGCATAGCTGCCGTCTGCCTGTGTGTATACCATCATGTCTACACCAAAAGGACCGACATAGATGTTGCGCAAAGCCGCAGACAAGGTGTTCTTAATCTTCCGACGGGCTGCCAACATAGCAGCATCAATACCATATTTCGACAAGAGTTTCATCTTCTCAGACTCACTCGCCAGGAGATTTCCCTGATAGGCACCGTTGACGGTATCGAAGATGGACAATCCTTCGTAGGTGACCCTTCCGTCGGGATGAGCCATAAACTCCATGCCGAAATCGCGTACCTTATTATAATAAGGCTCTACCATCACACCATTCTGCTTGTCGATGACTCGCTGTGCCCACGACTCCAACTGAGGAGTAAGCTCGTCAACATAGCGGACACCACGTCCGCTACTGCTCCAAGGGGACTTCAACATAAACCTGCCGCCCTCTGCCATTCGCTGACGTACCGTCTCGATGGTCTTACAATAGACACCCGTATTGCCAAGGCGCGTGCTCCACTTACGGTTGCTCACCAGACGGATGCGGGACAACCGGTCTTCCGAAGGCAGCAACTCTTGGGAGATTCCTCTACTTGCCAACTGATGCTTCATGGCTGCATCCCATCCCCAGGGTTGCACCTGCAAACCTTCTTTGGGCAACCGATGAAGTCCGTCACCCGTAATAAATCTTACACCAACAGCCTTGATGCGGCTCATGCGAAGCTGATGAAGCGCATTGTCGATGTCGTCAACCCACACCACATCTCCTTCCTCTGCCCACAAAGCAGGAAGGAAACTGAGGTCGGAGCGCAGTTGCCTGCCTGCATGGGGGGCGGTAAAATACTTACTGCCAAACGCCAAGGCGAGGTCGTGTTCGGGGTTAAATACGTGCAGTTTCATTCAACTCTTTTGATTACGAGTGCAAAAATACATAAAAATTTCTACTTTTTGCAACATAACGCTTTGCAAATAGAGAAATAAATGCTATCTTTGCCGAACAAAATTTGCAAATTATTGTCTATTTTAGAAAAAACACATTGCTGATGGACGCTTTCTTCCGCACACATACCTATCTGGTGGAGCACACGAATGCGCCAGTTCATCGCACCCTGATGGATGAGATTGACTGGAACGACCGCATGATTGGCATCAAGGGTACCAGAGGAGTCGGCAAGACGTCTTTTCTTTTGCAATATGCCAAAGACAACTTCGACCCGGAAGACAAGCGGTGTCTCTATGTCAACATGAACAACTTCTACTTCCAAGGAAGGGGCATTGCCGACTTTGCCGGCGAGTTTTGCAAGAGAGGCGGCAAAGTATTGCTCATCGACCAGGTGTTTAAGCAGCCGGAATGGAGCAAAGAGCTGCGCAAGTGTTACGATCAGCACCCTTCCCTCAAGATTATCTTTACCGGTTCGAGCGTGATGCGACTGAAGGACGAAAACCCGGAACTCAACGGCATCGTGAAGAGCTATAACCTCCGGGGATTCTCGTTCCGCGAATACCTAAACCTACAGACTGGCAACAACTTCGAACCGCATACCCTCGACGAGATTGTCAACGACCATGAGCGCATCGTCAAGCGGATACTGCCCAAGGCAAGCCCGACGGCTCACTTCCAGAACTATCTGCACCATGGATTCTATCCGTTCTTCCTGGAACATCGCAACTTCTCGGAGAACCTGCTGAAGACCATGAACATGATGACCGAGGTGGACATCCTGCTCATCAAGCAGATGGAACTGAAATACCTGACGAAAATCAAGAAACTTTTCTACATGCTGGCGGTAGACGGACCGAAAGCGCCCAACGTCAGCCAGCTGGCTCATGAGATTCAGACCAGTCGTGCCACGGTGATGAACTACATCAAGAACCTTGCCGATGCACGACTCATCAACATGATATACCCCGTAGGACAGGAATACCCCAAGAAACCTGCCAAGGTGATGATGCACAACACCAACCTGATGTATGCCATCTATCCCAATCAAGTCAAACGACAGGACATCATGGAGACATTCTTTGTCAACGCACTATGGAAAGATCACAAGGTGAACAACGGCAACAAGGCAGGATACTACATGGTAGACGGCAAGCAGAAGTTCCGCATTACTGATGCCGAGAACAACAAGATGCGATACAATGCCGATACCATCTACGCCCGATACAATACAGAAGTGGGCAAAGACAACCGCATCCCACTCTGGCTATTGGGCTTCCTCTATTAGCAAGACAAGGAAAAACTAGAAATCTAGAATATCTATAAAGGCTAGAAAGCCCTAAAATAAAATCAGAAAAAGCGAGTACAATAAACATTATACATTAACATTTAAACCAAATTCGTAAAACAAAATGGCTAAAGAAAAAAAGTTTATCACTTGTGATGGTAACGAAGCTGCGGCTCACGTGAGCTACATGTTCTCCGAAGTTGCTGCTATCTATCCTATCACACCGTCTTCGCCGATGGCGGAGCATGTTGACGAATGGGCTGCCCGCGGTCGCAAGAACCTGTGGGGACAGAACGTTAGCGTACAGGAAATGCAGTCTGAAGGTGGTGCTGCCGGTGCTCTGCACGGCTCTCTTCAGGCTGGTGCTCTGACAACTACCTTCACCGCATCGCAGGGTCTGTTGCTCATGATTCCTAACATGTATAAGATTGCCGGCGAGATGTTGCCTTGCGTCTTCGACGTTTCTGCACGTACACTGGCTTCTCACTCTCTCTGTATCTTCGGTGACCATCAGGATGTTATGGCTTGCCGCCAGACCGGTTTCGCCATGTTCTGCTCTGGTTCCGTACAGGAGGTGATGGACCTGACTGCCGTTCCTCACTTGGCAACGCTGAAGACCGAGATTCCGTTCGTAAACTTCTTCGACGGTTTCCGTACTTCTCATGAGTACCACAAGATTGAGGTAATGGATCAGGAAGAAATCGCCAAGCTCGTTGACCCGGCTGACGTTGAGCGCTTCCGCAACCGCGCACTCTCTCCTGAGCGCCCGATGACTCGCGGTACCGCTGAGAACCCTGAGACATTCTTCACTCACCGTGAGGCTTGCAACGCTGCCTACGACAAGGTACCCGAAGTTGTTGAGTACTACATGCAGAAGATCAGCGAGATTACCGGTCGTGAGTATCACCTCTTCGACTACTACGGAGCTAAGGATGCCGACCGCGTCATCATCCTCATGGGTTCTGCTACTGAGGCCGCACGCGAGGCTATCGACTACCTGACAGCTCAGGGCGAGAAGGTAGGTATGGTGGCTGTCCACCTCTATCGTCCGTTCTCTGTTAAGCACTTGCTCGCTGCTGTTCCTAAGACAGCTAAGCGCATTGCCGTACTCGACCGTACCAAGGAGCCGGGTGCAGAAGGCGAACCGCTGTATCTCGACGTGAAGAGTGCTTTCTACGATGTAGAGGACAAGCCGCTGATCGTCGGTGGCCGCTATGGTCTCGGTTCTTCCGACACCACTCCTGCCAAGATCATCGCCGTCTTCAAGAACCTTGCACTGAACGAGCCGAAGAACCACTTCACTGTTGGTATCGTTGACGACGTTACCTTCACCTCTCTGCCCGAAGAGGAAGAGATTGCAATGGGTGGCGCAGGCATGTTCCAGGCTAAGTTCTACGGTCTGGGAGCCGACGGTACCGTTGGTGCCAACAAGAACTCCGTGAAGATTATCGGTGACTCTACCGACAAGTACTGCCAGGCATACTTCTCTTATGACTCTAAGAAGTCTGGTGGCTTCACATGTTCTCACCTCCGCTTCGGTGACGAGCCAATCCGCTCTACATATCAGATTACTACTCCTAACTTCGTTGCATGTCACGTACAGGCTTACCTGAACATGTACGACGTTACACGTGGTATCCGTGAGAACGGTTCATTCCTTTTGAATACTATCTTCGACGGCGAGGAACTCATCAACTTCATTCCTAACAAGGTGAAGAAGGTATTCGCTGAGAAGAACATCAACGTTTACTATATCAATGCTACAAAGATAGCACAGGAGATAGGTCTGGGCAACCGTACCAATACTATCCTCCAGAGTGCATTCTTCCGTATCACAGAGGTAATTCCTGTTGATATGGCTGTAGAGCAGATGAAGAAGTTCATCGTCAAGTCATACGGCAAGAAGGGTCAGGATGTTGTTGATAAGAACTATGCTGCTGTTGATCGTGGCGGTGAGTACAAGAAACTTACTATTGACCCAGCATGGAAGAACCTCCCAGCAGATCCTGTCAAGGAGGACGATGCACCAGCATTCGTTAAGGAACTCGTTCGTCCTATCAATGCACAGGCAGGTGACCTGCTGAAGGTTTCTGACTTCGCTAAGCACGGCACTGTTGACGGCACATGGATGAACGGTACTGCTGCTTACGAGAAGCGTGGTGTAGAGGCATTCGTTCCAGCATGGAATGTTGAGAACTGTATCCAGTGTAACAAGTGTTCATTCGTTTGTCCTCACGCTGCTATCCGTCCATTCGTGATGACAGCAGAAGAGAAGGCAGGTTTCAATGGTCCTACACAGGAAATCAAGGCTCCTGCAGCTCTGAAGGGTATGGAGTTTGCTATCGTTCCAAGTCCGCTTGACTGTCTCGGTTGCGGTAACTGTGCTGACGTTTGTCCTGGCAAGAAGGGTGAGAAGGCTCTCACTATGGTACCTTATAACCCAGATGCTGAGGATATGAAGGAACTGGCTAAGCTTTGGGATTACAGCGTGAAGTGCATTTCTTCTAAGCAGGATCTCGTTGACATTAAGCAGAGTCCTAAGAACTCACAGTTCGCTCAGCCTCTCTTCGAGTTCTCTGGAGCTTGCTCTGGTTGCGGTGAGACACCATACGTTAAGCTTATCTCTCAGCTCTTCGGTGACCGTGAGGTAATCGCTAACGCTACTGGTTGTTCTTCTATCTATTCAGCTTCTATTCCTTCTACACCATACACTACAAATGCCAAGGGTCAGGGTCCTGCATTCGACAACTCTCTGTTCGAGGACTTCTGCGAATTCGGTCTTGGTATGGTAATCGGTAACAAGAAGATGAAGGAGCGCGTTGCAATGCTTCTGCAGAAGGTTGTTGACGAGAAGATGGGTTCAGCTGAATATCAGGCTGCTGCTGCAGAATGGATTGAGAAGCGTGAGGATGCTGAGGAGACAAAGCGTCTTGCTGCTATCTTGAAGCCAGAAATTGCTAAGGGTGCTGCAAATGGTTGCCCAGTATGCTCTGAGCTGAAGACTCTCGACCACTATCTCGTTAAGCGTTCACAGTGGATTATCGGCGGTGACGGTGCTTCTTACGATATCGGTTACGGTGGTCTCGACCACGTGCTCGCTTCTGGCGAAGACCTCAACATCTTCGTTATCGATACAGAGGTTTACTCTAACACAGGTGGTCAGGCTTCTAAGGCTACTCCTCTGGGTGCTATCGCACAGTTCGCTGCTCAGGGTAAGCGTATCAAGAAGAAGGACCTCGGCATGATTGCTACTACTTACGGCTATGTATATGTAGCACAGGTTGCTATGGGTGCTGACAATGCACAGTGCTTGAAGGCATTCCGCGAGGCTGAGGCTTATCACGGACCATCTCTCGTTATCGCTTACGCTCCATGTATCAACCATGGTCTGAAGATCAAGGGCGGCATGGGTCGCTCACAGGTAGAGGAACGTCGCGCTGTTGAGTGCGGTTACTGGCGCCTGTGGCGTTCCAACCCAGAATTGGCTGAGCAGGGTCAGAACCCATTCTCACTCGATTCTAAGGAGCCAGATTGGAGCAAGTT
>ODAI012886830.1_pt1 | contig 16479 bp, 15 predicted proteins | sample 1539321 | NCBI WGS metagenome assembly ODAI01 (sample SAMN02144231, study PRJEB22623) | gut metagenome | biome: sheep rumen | host: Ovis aries | place: New Zealand | reverse complement strand
TGCTATCAACAAGATTGATAAGCCAAGTGCTAATATTGAGAGAGTTAAGCAGGAATTATCTGAGTATGAATTAATCCCAGAGGATTGGGGCGGAAGCACAATATTCTGTCCTGTATCAGCTCACACAGGTGAGGGTATTGATAATCTCTTGGAGATGATCTTACTTACAGCTGAAGTTCTTGAGTTGAAGGCTAATCCAAAGAGAAATGCCCGTGGTCTTGTTATTGAGGCTCGCCTTGATAAGGGACGCGGTACTGTTGCAACTGTTTTGGTACAGAAGGGTACTCTTCATGTTGGTGATCCAATTGCTGCAGGAAGCTCTTATGGTAAGGTTCGTGCCATGGTTGATGAGAATGGCAAGAGATTAAAGGCTGCTACACCTTCAACACCTGTTGAGATTATCGGTTTCAGCGAAGTTCCAAACGCTGGAGAGATATTTGTATCAATGGATAGCGAGAAGGAAGCAAGAAGCTTTGCTGAGACATTTATCTCAGAAAGCAAGAACAAGCTTATTGAGGAGACTAAGTCCAAGATGTCTCTTGATGATCTCTTCTCACAGATTCAGTCTGGTAATGTGAAGGAACTTGACTTGATTGTCAAAGCAGATGTACAGGGTTCTGTAGAAGCTGTTAAGCAGTCACTTGTTAAGCTTTCAAATGATGAGGTTGTTGTAAAGGTTATCCACGGTGGTGTTGGTGCTATTAACGAAAGTGATGTTATATTGGCATCTGCATCCAATGCTATTATCATCGGATTTAATGTTCGCCCTGATGCACAGGCTAAGCAGACAGCAGATTCTGAGGGCGTAGATATTCGCTTGTACAGCGTAATCTACAACGCTATTGAGGATGTTGAGGCTGCTATGAAGGGTATGCTTGATCCAATTTATGAGGAGCAGATTATTGGACATGCTGAGGTTCGTCAGATCTTCAAGGCTTCTGATGTTGGAAATATTGCTGGTTCTTATGTCTTAGACGGTCGCTTCGAGCGCGGATGTAAGGTAAGAGTACAGCATGAAGGCGAGCAGGTATTCGAAGGTGATTTGGCATCATTGAAGAGATTTAAGGATGACGTGAAGGAAGTTAAGGCTGGATATGAATGTGGTCTTGTAGTAGACGGATTCAGCGATTTCGTAGAGGGCGATGTTATCGAGTCTTACATTATGGTAGAGGTACCACGATAGAATGAAGAAGAGAAGTATAAAGAATACAAGAATTAATGAAGAGGTTTTGAGAGAGATTAGCGAAATCATCAGAAATGATGTGAAGGATCCACGAGTAAACTCTACACTTACAAGCGTAGTTGCTGTAGAGGTTGCTCCTGACCTCAAAACATCAAAGGTATACATTAGTGTCCTTGGAGATGAAAAACTCCAGGAGGACACCATCAAAGGTTTAACAAGCTCTGCAGGCTATATTAGAAGACAGCTTGCAAGCAAGTTGAATCTGCGCAATACACCTGAGATTCATTTCATTTTGGATCAGTCAATTGAGTATGGCGTTAGAATGTCAAAGCTTATTGATGAGGTTAACGGAGGAAATTAATGATATTTGAGAAGGAAATTGCTGGGGCAAAATCAATAGCTATTGGAGGTCACATTAGACCGGATGGTGACTGTGTTGGCTCTACAATGGCTGCATATAATTACATCAAGACATATTTTCCAGAGGTGAAGTGTGATATTTATCTGGAAGATATTCCAAATATTTTCCGCTTTCTTAAGAATACGGAGGATATTCAGGTGCCATCTGCATCTAAAGGCAAGGAATATGATCTTTTCATTGTTATGGACTGCGGAGATGGATCAAGACTGGGTGATTCAATTGAGTGCTTTAATCTGGCCAAGAAGAAAATCTGCATTGATCATCATGTGAGCAATCAGGCTTTCGCTGATGTAAATATGGTTGTGCCTGACGCAAGTTCCACTTGTGAGTTGTTTTATACAACTATTTCTCCAGACAAGATTACCAAAGATATTGCAGAGTGCATATATGTAGGTATGGTTCATGACACTGGAGTATTCCAGTATTCATGCACTCACAAATCTACAATGGAAGCTGCTGGAGTATTGATGGAGAAGGGCATAGATTATTCTCGAATTATTGATGAGACATTTTATGCCAAGACCTATGAGCAGAATCTCATTCAGGCGGAAGCTATTTTAAAGAGCCGTAAATTTATGGATGGCAAGGTTTTAGCTTCATTTATTTCCAAGGAGGAGATGGAGAAGTACAATGTACTGCCTAAGCATCTGGATGGTATTGTAAATCAGCTGAGAATCACAAGAGGCGTTGAGATTGCAATCTTTATGTATCAGCTTGAAGACAATGAGTACAAGGCTAGTACCAGAGGCAAGACTGGTATCATTGATCTGTCTCAGATAGCTGTTCACTTCGGTGGCGGCGGTCACAAGATGGCTGCAGGCTTTTCTATGAAGGGCAACGATCCATGGAAAATGGTTGAGGAAATTGTAGCGGAGATTCAGAAGCAGTTATAGACTATGAAAAGCGGAATTATAAATGTATATAAAGAAGCAGGATTCACATCCTTTGATGTGGTTGCCAAGCTTCGAGGTATTTTGAAAATAAGAAAAATTGGACATACCGGAACCCTTGATCCTGATGCGACAGGGGTTCTTCCTATATGTATAGGCAAAGCTACCAAAATCTGTGATTTGCTTACAGACAGGGACAAGACTTACAGAGCTGTTATGAGATTAGGAATTGTTACAGACACTCTTGATATGTCTGGAAATGTTCTTGAAACCAATGAGGTTATAGTGACAGAGGAGGATGTGAAATCAGCCATTATGTCATTTGTTGGTGATATTATGCAGATTCCCCCAATGTATTCAGCTTTGAAGGTAAATGGACAGAAGCTGGTTGATCTGGCTAGAAAAGGTCAGGTTGTGGAGCGGAAACCAAGACCGGTTACTATTTATGATATTAGTATTGAAGATATTACACTTCCATTGGTTACATTTACCATATCCTGTTCCAAAGGAACTTATATTAGAACTCTCTGTGATGATATTGGCCGCAAGCTTGGCTGTGGTGGTTGTATGGAGTCCTTGCAGAGAATTAAGGCTGCAGGCTTTTCTGTGGAAAATGCTCTTACATTGTCTGATATAGAGCGCATTCGGGATGAAGGCGATTTGGATAGCATAATATTGGCTATAGATGAAGCCTTGGTAGAATATCCCAAGGTTGTTGCAGCTGAAGAATGCACTAAAATATTACAGAACGGTGGCAAAGTGTCAGCTGATGATTTGACACTGACAGATTTGGATGCAGGGATGGTTCGCATGTATATGGCGGATGATACATTTGTAGGTATATATGAAAGAGTTGGGGATGTCTATAAGCCAAACAAGATGTTCCTAGAGGCATAAATATGAAGACTATTTATTCTATATATGAAAACATAAATGAAAATACTGCTGTAACTGTTGGCAAGTTCGATGGCATGCACAAGGGTCATGAGCTTCTGGTGAGAAATATTAAAGGGCAGGGGGATAGAGGATATAAATCCTGTATTCTAAGCTTTGATGTATCTCCTAATATTTCCCTTGGCAAGAAATATGTAGGCCAGCTTATTACCAATGAAGAGCGTCAGGCCATGCTTGAGAGAGAGGACATTGATTATCTGTTACAATGCGATTTCGAACAGGAGATAATGAATCTTGAACCGGAAGAATTTATAGAACTTCTGGTAAATAATTTCCATATGAAATATATGACCTGTGGTACTGATTTTCATTTTGGAAAAAAGGGTGCAGGAGATGTGAAATTATTGGAGAAGCTTTCTGATGAATTTGGATTTGAACTGGAAGTCATTGAAAAACTTCAGGCTAATCATAGAGACATAAGCAGTACTTATATCAAGGATGAAATACTAAAGGGCAATGTAGCTCTGGCAAATGAACTTCTGGGCTATAAATATTCTCTATGGGGCCAGGTGGTTCATGGAAATCATTTAGGTCGCAGATACGGTTTGCCCACAATTAATATTTTACCTCCGGAGATTAAATTGTTACCTCCTAATGGAGTATATATTACAGAAGTGTATATTGATAACAGAAAATATCACGGAGTAACCAATATTGGAACGAAGCCAACTGTGTCCGGCGATAAAATTCTTGGGGTGGAGACTCATATATTGGATTTCAATAAAGATGTATATGAGAAACAGGTTCAGGTTGTATTTCTGGAGCATATTCGCCCTGAAAGAAAATTTGACAGTGTTGATGAACTTTTTAGGCAGATGAATAGAGATAAGGAACAGGCAAGGGAGTATTTCAATCATTAATAGAAAAGCTTGTTACAAAAATGTTACAAAACGTTGACATTTATTGTAACACACTGTATACTACCATTTGGAAACGATTATTTGGTAAAGTAGTTTTTCTGCTTTTGCCGAAAAATTGGAGGAAAAGATGAAGAAAAGAATCATTAGTGCTTTTACAGTGCTATGTGTATCATCATTGATGATATCGTCAGTAGTAAAGAGTAATAATTCTAATAGTGAAAATGCATTTAATGCCACAGCTGGTATTGTATCTATGTCAGCTTCTGGCTTATCAAATTCTGATGCTTTGGTTGCAGATTCCGGTGCTGTTCAGACAGCAGTCGCAGATGCGTCAAAGTATGGTTATACAAATGTTGGTATGTCTATTGCTGAGGGAAATCTGAATATTAGAGAAGCAGCTGATTCAGAAGCTTCTATGGTTGGTAAGCTTCCAGAAAATGGTGCGGTTGAAATCCTTGGAACAGAGGGAGACTGGTATCATATTAAGTCAGGTGAGGTAGAAGGATATGTTTCTGCCGAATTTATTGTTACTGGTAGTGAAGCTTTGGCTAAAGCCGATGAAGTTGCAACCAACAAGGCCAAGGTTACAGCTGATGCTGTACATGTGCGTCTTGAGGCTAATACAGATTCTGCCATTTTATCAAATGTATTCTCTGGGGATGAGCTTGAAGTAATTGCTGAATTAGGTGATTGGGTTCAGGTAAATGTTGATGGAGAGACTGGTTATATTTCTGCAGAATTTGTTGAGTGCGGAATTGCTTTGCCAGATGCTATGACAATGTCAGAAGCTAGATATGGCGAGGGTGTATCTGATGTGAGAGTTGATCTTGTAAATTATGCCCTTCAATTTGTTGGTAATCCATATGTATGGGGCGGAACAAGTCTTACACGTGGAGCTGACTGCTCAGGATTTGTACTTTCTATTTATTCAAAATATGGAATATCACTTCCTCATTCATCAAGAGCTCAGGCTAATTATGGTACTAGAGTATCTACTTCAGAACTTCAGCCTGGAGATTTGTTATTCTATGGTAGTGGTGGAATTAGCCATGTGGCTATCTATATTGGTGGTGGACAGATTGTTCATGCTAGTACAGAGACAACAGGTATAATTGTTTCCAATGCATTTTATAGAAATCCAATTTGCTGCACAAGCTTGTTGAACTAAAAATGTGTTGTTTACAATAATATAATGCTGTGCTAAAATAGCATGGTGTGAGTTTACCCGTATTCGGTGGATGGACACTCCGACCTTCTGCTGATTACCGGCGTATAAAATATTAGGAGGAAAACAAAATGATTACAAAAGAAAAGAAACAGGCAATCATCAACGAGTATGCAAGAACAGCTGGAGATACAGGTTCACCAGAAGTTCAGGTTGCAGTACTTACAGCTAGAATTCAGGAGCTTACTGAGCATTTGAAGGATAATCCAAAGGATCATCATTCAAGACGTGGTATGCTTAAGATGATTGGTAAGAGACGTAATCTTCTTGGATATCTTAAGGATACAGATATTGAGAGATATCGTTCATTAATCGAGCGTTTAGGCTTGAGAAAGTAATTATGCTAGCGAAAAGACGGAGTATGTATCTACTTCCGTCTTTTTGATGTATATAGGTAGAGAAGTTACCGAGACCACTGATTAGTTAAAAAGGGTTTTTTGGTTAATCAGTGTTTTCGGTTTCTACCTAAGTATTTCAAACAAGGAGAAAGAGAAATGACAAAGACATTTACAATGGAACTTGCCGGAAGAACTTTGAGAGTTGACACTGGCAGAGTTGCCAAACAGGCAAATGGTGCTGTTTTGATTCAGTATGGTGAGACTACTGTATTATCTACAGCTACAGCTTCTGAAAAGCCAAGAGAAGGAATTGATTTCTTCCCACTTTCAGTTGAATTTGAAGAGAAATTATATGCTGTTGGAAAGATTCCAGGTGGATTTAACAAGAGAGAGGGTAAGGCGTCTGAGAACTCAGTTCTTACAGCTCGTGTTATTGATAGACCAATGCGTCCATTGTTCCCAAAGGATTACAGAAATGATGTTACATTGAACAACATGGTAATGTCTGTTGATCCTGAGTGCCGTCCAGAGCTTGTAGCTATGATTGGTGCTGCAATGGCAACATGTATTTCAGATATCCCATTTGATGGTCCATGTGCTATGACACAGGTTGGTATGATTGACGGAGAATTCATCATCAACCCATCTCAGGAGCAGTGGGATAAGGGTGATTTGAAGCTTACAGTTGCTTCTACATCAGAGAAGGTTATTATGATCGAGGCTGGTGCTAATGAAATCCCTGAGGACAAGATGATTGAGGCTATTTACAAGGCTCATGATGTAAACCAGACAATTATTGAATTCATCAACAAGATGGTTGCTGAAATCGGTAAGCCTAAGCATGAATATACAAGCTGCGCAATTCCAGAGGAAATGTTTGCAGCAATGAGAGAGATTGTAACTCCAGCAGAGATGGAAGATGCTGTATTTACAGATGAGAAGCAGGTGCGTGAGGAGAACATTCGTCAGATTACTGAGAAGTTCGAGGAAGCATTTGCTGATAATGAAGAGTGGTTAGCTGTTCTTGGTGAGGCTGTATATCAGTACCAGAAGAAGACAGTTCGTAAGATGATTTTGAAGGATCATAAGCGCCCAGACGGTCGTGCTATTGATGAGATTCGTCCACTTTCAGCAGAGGTTGATTTGATTCCTAGAGTTCATGGTTCAGCTATGTTCACAAGAGGACAAACTCAGATTTGCGATATTGTAACACTTGCACCTCTTTCTGAGGTTCAGAGAGTTGATGGATTAGATGAGTTCGTAACAGAGAAGAGATATATGCATCATTACAACTTCCCATCATACTCAGTAGGTGAGACAAAGCCTTCAAGAGGACCAGGACGTCGTGAAATCGGTCACGGTGCATTAGCTGAGAGAGCATTGCTTCCAGTTCTTCCTTCAACAGAAGAATTCCCATATGCAATCCGTGCTGTTTCAGAGACATTTGAGTCAAATGGTTCTACATCAATGGCTTCAACATGTGCATCTTGTATGTCACTTATGGCTGCTGGTGTTCCAATTAAGAAGATGGTTGCTGGTATTTCTTGTGGTCTTGTAACAGGAGATACAGATGATGATTATCTGGTACTTACAGATATTCAGGGTCTTGAAGATTTCTTCGGAGACATGGACTTCAAGGTTACAGGTACCAAGGATGGTATCACAGCAATTCAGATGGATATCAAGATTCATGGTCTTACAAGACCTATCGTTGAGGAGGCAATCAGAAGAACTCGTGAAGCACGTTTCTTCATTATGGATACATGTATGTCCAAAGCAATTGCTGAGCCACGTAAGGAAGTTGGAAAATATGCTCCAAAGATTATCCAGATTCAGATTGATCCAGCCAAGATTGGTGATGTAGTAGGTCAGCGTGGTAAGACAATCAATGAAATCATTGAGCGTACAGGCGTGAAGATCGATATTACAGATGAGGGAAATGTATCTGTATGTGGTACTGACAAGGCTAAGATGGAAGAGGCTGTGAAGATGATTGAGATCATTACAACTGATTTCGAAGAAGGTCAGGTATTTACAGGTAAGGTTATCAGCATCAAGGAATTTGGTGCATTTATCGAGTTTGCTCCTGGCAAGGAAGGAATGGTTCACATTTCTAAGATTGCCAAAGAGAGAATTGAGCATGTAGAAGATGTACTTACTTTGGGAGATGTTGTTAAGGTTGTATGCCTTGGTAAAGACAAGATGGGCAGAATCAGCTTCAGCATCAAGGATTGCCAGTAAGATATACTTTGTAAAATGTGATTATTGTTTTAGGCCCCTGGATTTTCAGGGGCTTAAATTATGTAATACAATAAATAGTAATTGTATTTACTGTAAAACACTAAATGTTGTGTTTTCCTCTTGTAAAACATGTTTTTTTACTATATAATGTGCTTTAGAATAATTGAGAGGATTATGGAAATGAGTCTTGAATTTAAATTACAGGTTTTTGAAGGACCTTTAGATTTATTACTTCATTTGATAAACAAGAATAAAGTTAGTATTTACGACATTCCTATTGTTGAAATTACAAGTCAATATATGGACTACCTTCGTCAGATGCAGGAGGCTGACTTGAATATAATGAGTGAATTTATGTTCATGGCTGCCACTCTGTTGGATATTAAATCCAGGATGTTACTTCCAGCTCAGGAAACTGAGGACGAGGAGGAGGAAGATCCTAGAGCAGAACTTGTACAGCAGTTGTTGGAATACAAATTATATAAATGTATGGCATACAATCTCAAGGACAGACAGATGGATGCTTCCAAGATATTCTATAAGGAAGCAACTATTCCTGAGGAAGTTGAGAAATATCAGGCTCCAATTGATACAAGTGAGCTTATGAATGATTTGACATTGAATCAGTTGAATGACATTTTCAAGAGCGTTATCAAGAGGCAAAAGAATAGAATTGATCCTGTTCGTTCCAAGTTTGGTTCTATTAAGAAAGAAGAGATTTCTCTTGAAGATAAGATGATATATTTACAGGAATATGCTGCCAGCCATAAGCATTTCAGCTTTAGACAGATGCTTGAGAAATCACATTCTAAGCTGGAAGTTATTGTTACTTTCCTTGCTATTTTGGAAATGATGAAAGCTGGTAATATTATTATTTCCCAGGAAGAAATCTTCGGTGATATTGAGATTGAATCGAAATTAGCAGCATAGATTCTGCTATATGCACGCGTGCATTTGAATCATATTATTTACTGATTATGGAGTTTATAAATGGATAAGCATGAATTAGAAGCAGCTATTGAAGGTATATTATTTACTTTTGGTGAAGCTGTTGAACCATCCAAGATTGCCAAGGCTTTGGATGTGGATAAGAAAGAAATTATAGATACAATTGAAGATATGAAGGCTCGCTGGGAAGAAGAGGGCAGAGGCGTTGTAATTAGTGAGATTGATGGAGCATATCAGATGTGCACATCAGCCAATATATATGAATATTTGATAAATATTGCAAAACAGCCTAGAAAAGCACAACTTACAGATGTACTTTTGGAGACACTGTCTATCATTGCTTATAAGCAGCCTATTACCAAATCTGAAATCGAGAAGATTCGTGGCGTGTCCTGTGATCATGCTGTAAGTAAACTGGTGGAATACTCACTGGTAACTGAACTTGGTAGATTGGATGCTCCAGGTAGACCAATGTTATTTGGAACTACAGAGGAATTCTTGCGAAGCTTTGGTGTGTCATCTCTTGATGAATTGCCTGCACCTACACCGGAATTGCTTGAGGAATTCAAAGAGGAAGCGGAAAATGAAATCAAGCTTGATGTAGGCGGAGAATAATATATATTTAACCTTTTCTTCAGGAAGCTGGAGAGAAGGTTTTATTTTTTTGCGAAAATGTCAAAAAATTAACAATTTTCCTCTAAAACCCAGTGGAACCCATTGAAAATATTTCTCTATTTGGGTATTATATACATTAGCGAAATTTGTTTTTTAATTTATATTAATGGAGGAATAAATATGAGTGAATTAAAGACTAGTCCTGCAATTTCTCGACTTGAAGAGTTGCTCGATGAGCACAGCTTTGTAGAGCTTGGGGCTATGGTTACAGCCAGAGCTACAGACTTCAATTTAAACGAGAACAAAGCAGAATCAGACGGAGTTGTAATTGGACATGGATTGATTGATGGAAATCTCGTGTTTGTATACAGCCAGGATTCTAGTGTACTAGGTGGTACAATCGGTGAGATGCACGCCAAGAAGATTATGTCAGTTTATGACATGGCTATTAAGATGGGCGCGCCGGTTATTGGACTTGTAGATTGTGGTGGTGTTAGACTTCAGGAATCTATGGATGCATTGGAGAGCGTTGGTGCTATTTATGCCAAGGCTACAGAAGCTTCAGGAGTTGTTCCACAGATTGTTGCTGTATTAGGCAACTGTGGTGGTGGACTTAGTGTTCTTCCTGGACTTAGTGATTTCACATTTATGTCAAAGGAAGCTAAGTTATTTGTTAACACACCTGATACTATTGAAGGAAACAGAACAGAGGTACTTGATACTTCATCAGCTGATTTCCAGTTAAATGAAGCAGGTAATGTGGATTTCGTTGGCGAGGAGTCAGAAGTCTTTGATGCAATCAGAAAACTTGTATGCATCTTGCCAGGATCTAATGTTGAGGAAGGCTGTGTTGAAGAGTGCCTTGATGACTTGAATAGAGCATCTGAAGGACTTGAGGACAAGGTTTTGGATGCAGCTGCATTTGCTACAGAGCTTTCTGATGGCAGAGTAATGTTTGAGTCTAAGCCTGGATTTGCACAGGAGATGTTTACAGGATTCATTAAATTAAATGGTATCACTGTTGGTGTTGTTGGAAATTCAAATGTAAATGATGAGAATACTAATTTACTTACAGCTGATGGTTGTGACAAGGCTGCAGATTTCATTAACTTCTGTGATGCATTTGACATTCCACTTTTAACTTTGACAAATGTTGATGGCTATGATGCATCAGTTTATGGAGAGTATCATTTAATTAAATCTCTTGCTAAGATGACATCAGCATTGGCTGAAGCTACAGTTCCAAAGATTAACTTTATTACAAAGGATGCTTTGGGTTCAGCATATGTTGCTATGAATTCTAAGTCACTTGGAGCAGATTTGGTATTTGCATTTGCTGATACTAAAATTGCTGCTATGGAAGCTGATAGCGCTGCTAAGATTATCTATGCAGATTCAGATGTTGATTTTGCAGAGAAGGCAGCTGAATATGAAGCTACAAATTGTGGTGTAAATAATGCTGCAAGAAGAGGCTATGTTGACAGAATTGTAAATCCTGCTGACTGCCGTAAATATTTAATTGCATCTTTTGAAATGTTGTTTACAAAGAGAGTAGAGGGCCCATACAAGAAGCATGGTTCTAAGTAAGAAAGGTGATAGAATGAAAAAGAAACTTATGATTTTGGTAAGTGCTTTTGTTCTTATGTTAGGTTTGTGTTCTTGTGCTAAGCAGCCTGATGAGGAGACATATGCTGGATATACCAGCGAGATGCTCCAGGCATCATGTGAGAACACAGCCCAGTCATTGATAAAGCTTACCCCAGATGAAATTATGCAGTATGTTGCATATTATGAGAATCAGGCTGGTTCCAACAAGGAATCGGATGAAGCTCAGATGGAACTTACTATGTTACAGCAGTGGGCTGAGGTTCAGCCACAGGTTGGTGAGTTTGTAGGTTTCAAGAACTTTGAAGTTACTAAAGCCGGCAAGACAATTTCGGCAGTTGAGACTATTTCTTTTGAGAAAAGAGATGTGACTTTAACTTATGTAATTTCCGCAGTTAGTTCTGAAGTTACAGCTATAAATGTTCAGATTGTATATTCAAAATCTGAGATTATGGCAAAGGCTGGATTGAATACAATTATGGCTTTGGCAATAGTGTTTGTAGTACTTATTTTGATTGCTATTATTATCTATTGCTTCAATATTATTCCTTATCTGACTAACAAGATGAAGGAAGCTGCTGAGCAGAAGAATAAGAGCATAGAGGCAGAAGTTAAACAGACAGAAATTGAAACTGTAATTTCAAATGATGAGACTGATGATTTGGAATTAGTTGCAGTAATTACAGCAGCTATCGCTGCTTCAACAGGAGCTTCTACAGATGATTTCGTAGTTCGCTCAATCAAGAGAAGATATTAATTAGGAGGACGATTCAATGAAGAGTTATACAATCACAGTAAATGGAAAAGCATATGATGTTACAGTTGAGGAGACAGGTTCTACACCTTCAATCCCAGTTGCAGCTCCTGCAGCAGCACCAAAGGCTGCAGCACCAAAGGCTAGCGGAGCAGCTGGAAATGTGAAGGTAGAAGCTGGTGCAGCTGGAAAGGTATTCAAGGTTGAGGCTTCTGTAGGACAGAATGTTAAGGCTGGAGATACTATTTTGGTATTGGAAGTTATGAAGATGGAAACACCTGTTGTAGCTCCAAAGGATGGAACAATTGCTACAATCGATGTATCAGAAGGACAGTCAGTAGAATCAGGAGCATTGCTTGCAACTTTGAATGCATAATGTAGGAGGAAGTTTTTATGAGTTACGTTAGTGAAACGTTAAGCCGTCTCCTTGAACAGACTGCATTTGCTAATCTTGATTACAAGAACTTTATTATGATTGCAGTTGCATGTGTATTCTTGTATTTGGCAATAAAGAAAGGTTTTGAACCATTGCTTTTGGTTCCAATTGCATTTGGTATGCTTTTGGTAAATATTTACCCTGATATTATTGCTTCACCAGAAGAAACTTCAAATGGTGTCGGCGGATTATTATATTATTTTTATACCTTGGATGAGTGGTCAATTTTACCATCACTTATTTTCCTTGGAGTAGGAGCCATGACTGATTTTGGCCCACTTATTGCAAACCCAATCAGCTTCTTGCTTGGAGCAGCAGCACAGTTTGGTATTTTCAGTGCTTATCTCCTTGCTATTTTGCTTGGATTTAATGATAAATCAGCAGCTGCTGTATCTATTATCGGTGGTGCAGATGGTCCTACATCTATTTTCTTGGCAGGTAAATTAGGACAGAGTAGTCTTATGGGTCCTATTGCTGTGGCAGCATATTCTTATATGGCTTTGGTGCCAATTATTCAGCCACCAATTATGAAATTCTTTACTACCAAGAAAGAGAGACAGATCAAGATGGAGAACCTCCGTCCTGTATCTAAGTTAGAGAAGATTCTCTTCCCTATAGTAGTTACAATTATTGTATGTCTTATATTGCCAACAACAGCACCTCTTGTAGGTATGCTTATGTTGGGTAATCTGTTTAGAGAATGTGGTGTTGTTAGACAGCTTTCTGAGACAGCATCCAATGCACTTATGTATATTGTAGTTATCTTACTTGGTACTTCAGTAGGAGCTTCTACAAGTGCTGAGGCATTCTTGAACGCCACAACAATCAAGATTGTTATTTTAGGACTTGTTGCATTTGCTTTTGGTACAGCAGCAGGTGTTTTGTTTGGTAAATTGTTATGCGCATTAACACATGGCAAGATTAATCCGCTTATTGGTTCTGCGGGTGTATCTGCCGTGCCTATGGCAGCTCGTGTATCTCAGAAGGTTGGAGCTGATGAAGATCCTACTAACTTCTTATTGATGCATGCTATGGGACCGAATGTAGCTGGTGTTATTGGTACAGCAGTAGCAGCCGGTGTATTTATGGCAATATTTGGTGTATAACACAAGGAGGAAATCATGGCAGAGGAAATGAAAAGACCTGTAAAAATTACAGAGACAATACTTAGAGATGCTCATCAGTCACTTATTGCTACAAGAATGCCTACTGATGAGATGTTACCAATAATTGAGAAGATGGATCAGGTAGGATACCATGCAGTTGAATGCTGGGGTGGTGCTACATTTGACGCATCTCTTAGATTCTTGAAGGAAGATCCATGGGAGAGACTTCGTAAGCTTCGTGATGGATTCAAGAATACAAAGCTTCAGATGTTATTTAGAGGACAGAATATCCTGGGTTACAGTCAGTATCCGGATGATGTAGTAGAATATTTCGTTCAGAAATCTATTGCAAATGGTATTGATATCATTAGAATTTTTGACTGTTTAAATGATGTTCGTAATCTTCAGACTGCAGTTAATGCTTGTAAGAAGGAAGGGGGACATGCTCAGGTAGCTCTTTCTTATACATTGGGCGAGGCTTATACTCTTGACTATTGGAGAGATATGGCCAAGAAGATTGAGGATATGGGCGCTGATTCAATCTGTATCAAGGATATGGCTGGACTTTTGGTTCCATACAAGGCTACAGAGCTTGTTACAGCATTGAAGGAAGGTGCATCAATTCCTATTGATTTGCATACACATTACACATCAGGTGTAGCTTCTATGACTTATCTGAAGGCTGTTGAAGCTGGATGTGATATTATTGATACAGCTATTTCACCATTTGCACTTGGAACATCTCAGCCTGCAACAGAAGTTATGGTTGAGACATTTAAGGGCACACCTTATGATACAGGCTTGGATCAGGCTAAGCTTACTGAAATTGCTGATTACTTCAGACCTTACAGAGAAGAGTGCTTAGAGAGCGGTCTTATGAATACCAAGGTTCTTGGTGTTAATATTAATACTCTTCGCTATCAGGTTCCTGGCGGTATGCTTTCAAACATGGTATCACAGTTGAAAGAGCAGAATGCAGAGGATAAGTACGAGGAAGTATTGAAGGAAATCCCTAGAGTTCGTAAGGATTTGGGAGAACCACCTCTTGTTACACCTTCATCACAGATCGTTGGTACACAGGCTGTATTCAATGTTCTTATGGGTGAGAGATACAAGGTTGCTACCAAGGAGACCAAGGATGTATTACTTGGTAAATATGGTCAGACTGTAAAGCCATTTAACCCAGAGGTAGTTGACAAGGTATTAGGCGAGGACAAGGTAAATGCTATTACTTGCCGTCCAGCTGATTTGTTGGAGCCAGGTCTCGCTAAGTTTGAGGAGGAGATGAAGCAGTGGAAACAGCAGGATGAGGATGTCCTTACATATGCATTGTTCCCAAAGGTTGCTACAGAATTCTTCAAGTATCGTGAGGCTCAGCAGACCAAGATTGATCCTGCAGCAGCTGATACAAAAAATGGAGCATATCCGGTTTAAATTTGTTCCTTTAAGTAGTATAATTGAATCCATCGGTGCGTTTTTGTACCGATGGATTTTTTGTATGTTAAAACATATGAAAATACATATTCAAAGTGAATGGAGTATATAATGCAAAATACTAATGATTTACATAATAAATTAAATGAAATGTATAAATCTATGAGCAAGGGCCAGAAGCTCTTGACCAATTATATTACTGATAATTATGACAAGGCTGCATTTCTCACAGCTGCCAAGCTTGGTGAGGTTGTTGGTGTCAGTGAGTCTACAGTTGTAAGATTTGCAATGTTTTTAGGCTACAAGGGATATCCGGAATTTCAGAGAGCTCTTGAGGAGACAGTTCGCAATAAGTTGAATTCTGTACAGCGTATGGAAGTTACATATGGCAGAATTCAAAAGAATAATGTGCTGAGTTCGGTACTTGCCTCTGATGCTGAGAAGATTCATGAGACCATGGAGACAATCAATGAGGAAGTATTCGAACAGGCAGTGGATCTGATTCTCTCGGCCAGAAAGATTTATATTATAGGTATCAGAAGTTGCGCACCATTGGCACAGTTTCTATCATTTTACTTAAATCTAATGTTTGAAAATGTAATTTTGTTAAATACTACAAGTTCAAGTGAGATTTTTGAGCAGATGATTCATATGAATTCTCAGGATTTGATTATAGGTATCAGTTTCCCTAGATATTCTATGAGAACTCTCAAGGCCTTGGAATTTGCCAACAATAGAAGTGCCAAGGTTATCACAATTACAGATAGTGTACATTCCCCTATGAATCTGTATTCTTCTTGCAATTTGATTGCATTGAGCGATATGGCATCAATTTGTGATTCTCTGGTTGCTCCTCTTAGTGTAATCAATGCTTTGATTGTGGCTCTTACTATGAGAAAACAGGATGAAGTGGCTGATACTTTGGAAACATTGGAGCAGATATGGGATGAATATCAGATATATGAAAGCGACGAGATTGATCATATAGATGATTCCTTGAAAATGAGATATGGTAATTTAGGAGATGACAATGAGTAAAGTCCTGGTTGTAGGCGGTGGCGCTGCAGGTATGATGGCTGCAATTGCTGCTGCTGATAAGGGAGCTGATGTTGTTCTGGTGGAGAGCAATGAGAAGCTTGGGAAGAAAATATATATTACCGGCAAGGGCCGATGCAACTTTACCAATGCAAGTGATTTGGAAGATGTATTTGAGGCCGTTGTATCCAATAAGAAGTTTCTCTATAGTTCCTTCTATTCATTTGACAATAATGCAGTTATGGACTTCTTTGAAAAAGAAGGAATGCCATATAAAATAGAACGGGGCAACAGAGCTTTTCCAGTAAGTGATCATTCTTCGGATGTTATTAAAACCCTGCAGAATGCCATGAGAAATAGAGGCGTCAAGGTTAAGCTTCATACAGAAGTAAGAGATGTACTGGTGGAGGATTATGCAGAAGACGGTGCCAAGT
>ODAI012858446.1_pt1 | contig 16479 bp, 13 predicted proteins | sample 1539321 | NCBI WGS metagenome assembly ODAI01 (sample SAMN02144231, study PRJEB22623) | gut metagenome | biome: sheep rumen | host: Ovis aries | place: New Zealand | reverse complement strand
GGGACGCAGGAAAAAAGCAAGGAGGGACCCTTCAGGGAGGATTCCTTGATTTTTTCCGTAGCTGGGACCCGCTGACTCATTTTGAACTCTTTGCATTTTGTTTCATGCTGAAGCCCTGTTCTTTTTTGAATCCCCGGATTGAAATTGCGTTGCAGTTTTGCTATACTTACTCGATGGCTTCCTGAAAACAGGGATTCCGTCAATTCAAAAGATTTCGAGGTTTTCCATGATAGAAAGAAACAGCGGTTTTGCAAATCTTGCGGCAGGCTACCTTTTTCCTGAAGTCGCAAAGAGGCGCAGGGAATATCAGGCTTCACATCCCGAAGCAAAAATAATCAGTCTGGGCATCGGAAACACCACCGAGCCTCTCACTCCCCATATAAGCGGTGCAATGGCTTCTTACGCCAAGGCTCTGGGCACAAAGGAAGGCTATTCCGGTTATGGTGACGAGCAGGGAAATTCGGAGCTCAGACAGAAGATTGCGGATGTGCTTTATGCGGGCATGGTGACTCAGGATGAGGTGTTCATTTCCGACGGTGCAAAGTGCGACATTGCCCGTATTCAGACTCTTTTCGGACGCGGCACTCAGATTGCGGTTCAGGATCCCGCGTATCCGGTGTACGTTGACGGAAGCGTTATTGTAGGAGCCGCAGGAAAATCCGGTGCTTCGGGCTATGAGGGGGTCACATATCTGCCTTGTACCGCGGAAAACGGATTCTTCCCGGATTTGTCTTCAATAAAGAAGGATTCACTCATTTATTTCTGCAGCCCGAACAATCCCACTGGAGCTACGGCCACACGTGAAGAGCTTAAAAAGCTTGTTGATTTTGCCCTCAAAAACGGATGCATAATCATTTTCGATGCGGCTTATTTTGCCTTTATCAGAAATTCAAATCTTCCGCGCACAATTTACGAAATCGAGGGAGCCCGTTCATGCGCAATAGAGATTAATTCATTCTCAAAACTCGCGGGATTCACGGGAGTCCGCCTTGGATGGAGTGTCGTTCCTTCGGACTTGAAGTTTTCAGACGGAAGTTCCGTGCATGCGGACTGGAACCGCGTTATGACGACTCTGTTCAACGGAGCCAGCAACATCGCCCAGGCAGGTGGACTTGCGGCTTTGGACGAAGAGGGTGTCGCCGAGACAAAAGCTTTGGTTGACTACTATCTGGAAAATGCCGGAATAATGCAGAAGACTCTTACGGGAGACAATTTTGCGTCCCGCGGAGTAAAAGTGTATTACACGGGAGATTCTCCGTATCTTTGGGTGCAGTTCCCCGGAATGAAAAGCTGGGACATTTTCGACCGTATTCTTTCGGAGTGCAATGTGGTGACCACCCCGGGAAGCGGATTTGGACCCGCCGGTGAAAGCTATCTGCGTTTCTCTGCCTTCGGTCACAGGGAGGATGTCGAGGAAGCCTGCAGACGTCTGTCGAAGTTTGTGCTGTAAGCCGTCCTGTTGAAAGGATTTGTTTAAAATGAACCGACCCCGCGTGAGAGCTGCATCTTCATTGCGGGGCCGTTTTTTTTGAGCACTGAGGATTTTTCCGTTTTTTTTATAGTTGAGACCGTAATCCGAGCATCAGATGGATTGCGCCGCCGCCTTGTTTTGCCAGTTCTGTGACATTCAAAGAAAGGGCTGTGCTTAGTGTGCCGCCGAAGATGTTCAATGAGAAATACGGTGTTATGGTAAACTGCGGTACTGCGGTTCCTGCGCCGATTTTGCCCGCGACAGTGATTATGTTTGCACCCGGGATTGAAAATGTGAGATGTGCGCCTCCGGTTGCGTGAGTGCTTCCGAGTTTCACGTGGTTCGTGTAGGCGTTCAGATTGAATCCCACGGAAGATTTGTTTGCAGTTGAAGAGCCCGCAAGTTCCGAAGGATATGTAAGGAAAGTCATTCTGTCTATGGTTGAAAACGGCAGTGAGAAGGCAGCCGCTGAAAAATGCCATCCCCAGGCCACGAATCTCGGTTCAAGGAAGAAATACACGGAGTCGGTGAATGTTCCAGCGTTTATGCTTGTACCGCTCAGGTTTCCCATGCCTCCCTGGAAGAAAACGGAGAACAGGTTCCTGTCGCCTGCAAGAAGAGTTACGCTTGCATGGAAACCGACATTGTCAAGTGCGAAAATCGAGGAACTTGTGTTGTATGCCAGACATACTCCGGCGGTTGCATCCAGCTCCAGATTGTGAGATACGAAGGCGAATCTGAGGTTTGAGTCCAGTGAGTTTGTTGCGGCAACCAGATCAGCGCTGTGGCTTAGGTAGAATGCTCCGGCGAAATTCTGTCCCGCGTGGATGGCATAGGAGGCTCCGAGTCCGTAGAACGGGTATGCCGAGGTTCCGTTCACACCGTTCCAGCTTGTCATCAGTGTGGGGTTCAGCGGTTTTATTCCGAACTGTCTTTGAAGGAACACATCCGAGCCCGAGGGTTCGAATTCTCCAAGGAAAGCACTGATGAAATGCCTCAATGTATTGGAACCGAATGTGACTGTGCCCGATATTTCCTGAATGCTGAATTTTGCGTTTACGGAAGTCGGAGAAGAAAGCAGGTTCTGAATACTTGTGGTCTGAACGGAAAAATCCGTTCTTACAATCACTTTGTCGCTGAAATCAATCTGTCCTGCGAAATAGGCATCTGCATTTATGTTGGGCGTGAATGTAAGATCTCCGAGTACGCCCATGTTTCCGCTGAAATTCGGCATGCTCATTGAGAATCCCGCAGCAGCCGCAGAAAGCAAGACCGGCAGCAAAAAGTGTGTTTTTTTCATCTTAAGCTCCATTTGGGTAGGGAGTCTCCAAAAGCTGAAATTTTCAGAGGTTCCCGAATTAGAGGACCCGGACGGCAATATGAAGGGCATCTAAAAGCAGTCCCTATGTTCTCCTCTTTACAATCGGTAGAAATCCTGACCGTCTTAAGGTTCTTTTTTGTGCGGTCAGGAAAAGAAAGTGAAATGGGTAAGACTTCCTTGAAAAATATAAAAAATAGGCTGAAAAGAAAAAATAAATGAATTTTAGGCTTTTCTTATTTTACATCTTGTGTTATAATAAAACGATAAAAGGTTGAGGACTTTCAAAAGTAAGAGGGAATCTCGAATTTCAGTTTTTGAGACTCGACGACATCTCGGAAAAGTTCTGAAAGCGGATTTTTCCGGATGGCCTGTGACTTTTGGAATTGGCTCAGGATAAATAGGAATGAGAGCCGTGAGCCGCATTCGATGTGCGGTTTTTGCTTGACTATTGTTTGGAAGAGGTTAAAATAGAGCTATGAGTGATTACCTTGACGCTAACAATGAGGAACTTCTCAAGGATTTTTTCGCCGAGGCTGAACAGCAGGTGGAAACGTTGGAGAGTAATATCCTCGTAATTGAAAATGATCCGTCAAACCACGACGCCATCGATGAGATTTTCCGTGCGGCCCATACGCTCAAAGGCGGTTCCGCGACGGTGGAAATGACCGAACTTGCCACTTTCTGCCATGATGTTGAGGATTTGCTTGATGCATTGCGAAGCGGAACGGTCGGAGTTACGGAACCTATCGTAGACACACTGCTTACCGCTATAGATACGATTAAGGCGATGCTGGATGCCCGCAGCGGTGGCTCTGTCTATCAGGAGGATGTATCGCCCATTATCGCGAAGATAAAGGGGTTTATTCCTGAAAAAAACGCTTCTAAAAAGAAGGCTCCGGCACCAAAGCCCCAGGGGATGGTGGGTGCAAAACCCGCTCCCGTGGCTAAAGCTCCTGCTCCTGCACCCGTGTCAAACGGAATGCCTCCTGTTCCACCTCTTTCAGAAGATGATTTCGAGGAAATCAAGGAAGCCTGCCCTCAGGGTCAGAAGATTTGGGTGATAAACGTTACTTTCGATGAGTCGAATCCAATGAATTCCGTTGGTGGAATCCAGGTTTTCGCCGCTCTCAAAAACAAGGGAACCGTGCTCAAGACCGTGCCTGATTTTGAGGTTCTGTACGAAGATGAATTCCATTCTCAGGTTGTGTATTATCTTGCCACGACAGCCTCTCAGGACGAGCTTGAGGATTCAGCCTTCCTTGACGATGTGACGCTTGCAACTGATGCGCAGCCCATAAATTCTTCTCATGTGGGAGCATCGACACGTCTGGTGAGTGAGGAAGTTCCTGTGTCACCTGTTTCAGCTCCCGAGCCTAAGAACGAACCTGCCCCCGAACCGGCGCCGAAAGTGGAAGAAAAGAAAGAAGCGGCTCCCGAACCTCAGAAAGATGAGTCTACGGCAGTTCCGGCTACAACCGCTTCCGTACAGCAGGCAAAGAAAACTGTTTCCACAAATCATGCCGCACAGGCCGGTTCCATTCTTCGTGTTGATTCAAAGCGCGTCGACAATCTTATGAACCTCGTCAGTGAAACGGTTATCACAAAAGCCGTGTTCAATCAGACTGGACTTCAGCTGGCAGATCTGCAGGTTCGCCTTCAGACTTTGAACACTTCCTATAAAGAAAGACAGCGCCACATGATGGAAGCTCTTCCGAAGATTCTTGATGAGCTTCAGGGTGGAGCCAGCTTAAAGGATATCAGACAGCGTGTTAATGAAGAGTTCAGCGGAATGTCGGGTTGGTTTGACGGTTTCGAAAACGACTTCAAGACTACTGCAAGTAAATTCCGCTCTTCCACTCAGAACCTGGGACGCATTGCCTCTGAGCTTCAGGAAGGCGTCATGAAAATCCGCATGGTTCCAATCGGTACCATTTTCAACCGTTTCCCGCGTGTTGTGCGTGATTTGAGCCGTGACCTCGGCCGCAAAGTTGACCTTGTGATAGAAGGTGAAGAGACAGAACTCGATAAGACTGTGGTGGACGACCTCCTCGATCCTATCATGCACTGTGTCAGGAACTCTGTTGACCACGGTATTGAAACTCCCGCAGACCGCAAAAAGGCCGGAAAGGAAGAGACGGGAAAGTTGATTCTCAAGGCTGCAAACGAAGGCAATATGATTGTCATCGACATTATTGACGACGGTCAGGGAATCGAAGTCGAGAAAGTCCGTGAAAAGGCAATCAAGAAGGGGCTCATCAGTCCCAACAAGGTGCTTTCAAATCAGGAGGCCTACAATCTTATCTTCCTGCCGGGATTCTCTACCAGTGATAAAATCAGCAACGTGTCCGGACGCGGAGTAGGTCTTGACGTTGTTAAGACTATGGTTGAAAAACTCAAGGGAACAATCGCCGTTACAAGCGAAAGAAACAAGGGTTCAAAATTCAGCATACGTCTGCCGTTGACTTTGGCTATTATCCAGGGTCTTCTTATCCGCGTGGGCAAGGAAGTCTACTCAATCCCGATTGCGAACGTCATTGAAAGCCAGCGTGTAAAGCGCGACAGCATCAATACAATCGACAATTACGAAGTTTTGAACGTGCGTAACGAAGTGATTTCAATTCTCCGTCTGAGCCGTCTTTTCAACATCCGCAATTCAGACCAGAGTGAATACTGCTTCATAGTCATTGTTGGGTCTCAGGAAAAGAAAATCGGTGTGATGGTTGATGCCTTGGTTGGTGAGGAAGACGTGGTTATCAAGCCTTTGCGCGACCAGTTTACAACATCGCCGGGAATCGCAGGTGCTTCAATTCTGGGAGACGGTTCTGTTTCCCTTATCATTGACGTGAGCCAGTTGTTGGAGTTGGGCGTAAAACAGGAAATCAGCGCACAACAGACTCGTGAAGAAGAAGCAATCAGAAATGCTAACAGAGGGTAGGTAGATGGCAACAATACAAGAAAGACTGAATATACTTGCAAGCACCACTCAGGCCGCAGAAGAGGGAACCGGTCTTACCCAGGAGATTCTTGAGGAAGAAAAGCGGAAGGCTTCCGTGATTGACTATAAAATGGTTACCTTTTCTCTTGCGGGAAAGGATTATGCCATTGACATTATGAAAGTGAAGGAAATCGCCAAAGCAGGTCATTTCACTTATGTGCCGAATACGCTTCCCTTCGTTCTGGGTGTCTACAATCTTCGTGGTGAGATTATTTCCATAATCGACCTTCGCAAATTCTTCAACATCCAGGTGCCGGAACATGACGACAACGTGCTGGAGAATATGCTGATTGTGACTGTGGGCGAGCAGACCTTCGGTGTTGTTGTTGACGGAATCGACAAAGTGGTCGGTATTCAGCGCAGCACCATTCAGCCGCCGCATCCTTTGTTCGGAGACATCAACATCAAGTATATTTCCGGAGTGGTTGAGGCCCAGCACAGGCTTTACATTTTGCTCGACATCGACAAGATTTTTGGACTTCGTTCTGCGGAAGAGGAAAAAGAGCTTGCCGAGACGGTTAAGCATCAGATTATGGAGCGTCAGGCCGCTGCCGCTGAAATGGCTGCAAAACAGGCGGAACCTGCTCCTTCCAAGAAAAAGGCTGATCCGGTGAAAGTTGCCGAGGAAGCTGAAAAACAGGAATCGGTGGACTTGAATTTCATTGCGGATTCTTTGCTGAACCTCAAGAAATTCACTATAAATTCGGTTACCGAAGAATGGGCTCACAAACGCTATGCCGAATGGAAAAAAGAACGTGGAGCAGACAAAACCCAGCTGCAGAACGATGCGGATGCAACCGCATTCCTGAAGCCCTTCTATTCGCGTTTCACAGGCACTTGGTGGTCTGAGTCTTTTGCAAAGGAGCTTGTCAAAGCGCTTCCTGACAACAATGCGAAGAATATTGTCGTATGGAACCCCGGTTGCGGAAAAGGCTACGAGTCGTATTCTCTTGCCTGTGTGCTGAAAAAACGCTATCCTGGTGCAAAAATCCGCATTTACGCGCATGACATTGATCTTCTTTCAGTGTCGAACGCGCCTTTGCTCGTTGTGAGCGACAAAGCCAGTGTGGATTGGTATCAGCCCTATTTGACAAGAACGGTCACTGGGGATTATACTTTCAATAAGGAAATAAAAGACATGGTGATGTTTGAGTATCACGACTGTGTGCATACGAACACCATGCCTCCGATTGATTTGGTCTTTGCCCGTGACATAATTTCGTTCCTCCCGGAGCAGTCCCAGAGAACGATGATTGATGACTTCGAAGAGAAGGTTAAAGGCAACGGCGTGATTATCGTTGGAGATAATGAAAACATCACATTGCCCGGCTGGTCAAAGAAAAACGTCGGCTCAATCGGGATGTATACAAAATAGGATTTCGGCTAAGACCTCGAGTTTTAGGCTGACATAAAAAATACCGTTATTTACCGAATATAGTAGGGGGATAGTAATGAGAGTAGAGTATATTAACCCGTTCGTAGAAACGTCATACAGGGTTCTGAAAGAAGTTCTTGGCGGTGCCGAGGTCAAGAGAGGCGACTTGTATCTTAAGTCAACTGCCATGCCTGTGATGGGTGTCGCAGCTCTGGTCGGTCTTGCCGGAGATGTGGAGGGACGCGTTCTTTTTGATATGACTTATGAGACGGCTTTGAACATAGCCTCAAAAATGAATGACGAGAAGCTTCCTTCTTTTGATGATTTGGCCAAGGCTACGATTTCTGAATTGGCGAATCTTATCACGGCTCAGGCTGTTACAAAATTGCATGAGCTTGGTTTTAAGTTTGACCTGACCCCGCCGGCTTTGTTTGCAGGTCAGAATATGGAAATTGCTGCGCTTGGTGGCGGAGAAGAGAATGTTGAGGCTCTTATCGTGCCGCTGGTGACAGAGTATGGTAAAATTGAAGTCAACGTCGCAATTCGCGAACGTCAGTAGTATAAAGGAGTACGAGGTATGAAAACAAAACAGGATTTTCAGCAGGCTAACAATCGTCCGCCAGAGGGACTGAAGGAGGACGGTTCAAAATTCCGTGTACTGGTAGTTGATGATTCTATGTTTGTTGCAAAACAGCTTACGCAGATTCTGAGTAGCGACGGTTATGAGATTGTGGCCACCGCACAGGATGGAAAGGAAGGTGTTGACAAATACAAGGAGCTTTGTCCGAATGTGGATATCGTGACTATGGATATTACCATGCCGCGTATGGACGGAATCACCGCCCTTGAGCAGATTATGGCCTTCAACAAGGATGCCCGCGTTGTAATGGTTTCTGCTCTTGGAAAAGAGGAACTGGTGAAACGTTCTCTTATGGCAGGTGCAAAGAACTATATTGTAAAGCCGTTGGATCGCAATAAGGTTCTTGAGCGCATTGCCCAGGCACTGAAATAGTCTTGCTCCGATTTTCCCCCAATTTCCATCTGATGCATAATCGGGTGGAATGAGGGATTTATAGATTTGCAGGAAGTATTTTGATTTTGACTCGCTAGTTGGCTTTGCGTGAAGAAAAGTTGCAGAGCCTTTTCGTGTTTTAAATTTTGTTACAAATTTTTTCAGGAGATTATATGAAAGAGCGTAAAAGCGGAGTCCTTTTGCACATAACATCGCTTCCGGGAACTCCGGGAATTGGAACTTTGGGAAAAGAAGCTTATAAATTTGCAGATTGGCTGAAAAAAGCCGGTCAATCATTATGGCAGATTCTTCCGCTTGGGCCTACCGGCTACGGTGACAGTCCGTATGCAAGTTTCTCCACTTTTGCGGGAAATCCTCTCCTTATCGACTTGGATGATCTGGTGAGCCGCGGATGGGCGGATTCGAAATCAATAGGTCCGGCTGAATATATTCGCAGTGAAGGCCCCGTGGATTTCGGTTCCGTGGTGTGGTGGAAGACCCCTGTTTTGTACAATGCCGCCGGTTATTTCCTGTCGCACGCAGATGCCGAGGCAAAATCATCATTCGAGAAATTCAAATCAGAACAGAAGTGGCTTGACGACTTTGCCGTTTTTACCAGCATAAAGAAAGTGTACGATGCGAAGGCCGAGAAGGAAGGTGTCAGGGGCCGTGAAAGCATGTGGAATTATTACTGGCCCAAAAATCTTGCTTCCCACGACAAAGACGCAATTGATGCCTGGACAAAAGAGCACTCGGACGACATTGAGTGCATAAAGGTGATTCAGTTCTTCTTCGATGTGCAGTGGTCAGCTTTGAAAAAGTACGTGAATTCCCTCGGCATAAAAATCATCGGCGATATTCCGATTTTCGTGGCGGCCGACTCGGCGGACCTGTGGGCAAATCAGGCTCTGTTCCTTTTCAACACGAAGACGCTGCGTCAGAAGGCCTGTGCAGGCGTTCCCCCGGATTACTTCAGCGCAACCGGCCAGCTTTGGGGAAATCCTCTTTATGACTGGGCGGCACACAAAAAGACCGGTTATGCGTGGTGGCTTTCAAGAATCAGCAATATGCTCCGGCTTGTGGACATTGTGAGAATCGACCATTTCCGTGCTTTCGACGAATACTGGGAAATTCCATTCGGTGCCGAGACTGCGGTTGACGGAAAATGGAAAAAAGGCCCCGGTGCAGCCCTCTTTAAGACAATCAAGGAAAGTCTCGGAAATCTTCCTATTATAGCAGAGGATTTGGGGGTTCTTACGCCAAGTGTGGAAAAACTCCGTGATGCGGTGGGCTTCCCCGGCATGAAAATCCTGCAGTTTGCGTTCAGCGGTGATGAGTGGAATTCTTCAAGTGCAGAAAACGCATATCTTCCGCACAATATCGACAACACCAACTGCATTATGTACACGGGAACGCATGACAACGACACCACGATGGGATGGCTCAAATCTTCAGGAGACGCTTTGAAGAAAAATCTCTGCGCCTATTACAATCTTTACGAAGACATTGATCTTACCACTTTGGCACACACGTTGATCAGAAGCGCATTCTCGTCTGTGGCGGACACCTGCATTGTGCCGCTTCAGGATGTGTATGGACTCGGAACCGAAGCTAGAATGAACACCCCCAGCACAACGGGAAGCAACTGGAGCTGGCGCATGGACAAAAATCTCCTTGACGATAGAGGAGCCAGTGAACTTGCCTGGTATTCGAAAATCTACCGCAGAAACGGAGGTCAGTCCTCATGTTGAAATCTCTCCTTGAACTTTACATCACGTTTTTCAAAATAGGAGCCGTCACTTTCGGTGGTGGTTACGCAATGCTCCCGATTCTGGAACGGGAACTTGTGGGAAAGAAAAAGTGGACGACCATGGAGAATCTGATGGATTACTATGCAATCTCCCAGGTGACTCCCGGTGTAATCGCCGTGAATGTCGCAACTTTCGTCGGTTACCGTAAAAGCCGTGTGTCCGGTGGAATCTGCGCCACTCTGGGGGTGGTGACACCTTCCATAATCATAATCACCATAATCGCCATGTTCATCTCGAATTTCGAGGATATTGTGTGGGTGCAGAAAGCCCTTGCAGGAATAAATGTGGCGGTTACGGCCCTCCTTACCTATGCTGTTTTCAATTTTGCGAAAAAGTCGATCAAGCAGTGGTGGGGCGTGATTTTTTATGCCTTTGCCTTTGCGGCGATTTTCTTTTGGAAAGTTCCTTCGGTGGCAGTGGTTCTCGTTGCAGCGGTTTCAGGAATAATCATCACCTGGGCTACAGGAGGCCTCAGGAAAGTGTCTGAGAAAAGTGAAGGGGAGTCCGGAAAGGAGGTCTCAAAATGATGACGGGAGTACTCGGTCTTCTGCAGCTTTTCGGAATCTTTTTTTACGTGGGACTTTTTGCCATCGGTGGAGGACTTGTGGCGGCCACTTTCATGCAGCAGGTGCTCGTGGAAAAATACGCCGTCATTTCGCTTGAGAAATTCTACAGTATGCTTGCGATTTCTGAAAGCACCCCCGGTCCCATCGGCATAAATCTTGCGACTTACTGCGGCACGGAGCTTTACGGTCCGATCGGTGGAATCATTACGACGCTGGGCGAAATAACACCGTCGCTTATAATCATCATGCTTGTGGCAGGATTTTTCGGCAATTTACAGAAAAAGCCCTTGGTTCAGGCGGCATTTTCAGGACTCAGGCCTGCCACCGGAGGAATGGTGCTGGTTGCGATGGTGAATGTGTTTAAAATCGCACTTCTGAATCTTCCGGAGTTTGCTTCAGGCGGCGGCTGGATGTCGCTTTTCCGCTGGGAATCAATCATTTTCTATGCAGCCGCTCTTGTCATCCTCTTCTGCTTCAAGAAATTGCATCCTGTTTTTGTGGTTCTGGCGGGAGCAGTGTTCGGAATACTGTTTCTCTGAGACGGAAACGCTTCGGAAAACTCTTTGCAAGGCATTAAATCATCGTTTTCCTCTTTTTTCCCGCTGAAAATCCGTTGAAAGACGGGTTTTTAGAGATGCCCTTATTTTTCTCTTTCATTATGCCGAAAATGGTGTATAATGATATAGTGTCTCTAAAAAAATCGCTTTTTGGAGATGCCCGATAGTAAAAAGTCCAAAATCAATGCACCGGATGTTATAGAAGGGGGACGTATGTTCAAGGCGAAACGCTACATCGTAATGATGGTTACCAATGCTCTTTTAGTTTTTGTACTGATAATTCTGGCAATGGAGTTGATTCCTGATCCGATTGCCTTTGAGAAACATTCGCAGGTTTTCGTTTGGAGTGTTGCCGCCGTTCTGTTTTTTGTTCTCTCAATTGTTTTGCATAAACTCAGTTTTATGCTGGTTGACAAACTCCGTCAAAAAACGCTTTTTACCGGTGAAAGCGGACTTCTTTCTGAATTTATGGAAAAACTCCGCTTCTGCTATTCGCTTGATGATTTTTACGAGCTTATAGGCAAAGTGCTTGAAGTGAAGGGCGACTGTGCGGTTTTGTTCGTGGACTGCGAAAAAAATTACGTGCTTTACAACAGCCCCAACAAAGTCACGTGTGATCCCGAAGTTCTGAGGACTCTTGAGTTGAACTTCGACAAAAGCTGGCCCGAGGGAGTCTTTTTTCTGGGATCCAATTACGGAATCGTGAGCGGCTCCAAAAATGCACGCGGATTTTTCATGTCCTTCAACAATCATCATCTGTATGTGTTCTGCCGTTACACGCGTCTTTTCGATGAGTCTCTTTACGGACATGCCTATAAGGAAATCGTGAGATTCTTCAAACGCGCAAAGACAATCGACAATCTTGCTGAAATCGCGGAACTTTCTTCTGAATGGAACCAGCTTGCAGACACGCAGAGATCCTTCCTTCCGCCGGTGATGCCTGATATTGAGAGACTGAAGGTTGCCGCCTATTACCGTCCTCTGGTAAATGTTTCAGGAGACTATTACACCGTCCTTCCAATCAACAGGCAGAAAACGCTTCTCATGCTTGGAGACGTGTCGGGTAAAGGTCTTGCCGCAGGTCTTGTCATGGGTTTGGTGATGAACACCGTGAAAATCCTTGACAACAAGGAAGATTTGGCGAATATGATTCAGGCAGTCGACAAGGCCATCAAGGGTATGAAACTTCAGGACAAGTACACGGTTCTTTTCCTCGGGGTCGTCGATACCGCAAAGATGACCATCCGCTACATAAATGCATCCATGTCAGACCCTCTGATTATTTCCCGCTCTGTTGACGGCTACCGCATAAAACCGCTCACATCAAACTGTTCTGTCGTTGGAATCATCGATTTGCCGGAGCAGGTGGAAGTCGCCGAGCAGCGCCTCTTCCGCGGTGATGTGATTCTCATGGCTTCCGACGGTGTTTCAGAAGTTATGGACGAAAGTGGCGAAGAGCTTGGAAACACAAAACTTTACGAAGATACAATCAAATCCAGTGCGGTCAAGAGTCCTGACGAGTTTATCGACGATGTGATTGATTTGGTCATGACATACAACGGCGACAAAAAACTGCGTGACGACGTAACCATGATGGTCGCAAAGATTGAGGGGTAAGCTATGATATTCATGATTCTTAACATTCTGATTGGCGGCGGACTTATCGCCTTCTCTTTCACAATAGATTCTCATAAAAGCGGTCACAACGGAAATCCTCTTGTAAATCTGACGCTTATGCTTGCTTCCATTTTCATACTGATGGGAGTGGCCCTGCTTTGCTGTCTGCTCGGAGCCCCTGACCCCATGTGCCTTCTGCTGGGACGTCTCACCTTTTTGTTTATGGGCATGTTCTGCATGGGTGGATGCCATGTTGTTCTTACTTTCGAATCTGAAAAAAACAATACGTTCCTGAAAGTGCTGCAGTGGATTTTGAATATTGCCTGTCTTGTCTTCATTTTCTTTGTTCCGCATATGGTGACGGGATTCAGCATTGAGGACGGAACCTTCCAAATAATGTCGGACACTCTTGTTGCAACGGAAAACATTAAAATCACATGGTTCAATATGTACTGTCTCGTTTGCATTGTAGGCATTCCTTTTGTCACGAACCTTATGCTTTTGATCCGCGCTGAAAACACGAAGAACCGTCTGCTGCGCCAGAACCTCGTGCTCATGGGAATAGGATTCTTTGCCACCTGGATTTCCTACGCCCTTATGTTCTTTGCGTGCCTGTACCAGCCGATGACGTTTTCGCTCATTCTTCTCTGCCTTGTGCCCCAGCTTGTGATTTTCGTGCGTGCGAGCAGTAACGACCAGATTTGGGGAAAGAGCCTTATTTTCAGAACCTTCCTGCGCTCCGTATTGATTTATATTCTGCCGTCTGTGGTGGAGGGCCTCATTTTTGCAGGACTCAGAATGATTTTTCCGAACAGGGGAATTGTGTACTATATCCTCCTTGCATTAGGAACCTCCGTTGTGGTGTTTGTCTGGGTTCTTACAGGCCGCCGTTTCACGAGAATGGATGCAATGCGTGACAGCAACTATTCCGAGGATTTTGAAAATGCAATCACTTCAATAGATTTCGAAGGCGATCCTGCCGTGATAATGTCGAATCTCCGCGCCGCCTTTGAAAAATATGTCGACACCACCGAAATCACTCTTGCAGTTGATGCCGACACCGGATTCCTGGAGTCTGTCTTTACGGAAGAGGACAAAAAAATTGCAATCCCCATTGATGACCCGTGTTTTGACGTGCTCCTGAACTTGAAGCATCAGATTGTGTTCCGCAGTTTTGCAGAGCATGACTACAGTGTGCAGAGTGTCCGCGGGGATTTGCTCCAACTTCTTGACAGCACAAACTCCGAGGCGTTCATCATGCTGAACGAAGGACGTCACATTGTCGGTGTGCTTTTCCTCGGTGCAAAGACAAGTCACAACCCGTTCAACGAATATGACTACAAAGTCTTTACAAAACTTTATTCAAACTTCTTCGTTGTGGGATATTACATGAAGAACATTATGAATGAGTCTGTCGTTGGTACCGTGAACAGGGAAATCCGCATGTCCAGCCAGATAATCACATCAATTCAGGAAAACATGGATTACATCAAAAATCCGAAGATTGATGCCGGCTACAGGATGATTCCAGCCCACAACATCGGTGGTGAGTTCATCGACATGATCCGCCTCAACGACCAGAAGCATATGTTCATAATCGGAGCACTCAACGGAAAGGGTATCGCGGCTTCGATGAGCATGGTCATTCTCAAATCGATTATCCGCACGGATCTGGCAGAGACTCCCGACTTCAAGCTGCTCGTTGAAAAAATCAACACATTCATCCGCAACTCTTTGCCGAAGGGAACATTCTTTGCAGGAACTTTCGGTGTCATCGATTTCTCCAATGACACGATGTATTACATCAACTGCGGTTCTCCGGCTCTGTTCATGTACAATCACATCTACAACAACGTGATTGAAATTCAGGGCGAAGGCCACGTCCTGGGATTTGCAAAAGACATCAGCAAACTTATCCGCATAAAGAAGGTCAAACTTTCCGAAGGCGACATCGTTCTTGCATGTACAGACGGACTCATCGAGGCAAAATCACTGCGCGGTGAAGGCTACGGAAAAACGAGGGTTCAGTCACAGATGATGGAAAATGCGACTTTCCCCGCTGACAAAATGGCTCAGTTCTCTTACGACAATCTTGTGGAATTCACGTCACGTGCACTTGAAGACGACATCACGGTGCTTGTGCTCAAATATCTGGGAGGCAAATAATGGACCAACTTACCATAAACGAAAAGGTCGGTGGCAACTATCAGCTGTATGAACTCTTCGGGGCGGTGAATGCATACACGCTTGCAGAGTTTCAGGAAAAAGTATACACTAACATCGTTGATTCGCATATCGTGCTGGATATGTCTCAAGTGACCGCCATTGATTCTGCGGGAGTAGGCGTGATTCTGGCCGGTCATAATGACGGTGAGGAAAACGGTACCAAGCTGTTCATCATGAATCCATCTGAAGCGGCCCGTCATGCATTGGAAAGGACAGGCTTTTTGGATACGTTCAACATAATTCATGCCGTTACCGAGGTGTCCGATGTTTCGTAATGGAATTGCCGTGGCGTTGATTGCCGCGTCTTCTCTTTTTGTTGTGTCTTGCTCCAGAAAAAATGAAGTGAGTTCCGCTTATGCACAGTCACCGAAAACCGTGAATCCTGTTGTCTTTGACGAGCCGGAACCGGAGCCTGTGAATCCTGAGTACATAAAACTTGAAAAAGTGCTTTCACAGATGTCTGTCCGCTTCAATACAGTTGTTTCGATAACAGACGAAAACCGTGATGCTTTCCTTGCGGATTTGCATGCTGTCCTTGAGGTGGAAAAATCCTTCCGTGCTGACGACTTGAGTCTGTATTATCTCATCGACAAAAAACATTTCGTGAGTGCCGATTATGTGCCCAAGGATTTGGTGAAAGTAAGAGGCAATGATTTATACAACGTGAGCCGCAATGACCTCTCCCTTCGTCCGGATGTGGAAAAGGCTTTGAGAGAAATGGCTCGGGGGGCTCTTGACGACGGCATCAAACTGATGGTTTCTTCCACTTACAGATCCTATGACTATCAGACCAAACTTTTTGCCCGCTATGTCGCACAGGACGGTGAAGAGCTTGCGGAAAGATATTCAGCACGACCGGGAACGAGTCAGCATCAGCTCGGTGTGGCTATTGATTTCGGTTCAATCACGGATGATTTTGCGGAGACAAAGCAGGGAAGATGGCTCTACGAACATTCAGAGGAATACGGATGGTCTCTTTCCTTCCCCCGTGACTACGAGGATGTGACCGGATTCATGTGGGAGTGCTGGCATTTCCGTTATATCGGAAAAGAGGCCTGCTCGTTCCAGAAAAAATGGTTCGGTGATGTTCAGCAGTTTATGATTGAATTCCTGGACTCCTGGAAGAAAAACTGAGCATTTCCAAAAGTCCGTCTTTTTGAAATCCTTCAATTAACCGATTTTATGCTCAAGGGCTTTCGGGGAAACTCCGAATCCTTCCTTGGGCTGATGTTCGTCGCTGCCCAAAGGTTCCACGTGAATCTGCACATCGTACACTTCAGGAATTTCTTTTCTTATGGCGTCCTCAACCTGTTCTGAAAGTTCGTGGGCATCGTAAACAGACATTTCAGGATCAACTTCAAAATCCAAATCGACATCATATACGGAAGCAAGTTTTCTGATTCTCGCTTTGTGTGGATTTTTTGCTCCGGGCACTGAAGTCACCGCGTTGAAAAGTCTTTCGTAGAGCGAAGGGTCATCGATTCCGTCCGTCAGCTCCATGGTTATGTCAAGGAAAAGCATTATCCCG
>ODAI011660344.1_pt1 | contig 16489 bp, 20 predicted proteins | sample 1539321 | NCBI WGS metagenome assembly ODAI01 (sample SAMN02144231, study PRJEB22623) | gut metagenome | biome: sheep rumen | host: Ovis aries | place: New Zealand | reverse complement strand
TTTTTTTTAATAAAAATAATGATTAGACAAATCAAGATCATTTAATGTATTTATGTTAAATGCCAATTCGACATTATCAGATTCATAAATACTTTGATCTTGTTCATCATTATTGGCTAATAGTAAATTTACACCAGTAGGTACTAAACCATCAAAAACCAAGGTAGGTTTAATCCCATACTTTTCAAAAAGATACTCAGGAACAGAAACACACATTGCAGGCTTTTTTCTTTCAAAATAATGTTTAAAAACATCATCCAATTGTTCCCCAGTAACAAATGGCAAATCTGCAACGATTGTCATGATAACTTCATCTTCTTCAACATACTCCCTATTTGAAAGAACCTCAGATAAATCTTCAATATATCCAATTCCTGATGTTTGGATAATTATAACAGGAAAATCTTCCAAATATTTTGAAGTCAATGGAGTATTAGGACTAACAGCAACCAAAATTTTATCCACATATTTTGAATTTAATAATGCTTCAATAACAGATTTTATCATTGGTTTATTGTTAACTTCTATCAATGGTTTCTCACAATCCAAATCCATTCGAGTACCTTTTCCCCCAGCCATTATTAATGCAGTAGTCATAAATCACACCTTATATTAACTTATATATGTTTCTATTAAAAAAACTTAGTAAAAAATATTCTAAATATATAAATATATTAAGATAAATAATAAAATAACTGAAAACTAAAGTAGGAGAATAAAATGTTAGAAAATTTAAAGACAGTCATTTTATTAGGTTTTTTGTCCGCTATTTTAGTAATTTTATTCGGATTTATAGGACACCTATTTAATTTTGGTAGGATAGGAATAATAATTGGATTCCTTTTTGCAATTATTATGAATTTCACATCTTATTTCTACAGTGACAAAATTGCCTTAAGTTCATATAATGCTAGAATAGTGACGGAACAGGAATCACCAAATTTACATAGAATTGTAAGCGATTTAGCAAATAGTGCAGGTATAAAAAAACCTAGAGTTGCTATTATAGATTCTGCAGATCCTAATGCTTTTGCAACAGGACGTAACCAGAGCCATGCAGCCATAGCAGTTACTACAGGAATTTTACAATTACTTGATGAAAATGAGTTAAGAGGTGTTATTTCCCACGAGATGGGACATATAAAAAATAAGGATATCTTAATTAGTTCTGTAGCTGCAACTGTTGCAGGTTTGATTGTGGCAGTAGCACATTGGAGTCAATATGCTTTCATTTTTTCAAGTAATGATGAAGGTTTTGGTGATATCATAGCTGCAATTTTACTTGCTATACTTGGACCTGTTGCTGCATCCATAATACAATTAGCTATTAGCAGATCAAGAGAATTTAAAGCGGATGCTACTGGTGCTAAAATCTGTGGAAATCCGTTAGCACTTGCTAGTGCTTTAAGAAAATTAGAGTTTGGTACTACTCAGCATCCTATGGAAAATGCAAAGAGTACTGATGCACATATGTTTATTGTTAATCCTTTCGGTAATGCTTCTAGTAAATTAAAAAATTTATTTTCAACTCATCCAGAAACCAGTGAAAGGATCAGAAGATTAGAAGAAATGGCTAGAGCATAACTCTTCTAATTTATTTCTTTTTTTGTATTCTTTGTTGCATTATACAATATCCTTTTTTTGAACCACCAATTGGATTTATTGGAGTTCCTAATGAATTCATACATCTGGCCATCATTAATGCACCTAATGATAATCCATCTTCAACAAAGATTATGTTGAATTCATCATTCAGGTATTGATTTATTAAATATGGTTTTTGACCTGTAGTTCCTGCTCGTCCTGTTATTCCCAAAGTCATATCGTCAGTGATTAAATTTAGTTCTTTTGTTTTTTCTAATAGTCTTTTTATATAATACGCGTATAAATAATCGATTTGTAACATTACTTGTTGAGTATTTGATAGGTCTACTATTTTTTTAAAAGTTTTCAATAATTTTTTTTCATCATTTAGTTTTGTTCCTATTATTTTCACATTATTTTTATTTTGATTTGAAGAATGTACCTTCACTAAGCCAAAATTATCAATATTTGGAGACACTTCCATAATATCAATAGATTCATGTAATTTAATTGTGTTATTATGATATTCTTCATTATTTATTTGAAGAGATTTTTCATAATTTTTGACATCTATTGTTGATTGTTTATCCTGTATTATTTCACAACCCCTTAAAATTATATCTGATATTCCTCCCGCCAAACCAACATAATTACATAACAAATTAGCATAAGGTTTTGAATTATCAATAACCTGACCAGCCAGAGTAGTGCCCATATCAATTGATACAACAGGATTACGATATTCAATAGATGAAGATTTGGATGCTAATTTAATACCTGCTGTAACTAAATCACCCTCCATCTCATTAGACAATAATCCCGTAGTTTGAGGTGGAGATACACTAACAACTGATCCATCAAATTTAATATTATTAAAAAAAGAAAATTTACGAATATGTTCTGGAATATTGTTCAAAGAAAAAGGGGCCGTCATTTGAGAAGGTTTAATCCCCGCATTTAAACAAGCATCAGATAATGCTTTAATAATTAAACCCACTTCATTAGCCAAGTTTGATATTGCTATAACACCAGTAGATCTTACTACAAAATCTAAGTCACTTACTGTTAAATTAACTTGTTCAAGAGAAGTAATTATAATATCCCTTATTGATTCTTCAATGGCCTCTTTAGAAAGAGATTTATTCCAGATAGTATGACCAAATACTTGTTCAGATTCTTTTGGTTGACGAATATCTCTTGTAAGATATACTAATTTATTAATTTGAAAACTTTGATTTGTTTTAATATTTGTAGTCACGATGATAGATTTTATAGTAGTATTACCTAGTTCAACAGATAATACCGTATAAAATTGATCTTTTAAATTAGATGGATTAAATTTGGATAGAGACACTTGTTCATACATAATATCATAATAAATTTTTATATGGGTGAGAATCAACGGGTGTGATTTTTAATTCTTCATTAGCTTCTGCAATAAACATGTCAGTCATTGCACATGCAGCGAAAGCTTTTTTAGTATTTTCAATTGGTCCAAAAAGTACAAAATCTCCACCTACCATTTGTTGCACTATGTTTGCTCCAATATCACATACAGGCCATACTTCCGGATTTTCTTTTTTAAATTGTTTAACCCATTCCCATGCAGATGGAACATTATGAACTCCACTTCCTGCAGGATAACCCCATTTACTTTTTTCTTTTAATGTTGTTTTTATTGCCGTACCTCCACCTTGACCAAGAGGAGTAACTGCAACATCCATCAATGGTTTTAATATACCACAATCAGATGCTATATCCAATAATCCTTTTTCCAGTATCCCAGAACCTGTTTCCCATAAGTCTATTTTTCCATCAGCTCCAGGTTTTGTTGGATTAAATCCTAAAATTATAGATGCAGTAATGTCAGAATTAGTTAATGCCTGTATTTCTTCATCATCTATTGACATGTTTATTGAATTATAAATTGTTCTTTCAGATAAACCTATTTCTGTAACATATTTTGATCCTTCAATTCTTGCTTCAGAGGCAGTTGAATCTATTAAGAAGGGAGACTCAGTATGTTCACTTACAAAATCTATATATTTTAATATTGCTTCAGGTGTTGCTCCAAATATCTGAACAATTCCCGGATTGCCTGTGATATCTGCCATTTCATCCATTTGATTCAATAATGTCTCTGCTTTTTCTTTGTCAAAGAGTCCTTTATTTTCATCAGAGAGAATATTATGTCCTGCATAGAATATTGTCCCAGCCAAAGCGGTTGGATATTCACCAGGTTGTCCCCCAATTTTAACCCCATATATGTCAAATACTTCTTGTTTTTTTTCAAATTTAAACATTTTAATCGCCTTTTTCTTAAATTAAATGGAATTTAAGCATTATTATCATAAAAATTAATGCAATTAAGACACCATATATTACACCAATATCTCGTCCTACCATTCTACCAGATTGTTGAGAAAATTCACTATGTGATTCCTCCAATTTTTCTTCCAATTTTTCTAAGCGTTCGTTAATTATCGACAAATCTTCTTTTAAATTATCTGACAATTAAAAACCCCCTTTATAATATATAATAGGTAAACCAATGATAATAATTGTTAATATAAATCCTACAATCATACCCATTAACCTAGTACTATTTATCCCAGAGATTAAACGTTGATTCCTACCTAACAATTGTGTTTTATATTCGATTAATCGGGTTAATCCTTTAATATTGTTCATGATAGTTTTCATAATCTTATACTCCAGAATATTACTAATAGTAAAATTAATGTAACAATAAATCCTATAACAATACCCTCTATTTTACCGGTATAATATCCATTGTTAAATTTTTCTAAACTGCCTATTTCTTTAATTTCGGATTGCATTAAACGAATTCTTGTTTCAATTTCAAGCAAATATATTGAGGATTTATCCATTGCAGAAGAAGAATTAACAGGTGTTACTTCAATATTTTCTTCTTCCTCTTCTTCTTCAGTTTCATTTAATTGTATTATCATAGCATCTTCTTCAAACGCGCCAGGATCTTTATTCTTACATTCATCAATTTTCTCAGAAATATCCTCAATATTCTCGTTATCTATCATACTTACTATAGAAATTTGATTTTGAAAACGTTCTACAGCTTCAATAGGTAAATTTTCTACAAAAGGTATTGCACCTGGAGAACCTATAATTGATTTAGTTTCAGAATCTATACCATTTTCATATAATGCTTCAACAGTTTTTCCAGTTATATGCCCTTGTACCTCTGACCCACATATTATTAAGAACCTAAGATTAGGGTTTGAGATAATATTAGTAACTAACTTTTCTATTCCTAAATTTTCTGTATGTAATGGACCTGCTATTGCAGCACCCTGCCCAACAATTTCTTCATTCATTTTTGAGCCCAATGTTACCACAGCAACAGGAGAGGTATTATCTCCAATATCATAATCACCTGTTTCTAAAGGCCATCCTTCAACTACTTCCTTTTTTTCAACCAATAGACTCAACCCCATTATACTAATAATATTATTATGATTAGTGCAATTATAATTCCTAAGACTATATTAGTTAAGAAACCTGCCTTATTATATATTCCTTCCCTTCCTGATTGTGATAACTGTGATACAGTAGATGAATCAAAAGATGATTCTAAATCAGTGATTGCTTCTTCTATTATATCAAGTTGTTCTAAAATTTCATTTGTAGGAAATGTTTGTACATTACCTTTTGTTTCAGAAATTCCTTGACCTATTATCCCAGTATTTACATCTAATGTTAAATTATCATCTATGATAATTTTTGATGTTTCTATAGTCATATTTAAATCTCCTTATCATCTTTTGGCCATAAACCATACCTTTTTATTGATGCTACCTGATGCTTTGTGTAACCTATGTATTTTCTAAAAGATATAATCCATCCTATTATAGACAATAAGAGATAAAGTATCCAATATTTTGATGTGAAAATACATAATAAAGACAATACAATTAACATTAGGAATATGTTAGTTAATCCTAATGACAATGTCCTATATTGATCCTCATTTGGTCCCATACATGCATTATATGGGTTTTGAATAACCATTACTGACATTAACATTAATAAAATAATCATACCATTTTGTATAACATTTTCATATATTATTTGTGGAATAAATGTTTGTGAAATTAAAGTAGACATGGATATAATTAACAGTACTGATGCTAATGATATTGAAATAAAAGATTTAGCTAATATATCTACCTGAATTCCAAATAAATATTTGCATATATATGAGACTATTAGTGCGAGAACTATTGCCGATATTATTGCAATAATTGGAAATAAAATAGGCTGATTTAAGTTAATTGTTAATACTATTCCAAGCAGATAACCTATTACTCCAATAGCTGTTAACAAGTATACTATTGAGGGTACTCCAGTACCTAAACTATATTTTCCAACATGTCTTAGAGCATTAATACCAAATATCGTTGCTAATGATATACCTGCTATAGAAAGTATTCCGCCCATGAGAGGTATATTACTAAGATAAATACATAATAATCCACCAAAAAATGAAACTAAAAACAAAATTTGGTTTGGAATTAAGTCATCAGACATTTATTAACCCCCATACAATTAATGCATAAATTAATGAGAGAACTACTGAGACAATAAAGCATGAAAGTGCTCCCGGTAGTATTTTTTGTTTAAATTTTTTATCATAAAACCCTTGAATTGTTCCACCAATATTATATGATGCTACAACAGCAATTACGAAGAACAACATTAAAGACATGATTGTTGTGATAGTTATAACTAAATTTATGTCAAGCAATGAAGCGGATAATTCTGAATATATTGAAGTGAATGCTAAACTTCCACCTATTCCTCCAAGACCTGCACCTAGTACTCCACTCAGAAATGATACTGTTGGAATACCATGTCCTTTTGTACCTTGACTAACATATTCTGTTTGATTAAATCCGGTGATAGGATCTTTTTCAAAGGTAGAAGATGCTATTGGAACACCCACACCATATACATGCATTATATTTGAGAAAAACATGGTTATTGAAATCATCATCATAGACCCTATTGCTCCAGCTATTATTATCAGATAATTTGGTTGATTAACGAATGTTATTGCCGTCAATATTCCTGTAATTCCCATACCTATTGTTATCATAGGTGCTCCAGTAGGAATTCCTGCAGATGTAGACAATGCTGCAGGAGCTCCACCAACAGGTATAAAATGTACGCCAATACCTATTAATGTTGAACCTATAATCAAACATATTAATAATTCTAATAACAAAATTTTCACCTATTATTCATATTTTCCATAGTTTATACGGGAATTTCTTTCAAGTAAGAAGTTTAATATTAAGAAGAGTACTATTATAATTAGTCCTGCTATCAAACCACCAACAGCCCCAAATACCAAGTAAATCCAGAAACTTAAGAATATTATTATTCCAAAACATAATCCAGTTATTGGACCGGCAAATTTTGAGCAGAAACTTACCACATCAATAGATTTCTTTGAACCTAATGCTGATTTTGTTACAATATTACCATTTAAGGATACGGGAATCCCTGAACCAAATTCTAAATTTTGGTATAAATTTTCTGCACCGTAATGAATATCTCCTACTGCTGAACCTATAGAACCTATTGTTACTCCCATTAGCATAGACAGCACAGGTAATGTCAATAGTACTGGTGGAGTTAATAGGTATACCATAATGTAAGACAATGTTGTTAATGAAAAGATAGTGATAAATGCATGTGCTGCTATACTAGGTACCGTCTTATATATTACATCCAAAAATAATGGTTGATTATATAAGGATTGGCTTGTAATTCTCCCCATGTATGATGTTATTGAAAAAAGTACTTGTATTAGTGTAGTAAATAATGAGGATAATAATAATACCAATACAACAGGAAAATTTAATGAAAACAGTAGGTATGCAATTGAACCGGCTATTGTGGCCATGGTTCCTAATAACAATGGTTCTCCAGATACTGCCCTGTTAAATAATTTATGTAAGTTTCCAATTTGTGGTGCAAGTTGTACTTGAGAATTGGGATTGCTTGTTGATGCAACATCCGATTCCAAATCCTCAAATATTCCTGCTATAATTGCAAGTAAAGCCATGAAACCTACAAGAATTAAATTAAAGAATATATCCATAATTTACCCCAACTAATTACCATAAGTATGAATCGTATTTTCTACTTTATCTATTATTTCATCTAATTTACTTTGAGTACATGTTTCTCCACGTATAACATCAGTTATTAATTCAACAATTGTTCCCTGTGTTTCTGGTTTCTCTGGCATTACTGCTTTTGTTTTAACACCAATACGTGCAAAATCTTCATAATCCACAGGATATTGTGCAATAATAATTACTGGTTTATTAATATTCTTTAGAACGTGCTTAGCTTTATATATTATATGGTTTTTTACCCCACCAAAATGAATTAAAACTACTTTATGTCTATTCATTTGAGAAATTTCCTTTGGAGTTACACCAAATAATCCTTGACCTCCACCTGAAGGAGTGTCTTTAGGTACACCAGATCCTGCATTCAATACTAATGTACTAGTTTGAATATTTGCTTCCCTTAAAGCGAAGGTTATTTCACAAACAGGTTTTGTAATATGTCTACGCCCAGGTGACATTGCAACAGCCAGTAAATCATCACCACATTGAGCATAGGTTCCTCTTTGTGCAATTCCCCCTCCTTCTCCTATTCCTCTTGTTTCTCTACAATCTACAATATGAGTACTTTTTCCTATCATAATTACACTACCTTGAATACTTCTCATCTTATATTTCTTAATAATTACATATCTAATTTACTTTAGTTATATCTTTTTTCAATGATAAAAAATAGTTGATAAAACATACGATACTATTAAAAAATATAATATAGAAATATTTATTTATGCAAATTATGGCTGATGTAGGTGGAATACCTGGAAAAAATTGTAGAGGTTTTTGTAAATATTGTTATTTCAAAAACGTAAAAGAGACCAAAATATTGGGATGTAAAAACTGTCCTCCAGGACAGGTTGGTTGTCCTCATTGTACAACAGAAACTAATATGACTAGAGACTATTTCCCAGCATATCACGTTTTATCAACTTTACAAACAAATATTTTTCAAACTGAAATTCCACAGAATACTATGATAAATATTACTGGAGATGGAGATGTTAGCTGTTATCCTGATTTATTAAATTTAACTCAGGGCATTAGTGATATGAATTTACCCATCCATTTAGGGTATACTAGTGGAAAAGGAATTGATAACCCAGATATTGTTGATAAACTAATTAATAATGGTGTTGTTGAAACAACTTATACTGCTTTTTCTACAAATCCATTATTAAGAAAAGAATGGATGAATGACCCGACACCTGATGCTTCGATTGAAGCTCTTAAGAGATTTTGTGAAAGTTGTGATGTGCATGCTGCTTCAATCATCATCCCTGGTGTTAATGATGGAGAGGAATTAGCACGTACTTGTGAGAATTTAGAATCATGGGGAGCTAAAGCTCTCATTTTAATGAGATTTGCAAATACCAGAAATCAAGGTTTAATCTTAAATGATGATCCAATCATCCCAGGAATTAAAGAACAATCATTAGATGAATTTGAACAATTAGTTATTAACACATCCAAAGAATATAATTTGAGAATTACTGGAACTCCAGTTTGTGATCCTGAAACAGACAGCCCTTATGCATTAGCTAAAGATAAAAATAAAGAATACTTAGAAATTTTAACTCCTGTTAAAGCTGAAGCAACTATAATTACCAGTAAGATTTCTGCAAAATACATACGTAAAATTATGGACAATTTAGGAGTTTCTGACCATATTAATGTTATTGCTACCGAACAGGAAATTGCTTGTTTAATAACTGAACATGACTTAAGACAAATTAATCTTGAAGAAGTAAAAGATACTGTGATTATCCCAGGCCGATGTTTTGTTCATGACATGGTTGCTGAGGAAATATTTAGAAGTGATGGAAATTTCCGTTTGATACATAGAGGTCCTGATATGTTAACTGCAGATGGTGAAATGAGCGGAACTTTAACTCGTGAAGATGTTTTGAAGCAGGAATTGTATGCATTTGAAGATTTAATTGAATTAATCAATTATATGGGCGTTAAATTTTAGGGATGTTTGTTATGAAAGGAAAAGTTATTGGAGATATTTTAGTAGTTAAAAAAGAGCCTGAAGATATTGAAGAAATTATCAAATTACCTTATATTAACAATATTGTTAAATTAGGTAAGATTCATGGCCAAAAACGAGAACCCGATGTTGAAATGATTTATGGTAATAGTACTGAAACTATTCATAAGGAAAATTATTGTAAATTTAAACTTGATGTAGCTCGCGTAATGTGGTCTAAGGGAAATACTGGTGAACGTTTAAGAATGAGTAAATTACCAGAAAGTAATGAAACTATTATTGATATGTTTGCAGGTATTGGTTATTTTACAATACCTATGGCTGTTCATTCAAAACCTAAGAAGATTTATGCTATTGAAATAAATCCTGTTTCTTATCAATTTTTATGTGAAAATGTTAGATTAAACAAAGTTGAAGATATTGTGGAGCCTATCTTGGGTGATTGTGGAGAACAAGAATTTGATCATGTGGCAGATAGAATTATGATGGGCTATATTGGTGGTACTCATCATTATCTTGATAAAGCTATGCAATATTTAAAAGAAGGTGGAATTATACATTATCATGAATCAACACCTGAACCAATATTATTTGAACGTCCGGTTAAAAGAGTTAAAGAGGCTGCAGAAGCAGTGGGGAGAACTATTGAAGTTCTAAATAAAAGAAGTATTAAAAAGTATTCCCCTGGTGTTTTTCATACTGTTGTAGATATTAAAGTTAATTAATCCGTTTTTGTAGTTTAATTGTTTTTTCATAAACTTTTTCTTTTAAATATGTTTTGTTTATGTATTTATCATAAACGGGCAGTCTTTCTTTAAGTGTGTAATTTATGCTGTTAATGTTTTTTTCGAGTTCTCTGATTGCTGGCCAGTCTGTTTCGGGATTTATATAATCTTGTGTTATGGGTGAAATGCCTCCAAAGTCATCTGCTCCGCACATTATGAAGAATAGTAATAAGTCTTGGTTTAAGTTTGGTGGAATTTGTATACTTACATCTGGAAACATTTTTGATGCTAATATTGTTAGTTTAAGTAGTTCTATTACTGATGGTTCTGGATAATCTTTCATAGGTATGTTTTCTTTTGTTTTGAAGTTTTGTATTATTATTTCTTGTATATGATTATATTTATCATGTAGTTTACGTATTTCAAATAATGAATCTACTCTGTCTTCTATTGTTTCTCCTATTCCCACTAGTAATCCTGTGGTAAATGGTATTTTTTCTTTGCCTGCATTTTTTATAAATTTTAATCTTTTTTCTGGATCTTTTCCTGGACTGTCTTTATGTACTATTGTTTTCATTAGTTGTTTGTTTGTTGTTTCTAACATTAATCCCATTGATGCGTTTACTGTTGAAAGATAGGTTAATTCATTTTTAGATATGATTCCCATGTTTGTATGAGGTAATATTTCATATTGTGTTAATATTTTATCTGATAAATAGTATACATAATCTACCATTGATTCAAAACCAATATTATTTAGTTTTTCCATTACATTTTCGTTTTTATCTGCGGATTCTCCGAAAGCAAATAATGCTTCTGTGCATCCTTGTTTTTTTGCATTTTGTATTTGGGTGAATATTTCTTTTTCTTCCATTACTAATTTTTTTGTTTCATTAACTTCTTGTTTAAATGTACAATATCCACAATTATTTTGACATATGTGTGTTAATGGTAGGAAAATATTCTTAGAAAAAGTAATTTTGTTGTTTGTCTTGTTTTGATTGATTTGTTTTATCAAGTCTAGGTAGGTGTTTAAGTCTGAAGTCAATATTTGTTTTGCTTCATTTTTAGATAATTCATTATTCATATTCATCACAAAAAAAAGAAAGATTAATTTAGTTTTATTAAACTAAATGAAGTACCATTGTTTCTACAAACATTGGCCCAAAACCGGATTTATCCGTGTATACTACAACATAAATTGCTAAATCTTCAATCTGACCTATAACATATTCTGCATTAAACCCTGTTGATTCAAATACTTGTTTAATCTTTTCAATACCATCCAAACCATTAGGTTCATCATATACTTCTTCTGTTTTTCTGAATATTCCATCTATTTTATCAGTTATTTCTCTTGCTTTTTTAGATTCTTTTTCAATATGTTTAATATTAAAATGTTCAAACATTTCTAATAATTTGGGCAACATTTCATCTTCCGCAAATTTATCATATGTTTTTCCCCTAATAATCATTGATTCAGTACTATGTACTACTGGTTTACATCCTTCAAAAGCATTCAAATACTCCATTATAGGTCTTGACATTTGCATTACTTCCATTTTATCTCCTCACATATTATTTTCTTGTTTTAATTCACCTATTGATGCTACTTTTTCTGCATATGCATTATGTTGGTGTATACTTTCTTCATTAACTTGTTTAATAGTTACCATTGAATTTTCGGGTAAGTTTGAATATTTGTTTAATAATCCTACCACCATGTTTCTCACACAATCTTCTACAAATACTGGATTGTTATGTGCATTTGTAACTATTTTATTTTCATCGGGTCTTTTCAATATTTCACATACTGGAGAACTCATAGAATTTTGTATGATATTTATTAAATCATCAACATTCACATCTTGATCTTCTGATACTTCCAGTAATATGGTTCCTATACCTCTTTGGTTATGTGATGCAAATGTAACTGCATCCAATACTTTATTAGTAGTATCTTCATCTAAAAATTTTAATAGTTTTTCTTTTGCATCTTGTTCGACTGATTCTTGAGCACATGGACATACAGTCATACCAACTACTTCAGCACCAATCATTTTACGTACTGTTATTTTACCTGTTTCATCTTTGGATGCAACTGCTTTAGCTATAATATTTGTAGTTTCCTGTGTTTTTTTATGAGTGACAGGAGAATATTTGTTAATTATGTATTCGCTTCTAGCTTCTGTTTCAGCTTTTAATGCATACTCATGTTTTTCTAATAATTTTTTAACTAGATTTGCACACATTGATTCAAGATGAATTTCATCTAGATTTGCTGATTCATCAATTATTTCAGTTATAGCTTCCGGATTTCTAGACATATGTACTCCTTTTTGAGTACTTGGCAAATCTACAAATGCATTGAATGTTGGTAACAATATTATAGGCCGTTTATCTCCACGATTTATTTTAAATAATTTTTTTACCCCCGTTACACCCACTCTCGTTAATGAAATAGGTGTCTTCGGTGCTTTATCCTGTGTATCAGGAAATTCTGGTATAGGCATTAAAATAATCTCTCCTAAAAGTTTTTGAAAAAATATATAATAATTGTATTTATATTTAATTAATTATTTACAAGTTTAGTTTAATAAAAAAGAGTGGCTAAAAAAATTTGAAAAAAAAATAAAAAATTGGAATAATTATTCTTCAAAATCAATCATTGAAGAATTTAATTCCTCTTTAACGATGTTTAGAACTGTTTGTGTGTATGTTCTTGTTACATGATCTTCTTGTAATAATTGTTTTATGAATTTATTTAATTCAAAAGTATTTTTGAATTTTGCGATGAGTATTCCATCAAATTGACCTGTAACATCATATACTGCTAATAAATTATTTTTAAAAGGTTCTTTTTCAATTAAATGTGCTACAGTTCCACCTTTAATTTCCAATCCTATTATTGCTGTTAAATGATAACCTAATTTTTCATGATCTATTACTGGAACAAATTTGTTTATTATACCGGATTTTGTTAATTTATCTACACGATTGTGAATAGTTCCTACTGATACTCCCAAATCTCGTGATATTTTTCTGTATGATTTTCTTCCATCTACACTTAATAATTCTAAAATTTTCTTATCTAATGTATCCATAGACAATGTAATGTTTTCTGGTTCTACATTATAGTCTTTCATATCTTGTACCATATTATCCCAAATATAATTTATATAATTATGATTAATTAATAAAGTAATTTATAATAATAATTATATATAAACCTTTTGAAATTGAAATATTAAATGGGAATTATTATAAAATTTTTTTTAGATTAAATTGATAAAAAAAATAAAAAAATATAAAAAATATTGCAAATTATTAGTAATTTATTAATGAAAAAATATAAAAAAAACATAAATAGCCCATTTAGACATTTATAAAATATTCTTAAATAAAGGTTAAATACAAAAATAAATGAAAATAATCGCATTATAATTATAAATGAACCTACAATAAAAAAAATAAAAAATATTATAAAAATAAAAAAATATTAAAAAATAGACAAACAAATATTAAGATAATAATAAATAAAATTTACAAACGGGTGAAAAATAATGAAATGGTACGTTGCTTTTATAGTAGTCATTTTTTTATTGATAGGCTTACTATATGTTTCAACCTCAGCAACCTCAAATGATATTGAACCGTTAGGTAGATTAGCTTTTGTAAAAATAGCTAATCCAGATATGTACCCAGAACATGTGCATGCAAACTTATTAGCACAATATGCAGAAGAAAGAAATTCAAAATGTGCAATAGTACTACATTATGCCGGTAGTTCCAATTATCGAAATTTCATGAATGGAAAAGTATACATTATAGAAATGGCATTCATGGATACAGCAGGAGCTCAAGTTGATATTGACTGGAACCAAGTACTTGATTATGGTATAAATGGAGTTCCAGACAATAAATGGGATTATAAAGTAGATGGTGAAATATACGATAGTTTTGAAGATGCATGGGCAAGAGTTCTGGAGATGGCTAAAGCTCAAGGACAAGAAGGTCCAATTCCAATGGTTTGGCATGGAACAGTAAGAGAAGGTAGTATTTTCATAAATCCAGGATGTGGATTCCCATTATATTACCAAGTATGTTCAAAAGAATTTGGACACTTCGGAGGAATCATGAAAGCAGCAACTGGTTCCATATTCCCATACTTCAATAATCCATACAGAGCATATGAAATAGAACATGCATCTGAATTACAATATTATTACACACATAATATGTTAAATTATGAATAGTAAATAATTTTACTATTCTAAACATCCTTACCTAATTTTTCTTCTTTTATTTTAATAATTAAATCTTTCAATTCATTCAAAGGCATATCCGTCCTCATACCAGTTAATTTAAAATGTGTTCTTGAAATAAAATAACCCCTGTTTCTAATTTCATCAATAACATCATTCATTTTTGGAGAACTGATTTTTAAAGATTTACAAATCTTATGAATATCATAAAAGGTTATCGGACCTTCTGCTTCCTCGTAACATTGATTGAATAATTTTAATAATTCCTCTTTTTTATTTAAATGTAAATCCTCAGTTGTATCAATCATTTCTTGAATAAACTCCTTATCTGAAATATTTCCCAACCATAATGGACCAGCAACAATATATTTTTCACCACAACAAGGACAAATATCTTTGACAGTTGGAACATATCCATAAAATGTTTCCCTATGCAGACAATGAGGACAATGAGCAATAAATCCAATATTTTTTAGAGATTCATTTGTTTTTTTACCACCACGTTTAATAGTTGCATATATTCTCATATAATGTTCAGTACTATGTGAAAACAAAACATGCATATACTTTTGATTTATAGCTAAATTTCTTGCAATAAAAGCAAGCAAAATTCTAATACCATTTTCATGACAATATTCAGTTTTTTGTGGTTCTGCACCATATTTTCTTAAACATGGATCATGATATGTACCACACAATGCAGAAGTATCCGTAGCACTAATACAGATTAATCCACCCGGACGAATATTTATTGCTGTTGACTGTGTAAACATAGAAGGTGTTCCAAACGGATCTATATCAATAACATCAAACAGACCCTTGTTTGATTGAAGTAAAACATTAGCATCATTTTTTTCTACATCAACATTAGTAATTCCATTTAGTTGCATATTATTCCGTGCAATTTCAACTGCCAATGGATTAACATCACCAACCAATACTCTTTCTACACCAGGAATTTCTTTAGAATATCTTGCACCCCTTATTCCTGTTCCCCCAAATGCATCAAATATTACTATGTCATGATCCAAAGATTTTCTGTAACTATTCAATACAACAACAGATATATCTCTATTTAATTCCATTACAGGATTATAAAATACTGGTGCTTTAGCTGAAACTTTTTCAAAATCGGGAACTTCTATTTTGACTAAACCTTCTTCAATAAAATGTGTGTCCATCAATTCAACTCCTAAAAATAATATTAACCTAAAATTATTACTAAGTTATATATATCCTAAAAATTGCTAATATACTTTAAAGTTATCAATAACAAAAAAATATGATAAAAACTATTAACTAAAAATTAGATATTAAATAATTAATGACTGATATTCAAATATTCTAATACAAACAAGAAAAAAAGAGGAATATAATAAGGGGATATTATAATGATAAACATAGCAAAACCAATTATTAAAGATGAAGAAATAGAAGCAGTGACAGAAGTTCTTAAATCAGGAATGCTGGCACAAGGACCAAAAGTAGAAGAGTTTCAAGAAGAATTTGCAAAATATACAGAATCAAAATATGGTATTGCAACAAGTTCAGGTACAACCGCATTACACACAGCAATAGTAGCATCAGGAATTGAAGCTGGGGACGAAGTTATTACAACACCATTCACATTTGCAGCAACTTCAAATTCAATATTATACTCAAATGCAAAACCAGTATACTCCGATATAAATCCTGAAACATTCAATTTAGATCCTGAAAAAATTGAAGAACAAATTACTGAAAAAA
>ODAI013696662.1_pt1 | contig 16490 bp, 10 predicted proteins | sample 1539321 | NCBI WGS metagenome assembly ODAI01 (sample SAMN02144231, study PRJEB22623) | gut metagenome | biome: sheep rumen | host: Ovis aries | place: New Zealand | reverse complement strand
TATTTGTTTATATGGTTATCCCTTTGACACACCATTTTCAAACACCTTATTTATGAGATTACGGCAATTAGACCAACGCTGTGCTATCCCCCGCCGGAGGCGGGGGATAGCACAGCAAGATAAAAAGCCTTAAGGAATATGTGTGGTGTGTCAGCGGGATAGTCAGAATTACTTATTACAGTATTTTCATTCAGCAGCCTGCTGACCCCGGACCTCTGTGCATCGGACGGTCACTCTGCTGTATCCGCTCCAAGTGCAGGTAAAGAGGGTAAGGTCCCAGCGGTCGCTGCCGGAGCGAAGAGTCCCGGCATCCAGCCCTGAGATAAGCTCCTCCCAATCGACCCGATAGATATACTCGCGGCCGTCGAGCCCGGTGAATCTGACCTCGTCGCCCTCTTCCAGGTCCTCCAGATCCAGGAAGAAAGAGCTGTAATTATGGGCGCAGATTATTATATCCCGGTCTTTGATGCTCCCGGAATAGACGCAGGCTGCGTTCTGCATCTTGACATAGTCCCAGCCCTCGGTAACGGGGAGTTCGATGCCCAGCTTCGGGACAGTTATGATACCGATATAGCGTGTCCCGTCTATATCAAGAGGCGTGAGCTCCTCCTCTTCCTCCGGAGCAGGAGGGGTGTCAGTGCTGCTGCCGGGGAGAGGGTAGGGGCGGCTCTCTGTATCCTTATCCGGCAGAGAAGAGCTTTCTGCTGCTTTTTCCGCATAGGCTCTGAGCTTGATAACCGTTTCCTCCGCGTTCTTTTTTGCCTCGGAGGAACGGTATTTGTTATAAATGACAAGGGACACTGCCGCTGCGAGCAGCAATGCCCCTACTGCGATCAGAATACGACCGAGCTTTTTATTCGTCATGTCCGCTGTCCTTCTTGCTTGATACTCTCAGGCCAAGAGCCACAAGGATAAGCCCTGCGACTGCCATTACCGGAACAGGCCACCAAAGCTGACCGGTCTGAGGGATAGTACTTTCGCTGTCGGTATCGCCGCCGGGTCTCTTGCTTCCGCTCTCGTCGTCAGCGCCGGTCTTTTTGCCGCCGCTCTCGTCCTCGGCGCCGGACTTCCTGCTGTCGTTATCATCGCTGTAGCTGGAATCGGGCGTACTGTCCGAGCCGTGAGAATCTGTATCCGAATCGGGGATATCGGGCTGATCCTCGGCTTCGATCTTCGGCATAACGTCGGTATCCGCGCCCTCTTTGAACTCGACGATCGCGGGGGAGGCGGTATACTTCTTGTTATCAGCGATCCTTTCCTCGGCGCTCAGGAAATAGACTCCCGCTGCTCCGACTGCGGCTTCGGTTATGCCTTCGCTGTCGGCCTCGGCTGTAAAGTCGGGTGCAACAGAGTTATCCTCGATAAATTTTGCGAGCTTATCGGCGGCTTCTCTGACCTCCTCGTCGGTCATACCTTCGAGAACGACACCGCTGGCTTCAAAGCTCTCGCTTATCTTCAAGCCTGCGGGCTCGCGGGTGCCGATCTTCCAGATCTGCCATTTGAGCAAGGCGGGCTGCCCGCTGTATCTGCCGTCGATCCTGATGACGCTGTCGGCTGCGAAAGCGGTCATCGGCGTAAGCATCATGATCGTCATAGCGAGCAGAAGGCAGAATGCTCTGATATATCCCGTTCTTTTCATGAACATACCTCCAGAAAGTCTTTGTCAGGACTTTGTCTTATCCTTATCGCTCTCCAGCACCGAGAGCGGATCCTTATGCGGGAACTTCTTTTTCTTCCCTCCGAAGAGCCACCAGCCTATCAGCAGCGCTACAGGGAAAGCCGAGATTATCGGCACGACCTGCATCGAATCGAGCATAACGGCATCGGGAGAGATCTTGACTGCAGCAGACTGCGGGTCGGCATCGGCGGGAGCTCTGTCAGAGACTCTCCGGGCGCGGACAAGGAGCCTGTGGGTATTGACACCGTAAGGCGTACAGGTCATAAGTGTCAGAAGATCGCTCTCCGGGTCGGCAGACAGAAGATGATGATCTCCGGGGAGGACGATATTTATCTCCTCGACCTCGTAGGTCAGGACCTCCTTGAGCACTGTTACCGTGAACTCGTCGCCTACCACCAGCTTATCCAGGTAGGAGAAAAGCTCTGCCGAAGGCAGGCCTCTGTGGGCGGAGATGACAGCGTGAGTCCCCTTCCCTCCGACGGGAAGGCTGGTGCCCTGCAGATGTCCGACTGCGACATTGAGCACGCCCTCGCTGGTCCCGTGATACACCGGCAGCTCCAGACCGATCTGCGGGATATTCACGATAGCCATTACGCCTGTCCCCGTTATATCGAGGATATTGTCGTAATCGGGGACTTGTTCATAGTCATAGAGGGGCGCCGAGAGCTTTGAAAGAGCTTTATTGTATTCGTGGGCTCTTTTAAGGATTCCCTCGACCTTATCCGGGTCGCTGCTGTCCATTTCGTTTACAGCCTTCTGATAATCCGCGACTACGCGGCTCTGGACCTTAGTGTTCCACCAGTTGCTGACTGCGGGGTAAAGCATTACGGAGAGGCCCACAAGAAACACTATCACAAGGATTACAGTGGTGCGTTTGCTGTTTTTGTTTCTCATGAGACCCTCCCTAATGCCCGGCGGCGCTTACCGCCGGGCGCAGGAATCAACTTGGTTTAAAATTTCAGCTAAGTGTTGAAAGAATCACTGATCCTTCTTGGCTCTTCTTCTTGCAACAAGAACGATGCCTGCTGCTGCTGCGGTAATGCCGCCGCCTACATAGAAGATAGTAGTACCGATTCCGCCGGTCTCGGGGAGAGTGTAGGCTGTTTCTTCGTTCTCGACATTTGCAGTGATGGTTCCGTCGTTAACAGTGATCAAATCGTTTTCAACTGTGATAGCGCCGTAAGCATCTGTGCCGTCATCTTCTGTATATGTCCAAGAACCGTCGGTATTTCTTGCATCATTGGGAGTGATCGTGAAGCTGATAGGGCCGGTAATTGGATTATAGCCGTCAAGAGGCTCCTGCTCAACGATCTGGTATGTGCCGCTGTCAAGACCGGTAAAGGTGAGCTTACCATCCGCACCAGTTTCAAAAGTATAATTGCTAGCATCGGCACTCTCTACCCAGCCCAAAAGCTTGCCGTTAGTGTTAATATTTGCATAGTGACCTTCTGCATTCTGAAGCGAGAACTTAACGCCCTGAAGAGCTGCTCCGGTGGCGGCGGAAGTCTTGTTTATCTTGAGCTCATAGGTGTAAACAACTACGCCGTCCTCGGTGGTATTCTCGGTCTCCTCATCCTTCTTTTCGGTTTTTTCCACTTCCCCTTCACCGGTCTGCTCAAAGTAGCCCTCGCCGTCGTATCCAGGGTTGGTAGTATAGGTCAGATGAACGCCGTTGGTGTTTCCTTCAGCGCCGATAACAGCGTCATCGTCAAGAACTGCAGTGTAGTTCACCTTAACGACGGAATCAGCGGTAACTTCGCCTTTTGCCTTAATGTTGTTGAGGATCACTCTTATAGTGGTAACGCCATCATTGGTTTCAATAATGATGTAATCGGGATCTACCTCTTCACCGTCAAGGGTAACTGTGAAATCGTCCTCATCGGGAGCTACGAAGCCTGCTGCCAGACGGTCGGTGAACTCATAGTAGTAATAAGTGTAAGAATCAATGTTCTGAGGCATTGTGCCGACGAGCTGGAAGGGAACTTCATCGCCGATGCAATAGTCGGCTGCATCGTTATAGCCTTCTGCATAGAGATTATCGCTGATATCCGAACCTGCGGTAACGGCATAAGTGTTTTCCTTTACCTTCTTCTCAGCTCTGGGCTTGCCGACCTTGGCGGTGATAGTGAGATTACCCTCTTCAGCGATCACGAGGATATCGCCCTTGAGGTCGTCGGTAGTAGCCTCTGTACCCTGAGTATCGGTCTCTGCGATGTAGTAATAGCCGAGATCAAGCGAGGTGCCGTTTGTAACTGTGATCTTATTTTCTTCATTGAGAACGCCCTCATTTTTGAGTGCTTCGGATACTTGCGCTGCCTCCATTTCACTCAGCTTTTTGAGGACCCCGTTTTCGTTCTGCTCAGCCTCTGGAAGATTCAGAGCTGCAAAGAGAGCATCTACGTTGACTCCGTTTCCGAACTCGACCGTGCTGGCGGTGAAATCGCCGTTTTCGTCAGGCACTCCGACAAAGATCTGATATGCCTTATAGGTGTTCTTGTTGCTTTCATCGATAACGATAGTAGCAGCAGTGGCATCAACATTCGGTTCCGCCTCAGCGAAAGCGCCTGCGGTCATAACGGTCATTGCAAGAATAAATGCTGCGGCTGCGGCCGCCATTCTTTTAAACATTTTCATTAAAAACACTCCTTATATAATCTGTGGTCATTTACTTTTTAAACAAACGCTTATTCCTGTTCCCTGCGTTTATTGATAATGAAATAGATGGCTGCGGCAAGCATGAGGCCTGCTCCGGAAATGAAGAACAGTGCTTTTCCGCTGCCTCCCGTTTCGGGAAGAGAATACTCCTGAGGAGACTCTTTAGGTTGATTGAGAACAGTCATTTCAACGGCCTGATCTTCTGTGACAGCGAAGCCGTTGTCCGAGTAGTCGATAGCCTGGAACAGTCCGCTCTCCGTCTCTTCGACGTAGTAGTAGATCGGGTCGCCCTCTGCGGTAGTGATCCTCAGGCCGTCCAGAACTCCGCTCCAGTCTTCGTTCTTATAAACTGTCAGCGTCTTCTCGACGACACATTCAGCTCCGTCCGGCAGAGCAACTGCTGCTTTCTCGAACTCATCGGGAAGATCCGCAGCCGAAATGCTGTCCTGGACTGTTACGGAGTTATCGCTGCTGTCCTTACAGCTAAAGGTGAAATTACCGCCGCTTCTGCCGCCGTCGTTGATGTTTATCACAACATCAACGGTCGTCGCTGCCGCATCTGCGGGAATAGGAACGGTAAACGTCTTGGTATTGTTGACGAAGTACTGATCGTTCCAGACGTGATAGCTCGTTCCTCCGACAGTATATCCTCCGCCCAGCTCATAGTTCTGGTAATCTCCTGTAACTGTCAGGTAGTAGGTCTCGCCTGCGTCAGCGGCAAATGCCTTGGTCAGTACATACTGGCCGTTGTTCTCATTTACCGTGATATTGACGACTGTTCCCTGTGTCAGGCTATGATACTGGCTCTCTGGCTGTGCCGTCTTGACAGTCGTCTTGACAGTGTAGCCGTATACATTGAAGGTGACCTTCTCGGTATCCGGTTCGTCTCCGTACCACTGCTTATTGACCTTTATGCTTCCTGCGGGATACGCTTCATTGGTGAGCTTGAAGGTACCGTTCTGCAAGCCGTTGGTCAGATAGTTGGCGTCATAGCCTTCGGGCGTTTCCTCAACGATGTAGTAGTAATAATCGGTATCCTTGAGGTCGATATCCTTGAGCTTGGTGTACCAGCCGTTCTTTGCTGTAAGTGTGATGTCCTGAACGAACTCCGCCGTGCTGATATCGAAACCGGGCGAGTAGTTTTTAACGTTCTCGGATGTTCTTATCAGGCTTGGCGTACTGCTGTCGTGGCTCAGGGTCACACTGAACTCGCTGTCTCCGGTAACGGGAGCCGAGCTTGTGACATTCACAAGATGGATATCTCCGCCGGGTTGTGCGCAGCTCACGCCGCTTCCCTGAGTATTAAGCCAGCCGTTGCCCTTGATGATGATCTTTGCCTTGAAGTATTCTCCGTCAGCGACCAGTGCATAGCAATCCGAACTATTGTTGCCTTCGTTGATCGTCAGCTTGACAATATGGTTGTTTGCTGTGCTTTCGGGAGGTGTAGTAGTCCGATAGAGCTTCAGCGCCAGCTCGTCGAGGGATGTCCCTCCGTTCCAGTATTTCCGGACATCCAGCTCGCAGGCATTATTCGCAAGCTCGATCTTTGTTCCCGAGCGCACCACCATAAGGTCTGCGCTTGTGATACCGATCTGCTGCAAGGCTGTATTGGCAGGCTTAGCTTCTGCCATGGTCTCATCCTTCGGCTGCTCGTAGAAATAATGGTCGTTGGTGCCTTCTTTGTAGAAGTATCCCGACGGAGCCTTTGTTTCTGTCAGCTTGTAGATGTATCTTTGCCGCCCTAGAGCGTCGGTATTATAAACGAAGTAGTTTCTTGTTACCGTCTGCTCTCCGACTGTGACTTCTTTTGTCACATAGCGCTGGAGGCTGGGGAACTCGATCTGGCCCTTTTCTTCGCTTGTTATGAGCTTCATAGGTGTTGCGCTGTCGGAAGAATTCCATATACCAAATGCAGATGAATGTAAAGGAATGTCCTTAGAATGGTCTATCTGTGATTCCTCATAGACATCTTTTGCTTCTGTTCCTGTCAGGGTCTCCCAAGACTTATTGACAGTATCGTATCTTTGCAGGATGAATTCAGCTCCGGGCAGCGATTCGAGCCAGTTGTCTGTGCTGACCTTTCTGAGATTTATCCTCGGGACTGAATCGGCATAGGCTCCGGAAGACTGATTCTTATTGAAGCTATAGCTCTTGTCCTCGCTTGATTCAGCCTGAAGCCCGGAGATAACGGCATTATTCTTGAGCTTCATGTTATCGGTATTGAAGCTATCGTCGCTCTTGGCCTGCAGATTGAATTCAAAGGTATAATCGTATACGATCCTGATATGAGTCTGATCGGGAACGGTAAGCTCGAAGATATATACATCGCCGTCTCCGTGAACTCCGTCCGCGACAGGATATGTTTTCCTGATCGGGATAGTAAATCCGAATTCCTCAGGAGTCAAAAGTGTCTCATTGCCATCCTCATCGACCGAGTAGACCTTGACGCTGTCCGGTGAAAGGGGTGTGAACAGTATCGGGCAAAGAGCGTGCTGTCCGTCATCGGCGAGGTTGATGGTATCTCTTACCACAAGGGAATCTCCCTCCGGCAAGAGCTTTCTTGCATTGGGATTGATATCGAGAGTGTAGGTTACTGCGTTATTGATGGGCTTATTGTTCCCATCCAGCTTTGTCTTGCCGGACTTGGTGACCTTCGGGGAATCGTCCGTGAGAGTAACCTGGACGGTATCCAGCTCGCCGTTTGTCTCGGCTGTATTCTTGATGATCGCCTTTCCGTTGGGAGCGCCCTCATCGTCGCGCAGCAGGAGAGCGAAGAGATCCTCGCTGCTTATCTCGACAGAATAGTTTATCGTGACCTTTCCGCCGTCGTGGATGCTGCTGGGAACGGTAAATGTAAGCTCATTGCCGTTCTGCGCCCAGGAGACGCCGCCGTCTGCCTCTGACTCCGCCAATATCCCGGTCTGTGTCCCGTTATTTCCGAGGCTGTATGTACCTGTGCCTGCCTTGTAGATGAAATTCTCGGGAAGCTGATCTGTAACTACGATATCTGTAGCGTTGTCAAGGCTGTTGAACTCATTGAGCGTCAGCATATACGTCAGCGAATACTTGCCGGTGTTCTCGTCGTATCCGATAACAGAAAGACCGAAATCCTTGTTCTGGTCGGTGTAGCCGCCCCACTGATTCGAGTAATCGAAGATGGTCTTGTTTATGGCAGGTCTCTTGACCAGCTCATGTGTGGCTGTTTTATCGGGAACACCGGGGTAATTCAGCGTATTGCTGTAAGTGATCTTGTCATTGTACTCCATATCAGCATCTCTGAGATGCTGAGCTCCCTCCGCCTTGGCGGTATAGGTGATCGTGAGGTTATTAGCTTCAGAGAGGACTCTGTAAACCTCCGAATCCGGGTCAGCCTCCTTATAGGCTATCCTGAATTTCGTTATGCCGTCATCAGTACTTGTAATAGGATACAGCTCGAAAACATCATCGAAATCGAGGTTTCCGGTAATGTCCTGCCAGTTTTGGTTGACAAACTTTAACGTAAAGAAGTTAGAATTGAACATATCGGGGCTTATATACAGCTTTACGTCTTCACTGGCCTCACCCTTCAGCTTGGCCGACATATCGTCCTCGATATTGTATTTTTCCTGCATTCCGAAGAGGAATCCGCCGGGATAGGTGCCGAGTTCCAGAGTAAATTTGATCTGGAAGCTGCCGTCGGAATCAGCAGGACCGGCTTCGGCTCTCTTGTTCGATCTCTTGGGGAGCTCCCATGTCTTGACCTTAACTTCAGCGCGCTCAGAATCTACGGTATCGTCGTTTTTGTCAACGTAGTAAACCAAATTCGTTGCATCAACAGCGTTGCTGTCTGTGATCTGATCCGCGGGGATATCACGAGCCTTGGTCTTATAGGTGAAGATATAGTACTCGGAATCCATTCCCGGCTTGAAGGAATAATAGCCTCCGCTGTTCAGGATCTCCTCCAGAGCGTTCCCGGTGACATCCTCACCTTCCTTGTTAGTGATCTTCAGATCGGTAAGGTGGTTGCTGCCTCCGGCCTTGAACATATCGTCTAAGATCTTGTAGGGGCTATCCGCTGTCGGGTAAGCGCTCAGATCCAGTTCATAGGCATTTACCAGCTTGAATTGCCAGGTGATGTAGTCGGTATTCGGGTCGTAGGAGCCATTCTTATACTCAAGGAATACGAACTCGTTGACTTCATGGTGATCGGTATCCTGTTCGTCGCCCCAGGATGCGGTATTGTCGATCTGGTATCCGTTATCGCTTCTGAAAGTTTTTCCCGGACCCGGAGGAGCAACGGTGTACTCGACCGTAAGTCTTCTGGAAGTATTTGTGCCGTTAACGGTGATCGTGGAAGTGATGGTATCGCCTTCGGCCGCAGAGGCAAAGTTGACCCCTGTTTCAGGGCTTATCATTGTGACCTTAAAACCTTCAGCGTTTATGTTCTCGCTGCCTTTTGTGATCCTCATCACATCGGTGATATACTGACCGTTGAGGTCCATACCGTACTGGTTTACGAATGTGACCCTATAGTGCATAAGGCCGTCCGCTCCGATAAATCCTTCCTTTTCGACCTCGAAATTCCTCGGGATATGAGCGTCGTCCGAATCGCTGCTGAGAGGTTCAGAATCAGGTTCACCGTTGTTCAGATCAACGGTATTGGTAAAGCTCTCGTTCTGATAAGCGCTCATATCAGCTATCGGCTGCTTATAAGTGATAACATAAGAGGAAGCGTTCTTCTTGACGGTGTCGTTCTTGAAGGTCAGGGTGTTGCCTGACACATTGAAGAGACTGGCTGCCGAAACGCTGCTGCCGTCAGCCGTAACTGTGAGCTGAGCATCGGCAGAGCTGAAATCGGGTGGATCGGGTGGATCTATTGCTGAACCGTCATATTTGAGATTATCTGTAAGGATCAGCCCGGAAAGGTCCTGTCCGGTGCGGTTGTTCACCGTGATCTTCCAGATTATCCCGTCCTCTCCGAGGACATGGTCCTTGGAGACGGAAGGCTTTGGAACAGTTGCGTACTTATCCGGGTCTATATCGTTATAGGTACTCGGGTCATCAGGATCGACGAGGCCGACCCAGTTGTTTATCCTATCGCCGTAATCATCGCTGGTAACGGGAGTATCATACTCGACGATGAATTCCTTGATAGGCTTCTTGTTGTAGGTGTGCCCTTCATACTGCACATCATCCTGTTCCATAGTGATCGTGAACCGTCCTGTGGCCTGATCATAGGATATGGGGTTAACTCCGTTGGTAGCGGGGTCGGGATCGACTCTGTCGCTGATGCTGTTTTCCTGCGGAACGACCTTCATGGTAAGGCCGGAGATCTCCGGGGGAGTCCCGTCAGGGCCGCCGATCTTATCGTCGATCCTCAGAGTAGCCTCTCTCCACCAGCCGTTATCCTTATAGATAGTATATACCCAGTGGATCTTATTGGTCTCCGGGTTATAGACTCCGTTGGATTTAGCGATATCGGCGATAAGTCCGACCTGTATCTTAGCATCGGAAGAAGATACAGGGACATCCTTCGCCTTGGCGGATATGGTATTATCGCCCTCGATCTTGGAGAAGGACTCCTTACTGATGAGGAGCTCTCCGGTCTCCTGATTGACATACTCATCATTTACTGTGACCGGGCAGTTCCAGTAATAATCGAAGCCTTCCTTAAGAACTGTGTCGTTGGCGGCGACGATCTTGGCGCTGAGCACCTGTTCCCCGTCGGCTCCGTCAACAGAGACGATCCTGAGGGAAACGTCATTGACCTTATTGCCTGTGGCGGAATCATAGACCGGCCATTCCATATTGGGCACGAGGTCGAAGTGCACATGATCGCTTTTCAGAGAGTCTGTAAAGGTGATCTCTCGTCCGTCAACGCCGTTGTGCGATATGACATTGATCTTGAAGGAGGAGCCGCGCGCTCTCAGAGCGTCGTCTCCGGTACCCATCTCAACGCCTTCGGTAGGATAGAAGAAATCGTTGTTATAGCTCTTTTTGACTGTCAGGTCAGCGGTATGCGTATATCTGTATATCGGGACAGTAACGCTGTTGCCGGCGATATTGTAGGATTTGTCATTGGTGGAGTTGTCCTGGTTCCAGGACCAGGCCTGGAAGTTGAAACCGCCGCCGATGGCCTCATCTTCTCTTCCTACAAAATAGGGCGAGTCAAAATCGAAGGTGATAATTACCTTTCCGGTATCCGGGTCGAATACATAATGGCCTATCTCGGTCTTATCGCTGCCGCTGGTATAAACCTCGCCTTCGTTTACGACATTGGCAATTTCGAGCTCCGGAGGGATCTGCCCGTTCTGCCAGAGGTCAAAGGTAATGCTGTTGCCGTGTTCCTGCTTCAGACTGGTGATATCCTCGGCTTTGATATTGAACTTTGCCGTGATGTCAGCCATGTATTTCTTCGGATCCTGCTTATTATCGCCGGTGACCTTGGCATCTACCGTGAAAACGCCCGTCTGGTCGCTGCTGGGGACCCCTTCGATCTCCAGCGGACCGCCGGTGGCGCTCACCGCAGGCCTGATGAGGCTTCCGTAAACGCTGAACACTACCGCAAGGGCCAGAAAGACAGCCAGTGCGGAGCGCAGGCGTTTTCGCCTCCGTCCAGTCAAAAAGTCCGCCAGGACTTGTCGTATCATAATCATTTATTACCTCCTTATCATCGAAGGATCGAATTATTCTAAAATGACTTCATGCTGCCGAAGGGCCATATACACCATACGACCTTTCCGACGATCATTTCCTCAGCTATGCAGCCGATCTCTTTTGTACGGCTGTCAACAGAATCGGATCTGTGGTCTCCCATAACGAAGACTCTGTTTTCCGGGACCTGGTAGGGCAGCTTTATATCGCAGATCCCGAAAGAGGGAGAATCGATATAAGGCTCGTCCAGCTTTTTGCCGTTTACTGTCACAGTTCCGTCCTTTTCGATGTTTATGACATCTCCGGACTGGCCGATGACTCTTTTCAGGAGTATCTTATTATTATGGTAGAAAGCGATGATATCGCCCTTCTCGAAGCCTCCGACCTTCCGGCAGACCACAAGCTGATCGCTTTCCAGGGTCGGGGTCATGCTTTTTCCCGTAACTCTGAGGACAGGCAGGAAAAGCATTGATATCAGCACCGCCAGAGCGGCTACTACTATCAGCGAAGCGACGGTATTGTAAAGCAGCTTCAGAAAAGACCTTTTGCCGCGCGCTCTTGTGAGCTCGGCTTCAAGCTGCTCTCTCCCGGGGATCTCGACGACCTTTTCATTCATCTGCCTTTTCCTCCGCCGGGGCCTCCGGGCCAGGGTCAAAGGGGCCGAAGCGCTCTTCATAGAGCCGTCTTACCATTTTCTCCGTCGATGCAGCGAGGCCTTCTCTGGTCTGAGCCAGCTCCTCGCGGAGCCTTTTATTCTCCTCGTCTGCCTCATCGAGCTTTTTCCTGAGCTCGACAAGGATCTCCAGCAGTTCGACTCTTTTGAGCTTTTTGAGCTCCTTATCCGTCATACTATACTCCTTCGGACAAACTTATCCACAGTTTTTTAGTTTATTATAGCATACTGTAACCAATTTGTCAACATTTTTTCGTAATTATTTTCGACTTTTTTGTCAAAATCGTTTTCGTATTTTGTGCATTTTTATTGTTTCTCCACCGCCCAAGGGCTCAAATATTGCTAATTTGTTTACAAATTGTGTAATAATTGTTTTGCAACGGCATTTAGCGAAAAATAACGAAAAGCAATATCATCTCTCCGGCTGGCGTATCACGGGGATCTCGTGCCCGGCATTGACGGCGGTGATCTTTCCTGTGGAGATCTCCGGTATGCCCTTGTCCGAAACGTCAGCGATCACGAGAGCAAGGCGGTCGTCTGATATGGATATACCATAAGCTCTCTTCTGCTGTCAAGGACATTGATCGCTTTTTCTCTCCTGCAAGAGCGTAAAAGCAGGTCATCCGTTCCGGCGGAGAGCCGAGCATCAGCAAAAAAGTAACACTTTTCTGCCTTGTACCGCCGCCCGCATTACAGCAAAACGCCGCACAGCTACGGTCTGTAACTGCGCGGCGTTCACTTCCTGCAAGAGCATCAGTGCTGCAAGCAGAGCCGGATATCTTTTTTCCGCTTTTCCCGTTCTTTATTCTGCGGTCTCATCTGCTGATTCGCTCTGATAGGGGACCGCAAGGGAAAGATCAAGAGTCCTTGCCTTGTCGAAGGTCTCGGAGGCTGTGAATTTGCCTTCGGTCTTGAAGGTATCGCCTACGCCCCAGAAAACGGTATTGATATTGAAGGATATCTTTTCGTCCTTGCCGAGTTCAAAGTCGTCCTCGACCTCTCCGACGAGCAGGAATCTCAGAACGTCCTTGCCTTCCTCGTCCTGGGTCTTATAGCCGTAGCTTACGACCGTGTTGGCTTTCATGATATCGAAATATCCGGTGTGACCGTTATCGATCCATATATCGCCGAAGTGCGAAAGATTCTGTGAATCCTCGTCTGCCCAGGGAAGCTCATAGCCGTCCTTGGCGGACACGTCGATAACTATGCCGTAGGAATGCTGTGCATAGTTTTCGAGCCCCTTCCAGAGATCCTCTAAAAGGTACTTGACCTCGATGTTGTAGCCTTCAAAGCCGTTCTCAATGGTCCCCTTGTCATCGGGTGCGATGACTGCTGCGGGCCATGTTACGGGATAAGCTGCAGTGGTCGCAGCGTCCGGGTCGGAGGTTTCCGAGCTGTCTTCCGTTTTGCTGTCTTCTGTTCTGCTTTCATCTGTTGTGCTGTTTTGATTGATCACCGCTGAAACTCCGGGCTGAGCGCCGGGCGCTGTTTTTATCTCTGTGCTGCTGCCCTTGCTGCCAAAAGCAAAGAATGCGGCTGCTCCTCCGAGCATAAGGATCGCTAACGCTGCGGCGATGATACCGCCTTTGTTTGTTTTTACCGCTGCTCTTGTGTCCCTTTTGTTTGTTGACATAACGAACCCCTCTCTGTCTTCTGCGCCGGAAGGAAGTGACTGCGCACTGTTAAGGACAGAGTTCAGTATGCTTTTTTTCTTTTCGTCATGGTATTTGTTTACTCCGTCTGAAAAACGCATTATCTTCACCTTCCGTTAATTGTTTTCTGAGCTTTCTAAGCATCCGGTAGATCTTTGACTTTACCGTGGATTCGCTCATTGCAAGCTCCCGGGCTGTTTTCTCAAGTGTGTGACCGCAATGGAAATGCAGATAAAAGATGCGGTATGCCGTATCGTCCGACTCAGCTATCAGCCTCATGATCTGCTCATATTCAAAGCTGTCGTCATTCTCGAGCTCTCTGAGAGCCTTCTCATCGTATATGGCGGTCTGGTCATCGATATCTTCTGTCGGTGTGAAGCTCCTGTAATAGTCTGCTGCACGTCTTTTCGCCATTGTCAGGAGAAGATGTTTCGGTCTGAGTATCTGCCCGCCCTCAAGCATTTTCTTATAGAACTCAAGATAACAGTTCTGAACGATATCTTCGGCAGCCTCCCGGGGACTGACCTTTGTGATAAGATATCGGTAGATGCTGTCATAGGTCCTGTCATAGATCTCTTCAAAGCGTTCTTTTACACTGTCGCCGCTCACGGTCTCACCTCTTTTTCATCAGCCTTCATAATATAAGTCGCAGCGGGAAGAAAAAAAGTTTCAATTTCTGAAAAATTATTCCGGGGGATCGGGTTTTTGCTTCCGACCTATATTTTACACCATTATAATCATTATTGCAAGTGCCGGTGCTGAGAGATCGGGGCTCCTGCTCCGGACTTAATGTGATCTCCGGTATTTGTACTGCTTTTTCACCTCCGGCAACACAAAAGCCGCGCAAAATGCGCGGCTTCAGGCATTGTCATATCTTCTGCACAGCAGTCATGCAAGCCCGGGGCGGAAAAGCTTCTGCCCGGTCTCAAAGCTCGATACCCAGCATCTTCTCCCAATAAGCATAGCCGTAAAGCCTTGATACCCATTTGGCAAGGTATTCGTACTTGGCTCTGAGATGCGGGCATTTTGTCTGAACGTCCTCGATATAGGTCATATCATCGGGCGACGAAGAACAGGCATCTTTAAACAGTCCTTCTATCAGCGTTGCTCTGTCCTCCAGGGAAGTTACTTTGCTGTAATCTCTGTAAAAGTAAGCATCATCGTCATAGCCGTAAATATATCCCTTCTCCGTATCGCCCTCAGCAATGGCGGCGAAATCATTTGTGTAACTGAAGCCCTCCGGGTTCAGGGCGTCCCATTCATCTTCATCTATCTCTCCGACCTTTGTGCTGACTATCGACTCAACAGCGTGCAGCATTTCGTGATCGATGATCTCGGCAGTCATATCCGCTGACACGGCAATGACTGTCCTGAGCCCGTAGGCAAATGTTACGCCGCCCGCTTCAAAGGGGGTGTCGCTCAGTTTATTTGAAAGATACTCAGGGAGAGCTATGTAAAGCCCCCCCTTGCCGTTTATCCTGAACTGCTCAAAAAAGTCCGCAGGGTATCTGCCCAGGATCTCGTCGAGATCCTTCAGCGCTTCCTCGGTATATGCGTAGGAATCATCGTTCGGCTCCCCATCCTCGCTCTCAGCGGAAACAAAGCTGTAAGGGTCATATATATCATTGATATCCAGCACCTCGCTGCCTAAAAGGATCCTGATGCCGTATTTTTTTCCGAGCTTATCGGCAAGAGGCCGGAGCCTGCTGAACTTCTCACCGCACTTATTGTTTTTCTCAGGATAATCGAAGGGCTCACATTTTTCGATCTCTCCGTCATAGTTCACCTGAGCAGGGTCGATCATAACTAGCCTGACCTTAGTATCGTTCTTTTCAGCATCTCCGACAGTTACGGCGCTTACGAATCTTCCTGACGAAGTGACTGCGGAGATGTCTGCTGTGACCGCATCGGGGATGTCGAGGGTCAGCGTACCCTCTGCGCCGTCAGAAACTCTGAGGAACTTAAAGTCATAAGCTCCGCTGCTCCCCCGGGGCTCGCTGACCTTGCAGTAGCCGCTGTCATTACAGCAGCAGTACTCTCTGCCCCCGTCCTTTTCGGAGCTGGTCCATACCAGCCTGCCGGTCGCCTTTTCATAAACGGATATGTACCGATCGTATGTATCATAATCCGGGATACAACTGACAACGACATAGTCGCCTGCGCCGTAAACGGAAGCATCTGATGCCGCTGTAAGCTCGGCTATCTCTTCGCCGGTGGATGTATCTATCAGCATAAGCGTCGTCGGTCTTGAGAAGCTGTCGGCCAGGTAAGATACGACGGCTCTGTTTCTCGAAGGATCATAAAGGCGTGTTTCTTCTGCCGCCTGAGCATCAAAGATGTTCTCTTTGCAGCCGCCGGAGCCGATCTTTGCGACCCCTTTGCTGAGATCGTACAACTGCCCCGAAGGATCATAATACACAAATGACAGGTCGTCATTATACTCGATCGCAGAGCGTGATCCGTCTGGCTTGTAGAACACCAGCTCCTGCTTATCGTCAGTCCCGTTGACCCAATCCTTCCAGATCTCGGCAGTCACGGTGCCGTCGGGAGCTGTCCCGAGAAGGATCTCTCTGCTGTTATCTGCGTCTACCGTGCGGAGCAGCTTGTCGTTCACCGTATCCACGACATAGTATCTCACAACGGGATTGTCGTTCTCACCGGCACATAAGCACTGTACCACCGCATTGTTCCCGCAGGGACGGATATATATGGGCCTGCCCTCAACATTGAGGCAGCCGAGCACCTTACAGGCCTGCTCCACAGCAGGCGCTCCATCGTCAGGAGCCTCTGCCCCGGTGATTTTCTCTGCGGAAGCGGAGTGAACCGAGGCGGTCTCCGCTGCAGAAGCTGTGGTCTCCGAGGCCGAAGATACATCCCCGGATGAGCCGGAGCTGTCATCAGACCCACAGGATGTGCCTGCGGCAAGCATTATCAGTGCTGCCAGCAGGTTCAGATATCTTTTTTTCATAATTACTCCATTCTTTATTATCTGTTCCTTTCGCACCGCTCACGGTACTGCCTTTTTTCATCAGTCTTCATAATATATGTCGCAGCAGGCGGGAAAAAAGTTTCAGTTTTAAAGAAAGACAATAAGTGTTTTAGGCAACACCGCACAACCCGCGGCTTGCGCCTCTGCACGTCATCTGCTTGCATATTTTCCGTCATAGCACACAAATTTTCCTTGCCGGGCGTCAGCCCG
>ODAI011547175.1_pt1 | contig 16490 bp, 12 predicted proteins | sample 1539321 | NCBI WGS metagenome assembly ODAI01 (sample SAMN02144231, study PRJEB22623) | gut metagenome | biome: sheep rumen | host: Ovis aries | place: New Zealand | reverse complement strand
CCATGATTTCTGCCACTAAATTTCAAAAGGATATGAATCTTCTCTGCCTTGTCAAATCAGGCAGGGAAATGCTTGCGATCCAATCCCCGGACCTGAACCGGCCGGGAATGCAGTTCTGCGGCTTCTATGAGCACTTTGCCTGGGAGCGGCCCCAGCTGATCGGAATCGTGGAAATGGCTTATCTGAAGCAGCAGGAGCCTCAGGAGCGGATCAAGGTACTCAAGAAATATTTTGAATATTCCCTTCCCTGCGTCATTATCTGCCGGAGTCTGATTCCGCCGCCCGAACTGCTGTCTCTCGCCGAAGCTGCTGATATTCCGGTATACCAGACTCCCACGGAAACAAGCCGATTTACTGCCCGCCTTATTCACTATCTCTCCCGGGAACTGGCTCCCCATGAGCTTCGGCACGGCGTGCTGCTGGATGTCTTCGGTGTCGGCGTCCTGCTTTCCGGAAAAAGCGGCGTCGGGAAAAGCGAAGCCGCCCTGGAATTGATTAAGCGCGGCCACATGCTGGTAGCGGATGACCTCGTGGACATTTGCCGCGTGGCGGAAAACCGTCTGATCGGTACCTGTCCGGACGCCATCCGGCATCTGATGGAAATCCGCGGAATCGGGCTGATCGATGTCCAGGCCATGTTCGGCGTTTCCGCGGTCACCAATTCCAAAACCATCGATCTGGTGATGGAGCTGGAAGCCTGGGATGAAACGAAGCTTTATGACCGGGTCGGGTTGAATGATGAAACCACGGAAATTCTTGGGGTTCCTATTACGCGCGTGTTCATGCCCATCCGCCCCGGCCGGAATCTGGCCATCATCATAGAAGCTGCTGCCCGGAATCTCAGCCTCAAGCGCCTGGGTTATCATGCAGCCCGCGACCTGAAGCAGAGAGTATTTCGATCTGAACCCTATTCATTTGAAAACCAACATCACGAGGAGGAAATGGAATCATGATCAGAATCGGACTGGACATCGGAGGAACGGGAATTCAGATTGGCGCCGTGGACGAAAACAACAAAATTATCGCCCAGGACTCCATTCCGACGCGCACAGACATCTCTTTTGAAGAGCAGGTGGACCGGATGGTGGAGTGCATCCGCAGGATTCTGAATCCTTCCGTCCATCCTGAACTGACCCTGGAACATGTTGTCTCTATCGGAGCAGGCATTCCCGGGATTGCCGATGATAACGGAACAGTCATTGACTGCACCAATCTTGGCTGGAAATATACCCCTCTTCGGCAGGAATTCCAGAAGCGAATCGACAAGCCCTTCTTTGTGGACAATGATGCCAATGTTGCCGCGCTGGCGGAAAGCGTGGCCGGAAAGAGCGCGGGAACCTCTTCCTCCGTTTTCATCACCCTTGGTACCGGAATCGGTGCAGGAATTATTCTGAACGGCAAAATCTGGAAAGGATTCCATGGCGTCGGCGGTGAGTTTGGACATACCATTCTGGAGGTGGACGGTGTGCCCTGCTCCTGCGGCAACCGCGGCTGTGTGGAGCAGTATTGCTCCGCCACGGCGATCATTCGGATGGCTCGGGAAGCAGTGGCTGTTCATCCGGACTCCCTTATCCTGGAAATGGCACAGGGGGATCCTGCCCGGATCAATGCCAAGATTGTGATCGATGCCGCCAGGGAGGCGGATCCGATCGCGGAAAAAGTCTTCCGCCGCTATATTACATACCTTTCCATGTCGGTTGCCAATCTGGTCAATTTCATGGATCCGGAAATAATCCTTCTCGGCGGAGGGGTAAGCAAGGCCGGAAGCATCCTCTCAGACGCTGTCAATCTGGAATATCCGAAGTATGTTCTCTTTAACACGCTGCCCCTGCCAAAGGTGGAAATTGCCGCTCTCAGCTCTGAAGCAGGTATCATCGGGGCGGCTATGCTGTCGTGAGGGCGTATGTATTTTTCTGAATTTATGTAAAATTGTCCGCAGATAAAGACAGGGAGGCCGACTGATGGTTTCTTTTGAAAGCGACTATATTGCCGGAGCCCATCCGGAAATCATCCGAAAGCTGACTGAAACCAACCTGGAATCTCTTTCCGGCTATGGTTCCGATCATTATACTGAAAGCGCCAGGCAAAAAATCCGCGCGGCCTGCGGACTGGAAAATGCAGAGGTGGAGTTTCTGGTGGGCGGAACGCAAACCAATGCCGTGGTTATTTCCACTATGCTGGCGGATTATGAAGGCGTAATTGCAGCCTCCACCGGCCATATCAGCAGTCATGAAGCCGGCGCGGTGGAATACACGGGTCATGAAGTGCTCGAAATACCCGGACGGGAAGGCAAAATATCTGCAGAAGCGCTGGAAAAGTATCTGTCTGACTTTTACGCGGATGACAACCATGAGCATATGGTTTTTCCCGGGATGGTTTATATTTCCTTTCCGACTGAGTACGGCACGCTGTATTCCAAAAAAGAGCTGAGCGCTCTTTCTGAAATCTGCCGCAGATATCAGATTCCGCTGTTTATTGACGGAGCCCGTCTCGGATACGGACTGATGAGCCGCCAGTCGGATCTGACGCTGCCGGAGCTCGCGAAGCTATGTGATGTTTTCTATATCGGCGGCACCAAGGTAGGGGCACTGTGCGGTGAAGCGGTTGTATTTTCAGGAGCCGGGAGGCCGAAGCATTTCCTGACATCCGTGAAAAAGCGGGGAGCGCTGCTTGCCAAGGGAAGGCTTCTGGGAATTCAGTTTGATACCCTTTTTACAGATGATCTTTATTTCCGGATCAGCCGGCATGCCATCGATATGGCGGACCGAATGAAGAAGCTCTTCCAGGCTGCGGGACTTCCCTTTTATCTGGAATCCCCAACCAATCAGCAGTTTGTAATTCTGGAAAACCGGCAGATGGAAAAGCTGAAAAGCCAGGTGGCTTTCAGCTTCTGGGAAAAGGCGGATGAATCCCGCACCGTAGTCCGCTTCGCAACAGGCTGGTCTACCACGGAGGAAGATCTCGACGCACTTGAAAAAGCGCTGCTGTCCCTGTGACGGGACAGCAGCTTTTTTTACAGAGTTCCCCGGGAAATCATCCTGTTCAGGGCTTCGGCCAGGGCGATCCGGCCGTGGACATAGGTCAGTCCGCCCTGCATATAGGCTGTATAAGGTTCCCGCATGGGGCCGTCGCAGCTCAGCTCAATGCTTGCACCGGCGACAAAGGTCCCGGCTGCCATGACAACCTGATCCTCGTATCCAGGCATGTCCCAGGGCTCCGGAAGAGCCATGGAATCGATGGGACTTGCCATTTGAATGCCCTGGCAGAAGGCTACGAGCCGCTCAGGCGTTCCCATCTGAATTGCCTGTATAATATCCGCTCTTCTTTCGTCGGAGGATGGGGACGCTTTCAGGCCGAGGTTTTCAAACAGCTTTGCTGCCAGCATAGCCACTTTCATAGCCTGGCATACCGTATGCGGAGCCATGAACAGTCCCTGATAGTAGGGACGGTAATCCCCTGCATAGGAGCCGAGCTCACGGCCCAGCCCCGGCGCCGTCAGACGCCAGGAAACCCGATCCACAGCGTCCCTGCTCCCGGCAATATAGCCTCCGGTGGGGGCAATACCGCCTCCCGGATTTTTGATCAGGCTTCCCACGCAGACATCTGCTCCGTAATCGGTTGGTTCCTTGTCCCGAACAAATTCACCGTAACAGTTGTCTACCATCAGCCGGACATTCGGATATTCAGAATGGATCATTTCTGCCAGCGGCTCAAAGGCTTCCGGCATCAGGCTCGGCCGCCAGGCGTATCCGCGGCTGCGCTGAGCAATGACCAGCGAGGTTTGGGGGGTCATGGCCGCCCGCACCGCGGCTAGATCGATGCTTCCGTCGGGTTTCAGCTCTACGCAGTCAAATCCGACGCCCATTTCCTTCAGGGATCCGGGCGGTGTTCCTTCCCCGGTTCCAATGATTCCAAGCAGCGTGTCATAGGGCATGCCTGTGGCACTCAGAATCCGCTCTCCCGGTCGGGTCAGTCCGAACAGGGTCAGGCTCAGGGCTGCGGTGCCGCTGGCTATATGGGGCCGCATCAGCGCTGCTTCCGTATGAAAAACATCCGCGTAAACCTTTTCCAGCGTATCTCTTCCCACATCGTCATAGCCATAGCCTGTGGTGGATGCGAAATGACGGTAGCTGATCTGATGATTGCGGAAGATATCGAGAATCTGCCTGGTTCTCATTTCTTCCGTGCTCTCTGCTTCCGCGAAGTCATCCTTCAGCTCGTTCTCCGCCTGTCGAATCAGGCTTTCAATCTTTTCCTTCATGACTGTTCTTCCTTCTGTTTACTGTTTATTTTGAGCTGGTATTTCCGATGCGGGATTCTTCCGTGAATCAGGTCAGAATTGACTCTGCCTGTTCAAAAGCATCCTTTTCCAGCATATTTATATATTGAATCTGAGGTTCCCGCTTCAGGAAGGTTTCCTGTCTTTTTGCATAGTGCCTGGTTCTTTTCCGGATTTCCTCCACCGCTCTGTCCAGCGGCCAGATCCCTTCCAGATACCAAACAAGTTCCTTGTATCCAAGCGCCTGCATACTCTGCGCTTCCGGAGAAACACCCCGGTTCAGCAGCGACCTGACCTCCCCTTCCAGCCCCTGCTCCATCATATTCTCAACCCTTCGGTTGATCCGTTCATACAGGATTTCTCTCGGAAGGCTTGTGGAGGCAACCTTCCAGGTGAACTCCGAAGTCATCTCCCGCTGAGGCTGTCTGGAAAAGGGGATTCCCGAAATCCGGGTAACTTCGATAGCCCGGACAATCCTGCGAATATCATTCAAAGGAAGTTTTTCAGCCGTTTCCGGATCCAGCTTTTCCAACAATACGTGCAGTTTTTCCCTTCCGCCCGGCTGATCCGCCAGCTGATGGAGCTCCCTCCGCATTTCTTCGTCTGCGGGCACGGTTCCCATCCCCATGGGATGCATCATGGCCTGCAGATACAATCCGGTACCGCCGACAAACAGAAGCTCCCTTCGTTCCTCTTCCCATTTCCGCCGGATCAGGCTTTCGGCAGCTTCCCGGTATAGGGTGACACTGAAGGATTCCCCGGGATCGCAGATGTCCAGCAGATGATGTCGTACCCGCTGCCGCTCCGCTTCGGTGGGCTTTGCGGTACCGATATCCATGCCACGGTAGATCTGCATGCTGTCCATACAGCAGATTTCCCAGCCATGCTTTTCAGCCATCCGCAGGCTCAGCGCAGTCTTTCCGCTGGCGGTTGGTCCGGTAATGACTCTGCATACAATTCGATCTTTCATGTTTTTCGGAATTCTGCGCTCCTCTCCGGGCGGCTCGGCTTGCCGGCTGCATCCCTCCCGGCCCGCGGTAAACAAGGATGATGCTCTGATCAGGGCTGTATCCGTTTGAATTTCTTATCCAGTTCCGTATGGCTGATGGAAACCACCAGAGGACGTCCGTGCGGACAGGTGGGAGTCACCTTTTTTACAATCATTTCTTCCACCAGGGAGCGAAGCACATCCTCTGTAAGGGGTTCACCGCCTTTGACTGCGTGCTTGCAAGCCATTTGAAGAATGGCGGCACGCTTTTTATCCGCCCCCGGAATCCGACCGTTTTCCAGCTCGCTGATTGCCTCATGCAGGAATGCTTCGGATTCATTTTGCCCCAGGGTAACCGGCACGGACCGGATAGCGGCTTCATTCTCTCCGAAGGGTTCCACATGGAGCCCCAGCCCTTCCAGAAGCTCCCGGTTTTCTTCCAGCAGGGCCATCTCCATTTTGGTGACCGGGACAATGTAAGGCACCAGCATCTCCTGTCCGGCCCGCTGCTCTTCATAGGCCTTCATCATGCTGTCAAAGAGCAGCCGCTCATGTACAGCGTGCTGATCTACCATCAGCAGATGATCTTCATACTCAATCAGGATAAAGGTGTTGAACAGCGCGCCGAAGATCCGCATGGGACGGGGCAGATCCGGAGCCAGTCCGCTGACCTGTTCTGCCTTTTCCTCCGCCGGCAGGGAAATCTGCGGTGCTGCATCGGGCCCGGGAGACTCCATCCGTACATCACCGCTGAAAAAGGTCTCCTTCCCTGATGCTGTATCTGCAGGGGAATCATAGAGACCTTTCGCTGCGTTCCGGACAGGCTCGGAGGCTTTTTGTTCCTTTTCCCAGGCAAACAGATAATCGTCAGCTTCTGCTCCTCCGGAGGGCATCAGATCCGACGCAGACCAGGGAGAGGGAGTCGTTTTTTCCGGCCCGCGGATACCGGGATCCGGCAAAAGATCAGGCTCCAGATTCGGAAGCTCCTGAGGATGATCTCTTTCTATCGGACGGTAAACCGGCTCCGGCGGTTTCTCCCGAAGCTGGATTCCGGGAACAGAATGCCCGGTCTCCACCACTGCGTTCTGTCGAAGTTCGGGCTTGCCTTCCTCCATGGGAATTTGCACCTCCGGCAGAGCTTCCCGACCCGGCGGCGTGGGATTCAGCGGCATTTCCACCGGCCTTTCAAAAGCATCCCTGTCGGCAAGAGACTCTTTGACCAGGGTGAATACAGCATCCCGCACCATAGCGTCAAAGCGGAACCGGACTTCCATTTTATTGGGATGAACGTTTACATTCACATTTTCATAAGGCATCTGCAGGTAGAGGGAGCAGATCGGAAACTTTCCGATCATCACCCGTTCCCGGCATGCATCCTCCAGAGATCCGCTCAACAGGGGGCTCCGAAGCATCCTTCCGTTAATAAAGAAGCATTCTCCGTTTCTGTTGTTCCGCGCGTTTTCTCCGATTCCGACATAGCCGTTCATCAGAATTCCGTTCAGGTGGCCTTCTACCTTCCGCATGGTTCGGACAACGCTGCTCCCGTAGATTGCAAGCAGAGCGGATTCCATTTTTCCGTCCCCGCTTGAGCGGTATATGGTTTTTCCGTTTGCGGTATACCGGAAGCTGACATCCGGGCGGCTCAGAATAAGGCGCGTCATCAGATCCGTCACTGCGTTCATTTCCGTGGCGGGCTTTTTCAGGAATCCTCTCCGTACGGGAACATTGAAAAAAAGGTCCCTGACCAGAATACCTGTTCCCGGAGCACAGGCAGCCTCGCTCAGGTCCGTGATGAGACCGCCTTCATTTTTAACCCTGATGCCTGTTTCTCGTTCCCGTGTCCGGGTTGTCAGGGTGACTCTGCTGACAGCCGCGATGGAAGCGAGTGCCTCTCCCCGGAAACCCAGCGTTCCGATCGCATCCAGATCCTCTTCGCTCCGGATTTTGCTGGTGGCATGCCGCTCAAAGGCCATTCGGACATCACTCTCGTCAATACCGCATCCGTCATCCGCCACCCGGAAAGAATCAATTCCGCCGTCGACAATTTCCACGGTGATGCTTCGGGCTCCCGCGTCCAGGCTGTTTTCCACCAGCTCTTTGATCGCGGCCGCCGGCCGTTCCACAACTTCCCCTGCGGCAATCTTCCCGATAACATCCTCACTGAGCATTCTGATCCTGGCCATTTTCATTTCCCTTCTGCTGTATATAGGCGTTTCTCAGGCGGACGCTACAGCTTTCTTGCTTTCTCCCGCAGCAGGAACAGCTTGTTGATAGCGTCCATGGGTGTCAGGGCCATTACATCGATCTGCTGCAGTTCATTGATGATTTCCGTCTTCTGATAATCAAACAGGTCCACCTGTTCATTTTTCCGCGGGCTTTCCTCTTCTCCGAGAATATTCTGCCCGATGGTATTCTGATTGATGTCGCTGACCTCGAGCCGGGCCTGTATTTCATGCGCCCGGACGATCACGGGATGAGGAACTCCGGCCAGCCTCGCCACATGCACGCCAAAGCTCCTGTCCGCGCCGCCCCGGATGATTTTCCGCAGAAAGATCACGTCCTCGCCATGCTCCTTGACGGAGATGCAATAGTTCTTGACTCCCTCCAGGTGTCCTTCCAGTTCGCTGAGCTCATGATAATGGGTTGCGAAAAGGGTTTTCGCCCCGATATTCTGCTTGTCGGCTATGTATTCAACAACCGCCCAGGCAATAGCCAGCCCATCAAAGGTGCTGGTGCCCCGTCCGATTTCATCCAGGATGATAAGGCTCCGGGCGGTGGCGTTCCGCAGGATATAGGCGGTCTCGCTCATCTCTACCATAAAGGTGCTCTGCCCGCTGGCCAGATCGTCCGAAGCTCCCACTCTGGTGAAGATTCGGTCGCAGACCGGCAAGTGCGCTTCTGTCGCCGGAACGAAGCTGCCCACCTGGGCCATCAGGCAGATCAGCGCAACCTGACGCATGTAGGTGCTCTTTCCGGCCATGTTCGGTCCGGTGATAATCATCATCCTGTTTTCGTCCGTGTCCAGCTCGGTATCGTTTGGAACAAACTCACCGCTGTTCAGGCTCCGCTCCACCACAGGATGCCGGCCTTCTGTAATCTTCAGGCTCCCGTCTTCCGTCATCTCAGGACGGACATACCGGTTTTCCACCGCTGCCTGAGCCAGACTCTGATATACATCCAGCTTTTTAATCGCACCGCAGGTTCTCTGGATTCTGGCCATACACTCACTGACCCTGTCCCGGACCTCATTGAAAAGCTGAAGTTCCAGCCGCACGCTTTGCTCCTGCGCTCCGATGATCTTCTGCTCGGTTTCCTTCAGCTCCGGCGTCATGTATCGTTCCGCGTTGGCCAGTGTCTGTTTCCGTGTATATCGGTCCGGCACCAGGCTCAGGTAGCTTTTGGTCACTTCGATGTAATATCCGAAAACCCGATTGTACTGTATTCTCAGATTCTTTATCCCTGTCTCTTCCCTCTCCTTCTGTTCCAGGTCCAGAATCCACTGTTTTCCGCTTGTCTGGGCTTCCCTGTATTCATCCAGCATGGGGGAATAACCGTCCCGGATAATGCCGCCCTCGGTAATCACCAGCGGCGCGTCCGGATGGATCGCACGTTCCAGCAGATCCGTCAGATCGTCCAGCGGATCCAGTTCCGATGCGATCAGCCGCATTTCAGCAGTGCTGGCTTCCGTCAGCAGCGAGCGGATGGAGGGAACCTTTTTCAGGCTGGTGCACAGGGCCAGACAGTCCCGGGCATTCAGACTCCGATATGCGACCTTGCTTAGCAGGCGCTCCATGTCATAGACGCCGGTCAGTTCATCCCGAATGGACGCCGTCAGCATCGGCTGTTCCGCCATCTCCCCCACCGCGTCATGGCGGGCCAGAATATCCTCTCTCCGCAGCAGCGGCTGCTCCAGCCAGCTTTTCAGCAGCCGGCCGCCCATGGCGGTCGCTGTCTGATCCAGAAGGCCCAGCAGCGTACCCTTCTTTCCCCGGCTCCGCAGGCTTTCTGTCAGCTCCAGATTTCGCCGGGTATTAGGATCCAGCATCATCGTCCGTCCGTTTTCGTCGAACCGAAGGGTCCGCATATGCTCCAGAGAATTCTTCTGCGTTTCCCGAAGATATTTCATCAGCGCGCCGGCAGCGCAAACCGCGCTGCGGTGTTCATCCAGTCCCAGAGGCGTCAGGGAGGTAAGATGAAAATGCTCCTTCAAGGTTTCGGAAGCATTCCGGAACTGAAACCAGTTCTCATTCACCCTGCCGTTCACCGGCAGTTCCAGTCCGGTCAGCTCCCGGAGCCGTACAGGGTCGCTGCACAGGATTTCATGGGCGCCAATCCGGCTGATTTCCGGCCGAAGCATGGCCTCCGTCGGTTCGGATACAAAAAACTCTCCTGTGGAAACGTCCGCAAAACCGAGACCGATTTCCTTTCCTTTCAGATAAACGCAGAGCAGATAGTTATTGCTCTTTTCATCCAGCATGGCACTGTCCGTCAGCGTTCCGGCGGTAATCACCCGGACCACGTCCCGTTCAACCAGCCCCTTGGCCAGGGCAGGATCCTCAAGCTGCTCGCAGATGGCGACCTTGTATCCCTTTTCGATCAGCTTTTCCACATAGGTATTGACGGCATGATAAGGCACGCCGCACATGGGAGCCCGCTCCTCCAGCCCGCAGTCCCGTCCCGTCAGTGTAAGCTCCAGCTCCCGGGATGCGGTTTTGGCGTCCTCGGAGAACAGCTCATAGAAATCCCCCAGTCGGAAAAGCAGCAGGCAGTCAGGATATTGATCGTGAATCTGCAGATACTGCTGCATCATCGGTGAAAGTGCCATTTCAGTTCCCTCTGTTTCGTGAAATCAGACCGGATCGGGAGGAAAGCTTCAGACAGATTGTCCGGTTTCCCCGTCAGGCGAAAGTTCAGCCGCAGCCGGAGCAGCCGCTGCAGTTTCCGCTGCATCCGGCGGAAACGTCGTCCTCCCGGAGCTCTCCGGTTATGACCAGCCGCAGAATTCGGTTTACATTGTCCATCATCGTAGTGAAAGCCTTCCGCGCCGCCTTCAGTCGAGCCACCTTTTCATTGGCGTTCATATCCTTTTCCGCCAGGGCCATCTCCTGATTCGCCTTTACCAGCTCTTCCGGGTTCATTCCCTTCGAGGACAGCAGATCCTCGACCCGCTGACGCTTCCGCATCAGGTTGTTCACCGCCTCCGCGGCTTCCTCATCCTCCAGAAGCTCATCCTCGAGCCTTTTCATTTCCAGATAGGTTCCGCTGGCCTTGATCGCGTCCGCCAGCTCCTGCGCTTTCTGCATCACTTGATCCTGCATGAGTTTATATCCTTTCTGCAATCAGCGTATTGTTTTTGATCTCCGTAATCCGGCAGGGAATCATATTTCCGACGTCTTCCAGTTCTCCGGGCATGGTCACGGAGACTCCGTGCCTTCCCTTTCCGGATACAGCCCTGTCGCTTCTCCGGCTCAGGCCCTCCACCAGCACTTCTTCCTCCTGACCGAGAAAACGCTTCATCGTTTCCTTCTGCAGTTTTTCCTGCAGCTGAATCAGGCGCTGTATCCTTTCGCTGGAAACGCTTTCCGGGATCTGCCCTTCCATGGCAGCGGCCCGCGTTCCGACCCGGGGCGAATAGATGAAGGTAAAGGCGCCGTCATAGCGGACCTCTTCGACCAGGCGCATGGTGTCCTGAAATTGCTCCTCCGTTTCCCCGGGAAAGCCGACGATGATATCGGTGCTCAGGCCGATCCCGGGAACTGCCTCCCGCAGCCGGGAGACCCGATCCAGATACTGGGCTCGGGTATAATGCCTGTTCATGCGCCGCAGAATTTCGTCGTTTCCGCTCTGCACCGGCAGATGGAACTGGGGCAGGATATGCCGGCTTCCGGCCATGGCGTCGATCAGCTCGTCGCTCAGGTCCTTCGGATGGCTGGTCATGAAGCGGATCCTCGGAATCTGCATGCCGTCCAGTTCCCGCAGCAGACGGGCGAAGCTCATCCGGCCTTCCCCTTCCAGATCCTTCCCGTAGCTGTTCACGTTCTGCCCCAGCAGCATGATTTCTTTTACACCGCTTCTCTGCAGCGTCTCCGCCTCCCGGAGAATATCCTCCGGCTGACGGCTGCGTTCCCTTCCGCGTACATAAGGCACGATGCAGAAGGAGCAGAAATTGTTGCAGCCGTACATGATGGTCAGATAAGCCGCGTCCTGCCGCAGGCGGCGGACAGGAAGTCCTTCCGCGATGACATCCTCCTGCACAACCTGCACTACGCTCCGGTCGCTGTTCAGCGCGGTATACATCATTTCGGGCAGGCGGTGCAGATTGGCCGTGCCAAAGGCCAGATCGATAAAGCGGTACTGCTTCAGAATTTTTTCCGCCATGCCCGGCTCCTGAATCATACACCCGCAAACCGCGATCATCAGGTTCGGATGGGTTTTGCGAACCTCTTTCAGCCATGTCACGTTGCCCAGGGCTCTCCGTTCCGCGTTATCCCGGACGCAGCAGGTATTGAAAATCACAAAATCGGCCTCTTCCCGTACTGACGCTTCCGTCAGGCCCATTTCCTCCAGCATGCCCGCGATTTTTTCCGAGTCATTGGCGTTCATCCGGCATCCGTTGGTCCCCACGTGATAGGTTTTCGGCCGTTGGGGCAGCTCACGGATCTCCCGGATAAACTCCTGCTGCCTTCTGCTTTCCGCTTCGGTTACATAGACTGCTGTTCCTGCCATGCAGCTCTGCTCCTCTTTCTTGTCATTTCGATCAGCCCCAGGCTGGTATATCCATGGATCACTGTCTTGATCCGGTCCCTTTGAAAAGCTTCCTCCAGCGCCCGCAGGACGCAGGCCCGATCCTCCTCCGTCTCCATATCAATCATGTCCAGAATCAGGATTCCGGAAAGATTCCGGAGCCGAACCTGGATCATGATCTCCTCGCAGGCTTCCATGTTGGTCCGGAGAACGGTTTCCCGCCGGTTTCCCTCTCCGGAATCGGAAGCGCTGTTTACATCAATCACAGTCATGGCTTCACACTGGTCAATCACGATGTTCCCTCCGTGGGGAAGCCGGATCTTCCGGTGCTCCGCCTCCCTGAGCTGCCTTTCCAGATTGGGCGGAAGCTTCTCCGCACGTTCGATCCGTTCCGTTCCCCGGGGGACGTAATCCCGCACCAGCTCATCTTCCGGATCGATTTCGGGATCGGCCCCGTTCAGAATCTCGTTCCATTGCGCCGTGAGCCTGTCCAGCTCTTCCCGGAGCATTTCCTCCGGCATCCCGGCGGCAGCCTCCCGCATGACGATTCCAAACCGGTCCCCGGCGAGCGCTTTCCCCGTCCGGAGCATCCGGCTTCTTTCCTCCGGATCCTTCACTCGTGCGCTGACGCCGGTAAACCTGTTCCTGGGCATCAGGATCAGATAGCTCCCGGCCAGGCTGATGTCCCTCGTCAGAAAGGCACCCTTGTTCCCTGTTTCCTCTTTCCGGATCTGGACCAGAATCCGGTCTCCGGATCGGAAATCCGGTTCCGTAAAGGTCTGGCTGCTTTCCTTCAGCGGAAGAAATCCGTCCTTGTTCCGGCCGATATCCACAAAGGCGGCGCCAAGCCCCGGCATCATCCGATCAACTCTTCCCCGAAGGATCTGCCCGACGCAGTCTTCCTTCCGGAAGGGAATGTACTCGACCAGCCTGCCGTCCTCCGCCACCGCGCCGAAGTGATCACTCAGATAGATAATCCTTTCCATGTTCAAAGCGTTTCCAGCGGAACCAGTCCGCCGTCCCCTGCCTCTCCGAGCAGCTGTGTCCGGATGACCAGCATCCGCACCTCTTCCTCCTCCGGCATTCCGGCCGCCCTTTTCAGTCCCTCGAGGATCATGTTCGGCTTGCAGGACTCCCTTTCCGTCAGCATCAGGGTGGCATACAGCTTTTGCCCCTCTCCGCGCAGCGCGTAGATGAGCGGCTTCATATCCACTTCCTTGATTCCCGACTTGGTTTTTCTTGCCACAGGGATGGTCTCCTGTGCCATCATGGGACCGATGGCGGGAAACAGCCGGTCCGCCTGCCGCGGATCCCGGATGACCATCTCATAGATGCCCGCCTTCAGGCTGGCCATCAGCGCGGGATGGCGGTCATCCACTGCTCGGGCGGAGGAAAGCTGCATATCCTGCGGCATAGCGGCATTCATCTTCCGGAGAAATACTTCCTCGGAGACAGGCTCCGCCATTTTCACATCCATGATCTCCCGCTTTCCGCAGGCGCCGGTGCTCAGGGCGGAGGCAAAGGTGACCTGAATATGCGGATTGAATCCATTGGAATACGATACGGGCAGCCCGCTGCGGCGAAGCCCCCGCTGCACGGCCCGTTGAATGTCCAGATGGCCGATGTGACGAACCCGTTCGCTTTTTTCAAATACGCCCAGCATGCGCATCAGGCATTCCCTCCTTCCGGCTCATAGGGAACCAGGGAAGGCGAAGGGGCGCCGGCCCGCTTAGGATCCGCATAGGCGCACAGACCCTTGAAGCGCTGGATTCCGCAGCCGTTGCAGCCCTTCCGGCAGTCCCGTGTCGTTTCCGCCCGGTCGCTTTTTTCCTTTTCCCGCCAGAGAAAATCCTTCGTAATGCCGCAGTCCAGGAAATCCCAGGGCAGCAGCTCTTCCCGGCTGCGTTCCCGGTTGGCGTAAAACGCCGGATCCAGTCCGCAGTCTCTGAAGGCTTCCATCCATTCGTCAAATTTGAACTGATCGTTCCATCCGTCCAGCAGGCATCCCCGCTCCCAGGCACGCTTCAGCACCCTGCCCAGCCGACGGTCCCCGCGGCTGAAGCAGGCTTCCAGGAAGCTCAGATGCGGTGCGTGCCAGTTGAAATTAACCCCCTTGGTTTTCAGAACCTCCCGGAGATGCTCCTGCTTCTCATTGATGACGGAAATGGTATCCTGGGCGGCCCACTGGAAAGGCGTATGGGGCTTGGGTACAAAGGTACTGCAGCTGACCGTCACCCGCAGTCCCCTGGCCCGCTCGCCTTTGGGAACCTTGAAGTATTCAGCTACCACCTTCTTCGCCAGATCCGCGATCCCGTCCAGATCTTCAACGGTCTCGGTCGGAAGCCCGTCCATGAAGTACAGCTTCACGCTGCTCCAGCCGCCCTGGAAGGCATCCCGCACCTTCTCGATCAGATCCTCCTCAGTAACGCCCTTATTGATGACATCCCGCAGCCGCTGGGTGCCGGCTTCCGGTGCAAAGGTCAGGCTGCTCTTTTTGACCTGCTGGGTTTCCTCCAGGCTTTCCTTCAGCACGCTGTCGATCCGGAGACTCGGCAGGCTGATGGAGACCCGCCGGTCCTTCATCCGGCGCATCAGCTCCCGGATCAGCTCCGGAAGGCAGGTATAGTCCCCGCTGGAAAGGCTGCTCAGGGAAATTTCTTCATATCCCGTCGCTTCCACCAGCGTTTCCGCCTGATGGACCAGGGTCTCCAGGCTTCTCTCCCGTACGGGGCGGTAGAGCATCCCCGCCTGGCAGAACCGGCAGCCGCGGGTGCATCCCCGCATGATTTCCAGGGTGATCCGGTCAAAGACCACCTCCGTGTAGGGTACGGCCACCTTCGAAGGGAAATAAGCATGGTCGAAATCGTCCACATAGCGTTTCATCACCCGCTCCGGTGCCTCAGGACAGTTGGGGCGGAAGCTCTTCAGCGTGCCGTCCGGGTGATATTCCGCGTCGTAAAGGGAGGGAACATATACTCCTTCCAGCTGAGCCAGGCGTTTCAGGCATTCCTCCCGAGTCCAGCCCTTTTCCTTCCGCTCCAGAATCACGCGGTTCAGCTCCAGCATGACCTCTTCTCCGGCGCCGATCATAAAGGCATCAATGAAGTCCGAGATGGGCTCCGGATTGGAGGCGCATCCGCCGCCGGCCACGACGATGGGATCATTTTCTCCCCGGTCCCGCCGCTCCACGGGCACTCCGCCCATGTCCAGCATAGCCAGCACATTGCTGTAGCTCATTTCGTACATCAGAGTAAAACCGACGACGTCAAAATCCTTCAGGGGTCTTCTGCTCTCCAGGCTGAACAGGGGTACCTGCTCCTCCTTCATCAGGGCCATCATATCCACCCAGGGCATGAAGCAGCGTTCGCACAGGCTCCAGTCCTGATCGTTGATGAGTCCGGTCAGGATCTTCATTCCCAGGTGGCTCATGCCGACCTCGTAGGTGTCCGGAAAGCAGAACACAAAATGAAGCGGCGCTTCCTCCCATCCTTTGATTTGCGTGTTCATTTCTCCGCCTGTATATCGCGGTGCCTTCTGCACCTTTTCAAGCATGGCTTCAATCCGATCATTCATATTCATGGAATCAGCTCCTCGTGCTCCTCCTCTTCCTCCGGCTCCGGCTCCGGCAGCGGCGGAAGTTTGTCCAGACTTTCAATTCCGAACCGGCTCAGAAACTCATCCGTGGTGCCGAACAGGATCGGCCTTCCGATGGTTTCCTTCCGCCCGACCTCCTGGATCAGCCCCTTCGCCGTCAGGCTCTGGAGACTGTAATCGCATTTCACGCCGCGGATCTGCTCTACATCCGCCCTGGTCACCGGCTGCCTGTAGGCAACCACCGCCAGGGTTTCCATAGCGGCCTGGCTCAGGCTCTGCTTCTGAACCGGCTGCAGAAGCCGAACCACGTCTTCCGCATACAGGGGGCGGGTGGCCAGCTGGACCTTCTCCCCGAAGCGCTTGATCATAAATCCGCGCTGATTGAAGTCATATTCGCTTTCCAGATCCTGAAGCGCCTTCCGGACCTTTATTTCGTCCGTCCCAAGGGCCCTGACCAGATCCCGGATATCCACCGCGTCTCCCGCGACGAAGAGGATCGCTTCTATCCGTCCCTTCTCATTTCCCTCCAATGAATCCGTTCCTTCTTTCCGTTTATTCTTGATCCGCACTGCTGATCAGCAGGCTGTCCGGTCCGGAATCCGGCCCGGGAGCTTCGCTTCTTTCCGTGCTCTCAGGGCTGGAAAGATCCCCGCTCTCCGGGCTGCGCTTCTTCCGGCGTTTCCGCTTTCCGGTCGGTTCCTCCTCCGGCTCTTCCACGAACTTTGCCCGCCCGGAAATCAGCTCGATTTCCCCGTAGGTTCCGGTTTGAAGGATGTGCATCTGCCCGAGCTTCAGCAGCTCAAGCACCGCCAGAAAATAGGTGACGACCTCTTCCCTGGTGGGCGCCTCGGAAAAAGCGTCTTCAAAGCGCATCCGCTTTTTTTT
>ODAI014741932.1_pt1 | contig 16493 bp, 15 predicted proteins | sample 1539321 | NCBI WGS metagenome assembly ODAI01 (sample SAMN02144231, study PRJEB22623) | gut metagenome | biome: sheep rumen | host: Ovis aries | place: New Zealand | reverse complement strand
TATTTTAACACTTCAAGTTGCATATTTGTTAGTTACAGTTTTTCCAGTTATTTTTGCACCGTATTTCTACCGCGAGTGTAAAACAGAAAGTCAGATTCACACCTGTAAATAGTAATTACACTCATGATAAAGCCATAACATGAAACGGATGCATATACAACCTGAAGAGAATATCTTTGTCAGAGTAACATGCTTGTTATGCACATTTCTGTGATTTCTTTTCCGCGACAGAAACGGTGTTTTATCTGGCGGTCGTCACCAAGGTAAATGTAGCGCTCCAATCGATGGAGAAGAGGATATTGGTCATGATTCAAGTCATGATCATCAATAACGAGGGCGTCAAATTCATAGCCAGGTTCAAAACTTCCGACACGTCCGAAGAAACTTCCCGCTGCTTTAGTCGCCATCCAAAAGGCTTCCGCTAAGGTGAGAAACGGCCTTTCCGGGTGGTGAAAAGCATACATCTTACTCATCTGTATTGCATAAACCATCACACGGAAGATGCTTAAATCGTGACCGCCACTGATATCACTGCCAAGTCCCACAAGCACGCCTTCTTCAAGAAACTGCCTAACAGGAGCAATACCGCCAGTGGCAATATTGAGATTAGATGTCGGACAATGTGCCACCATTACACCACGTTGCTTCATTAGCTCCAATTCTTCACCTTCAGTATATACACAATGGGCCATGACGGTAGGAGTCTGCCCAAAGAGGCCGTAGCGGTCATAAGCATCACCGTAGCAAGTGCTATCTTTTTCCAATGACTGAACCCATGCAATCTCGTTTTTGTTTTCAGAGAGATGCGACTGGACAGGCAACTGATGTTTGACAGCCAGTTCGCCACATGCCTGGAGCATTTCCGACGTGCACGATGGTACGAAACGGGGTGTTATAATCGGCCGCACCAATGCTTCCGATTGGTTAAATTCCGCTATAAGCGACTCGTATCCTCGCACCATTTCTCCAACAGGCTCTGTCAATTCCTCAGGACAGTTTCGATTCATACCCACTTTGCCCACGAACGCCCCCATACCTGTCTCTTGAAACAAGCGCATAAGCAGACGGGTATTTTCGGTATGTGAAGTGGCAAATACACAAGCTCGCATAGTGCCGCATCGCCATAAATCACGCAGGAAACGGCTGTACATCCGTCTGGCATAGGTCGCATCAGCATATTTAATTTCTTCTGGATAAGTATAGTTCTGGAGCCACGGCAACAATTCCAAATCCATTGCTATACCTGTATTCCGATATTGCGGAGCGTGCACGTGCATATCATTCATGGCAGGAATCAGCAAGCTGTCGCCAAAATCAATGATCTCTGCATCTTCACATCCCAGCACTGACAAATCAGAGGATACTTTTATCACTCTGCCTTTGTCATCGACTGCCACATAGCCGTTTTCCAACACTTCAAAGCGATTATGCTCTTTAGTATAAATGATATGAGCCTTATAAACTTTCTTCATTATTATATGCTATACCGTTTTTATAGGTAAATCTGTTCTTAAAACATTATTTCCGTGTAGCGTCACATATAGCCCTGAAGTAGCCTATGCTTTCCGCTATTCCGAGGAAAGGATTAGTCATGTCTTTCTCATACTCTAAACTACATGAACCTGTATATCCCACTTTTCTCAGGAGGCGCACAAAGACCGGGAAGTCTATTTTTCCTCTTCCTAATTCTATTGCACGGTCTTTTTTTGTATTACCAGTTACATCTTTCAGATGGATGTCAAAAACACGTGAAGCATATTTTTTCAAGTCCGCCAGCGGGTTTTGATTATAACGCAGGTCATGTCCTATATCCAAGCACATTCCCATGCGCTTGTCTCTGTTACACACATTGTTCCAAATGTCTGTCGCCGACGGGTAGAGCGGCATATCCGGACCATGTAAGTGGATGGCCAGACGTATATCATAATCCTTGACCTTCTGTTCGGTGTAATCCAGCAGTTCATAATTGGGTACGCCGACCAGCAGTTTGACTCCCACACGTTTAGCATACGCGAAGGCTTTGTCCACTTCGTCTTTAGTCTTCATATATATAGGTCCGACAGCGTAGCCCGTCACGCCCTTGGAAGCCAGTTTGTCATGAAAGGCACGAATTTGTTCCGCATCGCTGTCTAAAGGAAGATGGAAATTCTTGATGCACAAATAGTGTACATCCAGTTTTTGCATCACATCCAAGGTTTTTTCAATATCAAATTTCACAAAAGTATAACCTGCCATGCCAAGACGGAAGGCGTCTTGTTTTGGAACAGCTTTCATCTTTGGCATATTATTTTCGGCTTTGGGCGCCGCATTGACGCTTGGGACGGTAGCAAGTGCCACACCCGTTAAACTTGTTTTAAGAAATAGTCTTCTATCCATTGTTATGTGTTTTTATAAATTTTTCTATAGAACGAACTTCACCTTCAGTCCCTGTCGGGGTAATGACAGACACCACACGTTTTCCACGGACATACCGTTTTGTTATAGGGTCAATGATGTGGTATCTTTCCTGAGAATCGTTTCCCGATGTTGTCAAGCACTCATTATACAATACAACTTTTTTCCCTGTCTCCAGATTGACAATCGGCCAACCACGCCTCTCCGACTGGCTGCCCAACGCCATCACTGAACTATTACCCATATTAATTAGCGCATCGGCTATGCCTTCAGTTGCCAACAGCGAATGTATCCGGTCCAGACAATAGCCTTTCAGAAATCCCGACAGATTGTATTTCCCTTCAACCGCTGCATCGAACAACCCGTTTGTAGCTTGCTTCCACTTTTCACAAAGCGAAAGTATGTGCCTCAACTCGTCATCAAGCTGGTCCTGTTTTAGTTCTCCGGCGTTATACTTGGACAATTCACTGTCAGGATCAAAACAGTTACCCTTACGCTCCAACACCCCAATCAAGTGGAAGATATCATTGATGACATACAAAAGGCTCGTCTCGTCTCTTTCCGACACAATGACAATATCCACTCTGGTGTGCATTGCGGGAAACCACGCATAAATGATATTCCTCTCTTTGCCCGCCTTGAAGATATGGGCAATGTCTGTCACTACAGTTCTTTTATTTTTATATTTTTGAACCACACTTCGTTTCCGTGGTCTTGAAGTAAGATATTACCCTCTTTATGGTTCCCGAAATTAGGCCAATTTTTGTATTTACTATAAGCAACAAGAGCGTTCCATTCCTGATTATTACGCTCATATTCCAACAACTTCACGCCATTCAGCCAATGTTCCACATGATTGTCTTTTACAATCACCATAGCAGTATTCCATGCCTTGATATCAAACGGCTTGTCCTCCGACACAGGAATCAGGTCATACAATGCACCCAGTTTTCTGTTGCCCTTCACGCCCAATTTCGCATCGGGGTGGCGCAGGTCGTCCAATATCTGGAATTCGCAACCTATTGCAGAGCCTTCGCCCTTATTCATGTCGGGGTCAACGAAATATTTAATTCCGCTGTTAGCTCCTTCTGTGATTTTAAAATCTACTTTCAGGATAAAATTCCTATACTTTCGTATCGTTACGATGTCGCCGCCATTTGAACTTTCACGCCCGTCCGAAGGCTTAACCTTGAGGATACCCTTTTCCATCACCCAGCCTTTTTGCGGGAAAGTGGCGATTTTGGCACCACGCCATCCGTTGGTCGTCTTGCCATCCCAGAGAAGTTTCCAGCCTTCGCGACACTCTTGTTCTGTCAGTGTATTGTCGCTTGTCTGTGAGAATGCTGGAGACACACTAACTGCAGCTATGATAAGTAATATGATTTTTTTCATAATCCGTTTTATTGTGCAAGTGATATTAAATTTTATAAAAGTCTTCCCAGCCTTTCCTCGGCGGCATTCCCACGAGTAAGGCATTGGCAAAATCATTGTTTGTAAATTGTTTGGTGCGACTGTCAAAGAAGAGTTGCGTATTCAGCCTTTGGGCTATCACACCCAGGCAGAACACTTCGGAGAGCACACCGTTTATTTCAAACGGAGAGCGTGTCTTCTCCTCACCCTTACAGGCACGGAGGAAATTGACATAATGATTGCTCGGACTTTTGGGCACTTCGGGCATTTTGTCTTTCCATTCTTCGGCTTTCTCCGATGGCAAGATGGAGAGCGTACTGCCATGAGAACCTCCCTTAAACACCAAATCGCGCGTATAAATCTCTTTTCCGGGATTCAACTTGGCAACAGGTGTGTCGCCCTGATTGGTTGACGGGATATTCGGATTATACTCTGATGCACCATAGTTAGCCGGCACCTTGGGCAAATTGTCCACACCGTCATACCACGTCACATCACACGGAGGCATACCGTTACGCGCACCGAAACGGAAGAGGATTGTGGAAGAATAAGGGAAGAAGAAATCGTTGTGTCCCTTGGCGTATTTCATGGTTATCTCATAGGGCAGCCCTAAATCCAGAAATTCGTGGGCAGTGTCTAATATGTGCGCACCCCAATCTCCCAAGGCTCCCATGCCAAACTCATACCAGCAACGCCAGTTACCATAATGATATTTCTCAGAGAAATCACGCCAGCCGCATGCGCCCAACCATGTATCCCAGTCAATATCCGCATTCGGAAACGCCTCGCCTTGCGGCATATGTTTCATCTTGGCATCAAAGGGATGCCAACGACGTGAGTTGTTCATGTGGGCAGTTATGGCGGTGACATCTTTTATCAGACCTGCCTTCACCCATTCCCTGAACTGGAAATAGTTGCCTTCCGAATGTCCCTGATTACCTACCTGGGTAACCACTTCAGGATGCTTTCTCGCATTTGCCATCATCAGTTCAGCCTCATGGAAAGTACGGCACATGGGCTTCTCCAGATAGATATGTTTGCCGTAATTCATCGCCATCATGGCAACAGGAAAGTGCATGTGGTCCGGCACCGCGGCACATACGGCATCAAAATGGGATGAGTATTTTTCAAACATCTCCCTGAAGTCACGGAAGCGTTTGGCTTTGGGATAGAGGTCAAGCACTTTCTGGGTATGTTTCGCGCCGATATCTATATCGCACAGTGCGACAACATCCACCATGTTGGTTTTCTTGAACTCCATGATATCCTGCTCACCACGGAAACCGATACCGATGTAAGCTATCTTCACTTTCTCGTTTTTGGCCTCAGCCCTTTGTTTTGACGAGACTGGAGTAGCCATGGCACTTGAAGCCCCAGACATGGCAAGTCCTGCCGTTGCCATGCCCATCTGTTTTAAAAATTCTCTACGAGTAGACATCTCTTATTTTTGTTTTTAGTTAATATTCAACGCTTTTTACATAATCTGCGCACACCATACCACACTATCCTGAAGAACAGCAAGATAATATAGATAACGACAGATGCCGTAAGCATAAAACCTATTGAGGTAAACAGTTCGGTCCATTGCGCCTCATAGGCGATAATCGCATATATATTCAACACAACAGACAGTGCGAGACATGCCAGCCACACTTTCAGCTCTGTTATTTGACGTTTTCGGGTAATCAGGATATCTTTCATGCCAAGTCTGTTTTATATTCCGATGTGCCATACACATCATAGTCAATACAATATTCTTTCGGGAAGTCCAATGCCTCTCCCCGGCTTATTGCCTCGTGACCCCACAGGCACAAAATTGAGGCATAGTAGCCTTCTTCCGCTATACCGGCAGGTTGCCTGCCCGTGATGGCAGCCTCCACAAAGGCCTCTGTAAGCAGTGATGATCCGTCAGCATCAGGTTTCTTGCCCAGAATGTATTCGCCGTGATTCGGCTTGGCAGTCTCCGCCATCCAACTCGTACCGGCAAACATTGAGTCACTGAAGATATCCTGCTGCCACTCTCTGATCATCTGGAGGAAAGCGGGCTGCGGAGCGATTTCCTCAAAGAAGTATTTACCTCTCTCCGGCTCCACCGTACCGACGGAACCCAGTATCTGTTCTTCCAGTCCATAGAATTTATTGGCAATATCACTGCCCCACTCCATTTTTCTGCCGTCGTTGAAAATATAGAGGGTTGAGATGTTGTCATATACCTCACGGCCGTCCTTCCAATAGTTGATGGAGCCATGTCCCATGACTTTCTCCGGAAGTTTCCCCAGCGCCCACGTTCCCACTTGGAGCTGATGGCATGCCAATTCCGTCATAAGACCTTTAGATGAAGCCTTATACAGACGCCAGTTGATAAACTTCTCCAGTCTCGGCTCAGGCACTTCCCTGCGCCAGTCGTTGTTGCGATTCCACCACGCACGCACTTTGGTAATTTCACCGAAAACGCCGTCATGCACCATCTGCATGGCCTTGATGTAGCGCGGGTCAAAGAGCCGCTGCTGCCCCGTAAAGAACACGACGCCCGTTGACAGATGCTTGTCATACATCCGCTTGCACTGATCCATGTCATAGCCTATGGTCTTTTCGCAATACACATGTTTACCAGCATCCATGGCGTCCATGACAATCTGGAAATGGGTATTCAATGGCGTAGCAACCAACACCGCCTGTATATTTTTATCTGCCAAAAGCCTGCGGTAATCCTTGTAGACCTTAGCTGTCGGCACAATCTCCAGAGCCTCATCAATGGAAGGCTGGTAGATGTCGGCAATGGCAACAATGTCAACCTTTTTGTTTTTGGCAAGAAATTTCATCAGGAAACGTCCACGCGAACCTGGACCGATAACACCCAGTTTGAGTCTTTCGCCTGAGGTATCCTTCACATCGGCAAATATACTCAGCCACGGGCTCGTGGCTGCCAATATACCACCGCCCAACACGCCCAGATTACGTAAAAAAAGGCGGCGATTTTGTATATCATCTATATCCATAACGCACAACTATATAACAAAGATACGAAAAAATATTATTACGCTGAAAATTATATGAATAAAAATATAGCCGATACGACATCGCCCATGCTTCCTGACATCAACCATGATCAACCGCAGCGACTTTCTGGATTCCGCAGGAGAAACAGGGTCAATCCACCCGATAAGGCTTTCATTCCAACCGATGGAATGTAAGTTCCAGCCTATGGAACATAAATTCCAGCCCATGGAACTGAAAACTTATCCGCTAAAAGCCGCGCAGGTAACCGCAAGTCTGAACAACAAACTACAGGAAACACCTAATATCCGCCGAGAGTTTATTAATTTTGCACAAGTATTTTTCAAAAATCCATATCCGCATGTACGACATTTGCTGCATAGGCCACCTGACACGAGACCATATCGTCACACCTGACAGTGATATCTACATGCCCGGCGGTACAAGCTATTACGTCTCCCTCGGCATGGTAGCCCTGCATCCGGAGGTACACGGCCTAAGCTACAAACTCGTGACAAGCCTCGCGGAAAAAGACATGGCACTCGCAGATGAACTCACCAACAGAGGCATTGACACGACGGTTATCCCGAGCAGGGAAACAATGTTTTTTGAAAACATCTACGGCACCAACCTCAACGAACGCAGGCAGCGTGTCACCGCTACGGCTGACGCCTTCCGACCTGACGACCTGCGCGATATAAATGCGAAGTATGTCATCTTGGGCTCTCTGCTGGCAGAAGATTTCAGCATAGAAATTTTTGAGCATTTTCACAGGAAGAGTATCCTTGCCGTTGATGCGCAAGGTTTCTTGCGCTCGGTAAGAAACCAACACGTTTACGACACAGACTGGAGTTGGAAGAAGGAGGCTCTGAAGCATACCGACATACTCAAGATAAACCAACGCGAGGGAGAAATCCTAACCGGCGAGAGCGACATGGAGACAATATGCGCCAGATTGGCTGAATGGGGTGTCAGGGAGATACTACTGACACTGGGTGACAAGGGCAGCCTGATATTCCGCGACGGTATAGTCCACAGGATAGCGGCATCGCATACCGATGCTGTCATAGACACGACCGGCTGTGGTGATACGTATATGATGGGATATATCTTTCAACGCACCCTGGGAGCAGACATACAGCAGGCAGGACAATTTGCTTCAGTTGTCAGTGCGATGAAGCTGGCAAATCACGGTCCATTTAACGGAAGTTACGATGAAGCCATCGCGCGTATGCCGCAACGATGACATAACCTGCCAGAGGCAGGACGAAAGGAACGACCGGACCGGCATTGTCTGCTATAAGGCCCATCAGCAAGAAAGTACAGCCACCGACAGGAGTCATCATCAGTATGCTGCCGGCACGTTTGGTTTCAACGGGAGAGAGGCCACGCAATGACAGACTAAAAATAGTGGGAAACATTATCGCCTCAAAGGCGTAATTCAATATCAAGGCGCAGAGACTCACCTCCTGGATATCCAACAGCACGATAATCACGCATGCCACACTGCCCGAGGCACATATCAAGAGCATCATCTCCGCGGAGAGAAAACGCATCATCCAACTGCCCGCGAACCGCCCAGCCATAAATAATACCAGCGCCAAAGACAATACCCGACTCGCATCTATACTGGTGAGCCAATTCATAGCAGTGGTGAAGTTGACAAAATAACTGTTGATGCAGATTTCGCTGACTTCATAGGCCAACAATGCGCCGACACCATAAAGAAAAGAACGGTTTTTCAACAAAGTACCTGAAGCGACACCCTGCTGACTGTCGTTTCTGATGATATCGGGCAAAGGCACACGTGAGAAAGCTACGGCAGCAACAACGACCAGAATACCCATAATAACATAAGGAACACTCACATCGGCATCTGCACCGGAAAAGAGAAACCGTCCGACAAGGAGAGGCGCAAGGACACAACCCAAGCCGTTGAACGACTGGGCCAGATTAAGACGACTAGAGCTGGTCTCGACAGGACCGACAAGAGTCACATAAGGATTGGCGGAAACCTCAAGAAAAGTCAGTCCGCAGCCTATTACAAACAATGCTCCCACAAAAGCCATAAAAGTACCTGACCACATGGACGGAACAAACAGTAACGCACCCGCGGCAAAAATCAACAGACCTGTCACAATGCCCCGACGGTATCCGTATCGCATAATATACATGCCCGCAGGAAGAGCCGTGATAAAGTAACCCATATAAGTAGCCACCTGTATCAGCGAACTTTGAGCAATGGAAATATGCATGACTGTCTGGAAATGCTTATTGAGGACATCCAGAATAGCACGCGCAAAGCCCCACATGAAAAAAAGTGAAACTATCAAGACAAAAGGAATGAGATAACTTTTATAAGTTAAAGTTTTATCTTTCTTTTCCATAAAACAGTACAAAAATAACAAAAGCCTTTTTGAGAACAAAATAAAATAACTAAATTTGTAATGAATAATGATTGACCGCAAAACAATTGATGAAATATACAGCAAAGCTGATATTGTAGAAGTCGTATCAGAATTTGTGTCGCTGCATAAGGCCGGTGTAAACTACAAGGGTCTGTGCCCGTTTCATAACGAAAAGACCCCTTCGTTTGTCGTATCACCCAGCAAAGGTATATGCCACTGCTTCTCGTGTGGCAAAGGCGGCAATGTCGTCCACTTCCTGATGGAGCATGAGCAGATGACTTTTCCAGAGGCTCTCAAGTGGCTGGCAAACAAATACGGCATCCGCATTGAGGAAAAAGAACTTACAGCAGAAGAGATAGAGGAAAACGGCAGACGCGAAAGCCTGTTCATCGTAAACCAATGGGCGAACCAATATTTCCAGGACAACCTCTACAACACCCAGGAAGGACAGACTTACGGCTTGGGCTATCTGCGCGGACGCGGTCTCAGAGATGACATCATCAAAAAATTTGAACTGGGCTATTGCCTGCAGCAGAGTGATGCGCTGTGTAGCACCGCCCTCAAGCAAGGATACCAGGAAGATTATCTCGTCAAGACCGGACTATGCAATAAGCGGGACAACGGAACACTCTATGACAAATATCACGGCAGAGTCATCTATCCCGTCCATAGCCTTAGTGGCAAAGTCGTTGCCTTTGGAGGACGTACACTCAGCAACGACAAAAAAATTGCCAAATACATCAACTCACCCGAATCGGAGATATACCATAAGAGCTACGAACTTTACGGTATCCATCAAGCTAAGAAAGCCATTACACAACAAGACCGGTGCTATCTGGTGGAAGGCTATATGGATGTCATCTCCATGCACCAGAGCGGCATAGAGAATGTCGTCGCTTCTTCAGGCACATCCCTGACAGAGGGACAGATCAGAATGCTGCACCGTTTTACCAACAACATCACCATACTTTATGACGGTGATTCCGCCGGCATCCATGCCTCGCTAAGAGGTATCAATATGCTGTTGGCTGAAGGCATGAACATCAAAGTGCTGCTCCTACCTGACGGTGATGACCCAGACAGTTTTGCACGGAAGCACAATGCTGAAGAATACAAGGAATACATCAAATCGCACCAGGAAGACTTTATCACTTTCAAGGTGCGCATCCTGTCGGAAGATGCCAAAGACGATTTACAGAAACGCTCAGAGGTCGTCAACGACATCGTAGACAGCATCGCACTCATCCCCGATGCCATCACGAGATCAATATATCTGCAAGAATGCAGCAGACAACTCAACGTTAAAGAGGAAGTCCTTATAAGGCAAACCGCCCGAAAACGCAAGCAAAATTACAATGACAAAGCCAAGGCAAACGAGCAACGTAAAACACTAGAAGAAACCGACGTACAGACACAGGACGAGGCAAAACCCGAAGCAACAGAGAACAATACTCCCATTGCTCAACAAACTTTCAGCAGTGCCAGCCAAAAAATAGAATATACTTTAATGAAGTTAATCATCCGCTACGGTGAATCGAAAATTGCTGAAGTTGAAGTTGAAGGAAACAAAATAAACATTTCACTTATTGATTATGTATCTGCCGAGTTCTTAAATGACAAGCTCTCATTTAGCGACCCTTTATATCAACAAATATGGTTGGATGCTGTAAAACACTGTCATGATGAAGGCTTCAAGGCTTCAACTTTTTTCATGTCCAGTCCGGATTTGGAAATCAGCAAACTGGCGGTGGACATGATGAGAAACAATTACCAACTCAGCGAATGGTACACGAAAGACAAAATCGTTACACCAACCTCTCAAAAACTGGCAACAATTGTGCCGTCCCTGATAATGCGTCTGAAACTGGGCATAATAATTGACAGGAGTAATGATGTATATAAACAGTTACAGCAATTAGATTATAACTCCAACGAATATAAGAAGATGATGGAAACATACATCTGTCTTATAAACACAAAAAAGAAGCTCGCCAAGCAATGTGGTGAGACAAATATTACATTGTGATTTTTATGGTTTAACGTATCAGTTGCAAAAACTCCTCGCGGGTTTTTGAACTGTTGAATGCACCGGTGAAATCGCTGGTTGTTGTTATGGAGTTCTGTTTCTCTACACCTCTCATCTGCATGCACATATGGCGTGCTTCCAAGACAACCATTACACCCAACGGGTTTAACGCCTCCTGGATACATTCTTTTATTTGTGTCGTCATCCTCTCCTGAACTTGCAGCCGATGAGCAAAAATGTCGACGACACGGGCTATCTTGCTCAAACCTGTAATATAGCCATTGGGAATATAAGCCACGTGAGCTTTACCATAAAACGGTAACATGTGATGCTCGCACATTGAAAAGAAGTCTATGTTCTTGACAATAACCATCTGCTTATAATCTTCCTGAAACTTGGCAGACTGCAATACCTCAAGAGGATTCATTTTATATCCTTGTGTCAAGAAAAGCATTGACTTAGCCACACGCTCCGGCGTCTTTATCAAGCCTTCGCGATAGGGATTTTCACCCAGCAGTTCCAGTTCCTTCTTATATAGGTCTTTTAATGCTTCAAGACTTTCGTTCTGATCAATAACCTGCTCTTGCATAACTTATTGTGCGACCTGAATTTTTGACTTAACTATAATGGCGCCGTTAAATTGTCCAGATTCCCTTAACTCGCTCAGCAGTTTCTGTGCTTCCTCGTAAGTTTTGAAATTACCCACTGTACAATTCCAGTGCGGAGAGACAAAATGCGTATATACGGGAATATTCAAGTAACTTGATTTGAACAAATAACCGATGGAATAGGCTTTCTGGCGTGCAGCTCTCGAGTTGTCTCCAGAATATAAACGAATACGGTAACCATTTACCGTAATACTACGTTTATACATTTTCTTTCCATATTGATCAGGAGTCGTACCACCGTTTTTATCATTAACACTTACAATATTGTCGGCCGTTAATGAATTATTGGTATTCTCTGAGCCTGATTTCTTGTGCGCAGTCTTCTGCTCTGTTCGTGTTGGTTTGGTATCAGCAATGGGCTTTACGGCCTTAGGAGGGTATGCCGTACCGTTAAGCAGCGCCTCTATTTCCGGATGTTGATAAATAATTACACTACCTTCGCCTGATGTTGTCTTCTGAAGTTTGTCCGTGAGTGTCTGTGCAGAAGACATAGAAACAGCCGAAAACAAAATACCAAAAGCGCATATCAGTATCTTCATTTCTCTAATATTTTATGGCGTGTAATTAAAACAGATAGAGAAAATTGCACATGGCAACTCTCCCTATCTGTCATATCTGACTACCTGTTAATTCCAAGCATCAATAATGCCTTTGAAGTCTGGAGCCTTCAAAGAAGCGCCACCGATAAGACCTCCGTCAATGTCAGGCTTAGCAAACAATTCTGGAGCGTTGCTTGCTTTGCAAGAACCGCCATAAAGTATCGTAGTGTTCTCTGCAACCTCTGCGCCATATACTTCAGCGATTGTTGAACGGATATAAGCGTGTATTTCCTCAGCCTGCTCTGCTGTAGCTGTCTTGCCTGTGCCGATAGCCCAGATTGGCTCATAAGCAATGACAATATTCTTAAACTCTTCAGCTGTCAGGTTGTATACAGAACCCGCCAACTCAGCCTTAACGACCTCATTCTGCTTGTTAGCCTCACGCTCCTCAAGAGTCTCACCAATACAGAAGATAACTTTAAGGCCATTAGCCAATGCCAGTTGCACCTTCTCTTTCAGAATCTCAGGAGTCTCGTTATAATATTGACGACGCTCTGAATGGCCAAGAATAACATACTGTGCGCCCGTGGATTTAACCATCTCAGCGGAAACTTCACCTGTATATGCGCCTGATGCTTTATCTGCGCAGTTCTCTGCACCAAGCTCAATAGCAGAGCCTTTAATCACTTCAGCAACACTTGCCAAATGAATAAACGGAGTGCATATCACAACACCGCAATTAGGGTTCTTCACTACTTCTGTCAGTTCTTTTGCCAAAGCAACGCCTTCTTGCAGGTTTTTATTCATTTTCCAGTTGCCTGCTACAATTTTCTTTCTCATTTTATTTTTGTTTTTTATATTGGTTTTATCACGTTTCTTGATATTGACTACAAAGGTAATAAATAATAGTGGAATAACGTAATACAAAATGATTTTCAGCAGTTGATAAACGATTTTTTCATTACCCTGCCTCAATGATGCTGCGTTTGTATTCTCGCTCACTTGAGGAAGGTTGTTATGACTCCATTTTGCCAATATCGTGCCACCTTTCAACAATATTAGGCCGGGATTGGAGCGAATCATTGTGTTAAGCATGGTTGCATCTGCCTGATATATAGGATATCTCGCCCCAGTATAATTCTGCCACTGGCGTATATCCTCTTGGGGAGATGCGGTCAAAGCCTCAAAAACGTAGCCGTGATCATAACAATAATCAATGATGCTGTTTATCTCGCCCAAATGCCCGTTGTCGGCATTTTTTAGATTAGACGAGATAAGGAGGAAACTGTATTTTTCTTCATTCAATATTGCGTCCGTCACATCGTTTCCCGTCGTATCAGCAACGGCAAAGTCCATGATAAGAGGTTTGTATCCTTGTTTAATAAGTTTCCTCTCCGTACGCACAAATGTCCATGTGCTGTCAGGATAATTTTCTAAAGTGAATTTCTGTTCTTTGCCATTCTTGCGGAGGATAAACGTATTTTCGTATACCGACGGTTCCGCGTCATCCGGGATTTCCATCGCCTTGGGGATGTTCACGCCGACCCGATAAGGACGGAAGTCTATCATCGGCAGGAAGCATATGGAGATAAAAGAGAATATGATAATAAATGCCATTGAATACAATGAAACGAACCAGTGCCACCCTTCGGGAAAGAGACTCCTTGTCTTGTATTTGGTTTTGTAATACAGCAACGCAAGCACGAAGAGCAGTATGCCTTTGATAAACGTTTGCGTATTCGTCAGGACTATCGCATCGCCGAAACAACCGCAGTCACTGACGGGGTCATATATCCATATATACAGTGTCAGGAGGGCAAAGAATCCCGTCAGCACTAACCCTGCAATGGAGGTAAACCGACGACGGATGCCGAAAAGCAGATATATGCCCAGGACGAATTCCATAAAGCACAAACCAACAGACAGCAACAAGCGCATTTCCTCACTCGGTGCTATTGCTGACAAGTGGAACGCATCCAAATAATCTGCTATCTTATAAGCCGTGCCTCTTGGGTCTATGGCTTTGAGTATGCTTGACGCAAGAAATGTCACAGATAAAGAAAGGCGGATTAACCAATAACCCACCTGCCTCTTATTCCGGATTTGCTCACTATTCTTTTTCAATTTCAAGTTTTATCAAAGCAAATATAGAGTAGTTTACCATGTCCTGATAATTCGCACCGATACCTTCCGAGACCATTGTCTTGCCGTGCAGTTCCTCTATTTGTTTCGTGCGATAGATTTTCATGAGGATTAAGTCTGTGTATGAACTTACGCGCATACTACGCCATGCCTCGTCGTAATCATGGTTTTTCTTTATCATCAGTTCATAGGTCTCATTGGCATATTTGTCATACAGCGCCAATGCTTCCTCATTGGAGATATCTGCTTTTATGGACGGCTTGAGCGCTAATTGTATCAGACCGATAATACCATAATTTACTATGCCTATAAACTCCGCCGAACTTCCTTCAGCTATCTGTGACTCTCCTTTCTCATTGATGGATCGTATGCGCTTAGCCTTGATAAATATCTGGTCGGTGACTGAGGGGATTCTTAATATCCTCCATGCTGCACCATAGTCATGCAGTTTCTTATTAAACAAGTCACGGCACATGTCCAAGACTTGCCTGAATTCCTGATTTGTTTCAATCATAGTCAATCGTAGCTTTTATTTCTGATTCTTGAAGCATATTGTGAACAACACCAAGACAACCAATGCGTAGGCGGCAAATATATACCAGCACGTGCGCCAACCTGCCAATTGCTCCATTGGTGGAACATTGTACACATAGTGGTTTACAATGGCCTGGGCAGACAGTGTACCTATCGTCGCACCAAGTCCGTTAGTCATTACCATGAACAACCCCTGCGCCGAGGAGCGTATGCCGCCGTCTGTATTTTTGTCAACATACAACGCGCCTGAGACATTAAAGAAGTCAAATGCCACGCCATATACGACACAGGAGAGGATAAACATCCACACACCCGGACCAGGATTGCCCGCACCAAACAGGCCAAAGCGCAGCACCCATGCGAACATGGCAATCATCATCACCTTCTTGATGCCAAAGCGTCCCAGGAAGAACGGAATGAGCAGTATGCAGCATGTCTCGCTGATCTGACTTAGGGAAATCAGGATGTTGGCATGCTGAGCCCCGAAAGTATCAGCATATTCCGGTAACCGGCCAAAGGATGTAATAAACGGATTGGCGTAGCCGTTGGTTATCTGCAGACTTATGCCCAAGAGCATTGAGAATATGAAGAATATCGCCATTCTGTAGTCCTTAAACAGCTTGAAGGCGTCCAGCCCCAATGCCTGCACCAAGGAGGAGTTTCCTCCGGCGTTTTTCTCTTTTACAGGACATGCCGGCAGGGTCTGGGCATACAGGGCAAGCACTATACTCAGCGCACCGCTGACAATAAACTGATTGGCCGAAGCCTGAAAACCACACAGGTCCACAACCCACATAGTGCAGATAAAGCCGATGGTACCGAATATCCTGATAGGCGGAAAGTCCTTGATGGTGTCAAGTCCGCACTTTGTCAGTGCATTGAAAGCAACGCTGTTTGACAATGCCAGAGTCGGCATAAAGAATGCCACGCTGAATGCATAAAGCGCAAACAACACGGTGATATCTATATTCTCCGCATTACCATAAATTCCAGCCATGACCATCAGCGCACCGGCTATCAGGTGACATATTCCCAGCAAACGTTGCGCAGGTATCCAGCGGTCGGCAACGATGCCAATCAGTGCGGGCATAAAAATGGAGACTATGCCTTGAATAGCATAAAACCAACCGATTATCGAACCAAAACCAGCCGTGGCAAGAAACGTACCCATTGATGTCAGGTACGCACCCCATACCGCAAACTGGAGGAAGTTCATCAAAATCAGGCGTATCTTAATATTCATGTCATTTTGTTTTTTTGATTATGCGAAAATAACAATAAAATCTTGTATTGTACAGATTTTTTGTCCTAATTTTGCATAAAATATTTTTTAATGAATCTCCGTTTTATTACTCACTCTTTATTGTCTGTTGCT
>ODAI012023997.1_pt1 | contig 16493 bp, 15 predicted proteins | sample 1539321 | NCBI WGS metagenome assembly ODAI01 (sample SAMN02144231, study PRJEB22623) | gut metagenome | biome: sheep rumen | host: Ovis aries | place: New Zealand | reverse complement strand
GTACCGGAATTTGCCAAGGTCACCTGATACTTATCCCCTAACCATTCCCGAACACTTCGAAGATATGCTCCGGAATCATCTACCACCAAAATATTGCGCCTCTCCTCGCCGGAAAAACGATCCACCTGAATACGGATATTTAGTGCCATATCCTTGATATCAATGGGTCTGATATAGGACTCTCTTACTGTGTGAGGCGGTAGATATGTCTGCGCCGTCACCACTTCATCTTTTTGTCCCAAAACTAAAATCTGTAAATCCTCCTGCAGGGCGCACTCTTTAATAGCCTCTAATTTGTTGGCCGCATTTAAAATCTTATCGTCTACAAACAGCACCATTCCTACTACTTCCCTCTGGGTAGCAGCTGCCAGCTGTTCCTTATCGGCCTGACATTGAATCACTTTAAAGCCATTTTCTGTCAAATTATCCTGAATGGATTCATCAAGGTAATTCTTACCCTCTGTCACGAACAAAATATTGTCACGTCTCATTTCTCTACCCTCTTATCTGCTAAATTCTTTAATCAGCGCAGTCGTTTCGTTAATTACATCTTCCATAGCCACATCTGCTACCAAAGCACGTAACTTTTTCATTCGTTCCTTATATTCCTCAGGTACGGTATACGTATTCAGTTTTTCCATACCGGCATCTGCTCCGTCCAGGTCAAATCCGTCAATGGCATCACGGATTTCTGTTAACGCAGCAACTATTTCCTCATTGGAAACCAGACTCCTTTTTTTCTCCTCTTTTGCAAAGGCATATGGCTTCAGTATTTCCTTGTAATCGGAAAAATGTCGTAGCACCGGAGGCGTTTTATCTTTTAAAACCGCCACCGCGTTTTCATCTCCAAGTTTTTCCAGTTCAAAAAACTCCGAAGACAACTCCATAGCTCCGATTAATCGGGCGGTATTCTTTAAGGCATGTACCTCAATGGTATAGCTTGCAATATCTCCCGACGCCAAATCGTCCTCAATTTTTTTGGACTTCAAGTCAATAATATGATAAAAGTCTCCCAGCATTTCCAACCACCTGGTCTTGGAGCCAGAATACTTCACTCCCTCTTGGGAATCAATTCCTTTGATTTTCGGCAAATCGTTTTCTGTTCGAATTTCAAAGGTGGGTTTGTCTGTTTTTTCGATTAAGTTCTTGGGAAGCCAGCGACGTGTAGCAAAAACAATGTCCATGGGTTTTACCGGCTTTTCCAAAAAGTCATTCATGCCTACCTCTTTGAAAATCTTTTTCGATTTTTCTAAAACGTTGGCACTCAATGCTATTATAGGCAAATTTTTAAAATATGCATCTTCTTTTTTCCGAAGAATACGAACAGCTTCCACACCGTCCATCTCCGGCATCATATGGTCCATAAATACTAAATCGTATTTTTCTCTTTCAATCATTTCAATGGCTTCTCTACCGTTTATGGCCACATCCACATTCATCTTCAAAGGAGCCAAATGTCCTTTGGCCACGGTAAGGTTCATTTCATTGTCATCCACGATCAATACCTTTGCCTTTGGCGCAATAAAATGAAATTCGTCATCTTCTGTGGCAATAGGTTTTACCGGGGTGGCATCCACTACCTTTTGAGGAATGGTGAAAAAGATTTCTGTGCCAACTCCCTTTTCACTGTGGGCCTGAATACCACCGGACATCAGCTCTACCAACCGTCGGGCAATGGATAATTCCAATCCGGTTCCATCTACTGAGGCGGGGACGGCCTTTTCATTTCCCACGAAAGGATCAAACAAATGCTCTACTGTTTTTTCATCGAAGCCTAAACCTGTATCCCTTACGGAGAAAAATAAAACTGCACGGTCACTGTCATCATGAACGTCCGCTCTGACTTTAAAATAAATCGCACCTCTTAAGGTGAAGCGCACCGCATTGTTTACCACACTTAAAATAATCTGTTTGAGGCGATTCTTGTCGCCGTACAACACGCTGGGCAAATCCGGATCCAAATCAATGTATTCTTTGATATCTTTTCCACCGGTACGCACCCGCAACTCACCGTCAATCTCAGCAAAAAGTTCCATGATGTTGTATTCCTCTTCTTCTAGAGTGATAACCTCAGTTTCCAAATAGGAATAATCCAACAAATCATTTAAAATATGCTGTACCGTAATCCCGGATTGTTCAATATTCTTAATGTAGGTAAGCATCTCCTCATCGGTAAGCTTGTTCTGCAACATTAAATTGGTTAGACCCACCGATGCATTCAAAGGCGTACGAATCCCGTGATTAAGGTTTCGCATAAAATCCCCCAAACGCTTTTCACTGGTGTCTATCACCTGTTGCAGTCGAAGGTTTTCCTCCCGAAGCTGCTCATTTTCCTGCCGCAACCGTTCTAGTTCTTCCACAGTATTCATATACACAGACCCCCGTTTTCGTGTATTTGTAAGATTATACCACAAAACGGCGTAAAGAATACATATTTCTTTCGTTTGCAAACACCCATTGCTTTTGAATAATGTAACTCAACACAAAAAGCAAGCAGTCTACCGCAATTTTTGCTGCCATATTTGGAAGCAACATGGATAAAAGACTGACACCTGCAGCGGATAAAAGCATCTGTCCCATAAACAAAAACAAATACTTCACACCTTCGTAAGAAGTCTTTCCCCGACTTTTAAAACTAAAATGCTTATTCATAAAAAAGTTCACGATTCCGGAACAAACTCTTGCGACAACCGTTGCCACAAGGATCTGTTGACTATGGGGAAAACTAAGAGCCAGAGTCAAAAGATAAAACAGCAAAAGATCTACGGAAGCACCGGTTAAAGATGAGACCAAAAACCGTAGCGGTCTTCCGTAAATGCGCAAGGAATCCTGCACCGGGCGAAAATGAGAACAGGCATTGTTGTTCTCATAAACCGTGGTAATGGGAACATAATAAAAAGAAGTTATTTTCGATGCCTCCACCAAAAAATTCATCTCATATTCATAACGGTCGCCCTCTACATCTAATGCAAACTTCAACATAGATTGGTGGATTCCCCGTAATCCCGTTTGGGTATCCGGACAATTCACCCCTGTGATTAACTTAAAATACCGTTTGGTAATTTTGTTTCCCTGTCTGCTTTTAAAGGGCACATTTTCTCCGTCAAAATCCCGTATTCCAAGCACCAATCTTTGTGGATATTTTTCCAATGCCAACTCTACCTTCATAATATCTTTTATAAGATGCTGTCCATCTGCATCTGCAGTAATAATCGGTCCCTGCCAGTCCTTTTGGGTATCAATATAGAAAAAGGCCGTACGAAGAGCCTGACCCTTTCCCATATTTTTCAAATGATGCAATACCACCACATCCATTAATTCCACAGACGAAAAAATGGAGCGGTACTCCACTCCACTTCCATCATCCACAACGATAATTTTTTCATACCCCACTTCTTTTAAATCTCCCACGAAGTCTACCAGTTTTCCTTCCGGCTCATAGGCCGGTATTACAATTATCGTTTCTTTCATAACCTATACCTCTTATGCAATCGCACACGCTTCTTCACCAACAGTTGCATATTCATTTCTGGCTTCCAATCTCTCCGCCAAAAGGGTCTCATAACCTTTTCCGTATTTCGAAAAGGATACCTGACGGATGTTTAGTTCCTCCAGTATTTCTACCAATTTCAAATCCATAGCTCCGGCAATTTTTAGTTCCATTAGATACTGGTCTTTTTTTAGAATTTCCCGTCCCGTATTTCCGTATTTCAAATCCAGATGGTCTGTTCTCCAACGGATATTTTTATCAAAGGTGATACGAAGTTCCGGGTCTTCGATTCCCGCCATAGCAATTCGATCGTAAGAAATCGCCATCGCCGGTCGCAATCCGGGGTAGCATTTCTTAAAGTAGTCAATCTCTGCGGAAATCTGAGAAGAAGTATCCAAAGGCACATCTTCATACAAATAATCCTTTGACTCTTTGTAAGGTGCTGAGATTCTTCTCTTATAGACAATACCCTTGTACTTTTTCTTAATCTCAATAAAGGAATTGGTTTCATCTGTTGGAATACCGTAACTGCGAAGTCTCAGTTTTTCTTTGTACACCGGCTTTTCAATGGACTCACGAATCAATCGGAAATCCGGAGTATCAAAATAAATATTTAAAATAGAAGTCTCTCCGTAGGCATCGATTGCAGCCATATCTTTGATTCGTTCCATAAAGCCCAAAAACTGCTCTTTGCTTAAAAGGTATTTCATTTCTTTTCTTTTAAATGTATATTTGTTTGCCACTTTGATTTCCTCCTATCCATCTTTCGATAAACACATATTACAAAGGAAACCTTAAACATACTTTAAAATAAAAAAATCTTCGAAGAACATCTCTGTTCTCCGAAGATTTTTTAATTGAATCCCACAAGTTTCTGAGAAATCTTGTATCCTTTCACCGATAAGTATCTGCCGAATTTTCCAGGAAGATTCATGGAACCGCCTAGCACTCCGTATCTCAAATGGCGATAGGTCTTTGGATCTTTATCCTTAATATAGCGCCAAAGTTTTTTCACCTTCTTTAAGTTATCTTCCGTCTTTGAAACGTAACCGATAGCAGAAGAAACAACGGTAATCATCTCTAAATAAGAAAACATGTACTCACGCAAATGTTTTTCTTCAATTTCCCATAAATCATAGGCATCAATCATGAGATAGTTTACTCTCAACTGCTGATCGATACGTTTGATCATGGTTTGCTCATTTACTGACTGACCTTCTCTTCCAATATAGTAACGATAGAAGTTTACATTTAAGTAATAAATCGTCTTTACATAAGGAAGGGGTACGTAAACAAATAAATTATCTACGTAGAATGTATGCTTGGGAAGCTCTAACTTACATTCCCGAAGCATTTGGGTACGATAGGTTACAGAATGCATCAAAATAGAAAATCCCTTGATGTTTCTCTTCATTCCATCCCATCCCACAATTTCGTTTTGCGGGAAGAGCAAGCGATAATGCATGGTACGATGCTGGTCTGTGGAAGGCTTTTCATATACATAGTTGGTCAAAAGCATATCCACGGGAGTTCCTTCCTCCACCAATCGTCTTAAAGTGGCAAGGACTTCCATATAGGCGTCATAATCTACCCAGTCATCGGAATCCACAACTTTATAATACAATCCCGTAGCATTTCTCAAGCCGGTATTTACCGCCTCTCCGTGTCCACCGTTTTCCTGATGAATGGCCTTTACAATATTGGGATATTTTCTTGCATAAGCATCTGCAATTTCTGCAGTTTTATCTGTGGAGCCATCATCAACAATAATGATTTCTACTTCATCTCCACCGGGAAGCAAAGATTCAATACACTTCCCCATATAAGCATAGGAATTATAACAAGGAATTCCAAAGCTAATCAGTTTCATAATTAGTTTCCTCCTAAAAATCACAATCTCTATTATAGCAAGTTTTTGGAAACTGTCTACAAAAATCCTTTTTTCCCAAGAGGGAGGTTTACATAGGCCGCATAGGTTTCAAAAGCCGCCGGAATCGCATATTCCATGCGGATTTCATCCTTTGAGATCAAAATTCCATTTCCTTCTTTTTCATTCTTCCATCCACGAAAGTCGGAAACTTTCAGTAAATATCCCTTCATACGCCACTCAATATGAGAAAAGATATGTTTCGCCTCCGGAAGGGGTTCCACAAAGACGGGATCCAATCCCTTTTCTCTGGCAAATGCTACCGCATCTTCCCTTTCTACCCAGCCGTCCACGTTTGGAAATTGATATAGCCCTGCCAAAAGGCCCTTACTTGGACGCTTTTCAATCAAAAGATTTTCTCCGTCTACGATTAAAAAAACAGTTTTTTCTTCAATTCGCCTTTTTTGCGGTTTGGACTTTACAGGATAGCGATTCGTTGTTCCATGTTTATGAGAAAGGCACATAGACTCCCAGGGGCAACTATGACAAAGGGGTTCTCCGTTGGGTACGCAAACACAGGCACCGATTTCCATCATAGCCTGATTAAAACTCCCAGGATGGTTCTTTGGCATAAAAGGAAGCAGTTCTTTGGTTACCCGTTTCTTTGTTCCTTCCTTTTTAATGTCCTCACCGTCTTCCCGCACCCGGCTTAAAATACGAAGCACATTTCCGTCCACCGCCGGTATGGGAATCTGAAATGCAATGGAGGCAATGGCCCCCGCTGTGTAGGCACCAATCCCGGGAAGATTCAAAATCTCCTCGTAATCCTGTGGCATTTGCCCATTGTAAGATTCCATAATGACCTTGGCTGCACGCTGCATATTTCGCACGCGGTTGTAATAGCCCAAGCCTTCCCAGAGTTTTAAAAGTTCATCCTCCGGACAATCGGCCAATGCTTCTATGGTGGGAAGGCGATGTAAAAACCGCTCATAATATCCCTTTACTGCCTCCACTCTGGTTTGCTGCAGCATAATCTCTGAAACCCATATATGATAAGGATTATTGTCCCGTCTCCAGGGCAAATCCCTTTTGTTTTTTTCGTACCAGATGACTGCCGGCTCCACCAAATGATTTAGTTCAAAGTTTTCCAATTCTCTTTTCTCTCACTTTAGTTCTATAGAATCAATTCACTATAACATAAAAAACTCCGTATTTATACGTTGATGCATAAACACGGAGTCTTCATTGGTGTTGTGTTATATCTTAGAAGTCTGTTAATTCTGCTTTACGCTTTTCAAGGAAGGCACCCATACCTTCTTTTTTATCGTGAGTATCGTTTACTACACCAAAGAGGTTTGCTTCCATTTCAACGGCATTCTTAATATCCATATCATAACCATTGTTGATTGCAGCCTTGGCAACAGCGTTCGCGTAGCTTCCCTTGCTGATAATCTTCTTTGCCATAGCATTTGCGGTTTCATACAATTCTTCTGTAGAAACTACCTTGTTTACAAGACCGATTCTGTATGCTTCCTGAGCATCGATGTTTTCACAGGTAAAGATCATTTCTTTCGCACGTCCCATACCTACCAAACGGGCAAGTCTCTGAGTTCCACCAAATCCGGGGATAATTCCCAAACCGGTTTCAGGCTGTCCAAAGATAGCATTTTCAGAAGCGATACGAATATCACAAGCCATAGCAATCTCGCATCCGCCACCCAACGCAAATCCGTTTACGGCAGCAATGGTAATCTGACGCATATTCATTAATTTGAAGAAAGGCACGCTGGCTTTGATACCAAATGCTCTTGCTTCAGGAGCGGTGAAGTTTACCATTTCGGAAATATCAGCACCGGCTACAAAAGATTTAAACTGATTGTCCTTCTTGTCAGGACCACCTGTTAAAATTACAACCTTAATATCATCTCTTGCTTCAATCTCAGTCAAGCAAACATCCAACTCTTCCAAAGTCTCGCTGTTTAATGCATTCAATGCAGCGGGACGAGAGATGGTAAGTGTTGCGATTTCATCAGCAACTTCCAGCTTTAAATTGTTAAAGTTTCCCATTTCATAATCCTCCTAACCTACTTTTGAAAATCCACATATGATTTCCACTGTCGTTTTCGTATAAAGCAAATATAGACCATTGTCAAAAATTTGTCAATGGTCTATAAGCCTTAAAAATAAAGTGTTTCTATTCTTTTTATTCCAATGTAAATCTGCCTACAATTTCTTCCAAATCATTGGCACAGCTCTTGCATTCATCCACCTTCACTGCCTGGTCGGAAGTTCCTTCCACAATGTCTGTTGTCTTTCCTGCAATATCCGTAACACCGTTGGCCACGTCTTCAATGGTATTGGAAATTCCGTTAATAGAATCTGCAACTTCATCAATGTTTACGTTTAATTCCTCTACGCCACCTTTGATCTGAAGCATACTGGTTTTAAATTCATCGGCGTCTGCCTGATACTGTTCACTGACACCGGTAAACTGTTCATAATCGGTTAATACATTTTCTGCCAGGAAGTTGTTGGTTTCGCTAAGGCAATCGCTCATCTTTCGAACTGCGGTAATTACCTCGCCTACGATTTCATTAATGTTTCCAACGGTTTCCGAAGTCTGATTAGCAAGGGAACCAATTTCTCCTGCAACAACTGCAAATCCCTTTCCTGCTTCTCCTGCACGGGCTGCCTCAATAGAAGCATTCAAAGCCAAAAGGGAAGTCTGGTCAGAAATATTCATAATTGAATTTGTTAACTCGTTAATCTTATCCACTGACTTGGCATCTTCCAAAGCTTCATCTGCTTTTACCTTAACAGATTCATACATCTCTCTGGTCTTATCTGCTGCCTGCTGGGTAGTGCTGCGAAGCTGGGTAGCACGATTCATAACGTCATCTGAGAATTTTTCACCCTCTTTTGTCAGAGAATCAATATTCAATGCACTCTTTTGCATGTCACAAATATTGCCTTGAATACTCTGAGTCGTAGCGGATGTTTCTTCCATTGCCGCTGCCATTTCCTCTGTGGTTGCAGAGTTGTCGGAACACTTATTGTTAACATCTCTGGTAGTGTCCATCAAGTCAACCACGTCAGTATTAATCAATGTGGATGCACCGCTGATCTGGTTTACAATCTCACGCAAGCTGCTTCTCATCTGGGAGGTTGCTTTTGCAATCATACCAATTTCGTCTTTTCTCGCTGCAAGAACTGCTCCATACTTCGTATGTGTGAAATCGAAGTTTGCGGTACGATCTAAAATCTCCGCTACCTGTCCCAAAGGACGAAGCAATCTCTTTGTTCCAAAGAAGATTGCCACAAGAGCAACTATCACTGCCAAAATAGCCATAAGAATCAACTGGCCGGACAAGGCTGCCACCGGCGCTAAAATCTCATCATAATCACCGGTTACAATCACCATGTTTCCACCGGCGGTAAAAGCGTAACCTGCAAATTTTTTGGCACCGTTAAAGGTATAAATAATGGAACCACTTCCAATTGATTCCGGAGTTTCACCTTTTGCCAAGCGTTCTACCAAACCTTTTACTGCGGCATTTTCCACAGGCTGTCCCACTTTCTCCACTGTAGGATGATACAACATGGTTCCATCTGCACTTACCATATAGGTATAAGAGCTTTCCACGCCCTCCAACATTACACCTTCCAATGCTGTAGCAAAGCTTCCTGCGGCTCCGGCAGGATCTTCCTTTACCATTTGGGTAGCAATATAGTTTTCCGCATCCGTTCCACTAAAAGTACCACCGTCGCCCATTGCCATGCCCTGAGCCTGTCCTTCCATTAAAGCATCCAAAGAAGTTGCTGCGGTTTCTGCCATGTTCTGCGCATATTTCGAATACGTATCTTCCAGCGTACTTTTTGAAAAAACAATGGATGCCGCAACCAAAGCAATAATAATCGCTCCGCCTATTGCACCAATTAATAATACGATTTTTGTGCTTAGGGAATTTAAAAATGATATTTTTTCTGATTTGTTCTGATTTTCCAAAATCGTCTCCTCCTTTTCATAACCCTTTGTTCATTTTACTCCTTCGCTTTTTTACATTCAACAAAATACATATCTTTTGTTTAATTTTTCCACAGATATCTCATCTTGTTTCCTGCTTACCATTCATAGTCTATTTCCCTCCCCTTGGGGGAGAGAAATAGATACCATGAATAGTGGTTATGAAAAGATTTGTTGTAACGGGGATATATCGTGTTATAATAGAGTTAGGTAATTATCTGATGAAAGGGGTGAGTCTATGGATGTTACAGGTATTTCTGCATTAGCTACACGATTATCCCGTGCCGAGACCTATGACCAAGTAGGCTATGCCGTTTTGGATATGTCAATGGACGACATGATGATTGAGGGCGCAGGAGTTGCACAGTTGATTTCTTCCGCACCAGGCATGGAGTTATCCGTCAATCCTTCTGTAGGCGGCAATTTCGACATGAGTATTTAATTACAAAATAAAAGCTTCGCCATTGATGATTTCTCATCTGGGCGAAGCTTTTTTATGTTCATTTTATTTTTCTGCAATCACTTCAATTTCCAACATAACATCTTTTGGAAGACGGGCAACCTCAACACAGCTTCTTGCAGGATAAGGTTCCGGGAAGTACTTTGCATATACTTCATTGATTGCGCCAAAGTCGTTCATCTCTTTGATAAAGACAGTTGTCTTTAATACCTTGTCCATAGATGTTCCGGCAGCTTCTAAAAGATTTTTCATGTTGGTAAAAGCCTGCTCGGCCTGAGCTACGCTTCCCTCTGGAATGTTTCCTGTTGCAGGATCAACCGGGATAACACCGGAAGTGTAAACAATGCCTCCGATTTCCACAGCCTGGGAATAAGGTCCGATTGCTGCAGGTGCTTTGTCAGTACTGATAATGTTTTTCATATTGTAACCTTCTTTCTTTTTTTATTAAACACGGCGGATTTTTCCGTCGGTCAAATCAATTTTTCTTTCCTTATACAAACGTCCCACTGCTCTTTTAAATGCAGCTTTTGACAATCCGGTTTCTCTTTTGATTACTTCCGGAGAAGCTTTTTCTGTAAAGGGAAGTACTCCGGCATAGGCATCAATGAGTTGAAGCAGTGCCTCTGCGTCATCTTCCATCTGCACGTAGGATTTTTCCCTCAAAGATACATCCAACTTTCCGTCTTCTTTTACATTGGTAACCCGCAATGAAAGGATATCTCCAATATGATATCCGGATACATCCTCATGCTTAGGAATCATGGCAGAATACAAATCATCCACTGCCACAAAGGTTCCAAAATCATGACCAAATTCGTAGATACGTCCCTGAACTTCATCTCCGATTCGGTAGGGAGATGACTGTTTTAATTCATCGTAAATGTGCTTCATACTTCCGCACAGACGATTACTTTTATCAATGTAAAGTCGAATCAAAACCTCTTGGTCTTCTCTGACTTTCTGTGTCATTTCCTTATAAGGAAGGAACAAATCCTTTTCCAATCCCCAATCCAAAAAAGCTCCGATTTTCGTTACTTCTTTTACGATTAAGGGCTTTACCTGATGCATTGCAATCAGTGGCTTTTGTGTGGTAGCAATCATACGGTCCTTAGAATCACGGTACAAAAATACTTCCAAAGTATCTCCCACCCTCGCACTTTCCGGGACCTGCTTTGCAGGTAATAAAACCTTTTCTTCCGCATCCCGTCTTTCTCCGAGATAAACACCAAATTCCACTTTTTTTACAATCGTAAGGGTTTGGAATTCTCCTAATTTTAACATGTCTTTCCGTCCTCCTTTTGGTTATGAAAAGGCTACTGTTGCATACGCCTCTTCTTCTTCGTTTTCCAAAACAACATAGATACCCTTATCCGTTGTTTTTCTTTTTACAATTACTGTATCTCCCAATTTTGCCTGATTACGGTATTCCACATACATTTCTTTCACAGAAAAATCCTTTGGCAGAGCTCCTCTGGCTCCTTCCACATAGTAGGTGTTATTCATGTGGCTATTGGTATCCACATGCATGGGAGACACCTCAAACCGGAAGACTTCCTGTCCACCTTCCGGCATTTGAATTTTTCGTGATGGCCAAGTAATATCCAAGGCATCATCATGTCCAAAAGCTTCCACCATTTCTTTTGGAACCCGCACCGGAGAAACCTTTTCCAAATTCATGAAAATCCATATAGAGTTGGCTTCCACCAACGCCTCACCGGAGGCATCCCTCATAACAAAGTTTCGGTTTCCAAAGGGACCCTTTAACATATAGGGCATGGTCTGCACCACAATCTCTTCTCCATAAAAGGGAAGTCTGTGAATATGCAACTGCCAGGAAACCACAAACCATCCATAGTTTCTCTCTTTCAGCCAACGAAGACCAAAGCCGATATCTTCACACTGGAAGGTACAGCAGTTTTGGAACTCATTGATAATTCCGGTTTCTGTCATATATGCGTCCACGCCTATATCATTATAGGGGACACGGATTTTCATTTCATACATCGCTTCACCTATCTGTAGTCCGTTAAATCAGTTGCCAATTATTCTAACACAAAAAACCCCAACATAAAACAAAAAGCCTCATCCCCCGTTCATTCTTAGAATCTTAAGGACAATCCGCTAAGGATTCGCTCGCTGTCATCCCCGTGATATAAAATGCGTTTCAATGCCAATGCTCCCCGCACCTCATCTGTTACGATATAATCCACGTCACTCAAAAGCCAAAGGTTTAAATCCGATGTGGCATTCACTGTCCAGACACCAACCTTTTTCCCGTTTTCATGAATGCGGTCAATCTCGCCGGCAGAAAGGCACTCTGTCTCTACAAACAAATCATCACAGTTTAAATCCTCCAGATTTCCAAAGGAAAAATAAACCAGATAACCTGTCTCCACGTCCGGATAAGTATCTTCAATATATTCCACCGTTCCGTAAGAAAAACAAATGAACACACACTGGGAAAGCATATTTCTTTCCCGAACCATTTCATAAACATCCTTTACCATTTGCTCATCCGCAGTTTTTCCCTTTAACTCGATAAACAAATCGATGTTTCCTTCCGCCGCATCCAACATCTCTTCTAAGGTAGGAATTTCATCCCCTTCCTCCCAAGGTCTTGCCGTATTTTTAATGCGGTATTCTTTGATCTTTGCCAAAGTGAGTTTCTTTGGATCTCCTGCCACTCCCGTAAGCTTTTCCAAGTCCCTGTCGTGGCAGACAATGTATTCTCCGTCGGCGGTACGCTGCACATCAATCTCCGCAACATCCGCTCCGTAACGAATTGCTTCTTTTAAGGCTGAAACCGTATTTTCCGTTGTAAGATTTCCTCCGGCTCTGTGGGCTACGATTCTTGCCGAATGTCCCACTGGAAAGAAGGTGTCGAAATTCCAGGCTCCCAACAAACTAATTACTACCAAGGCAACCGCTAATCCTGCCGCTGCCAATCTGTTTCGTTTCACATTTTCCTTTTCCGGAAAAATTACCGGTGTCTGAAGGTTTTCATAATACTCATACAGCACCGTAATCTTCATTGCCAAAAATGGGCAAAAGAGTAGCACATAAAGGTAGTTCCCCAACAAAAAGGCGGCTGTGAAAAAGATTTGCAATGCTCTTGCCCAAAACTGCGGCAGGGGCAAAAGAGAAAGTAGCGCCATAGGCAAAAAATAGGTTCCCACTTCCACCAAAAGAAAAATTCCACCGGCACGAAGGAAAAATCCCACCATAGACGACAAAAATTCTTTCCAGTGTGCCGTCACCTGATAACGGGAGAATTTCATTCCCACATTGATTTTTTGTCGCTTGAAGATAACATTTAAAATAGTAAAAATATAAATCCCCATAACAACCAAATAGAGAATCACACCCAAAAATACCAGCACACGAAGCCAAAGATTATCGGAAATATAATTCAATATAAAGTTTGGTGCAGAAAATCCCACCATAAAAGAAATCCCTGCTGCCGTTCCTATCAATGGTCCCAAAAGTCCCATATAAAGGGTGACAAAAAATCCCTGAGGATGGGTGAAATAACGAAGGGATACAAAGGCTTCCTTTAATATGGACCACCAGGGTTTCTTTCTCTGATGTAACACATTATCGCTTAGCAAAAACATAGCGTTAATATCAAACACCGTATAAATCAAAAGAGCCAATAGTCCAATGACTAAAACCACCCATCCCTGAGGAGAACGCAAAATATAGGGCAGATCCCCACTGGTAATGGCGCTTCTTCCCATTCGATAGAGATACCATAGTGCTGCCTGCTTCAATAAATACACCAGCACAAACAGCAATCCCTTGGTAATCACCTGATAAATCAAAAGATCGGGAATTGCGTAAAAAAACTTTATTAAACTGTCTTCTTTGTTACGACTTTTCATTTCAAATTGCTTCCTACTTATTTTTCGACTTGAAATTATACCACATTTTCTCTTGAATTAAGCATTGATTCCTATTTGGTCAGTGTTACAATAATCATTGGTAGTAAGGATTTAAAGGGGGAAATATCATGCTAAAAGTTATACTAATCATTCTATTAATCTTACTCATCGCCGTTTTAGGCATTTCCTATTTTTGTATGTACTATGTTTTGACACCTAAGGTGCGCTCCATGGAAGACGGTGCAAAACTGGAAAAAGAACATGGCAACTGGGGAGACTGGGATTCCTACGAAAAAGAAGAATGGGATGTCACATCCTTCGACGGTTATCTTCTTCACGGAACTTTGATTTACAACAGGGGAGAACATGCTGATCCGGACAAATTCTGTATTATCACCCACGGTTATACATCCAACCGCTACGGAAGTTTCCGATATATTCCAACCTTCTATGACTTAGGTTACAACATTTATATTTATGACGATCGCCATCACGGTGCCAACAAACGTTGCTTTACCACCATGGGATATTTGGAAAAGAAAGACTTAATCGAAGTAAAAAATGCCCTTCAAAAACGGTTTGGTTCTCATATAAAAATCGGCATCCACGGAGAGAGTTTAGGTTGCGCCATTAGTCTTTCTGCCCTTGGATTAACCCAGGATTTTAAATTCTGTATAGCCGATTGCGGATACGCAGATCTGCAGATGTTACTCACTGATTTAATCGGTGACCAGATGCATCTGCCAAAGTTTTTTGCATCCTTGGCATCCCTTTGGTGCAAGATTGTTCACGGATTTTATTTTTCCGATGTGAAACCTTGCATGGCACTAAAAGACAACACCACACCCATTTTATTTATTCACGGAGACGCCGATACCTTCATCGACAAAAAGCATTCCGAAATCAATTACAAACATGCCCAAAACTGCTACAAGGAAATTCACTTTTTCCCCGGCGCAGACCATGCCTGGTCCTGTATGTCGGATAAGGCAGGCTACGACAAGCTTGTAAAGGAATTTATCCAAAAACTGAATATTTAATTTTACAAATAAAAATCCCTCAAGGTTCTTTGGGTACAAATCATACCCCATTCCACCTTGAGGGATTCTTTTTTTCATCTTATAAACCGATAATTGCCAAAAGACCGGCAGCTCCGGCGCCCATAATAATTCCGGCCAAAACTACTCCACAAACAATGGCAACCACACTCTTTTTAAAGTTCATGTCCAAAAGAGATGCCGCCAAAGTCCCTGTCCAAGCTCCTGTTCCGGGAACGGGAATTCCCACAAACAAAAACAACGCAACATAAAGTCCTCTTCCGGCCTTTTCCTGAAGTTTTTCTCCACCCTTATGTCCTTTTTCCAAACAGAAGGTGAAAAATCCTCCAATCACAGGCTTATCTTTTCCCCATTCCAAAACCTTTCTTGCAAAGAAGAAAATAATGGGTACGGGAATCATATTTCCTAGGATACAAACGGGATAAACAATCATAGGGTCCAATCCCATGGCGATTCCGTAGGGCACTGCCACACGAAGCTCAATCAGTGGCACCATAGATATAAAGAAACAAATCAGATACTGTAACATACCAATCCTCCATATTTTACTAATTCTTAACACAGAGGGCATTGTATCAAATTTTGAAACAAAAATCCATAAAAATACCCTCCTTACCGGTTGTCCAGTAAAGAGGGTACATATCATATTAATCCATCGTCACTTTCTATTTCTAAATCTTCAGTATTAATTACTGCTGGGATGAGGCATATACTGGTATAACTGCATAGCCGTTGATGCAATCGGCATACTTTGAAGTATTACTTTTCCCGGACCGTAAACTACGGTATTAAACAATCCTTCACCTCCAAATAAAACATTTGCCACTCCCTTAATGGTTCTGATTTCCATACGACAACTTTCTGACATAGCAGCTACATATCCTGTGTCTACAATCTTGCAGTCTCCTGCAGGAATTTCATATTCATGTGCAGAACCGTCAATTTCCAAAAATACCAAACCGTTTCCTGTGAAGCGACGCATCAAAAATCCCTCTCCACCAAATAATCCACGACCGATTTTTTGCTGAATATAAACTTCGTTGGTAACATCCCCTACACTGGCTAAAAATGAGCCTTTTTGAACAATCAATCCGTTGCCCGGTGTGATTTCCACTGCCCGAATGGAACCGGGAAACTTTGCGGAAAAAGCAATCTCTCCGGCTCTCTTTGCTTCGTATGTATTTAGGAATGCATGCTCATTGGTAAGCATTCTTCCAAACATTTTTCCAAGGCCTCCTGCCTGTGTCTGCATCTCGATTTCATCATCCATCCAAGACATAGCGCCTGACTCGCAGGAAATAATTTCCCCTTCGTTCAACTGCACTTTTAGTACCGGTAAATTTCCGCCATCAATTTGATAATTCATACTTTGTCCCCCTTTCGCAAAATATTACATATCAGCTATCTACTATTATAGCTTTTTTGCGAAAACAAAAAAACCACCTCTTTTTGGTGGTATTGTCAGAGTATAAAAAAGACCATCTCTCTGAGATGGTCTTGCGCTGCCCAGCAAGGTTTCGGAACCGTTTTATCTCGTTACAGTCAGAGTATAAAAAAGCCATCTCAAAAGAGATGGCTTTGCGCTGCCCAGCAAGGATTCGAACCTTGGAAATGACGGAGTCAGAGTCCGTTGCCTTACCACTTGGCGACTGGGCAATATTCTTTTATTTCTTCCGGGGGTTGGGCTGATTCGTTGAACCAAGTCAACAATAG
>ODAI011751947.1_pt1 | contig 16493 bp, 11 predicted proteins | sample 1539321 | NCBI WGS metagenome assembly ODAI01 (sample SAMN02144231, study PRJEB22623) | gut metagenome | biome: sheep rumen | host: Ovis aries | place: New Zealand | reverse complement strand
TCTTTCGGAACTAAAACGGATGTACGACGGCTACCACTTCTGCATGAACTGCCCCGACATCTACAATCCCTTCAGTCTTCTTCATGCCTTTGACGGGAACTCACTGGGCTCATACTGGTTCTCAAGCGGGACCCCCACCTTCCTGATTGAAAAACTCAAGGAAATAAATTTCGACCCGAGGCGCTTCATCGACACGGTGAAAATCTCAGAGCAGGTAATCTCCGACTATCGCCCGGAAAACCCCGACCCCATACCGCTTTTTTACCAGAGCGGCTACCTGACCATAAAGACATGGAACGAAAGACAGAGGTCCTACAAGCTTGGATTTCCCAACGACGAGGTGAAGTACGGATTCCTGAACGCGCTCGCACCCACATACCTGAACGTGGAGGACAAACCCGCCCCCTTCAACATAGATATCCTTGACGACGCGATAGAAGAAGGCGACACCGACGGAATGAGGGACTGGTTCACTGCACTTTTTGCGCTTTTGCCATACCCTTCAAGCGGGGACCTTGAGACAGTGACCGAGCAGAGCTTCCAGAACGTCATTTTCATCTCCCTGATCGTGCTTGGGAAATACGCGAGGACCGAGGTGCACTCAGCCAAAGGACGCGCCGACTGCATAATAGAGACACCCGATTTCGTCTACGTGATGGAGTTCAAGCGTGACTCATCCGCAAATGAAGCCCTGAGCCAGATTGACGAGGCGGGATATGCAAGGCCGTACTCAGCGGACAAGAGAAAGATTTTCAAAATCGGTGTGAATTTCTCAAGCAAGGAAAGAAACATTGACGAGTGGAAAGCTTTGCAAGTGGAAAGTTGAAAGTTGAAAACGGAAAGTGGAGAGAGGATTTCCATTATTTATCAGCCTGATGCTTGAAATTTACGGAGTCCTTATTATAATATATAGAAGAGATTTTCTTATTGCAAAGGAGTACCGTATATGAAAAAAAGACAGGTCAAATCAGGATTCTTCCATAAGTACTCAACGTTTGTAGGGGGGGGGCTATTATTTTGTATAGCACTTCTGTTTTCGGGATGTGAGAACTTCCTTGAGGGAGCCTCGATAAAGAGACAGATCAAGGAGGAGATTGATTACGCCAACTCTCCGTCCTATGAAATCCGCGTGGAGTGCGATGATGACACAGGCGAAATCATAACCGGAAGAATCCTCTCGCAAAAAGTCACCGACAGCTTCAACATTGAGTTTAAAATCGCCCGGGGTGCAAAATTTATCGGATGGAAAGCGTATTCAAAATCCACCGACGGCACTCTCACCGAGCTTTCTTCCGAATATTTTACCTTCACGTCAATTCCCACCGAGGACAACAGCGGAATCTACAAAACCTCCGCAAAATTCCTGAAAAAGGCAGACGCAATCACAATCAAGCCTTACGTGCAGATTCTTCCCGCCGTTAAAAATTATTCTCCCGCGCAGAATTCAGACGGCTCCTACGCGAACATGCCTGTGGTCATCACTTTCAACATGCCCATGGAGGATGAGGCGACCCAGAGAAACGATAGCATTTTTACATACACAAATATTTCGCTTACATACGAGGGTGAGTCGCTCACGAATTATTTTGATGCTCCCGAATTCAACTCGGAAAAGACAGTCCTCACGCTCAAGCCGCACGAAAGGGATTTGAGGGATTTCATCATCGGAGAGAACAGACCGAACATCGACGTAAAAGTTCAACTCAGCGACAGGATTTCGGTAACAAGGGACGGAATCTCACTTCCGCTTTCACAGGACGAAAACTCCACTTTCATGGTAAGATACAAGGCAAGCATCGAGGAGATTGTACCCGCTAAATATGATTTTTTTGCCACAAGAGATGAGATTTCGCTTGAGCAGTCTGCCACTCAGAACAAGTTTACGCAAAACGCGCTGGGCACATTTACCGACACGGAGATTTTTCAGAACCGCACGAACGGCACAATCTGGATTTACGGAAGATACTACGACGCGGACTCCGGGGTAAGGACCATAAGGCTCACGGAAAAAAGGACGAACAACAAGGACGGAAGTGCTGCGGTTGCTGCGGTCAAGACGCATGATTTTACATCCGACACAGAAAACGCACAATTTGCGGACGACGGGAACGGAAACACAAGTTTCTGCATAAGGTACAATCTGGAAAGCGACGACGGTGCGATTCTGCTCGGTGTTACTGTGCTTGATGCCTGCGGAAATCCGTCCGACGAGCAGACCTTCACCGCCATAAAGGACAGCGGAATTGATTTGAGCGGGGTGGAGCTGTATAACTTTAGGGGGACGCTTGAAGAGTATTCCGGTTTCTTTACGTATGATAACGAACAGAAAGGCACTCCGATTCCTTATGACGAATGGCCATCAATCATAAGAAATGTAAAGCTTGACGCGATTGGCAAAAATATTTACAGGGACTGCAATCTGCCTGAGACATCATTCAAGGAAATCAGCCTTTCATATCAAAACGAAACTCACAAAATGACTTACAACGCGGACGGCCAGAACTGGAGCCATGCAATCAGCGGGACCCAGAATATTTCCGCCCTTGCACTGACTCTTAAGGCTGTGGATGATTTGGGAAACACAGCGACAAAACAGTTCAGTTTCCCCGACGTTCCTTCTCTTGTAAACCTTGAGGGAACGCCTAAAAGAACTAACGCTGACATTGAGTACATGGAGTATACGGCATTTTTCTCAACGGAGGCTCCATTTACAAGAACTGCTGGAGTCCGTGAGGTCAAATATTTGGAAACTGAAGACGGTCCCTTGGCTCCCATTTCTGTCGTCGACTGCAATGATTATTGGGAAAACAAATTGGGCGGCGACACATCTTTGTCTATGCCTCTTATCTTCAGTAATCCTGAAGGATATTCGTATGGTGGAAACAAATCATATTATGCAACGCGCAGCAAGTGCAGGTTCTATTTTTTGAATGGACTGCTTGCAGGTGACATGACGCGGGAAATATCCTCCTCGGACACAAAGGAGCCTGACGAAAGCCTTCCCCCTGTGGTGATAAAAGAGGCTGACGTGGCACCAAGCGACGACGGAAAATTCCTGAACATAAACATTACAATAGATACTGACAGCAATAACCCGTGGGAAAGATATGACAATATATTGGCACAGTTCTCACTTGTTGATCAACTCTACGCACAGAACACAAAGTATGTGGAAAAAAACTGTACGTCCTTTGTTCTCTCAGTTCCCTTTACTACAAAAGTTTATAATGCCACACTTTTTGTAAAACTCACGGGAATAAAAGAGACAAGCATATCCCCTGACTTCATATACCCGCAGGGAACATGCCCAAACCCGAAGGACGGCTGGTATTATATTGGATGGCCTGTTTTTGAGGCTGAGAAATTTGACAAGATACAGCCTAATATTAGATCTAATGACGAGTGGGTTGATGAACGGTCAATAAGCGCCATGTACTTGACATTTTCCATTCCAGAACGCTATGACTGGATGATACCTGTGCTTGCGGAGGAATATCAATCATGGATAGAAAAAGTAATCGTAAACGCAAACGGCTCTGTCTGGACTTATGAAAGCACGGAGCTTGCGGATTTTGGCGGAATAATCCGTTTCGGAACCGGTGCTAATTCAACCAATGGAAGATTTGCCATTCCGCCGATTTGGGATGCGGACAACGAGCTTAACAATCTTTCCATAAAGTTCTACGACACCTACAATAACTGTAGCGAGTGGAGCGGCACATTTATCTCGGCAAAAATACCCTCATTCTCAATGCAGAGCGGCTCGCTAATCTCAGAAGAATACTCAGGCGACACACTCTACCAGTGGAGGCTCGGCATCGCCAAGCTCGACACAAGCAGCACCACATGGAGCAAGCACAGCGAAATCACCACATTGCCCACAAGCGCAAACGGAACAAACGGCGGCAAAATCTACACATACTCAAGCCTGAGTCTTCCCACAAACACATTCGTAAAAATCGTAGCGAGTGCGGCACTTGAGGACAGCGTGCTTACCTCGAACTTCGGAAACTCAGCACCATACTATTACTACACTGGCTCCACCAAAAACAGCGGAAGGTATGACTATATAATTCCGAACGGCAAGGATAAATCAACCGTGCTTGTCGCAAGCGACGCTCCCACCTTCGTTCACACGCTTATAACTAAACATTCGCTTTCTTCCTGCGAGACCTGGACCGTAGACGAATGGGAGCACAACCACAAGCACATCGGGAATCAATACATGGATTTTACGGGCAACTCAACCGCCCAAAAATACAGAATCCCGGTCAGCGACATGGACAGTGGCGACTGCTATGTTGTAATCGCGCACTTCGCCGACGGAAGCTCCGCAATGAGTGAGGTCATGGTCAGGTAAGTTGAAAGTGGAAAACGGAAAGCTGGGGGACATTAGCAGGAAATCAATTATAATGTCCTCTACATGAGACAATCTGTAGCATCTCATTTTCCACTCGATAAACCAGACGGTTTGTCTCATCAATACGCCGGCTCCAAAATCCGTTTAGGTTTTTCTTTAAAGGCTCCGGTTTTCCAATCCCCTTATCAAAACCGCTTCTCTCGATATCCTGAATCAGGGCGTTTATCCGTTTAAGCGTCTTTTTATCCTGCGTCTGCCAATAGAGATAATCTTGCCAAGCCTCATCAAACCAGATTTTTTTCATCAATCCACCTCGATGAGTTCGTGCTCGACGCCTTTTCCCTCATTCAGAGCCTTTATGCCCCGCTCAAGATGTTCAATATTGCTTTTTGAATAGAACAAGTCCTCCGAATCATCCTTTGAAGTCCAGTTCCGCAAGACCTGGGTAAGACGAGATAAAAGCATAACACACTGATTGTATGAAAATGAGTCCACGTCATTTAAGACCGCATTAAATGCCACATCGCTCATAATTGAACCTCCTTGCTTTTAGTATACATCTTTTTACGAAAAATTTCATCAATATAAAAAAAATGCCATGCCGGAATATGACATGGCATAATTCTCCGTCCGAAGTCCGGATCAGAGCTTGTCAATCAGCATGGAGCACTTTCCAGAGGGAATGGGGAGGGTCTTTTTCTTCTGGTCCAGGATGTTGATTGTAAAGTAGTAGAGTTTTTCGCTTTCCATGTGGATTTCCCATCCGCGCTCGCTCTTGTTGCTCAGGATTGTAATCAGGTTGCGTTTCAGAGACAGCTTCTCGATGCCCATCCGCTCAAGATTCGGAATCACCCAGTCCACGGTCTTTCTGGGCAGGCTGATGTTCAGTCCTATGATGTTCTCAATCATGATTGCGATGGTGGAAAGTCCTATGAAATGCACGAACCTCTTTCGCGGAAAATCAGGTTCACCACGAAGCTGCGCGGGTCCCTCCTTCGACGGAAGATACGCCTCATACAAATCTCCCTTCTGCTTTGTGTCGAGCGGACTCAATCCCTCCAAAATGTAGTACATGTGGCGGATGGCGCACTCGCGGGCAAAAGCGTAGTACTGGTACTTCTCAAGTCCCTTTATGACCATAAAATTGAACGGCGGGAAAACGGATCCCCTGAATCCCTCTCCCGTATCCTTGAATTCCGCACTGTCCTTGCTCAGAGACGGGAACGGATGGTCGGTTCCGAAAGAGTCCGGATTTTTCAGATGCGAGATGAGTATGTCTGCACGGTCAGCGTTGGGAAGCTCAGCCAAAAGAGGCCAGAAACCCGCGATGGTCTTTTGTGGAATCCTTGACTCATCCTTTGCCAGGTCATGATAAAATCCTGTGTCGGGGTTCCACATGAGCGAGTTGATTCGTGTCTTGAGGCTGAAATACATCTTCTTGTACTGGAAGCTGATGTCCTTGTCATTCAAAATGTCACCGAGGGCCGACATGTGAGCCGCGTTGATTGCCATGCATGAGTTGAAGTCCACCGGGAAAAATGAGCCCTTCCTTGGTGAGTTGAACATGGTGGAGAACTCAAACGGTACCGAGTAAAGTCCGTTCGGCTGCTTGAAAGTACGGTCAATCCATTCCATGTACCTCTGAAGCGGTTGAATCACTTCCTTTACGCGCCTTTTGTTCGCTGACTTGTGGTAGAGATTGTATTCCGCCCATGCAAAAAGAGGAAATCCCACGCCTTCCGGATTCTCCGGGGTGAGAAGAGGCTTGTTGGTCTGCGTGTCATATTTCCATCGGATGGCTCCGTTTTCCTCCTGCCGCGCATAAAAATAGTCTATGTTCTTGCTCGCCGGGAAATTTCTGTTGGAGTAAACCAAGAAGAAAGATGAGAAAATCGCCTCAGCCTGATCAAGAATAAACTTTCCGTGCACAGGATAAATGAACAGACCGTCGGATGATTTCTCTCCTGATGAAGGGTCAATCCAGTAGTCCGAAAGCCAGTTCCAGGTCTTGTCGTAAATGTCTACGAAATCCTGATCATAGAAATGTATCTTTGGAAAATCACGTTTATTCACATCAGCTCCTAATGGACCTCAAAAAATTTCTTTTTCGGGATATTTATAGTATATCATATTTTTTTAAAAAGCGGTATAATTTTATAAATTTTTTTTATCGAAAAGAAAATTCCGTAGTTTTTGGGGCAAAAAATGTATAAACCTTCTATTTATTTAGACATCCGTGTTATTTTATCTGCGATTCCAAGCGTTTTTACCACGGATTCGGACACATCTTCCGCAAGGGACATCCTGACCGCAAAGGCGGAATTCCAAAAAAGGAACAACAGCGCGAAGGAAATCCATTTCGCAAGCATACAGGCTTCGGTAATGCACAAGGTTTCATCCCTGGTCAATGCCCTGGACGGCAGAATGTGCAAAAAATCTGTGCTGGAAAAACTTGCCGCTGACATGACTGAGCCTCCGGACGACAGAAATTTCAAGGGACTTTCCGTAAAAGTTGCCTCAGGCGGATTTATGGACATCATGTTTCACAAAAAATCCAAGAGAATCACGATTGAGGAGTTCAGGGTGGAGGAGAATTACGGGCATCTTACAAGAAGCGGCGGAAAAGTGCACATGGACTGGACCTACGCGGGATGTCCATCACTCAGAATTCGCACCAGCCCCGTCTTTGAGTTGGGTGAGGAGGCGGAGATTTTCTTGGGCGAGCTCTACACACTGATGAGCTACCAGAATCTTCTCAGTTCCCTGGGTGAAAGCTCCATCCGGTGCAACGCTTATGTGGCCCTTGCAAACTATCCCGAGAAAGCCGGATACGAGGTGAAAATCCGCAATCTGAACTCATTCAATTTCGTGCGGAAGGCAATCAACTGCGAGCTTACGAGACTTGAGAACCTTACCGACAGCGGTGGAGTGCCGAAAAGTGAGAGCCGTCTGTGGATTGAGGAAAAAAACACGACCGAACCCTGGCAGGAAAGGGATTGCGGCGCGAGAAGATTCAAAAAAATCAGTCCCGAGGTGATTGTGGATTTTTCTGATTACGGAGAGTCCGAAGTGAAGGTGGAGCTCCCAGCCGAAAGACGACACCGGTTGCAAAGGGATTACGGACTTTCAAGACTCAGGGCGGAATTCATCTGCGGTGAGAAGGCACGTGCGGATTATTTTGAGAAAGCCGTGAAAAACGGATCCCAACCACTGCTTACGGCAAGATGGATGGCGGGAGAGCTGATGAAGCTTCTGAACATGCACAGAGAATCAATCTCACAATGCAGACTTGACGCGCAGAAATTTTCCGGGATAATGCAGATGCTGGACTCGGGGAAAATCCACAGCGGAATGGCAAAAAATCTGATGCAGAGAATCTTCACGACGGGAGAAAATCTGGATGCCATTATAATGGAAGAAAAATGCACGCTTCTTTCCACGAGGGAAGAACTTTTGCCGCTGATTGAAAAAATCCTTTCTGAAAATCCCGGAAGCGTTTCGAGCCTCAAAAACGGTGACATGGCTCCCCTTGAGTATCTTACGGGGCTTGTGATGAAAGAAAGCGGGGGACGGGCGGTTCCTGAAAAAGTAAAATCCCTCATCAAGGAAAAGCTCAGGATTTCAATCGTCTACGTCCTTTGCATGGGAGGGGCAGTCAGCGCGAGAAAAATGGAGGACGGAACAATCTCCGCGGGAGATGCTGAATCCATCAGGACTCTTTTCGAGGGGGAGAACGGAACTTTCCCGGTCCAAATCAGCTCAGTGTGCTCCATGCTCAGTGAGGAAACCGAGCCAAGAGATTGGGCATCCCTGATTGAGGCCGTCAAACTCAGGATTGAAAGCGGAACGGCAAACGGAATCGTCATCACGCACGGAACCGACACCCTGCCTTACACCGCCGCATTGATTTTCTGGCTCTTTTCAAAATCCCCTGTTCCCATAGTCCTTACGAGCTCCATTGATTTGCCCTGGGAAAGTGATGAGGCAAAAAAGAACCTGAACTTCGCGCTCAGAACGGCAAGGGAAAAAGAATCCGGGGTTTACGTCGCTTACGGCTCGACTCTCCTTTCTCCGCTCAACCTAAAATATCTCGGGCAGAAAAGAGACGCGTTCAAAAACTGGAACTTGGAGCGGAACGTGTTTTTTTCTGACACAAGCATCTCCACCCATTTTCTCTCCCTTGACTCTCCCGACCGCACTGTGATGACAGAGATTTTGAACGAGGCGGCGAACAAACTTGCCCTTATTAGACTCTACCCCGGACTTCCGGCGAACAGATTCTCCGACCTTATCAGCAGGGAATCCGAAGTTGACAGCGTGATTTTGGAGCTCTACGCATCCGGAACCGGCAACATGAGAAACAGCGACTATTCCCTGAAAAATTTTCTCCTCAGCGGAAGGAAAAAACAGCTTCGTTTTTACTGCACGTCCCAGCAGGAATCCCCGGTAGATTTTTCCACCTATTCGACGTCAGCCGAGCTTTGGAGAAACGGGGGAGTTCCGATGGGGCTTCTTACGACGGAGTCCACGGTGGCTCTTTATTTCGCGGCATCCCTGATTTCAGACGACAGCGAAGAGCTTCATTCGCTCATGGAAAGCGGAGGTGATTTCAAGGATTGATTTCAAATGTCGGCTTCAAATATCGGTTTCAAAGGATTTTTTTCCCGATTCAAGCAATCTTTTTGATGATTGGGAGAAAGAGTTTTTCCGCGACAATTCCGAGTTCCTTAAGAGTTTCCTCCGACTCGTGCGCCGCATAGTGCTCAAGCATGTCAAGGCTTTTGTGTCCGGTCGCGAGCTGGAGTTTTCTCTCATCCACATTGTCCGCCATGTTCGCCGTAAAAAAATGTCTCCAGCAGTGGAATGTGATTTTTGACGCATCCGGGACTCTCACTTTCTCAAGGACCGCCTTCAAATCCTTGTTCCAGTGTCTCGTGCTGTCAGGAATATCTTTTTTGTATCCCCAGAAAACAAAATTCTCGCTCTCCTCACCATAGGGATTTTTCCGAATGAGCTCACGGAGGATTTTTGTAAGCTCCAGGGGAATCCTCACTCGTCTCTCCTCACCGTTTTTCGGACATTTAAGGCCGTCCTTCCTTGCCCAGTTGTGCCGCACGTAAATCATCCCCTCTCCTATGTCCCGGATCTGAAGCGCCCTCACTTCCCCAATCCTCAGTCCTGTGCACAGCGCCACAAGATTCGCTATCCTGCTTTTTTCATGCGACCAATTTTCCGCGAAGATTGCCGATGCCTGATTTATGCTCGGAACGATTCTTTTCTCCGGGACCACATGGCAGTACATCACTCCGCTGAAACAGTCATTCTCAGTTAGTCCATTGTGGTAGGCCCATTTCAGCGCGCAGGTCGCAACCTTCACAATCTGGTTCACGGTCTCTGACTTCAATTTTTTCTTTTCGTAGATTCTTCTTCCCGCGTTGTTCTTTTTCCTTGTCCCGACGTTCTGCTCAAAAAGCGCGAGTTGTCTCTGCCTTTTTTTTATGTCCCTCAGAGTGATTTCCCCGAGTGATTTTTTTCCGAGCTTTGGAATCCAGTAATTTTCCGCACGGGAAAGCATGTTCTCCACATACCGTCTGTGCACGCTCTGACCCAGAATTTTTTTTTCAATGACATAGGGTGATTTTTCGAAATCCCAGAACCGCCTCAGAAAATGCGCGAAATTTTCCGCCGAGGGACTTTTCGGGAGCACCGCGGAGACAATGCATTTTTTTGTCCGAAGCACATCCAAAATTTTGACTACGGCTTCCCTGCTCAAATCCATGGCCATTATCTCATTGACAAGACCCTGCTCTCTTTCACTCAACAAATCATCACACATAAGATGCCTCCCTGATTTGTCAATTTATCGGAACTTTGCCCTGCATGGACTAGTGCGGCTTTCTGCTGCCAGAGTAACAGTCCTTCATCGCTGTCTCATCCCCCCTTTACAATTTCGTGCCGATGGGATAAAATGGACTAACTATCGTAAGTTAGTTTGAAGGGTGAGAAATGGGCGGAAAACTTTCCAAGGAAGAAATCATAAAGGCTCTTTTGGACGCATCTTTTTTCAGGTCCACCGGAGCCACAAGCCTTGCAGACATCGCGGATCTCCTGAAGGTAAAAAAAGCATCCCTCTATAATCACTTTGAGAGCAGGGACGACATCGTGGCACAGACCATGGACTTTTGTGCCCAGTATATCCGCTCCATAAATTTCGCGCCGGATGACATCGAGGGAGTCGCACAAAAATATTCCGCGGAGACCGTTCTCAAGGGAATCGTGAACCGGTATTTCAAGATGCACGAAAAATCACCGCTCTTCCAGATTTACACTTTCATCGAAAGCCAGAAATATTTTTTCAAGATTGCGTCCGACGTCGTGAAGGAGGAGTCCGAAAAACTCATCTCCCAGACCATGGAGGTTTTTTCCGCTCTCTACAAAAACAACAAGCTCAAGATTCCGTCCTTCAAAATGCAGATGTACGCAACATGGTTCTGTTCCGGAGTCCGTGAGCAGCTTTCTCTCTACCTCATGCCAAAAAAACAACAGATTATGGAAAATCCTGCAAGCGGTGAGGGCGAGCTTTTTGCACTTCCACAGGACCAGGGAGCTCTTGACGAGATTGATTCCCTTGTGGAGCATTTCGCGTCAATCATTTCATAGTCAGTTTGCAAGACTTTTAAAAATCGGACGGAGTTTTTCAAGCGGATTTTACATCAAGGAGTTTTTATGAGTACTACTGGCGGACAAACAATCGTTTTTGCGAATATTGATTTCGCTCATCTGTTTCTTTTTTTCCTCTCCTACGCGTTTTTGGGCTGGGTTTGTGAGGAAATCTGGTGCACGGTAAAATCAAGAAAAATCACCAAGCGAGGAATGCTTCACGGTCCCATCTGCCCCATCTACGGATTCGGTTCCGTCCTGATTTTGTATCTGCTTGAGCCATGGCGAACGACCTGGGTGCGTCTTTTTTTCGCCTCCATGATTGTGACGAGCATTTTGGAATATTTCACGAGCTGGCTTTTGGAAAAACTCTTCCATGCAAAATGGTGGGACTACAGCAAGGAAAAATTCAACCTGAACGGACGCGTGTGCCTTTTGAACTCCGCCGCATTCGGAGTCGGTGGACTTGCCTTGGAGCACCTCATTCATCCTCTGGTGGAAAAACTAATCTACTGGAAGACCGCCTCCCCATACATCAACTACATTGCCGCGGGACTTCTTTCCGTGATTCTTCTGGATCTCCTTGTCACTGTGCGCAAGCTCGTCGATTTTGCCGCCACGATGGAAAAGGTCAAAGCCTATGCCGCAAACCTGAAGGAGCGTTATGAGGGAGAGGAATGGTTCAAGCCTGAGTCCTTCCGCACGATGATTGAGTCAATCAAGGAAAAGGCCGCCCTGGAAAAATCACGCTTCACGCAGAAATCACTTGAGACTTTGGAAAGCTATGCCAAAAAGCAGAAGATTGTTGAGTTCTGGCTCAAGAGATTCCCGACCATGATTACGAAGGAAGAGAACAACGTCTTCGGGCACATGAAGTCCGTCGTCCTTGAGAGCTGGAAGAAAAAAAGCGGGAAGTGAGAATGACTCAGCGGATTCTTATGTCGGTAAGGGCCACCTGGTCTCCTGAAAGCGACACGTAGATTTCCTTTCCGCCGTCTTTGATTTCCGTGGTGTTCTGAATGAAGATGCCGCGGTTCAAAGTCTTCAGGCTCACTTTGTTTCCGTTCTTGAAAAATTCAATCTGGCACTCGTAGCCCGCCTTGTTCTGTTCCTCCCACTCATCCCAGCTTTTGAATCCCGCGGTTTTCTCTGCCACAAAATTGTTTTCCGCAAATTCATTGGAGCCGTCATCCTCACCGTCGAATTTTATCATCGCATATTTCCGGTAATTCTTTCCGCCCACCTTTTTGTCGTCTGAGTGATAAAGGATTATGTAAGGGCAGTGCCAGATAAGATTCGCGTCGGGAAGACTCTGCACGTGAAGGTAAATCCTCATCTTGTCCTTTACCGGAACTCCCTTTGTAAATCCCTCAAGCGGATTCACAATCTGCACGTTGGGAATGTCCGACTCAATCCTGTCGATGTAGTTCATCCTTTCTGCGATGCGCGGAATGTCGTCCTCACAAACTTTTTTTCCGCTCTGATTCTGCGTTATGTTTTTAAGCCTCACGTTTTCCCCGGTAAGTCCGATGTATGCTGATTTTGAGACGCTCGGCAATGCGACAATCACTTCGAATTTTTTTCCTCCGCCCTGCATTTTCAAAAGGACATGATCTCCGAATCTGCATGCCGTAATTTTGTAGGATGATTTTCCCGCGCCGGATTTTCATCCTCAATGTTCCGTACTTCCATGTTCCGGGCCTGTGTGGTTATGATGTGCGTGTTGAACCAGATTTCCCCGTACTCAACGTATTTGTGCGAGTCGATTGTCTCGGGTGTCACCTGCACTTTCGCATTGGATGAGTCATAGAGTATGATTGAGGGAGCTGAAAATCCATCCCCCGATTTTTCCTGGGTCAAAGGCTCGCAGTCAAAAGTGATTTCCGTGATGTCCTGAAGGATTTTGATTCCTCCGTTCACAGTTTCCCTGTAAGTTCCGCAGGTGATTTCCTTTTCCACCTTGTTCTCGTTTTCGGCGATTGTTCCGTCAAGAGTTCCCTCGTCCAAAATCTTCACGGCAATCCTCGCAAAAACAGGGTCGTACTTGTACTCCGCTTCCCGAATCAGCGTCTCCCTTGCGAAAAAGGCAGGAATGTCCGGGTCATCAATCATGTGCACAAAATCCCTTGCCACCGTGATGATTCTCGCGTACTCAGGAGAGTCCTTTGTGTATGGCTTTCCCACGTAAAGGGCAGTCTCGCTCAGGTAGGGAAATTCCTTTATCAGTGAAAGCGATTTGGATCCCACGTTGCAAAGAAGTGCCGAAAAATAAATACGGTCGCTCTCATCCTTGTCCTTTCCGCTCCTTTCCGCGATTGTCCTTGCCATTGAAGCGATCCGCTCGGATTGTCCCTCCTGAACTGAGCTGTTCTTTTCCATTGCGTTTGCGAAAGAGAGTGCAAGCTGCTTCAAGAGAATTTTTCTCCTTGCCTGACTGTCCTTCAAAAATTGCATCTCGGTCTTGTGGGTTTTCTCAACAGCAGCGTTTATGTCAAGATAGGAAAAAAAGTAGAGGCAGATTGAGACGAGCACCATCACCATGTTCACGATGGAAAGCCCGTATGTGAAAATCTGTATTATCCCGGCGAGTATGGGAACCAGAATGTAAAGAGTGACCGCCATGTAGATGAATTTGCTGAAATGTTTTCTGTATCGTATGATTGCGGAGTATTGAATCAGGGGACAGAGAACAGGCACAAGATATGCAAGAAGAAATCCGCTTCCCCTGTGATAAAGGTTTGACTCGTCGATGTAAAAGAAAAGACCCGTGAAAGATGAGACAATCACCAGAAGCATTCCGACTGCGGAAAAAAGGGCGGTGAAGACAAGCCTTTTCGGAATGACCGGAAGATTTCCCTCGTTCGTGAGCAAATCAACCAGATAGAAATTAAAGCAAAGGACTATGGCGGAGGTCAGGAAAAACACGCTGAAATTCGAAAGACGCACCATGATATATGCGACGGAGCCTGATTTGCCCGCGTAGATATATGCCAGCCGGTCAAAGAAAAGAAGGAAGGTCGCAATCAATTCCTGGGCGATGAGTATGCTCTTTCTTTTTTTTGAAAGGAATTTCGTAAAGAAAAGCATGGCCGTCATTGTCACGCAGGCAGCGCAAAGACACAGCATCATATTCAACTGATGGTTTCTGATAAAGCCGAACATTTTTTCTCCCGTCACTCCGTCATGTCACGGAACCGTTGTATTTTTTCAGAACAGATTTTACTTCGTCGAGCGATTCCAAGAAAACCTCCACGCATTTCGGATCGAACTGAGTCCCCGAGCCCTCCTTCAGGATGGATATCGCCTTTTCGAATGGGAACGCAGGTTTGTACACACGCGGGGAAGCGAGAGCGTCAAAAACATCTGCCACAGCCATGATGCGTGCCGAAAGAGGAATCATCTCACCGTGGAGTCCCTCAGGATATCCCTTGCCGTCCCATCTCTCGTGGTGGTAGGCCGCCATGTTCCTTGCCTCCATCAAGTAGTTCTCTCCCTGAACCGTGCTTATCACTTTTTCCAAAATGGCTTTTCCCGCCGTGGTGTGTGTTTTCATTATTGCGAATTCGTCGTCGCTAAGTTTTCCGGGCTTGTTCAGAACGCTGTCCGGTATGTTGATTTTTCCCACGTCATGCAAAGGAGCCGAACGCACGATGTCCGAGATGAATTTTGCCGTTATCTTCTGCGGATAGTAATTCTTTTTTACAAGGCCGTCCGCAATGATTTTCACATAGGCTGCAGTTTTCTGTACGTGAGCTCCTGTGTCTGAGTCCCTGCTTTCCACCATGTCCGCCATCGTGTTGATAAGTCCGTCCTGCATTTTCAGGGTTGAGTCGGAGAGACGTCTTATGTCCCTTATCTGTTCGGACTGACTGAGAGTCATGCGGCTTATCGCGTCGTAGAGTTTTTGAATCTCATCCCCGCTCTGTATGTCAAGGGTACGGATTCTCCTTACGCTTTCCTCAAGTTTTTCCTGATCCTCAAGGGAGTCCGAGAATGAGTCTACGCAGGATGCCACCGCACTGATTGGATACGACATCCTGTTTCCTATGGACCAGATTGTGTATGCGACAATCACGAGGAAAAATCCCGCGACAATGAGAAGAACCTTGATTATGAAAGAGCCCATGTACTCCGCAAGATAGTCCAGGGAAACGTCGGCTCCCACATAGCAAACGCATTTTCCCTTTTCATCCAGGACCGGTTTGTAGACCGTAAGAAGCCAGCCAAACACTTCGTTCGTAACGACCGGCTCTATTTCTTTTCCCGCAAGTAGGTCAGGAATATAAGGCATGAATTCCTTGTCGAATGGGACGAGCTCTCCGGGCTGATACGGCTCTTCTTCGTCGGTGTCAAAGATGAATCTTCCTCCGTCTTCCTCAATCCTCAGGGCGTAGAGGTAAGTGACGCGGGATGAGCTTTTTTTGATTTTTTTGAGGATATCAAAAGTCTGTCCGTAACCAGGTGCCGCATTACCGAGCTTGATAAAATCATCCACCTTGGACGGGGCAATCAACTCCGCCGCAAGATTCACGCAGTTCCAGGCATTCTCGGTCCTCTCCACTTTCTCGTTGTCAAAATAAATCCTGAGCGCGATGGAGCCCGTCATAACCACGAGTATGATGGATGCCGCGATGAAAGTCATGGCGATTCTTTTGTGCAGGGGCCTCTTCATGCTCCTCTGTCCGTTTGATATGTATTGGAGGGCAGTGTCGGAGATGAGCTTGCGGTTCCATGTGTCGCCTTCAAAAGAGTCGATAAAATCCCTGGGCAGAACGTTCAGCAGGATGATTATCAGAATGCAGGAGCCGCCCTTCTCCAAAAAATAGAGCAGGAAATTCGTGAGGAAGAGCGAGAGAAAATACGGGATTCCGGTTTCGGATGAAAATGCTTCGATTCTTGCGGAAAGTATGCTCTCCAGATTGTGTCCGTAAAGCGCGTACTGAAGTGATGTGACGGAAATCGACGAGATTAGTGTGACAATCAGTGTGTAGAGCAGGATGGGACCCATTTTCCTAAGGTGATTTTTCCTTACGAAGGCGACAGTGACAATCGAGATGAGTGCGTTGAAAAATGAAAGGTAGATTGCGGGCCAGTAAAAGAACGAGCAGACCCAGCTTGTGGCGACCGCGGTGCAGATTGCCGGAAAAAGGAATCCGCTGATTGCGGCTACGGCGACGGTCCCGATTGTGTCAAGGTACAACGGAAGTCCCAGCTTGTACATCAAGAATGAAAGAAGAGTGTTTATGATGATTCCGCATACGGAAAGGATGATTCGTCGTGGTCGGACATTCTTTTTTTTGCGGCCAATTTTTATGTCGGATTTCAAGTGAGCATCACGCGCTGATTGTATCACAAAAGCAAAAAGTTTTAAAGCCCGTGTGTAGAAGGCAAGTGCAAATCTAAAATAAACTTGGAAAACTAAAATCTAAAAGAGGAACCGCTTTCATTTACGGTGAGAACCGCGCCAATCAGT
>ODAI010792088.1_pt1 | contig 16497 bp, 11 predicted proteins | sample 1539321 | NCBI WGS metagenome assembly ODAI01 (sample SAMN02144231, study PRJEB22623) | gut metagenome | biome: sheep rumen | host: Ovis aries | place: New Zealand | reverse complement strand
TGTCTTTGGGGGCTTTTGGGTCCCCGCAAAAGGAATTCTTCTTCCCAACAGGGCCGGTCCCCCCCCCCGCCAAACCGGCGCTTTCCTTCAGCGTCCCCGCCTGCTCAAAGGTCTCTCCTTTTATCTGCCAGCGGCAGCAGCCCGTCAGGGCTGTTTTTCCGTAGTTCGCCATTTTCACGGGAACATTTACGTTTTCCCCCGCAAAGAAAGTAAACTTGGGCAGCAGCGCCAGGGGCAGCGCGTCCCGGAAGAAGGCATGGAACCGCTCCGGCCGGGCGAAGGGAAAGGGCTTGGGCCGCAGATGGGCGTTCATCATGCCCACCAGCGCGGTGCCCTGGCCGGGAAAATCCTGCAGGCCCAGCAGGGAAATGCCGCTGTATCCCTCCGTGCGCAGGGCGGCCTCCACTTCCGCCCGGTAGCACAGCAGGGCCAGCTCCCCGGAGGCTTCCGCCATCTGCTTCCATTCCGAATCCGTGTACCAGGCTTTTGCCCGCTCCCGGATCAGCCGCAGGTTATCCGGTGCAGTGACGCCCTGATATTCCCTGATTTCATCAAAATCCGGCAGGGATTCATACTGCCCCACCTCAAAGGAGAAAATGGGCTGGTCAGAAGCTGCACGAACCCGGCTGACCGCCTCCTGATAATCGTGGTCCGCGCTGGGCGGGCCCTGGTTCAGCCATCCCCGGAACCTCGCCGAGGTGGCCCGAAGGGGCACGCCCTCACAGTCAGAGGCGGTAAAGAAATCGCTGGCGGAGTCAGGACCCAGGGCGCCGTAGTGGGCATTTGAGCCGTTGGCGTACAGGCGGGTAGCGTCCGCCCCCTTGGCCTGGGCAAGCAGCTCATTCATGAAATCGTGGCCCGCTTTATCGGCGTGCAGCTCGTTGCCCAAGGTCAGCATCACGAAGGAGGGGTGATTGGCATAGGCCCGCAGGATGGCTTTCAGCTCCTCCCCATAATACATTTTCGCTTCCTCGGAGGCGAAGGCGTGCTCCGGGTCCCAATGAGACAATTCCGGCTGCATCAGCACGCCCAGTTCGTCGGCGGCGGCAAAGGCGGCCTCCGGCGGGCAATGGCTGTGGAAGCGGACACAGTTGACCCCATAGGCCTGATACCGGCGCAGGATGCCGATCCAGCTTTCCTTGTCCATGGGCATGTGGCCCGTTTCCGGGAAAGCAGCGCAGTTGGCCTCGCTTCTCAAAAAAATCCTGCGCCCGTTCAGGGTCAGATGACCATCCTGGGCTTTAAAATCCCGAATGCCGAAGGACACGGTTTTTTCCTCCATGCCCCGGCACTGCACGGTCAGATCATACAGGCTGCCTTCCTCGATATCCCACTTCTTTATGTCGTTTTTTAGCGGCAGTCCGATATACCATACTTCCCCGACTTCTGCCAGCACCCGTTCCCGGCACGATGCCTGCCCGCCCAGGAGGGCCGGGGATTGCAGCCGGATTTCCCCTTCCCAGTCCCGGGACAGGGCCAAGGAAATCTGCACGTCGATGGTATCGCCGTCAGGGTACACCCGTACGGCGGAAATGAAATCCGGCTCCTCCAGGCGCAGGCGGACATAGCCCAGCAGGCCGTTCCAATTGGTCTGGGTTTCGTCGGTGGCGGCGGAGGAATACAGGATGGCGTCCCGGGGCCAGCCGGGATAGCTGTTGTCCGACAGGAGCAGGAATTCATCCTGGCCGGTGCACAGGCTCGTGATCTCAAACGCATAGGGCGCGCTGAGGGTGCCCGGGGCGCAGGGCAGCGCCTCTTCCCCGTTTACGAACAGGCGCAGGTGCCGGGCCCGCTCGCATTCCAGAAACACCCGCTTGCCCGCCGGCTTCTGCCAGGAAAACGAACGCAGGATGCGGGCCTGGCCCTGGAAAGCATGCTTCCTGGTGAGCCGGGCGGCGATGGGGTCGCCCTCCTGCCAGAAGCCCATGGCCTTAGCGTCCTCCAGATGGCACTGGTTCCGGGGATCGTCCGGCCCCCCGATGCCGCTTTCCTCCAGGGTGCCCGGCAGGCGCAGGGCGCCCATGCCCCCGTCCGTCACGCACTGCCACAGGCCGGATAGATCGATATACCGCATGTTCTTCTCCTTTTCCTGAAAAAAAGGGGAAAACGCATTCAACCCTTCAAACGCGCTTTCCCCTTCATTTTTCATATTTGTCCATTCGTAAGCATTTTACAGAACACTTTCAATCAGTGAGGAGTTAGGAATGAGGAGGGAGGAGTGAATAGATTGCGCTTCGCGCATTGAACAATTTCAACTTCTCATTCCTCACTTGGTGACTGAATTATTCCACCGCGATCAGGTAATAGTACAGCGGCTGGCCGCCGGCGTGGACCTCCACGTCGCAGTCCGGGCACAGCTTTTCGATTTCCGCGCCCAGGGCCTCGGCGTCCTCAGGCTTGGTGTCGGCCCCGTAGTACACCGTCACCAGGCCGTCGTCCTCGGTGACGATGGCCTTGAGCAGCTCGATGGCCACGTCGTGGACGTTATCGGACTTGAATTCCACCTTGCCGTTATGCAGGCCGATGATATCGCCCTCGGCGATATGCATGTTTTCAAAATCGCTGTCCCGCACGGCATAGGTGATGGTGCCGGTGCGCACCTTCTGGGCCGCCTCGTCCATGCGCTGGGCGTTTTCCTCGGCGCTCAGGTCGGGCTGGAAGGCCACGGCGGCGGCGATGCCCATGGCCACGTTTTTGGTGGGGATTACCACCACGTTTTTATCGCTGATCCTGGCGGCCTGCTGGGCGGCCAGGATGATATTGCCGTTATTAGGGAACACGAACACCGTTTCCGCGTTCACGGATTCGATGGCCTTGGACAAGTCCTCGATGGAGGGATTCATGGTCTGGCCGCCCTCCACGATGGCGTCCACCTGCAAATCCTTGAGGATGCTGGAGAACCCTTCCCCCAGGGACACGCTGACCATGCCGTAGGGCTTGGGCGGCTCGGCGGCATGCTGCCGGGCTTCCTGGGCTTCCTTTTCCCGGCGGGCTTCCTTCAGATTCTGCACGTCGATCTGGGTCAGTTCCCCCAGCTCCATGCCGTATTGCAGCACCCGGCCGGGGTCGTTGGTATGCACGTGGGCGGAGAGACCGTTTTCATTTTCCTCGATCTGCACCATATCCCCCACCCGGTTCAGGCGGCGGCGGAAATGGTCGATTTCTCCGCTCTGGGCTTCGGGCTTCATATGGCATACCTGGAAGCTGGTGTGGTAAGCAAAGTTGATTTCTCCAATGGCGTCGTGGTCATCCACAAATTCGGCGGCGGCGCTGGCGGCTTCCTCGGCGCTGGCCTCGTCGATGGTTTCGCCCCGCAGGGCGGCGGCATAGCCGGTGTAGATCAGCAGCAGCCCCCGGCCCCCGGCGTCCACCACCCCCGCCTGCTTGAGCACAGGCAGCATTTCGGGGGTGCGCTTGAGGATCGCTTCGCCGCTTTGCAAGATCACGGTAAACAGCGCGTCGTAATCATCCGGGGCGGCCTCGGCCTGCTTCACGGCGTCCTCGGCGATGGTGCGGGCCACGGTCAGGATGGTGCCTTCCTTGGGCTTCATCACGGCTTTATAGGCGGTTTCCGCGCCCTTTTGCAGGGCGGCGGCGAACTGCACGGGCGTGATGTTGTCCACGCCCTTGAGGGCCTTGGCAAAGCCGCGGTAGAGCTGGCTGGTGATGACGCCGCTGTTGCCCCGGGCCCCGCGCAGGGCGCCCTTGCTCAGGGCCTCCGCCGCTTCGTCCGCCCGGGTGAATTCCTTGGCGTTCACTTCCCGGGTGGCGCTGGCCATGGTCAGGGACATGTTGGTGCCGGTATCTCCGTCGGGCACGGGGAACACGTTCAGCGCGTCCACCATTTCCCGGTTCTTTTCCAGTAAAGCCGCCCCTGCCAGCACCATTTCCCGCAGCAGCAGCCCGTCGATTGACTGTACCTGTATCAAGGGTTTCCCTCCGTTCAAGCGTGGAAAATCAAATGCGGATGCCTTCCACGAAAATGTTGACGGAGCGAACCTTCACGCCCGTCATACTCTCGAGCTTATAGCGGACCACCTCAACAATGGTTTTGCACACCTCGGCCACGGAAATTCCGTATTCCACCACAATGAACAAATCCACGTCCAACTGATCGTCCACCAGGCGTACCTGCACGCCCTTGCTCAAATTTTCGCGGCCCAGCCATTCCACCAGACCGTCCTTGGCCCGCTTGGAACTCATGGCCACGATGCCATAGCATTCCAGCGCCGCATATCCAACGACCTTGAGCATCACGTCTTCAGCGATAAAGATGGTGCCAATATCGTTCTTGATTTTGCACTCCATAATTACGAACCTCCTTAAAAGCGGGTTCTGATCCAGATGGACACTCTGAATCAATCTATAGTATACTGTATTTTGGCCGCGGATGCAAGGGCGGAAAGCTCCCCGCGGGGCAATTTTTCAGAAAAATTCCAGGAAATCAGGGGCATTTTCCCCTTGGCTTTTCCGTTTCATCCGGCGCAAAGTGGATTCTGGTTGAATAAATTCCGGCGATCAGGTATAATAAAAAGAGTGAGGAGTGAATAGTCATGCGACATAAGAGTGCAGAGTTCAGAGTGCAGAGTGCAGATATTTTTGCTTGCCTCCCCTCATAGGGGAGCCAGAATTCTCTGAACTCTCCACACTGTACTCTGCACACTCGTTCTTATTTCCTATTGCCTTTTGCCTATTGCCTATTTCCTCTCACTCTTATCTTTCCTGAAAGGGGGCTTGAAAAGCGCCATGTGCGGACGTTTTTTTGTGGTGGGAGAAAGTGAAAACGACCTGCTGGTCCGGATGATCAACGAGGCGGACCGGCGGCGGCAGGCGCTGACGGGAGAAAGCGGTGTGGCGGTGGGCGAGGTGTTTCCCGCCTCGGTGGTGGCAGCGCTGGCCCAGGGCAAAAGCGGGGCCGTGGGCGCTTTTCCCATGCATTGGGGGTTTCACCGGCCGGGGGGCCAGGGCCTGATCATCAACACCCGCAGCGAAACCGCCCTGGAAAAGCCCCTGTTCCGCGCCTCCATGCTGGAGCGGCGGTGCCTGGTGCCCTGCTCCTGGTACTTTGAATGGGAAACGAAAAACGCCCAGCAAAGCCTGCTGGACGATCTGCCCGCCTTGCAGATCGGCGGGGAAGGAGCCAAAGAAAAAAGAAAGAATCCAATCAAAATCAAATACGCCATCCGGCCCAAGGCCCCCGGCATCGTTTACCTGGCGGCCATTTACCGCTATGAACCGGACAGCCGCCTGCCGGTGCTGTCCATTTTGACCCGGGAACCGGGAGAGGAGATCCGCTTTATTCACGACCGGATGCCCGTGATCTTTACGGAAGAAACCCATGCGGCCTGGCTGGACAAGGGGGCGGACCCCGCCGCGCTGCTCAAGACCTGCGAAACAAGCATGGCGTACCGGGCGGCATGACAGCCCTATTTTTTCAGTTCAATATAAAAAACTTATGGTGAATGTCAATACATCCCTGTCATTTTATTCTGGGAAGATTGATTAAAAAAGAAAGAATACATTTACTGATTCCTTTATTGCTTTCTCGGAAAGGGGTGTGGGGGAAACCGCTCTTTGGCATCCAAAGAGCAGTTTCCCCCACATGCTATTATTTTGAGCCTATTTTTCTTCCCCTTCCTTCTCTCCCACCAGGGCCTTTAATTCCTGCATGAAGGAGGGAATATCGGTAAAGGAGCGGTACACGGAGGCGAAGCGAACGTAAGCCACCTCGTCCAATTTGCGCAGGGCTTCCATCACCATTTCGCCGATTTGCCGGGTGGTGATTTCCTCCTGCATATTGTTGTAGGCGATTTGCTCGATGGAATTGACCACCTTTTCGATGTCCGCCGCGGAAACGGGCCGCTTATGGCAGGCCGCGATGATGCCGCTGCGCACCTTCTGGGGGTCGAACAGTTCCCGGGAATTATCCTTCTTGATCACCAGCAGCTGCTGCACCTCCACCTTTTCATAGGTGGTAAAGCGCCGTCCGCAGTTGATGCATTCCCGGCGGCGGCGGATGGAATTGCCATCGTCGGTGGGCCGGGAATCCACCACGCGGCTGTCGGCGCAATTACAGAATTGGCATTTCATGCTGCATCCACCTTCTTTTCTTAACCATTGGAAAACCAAAAGGAGCCTCTGTCGGCTCCTTTATTATAATAGGTTCTTCTCCATTTGTCCATCATTTTTTTACAAAATTATTTCAGATTTATTTCATTTTGCATTCATCTTTTAAATAGAAAGCATTAACTATTAGCTCCTCACTCCTCACTCCTCACTCCTCACTCCTCACTCATTCATCCTCTTCCAGCCAGTGCCGGGGATTGTCTTCCCAGGTGCGGTCGCTGATGATATAGCGGGGGCGGTGCTTGGACTCCATATAGGTTTTGCCCACGTACCGGCCGATGATGCCCAGGGAAATCAGCTGAATGCCGCCCAGCAGGCAGATGATGCACACCAGGGACGCCCATCCGGCCACGGTGCGGCCCAGGATGGCTTCCACCAGGGCCCAGATGGCGAAGGCCACGCCCAGCAGGCTGACCCCCAGGCCCAGGCCGGTGATCATGGAAATGGGCTTGACGGACAGGCTGGTGATGCCGTTCAGGGCCAGGGCCAGCATTTTGCTCAGGGGGTAATGGCTCTTGCCCGCCATGCGCTCGGAGCGCTCGTAATACACGCTGGTGCTTTTGAAGCCCACCAGGGGAAACATGCCCCGCAGGAAGATGTTCACTTCCTCAAAATCCGCGAAGTGCTGCAGCACCCGGCTGCTGACCAGGCGGTAATCCGCGTGGTTGAACACCACCTCGGCCCCCAGGAAATTCATGAATTTATAGAAGCCCTCGGCGGTGGTGCGCTTGAACCAGGTGTCCGTTTCCCGCTTGGAGCGCACGCCGTACACCACCTCGCACCCGTTCCAGTATTCCTCCACCATTTTGTCCATGGCGTTGATGTCGTCCTGGCCGTCGCAGTCGATGGAGATGGTGATGTCGCATTGGTCCTTGGCCTCCATCAAGCCCGCCAGCACGGCGTTCTGATGGCCCCGGTTGCGGCTCTGGCTGATGCCGATATAGTGCTCATCCTCCTTGGCCAGGCGGCAGATGATGTTCCAGGTATCGTCCCTGGAGCCGTCGTTGACGAACAGCACCCGGCTGCGGCCGCTGATTTTTCCTTTTTCCTCCAGACTTTTCAGCTTCTCCAGAAACATGGGCGCGGTCAGGGGCAGCACCTGTTCTTCGTTATAGCAGGGAATCACGATCCACAAAATCGGCTTGGGCTGCTTCATATTATTTAAATCCTCCAATAATGCATCCTGTCTTGAACGCCTGCCGTCTTTCCCTCCGGGAGCCGGCAGAACGGCCAACCGCGCTGCGCGCCGGCTGCCCCGTTATTATACCATAACCCTCCCCAATTTCCCATACCCGTTTTCATTTTCTCTTGATGTTTTCCGTGTTTCGTGTTACCATGCAGGTATCCCGGAAGCAAGAAAAAACCGAACGATCCGCTAATATGATAATAATTCGAGCATCATTTCATGACCCGCGGCAAGGAGGAATGACCCATGCGCTATCCCTGGCTGGATGAATATTTGCTCGCCAAGCCCGGCGTGACCAAGGATTTGCAGCCGGAATGGAACTGGATCCGCTACAAGATCGGCGATAAAATGTTCGCCGCCGTGCTGCTGAACGAAAACAACAAGCCCTATTATATCAACGTGAAGCTGGACCCCCTGGAAGGCGAAGCCCTGCGAAAAGAGTATACCGGCGTCATTCCCGGCTATTACAGCAACAAGCGCCACTGGAATTCCGTTCTGCCCGACGGCGATGTGCCCGACGCGCTGCTCCGGTCCATGCTGGATGAATCCTACCGCCTGGTGCTGCAGGGGTTCAGCAGGAAAAAGCAGCGGGAAATCACCGGGCAGGGCGCCCCGTAACTCATATAGAAAAGGAGGATGCCGGATGGATCATCAGCTGTTCCTGCGTTCTATTCAGGAAACCCAAACGCCCTACGGCTCCGCCGCGATGTGGTGGATGGGGCAGATGGGCCTGTGGGTCAAAATGGGAAGCACGGTGCTGAGCATTGATTATTTTGCCAGCGACACTCCGGGCCGCCTGGTTCCCCCGCCCGTTCCGGCGGAAGAAGTGACGGGGGTGGATATTTTCCTGGGCACCCACGACCACCTGGACCATATCGACCACGAAGCCTGGAAAATCTGGGCCCGGCGCTGCCCGGAGGCGGACTTTGTTTTTCCCCTGCGCCACGCCGCCGCTATTGCCCAGGACGGCATTTCCCTGGCCCGGCAGCACGGCATGGACGAGGGGCTGACCTGCCGCCTGGGGGGCGTGACCATCCGGGCCATTGCCGCCGCCCATGAATTTTTGGAGGAAGCCCCTTATCCCGCCCTGCAATACATCATCGAGGGCAACGGCGTTCGCCTCTATCACGCGGGGGACACCCTGCGCTATGAAGGGATGCTGGGAAAGCTCCTGGCCCTGGGCCCCTTCGACGCGGCGCTGCTGCCCATCAACGGGCGGGACGGAAAGCGCTACCGCCGCAACTGCATCGGCAACATGACCTTCCAGGAGGCCGCCGACCTGGCGGGGGCCCTTTCCCCCGGCCTGACCCTTCCCGGCCATTGGGACATGTTTGCCGATAATCCCGGCGACCCGGAGGCCTTCGCCGATTATCTGGACGCCAAATACTCCGGCCTGCCCTGCCTGATTCCAAAGCATGTGACGCCGATCTTCGTGCAGGGCCACGGGGAGAGCGCTTAAAATATGGAGGAGTTAGGAGGGAGGAATGAGGAGGGAGGAGTTAATAGTTTGCGCTTTCGCGCAGCCATTTTTGACTCACGGCTTGGTGACTTAAACTCTTCCGTAAAACGACCAAGGAAACACATCCGAAAACGGAGGCGGATCAAATGGAGCACAAGGGCACAAAACGAATCGAAACGGAACGGCTGCTGCTGCGGCCCTTTACCCCGGAGGACGGCCCGGCCATGTATAAAAACTGGTGCGGCGACCCGGAGGTGACCAAATTCCTCACCTGGCCTACCCACGCCTCCCCCGCTGTCAGCAGCGGCCTGGCGGCCCTATGGGCGGAGGAATCAAAAATGCCCAACGTCTATCAATGGGCCATCGTGCCCAAAGCCCTGAACGAGCCCATCGGCAGCCTGGCCGTGGTGCATCAGCGGGAGGAGATTTCGCAGTGCGAGCTGGGCTACTGCATCGGCAAAGCCTGGTGGGGCAAGGGCGTCATGACCGAAGCGGTGAAGGCCGTGATCGCCTATCTGATCGAGGAGGTGGGCATGAACCGGGTGGAGGCCCGCCACGACGTAAACAACCCCGGCTCCGGCCGGGTGATGCAAAAGGCGGGCATGACCTTCGAGGGCGTGCTGCGCCAGGCGTCCCGGAACAATACAGGCCTGTGCGACCTGGCGGTCTATTCCATCCTGGCCGAGGAGTACCGTGCGCAGGCGGAATCACAACGGTTTTAGAGCGGATCGGTTCTACCGTTTCAGCGGGCCAAAATGGGAATAACTGTTTTTTCTGGCAAAATAATTTAAAAATTCGTACCAAAAAGCCCGGATTTTGATTTGACAAACAGGCCCTGAAATGATACGATTGTAAAGCGCTCTTTTTTAGAGGAAAGAGAATGATCCAATTTCCTCTTGATCAAAAAGAGAAAATAAAAAAGGAGGAACCACCATGAAGAAGATCTTTGCTATGCTGCTGGCGCTGGTCATGGTTTTGAGCGCGATGCCCGTCATCGCCGAAACCACCGCCTGGGACGGCGCATACATGGACGAGGAAGACTTCAAAGCCTATACCAAGTATGACCTGGAGCTGATCGTGAACGCCATCGAGGATCAGCTGGAAGACGACACTTACGCCGCCGTCACCGCCGCCAAGGAAGCGGGCGACGCCGCCATCGACGCCGCTGGCACCGTGGCCGAGGTTGAGGCCGCCTACAACGACGCCTTCAAGGCCATTGTCAACGCCATCCCCGTGGCCGACGGCCTGTATAACATGAAAAAGTCCGGCAACGCCGAACGCACCAACATCCTGGGCCTGCTGGAGCAGTACGCTGTGGCGAACGGCATCACCGGCATCACCATGACCGAAAGCGGCAGCTATGTGATGTACAATCCCCGCGTGACCCTGGGCACCGAAAACTACATCCCCGGCTACGGCTTCGGCTCCCTGGCGGAAGGCAACATCACCGCCGACCTGGAATATGAAACCAACGAAGCCTGGAAGCGCTACTATCACACCTATAATGCCAGCGATCCCGGCACCATGAACGTAATGAACGACCAGGGCTCCGAAGTGTCCGACCTGGCTGGCTATATGTTCGCGGAACATTTCACCAACTTCATGAACGAGACCAAGGACGGCTATGACTGGGTGCCCGAGCTGGCCAAGGAAAAGCCCGTTCCCGTGAACGACGAGGACGGCGACGGCTTCTGCACCACCTGGCGCTGGGAAGTGCGCACCGGCGAAAAGGACGGCCTCAAGTACAAGACCGCCTCTGAAATCGAAAGCCGCAAGGCCTTTAACGACCGCCCCGTGGAGCTGGCCGACTATGAAACCCCCTGGAAGGTCATGCTGACCCAGAAGAACGGCTTCTACCGCGGCACTGAATCCGCCAACAAGACCAACGGCGCCATCGCCGGTATGAAGGAATTCTACCAGGGCACTGAAAAGGGCTACAGCGAAGAGCTGTGGGAGAAGGTTGGCATCAAGACCTACGAAGAAGACGGCAAGGCCTACTTCCAGGTGACCTACGCGGAAGAGCAGGAGCGCTTCTATGCTATGTATTACCTGCTGACCTTCGGCGTCTGCCCGCCCCTGCCCCAGGAATTTGTGGACCTGGTGACCCCCCAGTTCCTCCTGGGCTACAACACCGATAAGACCGAAACTCCTCTGGACAACAGCCTGTCCCTGGGCGCTTACTACATGGAGCGCTACGACCAGGATATGCAGATCGTGTATGCCAAGAACCCCAACTATGTGTTCGCGGACACCAAGTATGCCACCCCTGGCGTGCATATCAAGGTTTTCCCCGCCGCCAAGGACGACACCATGGCCGTGCTGAATGAATTCCTGGCGGGTCACTTTGACGCCTCCGGCCGGATTCCTCAGGAAGCCCTGGACCAGTACCGCAATGACCCCCGCACCCGCACCACCACCGGTTCCTCCAACTTTAAGCTCAACGTGAACGCCACCACCCCCGAAACCTGGGAATACCTCTTCGGCGAGAATGGCGTAGTGAAGCAGACCCCCAAGGACAATTACTGGGCCCTCAAGCCTGTGATGAGCAACCATCACTTCATCAAGGCCCTGGGCTATTCCATCGACCGTCTGACCTACGCCAACGCCCGCGGCAACATTCCTTCTGTGGAATATCTGGCCTCCTCTTATATGTCCGATCCGGAGAACGGCATCTCCTATTCCTCCACCGAGGCCCATAAGAACGCCATCTCCTCCCTGCTGGACAACACCGACGGCCACGGCTACTCCCTGGAGCTGGCCCGCGATTACTTCCGCATGGCCATGACCGAGCTGGAAGCCGCTGGCGCTTACAAACCCGGCACCAAGGACGCCCCCACCATCGTAAACTTTGAAATCGCCTGGATGTATCCCACCGACGAGGAACAGAGCCACAACGAAATCAAGAACTATTTCGAGACCGCTTTCAACGACGAGAGCGTCACCGGCGGCGCTTACCAGCTGAAGGTAGACTTCTGGGTGGGCAACGAATGGAGCGACGTATACTACAACAAGCTGATGCTGGGCCAGTATGACCTGGGCTTCGGCGCCATCTCCGGCAACGCCCTGGATCCCATCGGCTTCGTGTCCGTGCTGAGCAGCGACCAGGAAATTTCCGGCAACTTCACCCTGAACTGGGGCACCAACACCAACGACCCCGACGTGTATCCCCTGGTGTACAACGGCAGCCGCTACAGCTTTGACGCCCTGTATAAGGCCGCCAACGGCAACGCCATCGTTTCTCAGGGCCAGAACAAGGCCATCCTGAGCTTTGACTACGCCCCCATCGTGAAGAACGATGACGGCAGCTACACCGGCTCCCTCACCATCACCGCTACCCTGGCTGACCTGACCACCGTGACCCCCACCTCCATCGCCTGCTGCGACTATGAGCGCTACTACAACGGCGACAAGGAATACGAAGAAACCGAAGTGGACTTCACCGTGGAAGACAAGGGCAACGGCGTGCAGGTGATCACCTTCACCGTGCCCGCTGACCTGGCGGCTGCTTATGCCACCGGCAACGGCACCTCCGAAGCGCCCACCGGCTACACCGGCTTCGACTTCTACTATGATCAGGTGTTCGATGGCAGCGCCAGCAGCGGCCTGTATTACTCCGTGAACGACTACTTCACGGTAGACGCTCCTGCTGCTGAATAATTTCAGCTTTCTTTCAACAGCGATGGGGCCGGTCTCCGGCTCCATCGCTTGTTGATTGATCAAGCAATTTTACCGGTTATCAGTCCATGGAATTCCTTGAAAAAGAATGGCTTTGAGACGCCGGTCAGCATCATTACCCAGGAAAGGGGATTGCTATGGGGAAGTACGTCCTCAAAAGAATCGGACTGGCGTTTGTGACCGCCTTCATCATTCTGTCACTGACCTTTATCCTGATCAAGCTGCTGCCCTTCCAGCGGCCCATCGGCGGCGACGCCCAGCAGATCGCTTATTTTGACAAGCAGTACAGCCTGGGCTACGTGTACCGCTTTGAAAAAGAAATGACCCAATACGGGGAATTGCTCTATAAATCGCCCAGCGATCATGGCCGGGCCTATTACTATTACCAGGTGCCCGTTCTGGAGCAGTACGGGAATTGGCTCAAGAACATCGTCACCCGCTGGGATTGGGGCTACAGCAAGACCTATCAGCCCAACGTGGCGGCGTCGGTGATCATCATGTCCCGCATCGGGTACTCCATCCGCCTGAATATTATCTCGGTGATCTTCTCCGTGCCCATCGGCATTCTGCTTGGCATCTGGGCCGCGCTGAAGAAAAACACCCTGACTGACCATACCATTTCCACCCTGGTCATGGTGTTCATTTCCATTCCGAGTTTCGTTTTGATTTCCTTTGTGCTGCGCATTTTCTGCTATTCCCTGGACTGGCTGCCCTCCACCTGGCCGCCGGACACCGCCCCCTTGGGCGCGCGGATCAAGGGATACATCATTCCCGTGTTCTGCCTGTCCTTCGGCTCCATCTGCGGCTACTGCCGCTTCACCCGCGCCGAACTGTGCGAGGTGATGGAGAGCGATTACCTGCTCCTGGCCCGCACCAAGGGCCTGACCCGGCGGCAGGCCATCGTGCGCCACGCCCTGAAAAACGCCATGGTGCCCATCTTCCCCTCCATCCTGGCGGAGTTCATCGGCATTCTGGGCGGCAGCATGATCCTGGAATCTTTGTATGGCATTCCGGGCATCGGCAAGCTCTTTGTGCTGTCGCTGAATTATAAGGATTATGATATCCTGTTCGTGGATATGGCCATCTTTACCACCATCAGCCTGCTGGCGGGCGTGGTGCTGGATCTGAGCTATGGCTTTATCGACCCCAGGATCAGAATGGGGGCGAAAAAATAATGGCGGAGCAGAACAGACAATTCCAAAGCGACGATTTCGTGCTGGTGCAGCAAAACAAACGCATCACCGATAAGAAGCTGGATTCCAAGCCCACCACCTTCTTCAAGGACGCCTTCCGGCGCTTTTGCAAAAATAAGTCCTCCGTGGTGGGGGCCATCATTCTTTCCATCCTGATCCTGCTGGCGATCTTCGTGCCCCTGCTGTCCTCCTCCAATATTACCAACGTGCGCACCTCCGAAAAATTCCTGGCCCCCAAGCTGTTTGCCGCGGGCACCGGCTTTTGGGACGGCACCCGGAAAAAGGAGCATGTGGTGTATGACGCGGTGAACGGCGTGCCCGCCCTGTCCGACAAATATTCCGTGGAGGCCATCAAGAAGTCCCTGGTGTCCCTGAAGGTGGAGCCGGAGGTAAGCTATATCGACGCCGCCAGCCAGTACGGCACCGGCGGCCAGATCGTGGTGGCCACCGACGCGGCCGTGGCGGACAAGGACGTGTATATGTCCTCCAAGCCCATCTCCTTTACCAATAAGGGCGGCTATACCCTGGACATCCAGTTCGGCCAGGAGGAGGACGTGAACGCCTCCAAGCTGGGAGAATACAGCGTGTACTTAAAATCCGGCGACCGGCCCCAGGACCGGCTGGTCATCCGGGATTTCAGCCGGGATTACAGTCCCATTTCCGTGAACATCAGCGATCTGATGAAGGACGCTGGCCTGAGCTCCATGACCGCCCAGGTAGTCTTTGAGGTGCGCTCCACCCCCGACGCCCTGCGCTATATCCTCATCGACAGCGTGAAGCTCTCCGGCGGCGCCCGGGCCAAGAACCTGGACGTGCTGGAGGAGGTGTCCTTCGACAACGCCACGGTGATGATCAATAACTCCGATACAGGCAGCATGGCCTACTGGGCCTGCTCCGGCCGCAAGGGCATCCACAATTCCGAGCTGTACTACTGCGACTATGTGATCGACACCTATATGCTGGTCTACGGCGACGCCGACCTGGTGACCTATTCCGCCACGGAATTCAACGCCTGGGTGGACCAGGGCCTGTGCAGCTATGATTACAAGGTGGGCCCCGAATCCTTCGTGCGCCTGAGCGACGACTGTCCCATTGACTCCGTGGAAAGCCAGACCGTGCTGACGGTGACCAAGAAGCTGTCCAGCGTCACGGCCCGGGGCTACAACTACCGGAAAATGGGCTACGATAAAATGCCCTCCTTTATCCTGGGCACCGACGCTTCGGGCTTCGACCTGTTCAAGCGGGCCTTCGCGGGCCTTCGCACCTCGCTGATCCTGGGCGTATGCACGGCGGCGTTCTGCTTCGTGTTCGGCCTGATCTGGGGCTCCATTTCCGGTTACTTCGGCGGCAACGTGGACCTGTTCATGGAGCGCTTCTGCGAAATCCTGAGCGGCGTGCCCTGGATCGTGATCATGACGCTGTGCATCCTGCACCTGGGCAACAACTTCATCACCTTCTTCCTGGCCCTGTGCATGACCGGGTGGATGGGCACCGCCGCCCGCACCCGCACCCAGTTTTACCGCTTCAAGGGCCGGGAATACGTGCTGGCCTCCCGCACCCTGGGCTCCTCGGATATCCGGCTGATCTTCAAGCATATCCTGCCCAACTCCATGGGCACCATCATCACCTCCAGCGTGCTGATGATCCCCAGCGTCATTTTCTCCGAAGCCACCCTGGCCTATCTGAACCTGGGCCTGCAGGGGCAGCAGAGCTTCGGCGTCATGATGTCCACCAACCAGCAGTACCTGAGCATTTCCCCCAACCTGGTCATCTTCCCCGCCGTGATCATCGCGCTGATGATGATCTCCTTCAATCTGTTCGGCAACGGGCTGAGAGACGCCTTCAATCCGTCCCTGAAAGGAAGTGATTAAGATGATGGAAAACCGCGAAACCGTTCTGTCTGTCCAGCATCTTGTCATCAATTTTAAAACGGACCACGGCATTTTAAAGGCCGTGCGGGACGTGTCCTTTGATTTAAAGCAGGGCGAAACCCTGTGCATCGTGGGCGAATCCGGCTCCGGCAAGTCCGTCACCTCCAAGGCCATCATGGGCATCCTGGCCAACAACGCCATCATCGAGGGCGGCCATATCATGTACCGGGGAGAAGATCTGCTGGAAGTGTCCGAGGATGAATTCTATAAAATCCGCGGCCATAAGATCGGCATGATTTTCCAGGACCCCCTGTCCTCCCTGAACCCCATCGTGAAAATCGGCAAGCAGATCACCGAAGCCATGCTGATCAATTCCGATAAGCTGAAAACCATGTACAACGATTTGATCAGCGACGATCTGATCCGCTACAAAAATACCCTGGCGAAAATGAACATCGCCATCGAGAACGAAAAGAAAAAGCTGGACGCCCTGATCGCCGTCACCGAGGCCCAGGAGGGCCGCACCCCTCAGCAAAAGGCCCAGGACAAGGCCATGATCCGGCAGAAGCAGGAAGAGTTCAAGCAGTTTGAAAAGGAAACCCGGGAAAAATATCAGGAAAAGGCCAAGGAATACAAGGCCATCCTGACCGAAACCGAAAAGGAAGCCAAGCGCAAGGTGGCCGCTTACAAAGAAGAAGTGACCGCCGAATATAAGCAAAAGGAAAAGGCCCTCAGGCAGCAGATGGCCGCCGCCTCCGGCAAGGAAGAAAAGGAACGGCTGCAAAAGGAACTGGAGCAGGAAAAGGAAGCCTTCACCAATAAGCTGTCCATCACCAAGGCGGAGGCCAAGCGCCGCGCCCTGCAAATCATGAAGGAAGTGGGCATTCCCGAGCCGGAAAAGCGCTACAACCAATATCCCTTTGAGTTTTCCGGCGGCATGCGCCAGCGCATCGTCATCGCCATCGCCCTGACCGCCTCCCCCGAAAT
>ODAI014313804.1_pt1 | contig 16498 bp, 14 predicted proteins | sample 1539321 | NCBI WGS metagenome assembly ODAI01 (sample SAMN02144231, study PRJEB22623) | gut metagenome | biome: sheep rumen | host: Ovis aries | place: New Zealand | reverse complement strand
CTTGAAGGCAGCCCTGACAGCCACCTCCGTCTTGCCGAAGCCCACGTCGCCACACACCAGGCGGTCCATCGGCCTCTCACTCTCCATGTCGGCCTTCACCTCCTGTGTCGCTTTCAGCTGGTCGGGGGTGTCCTCATAGAGGAAACTGCCCTCCAGCTCGTGCTGCATGTAGTTGTCGGGACTGAAAGCGAAGCCTCGCTCATGGCGGCGGCGGGCATAGAGGCGGATGAGGTCGCGGGCGATGTCCTTGATGCGCTTCTTCGTGCGCTCCTTCATCCGCTCCCACGCCCCTGTGCCCAGTGTGCTGAGCCGTGGAGGCTCGCCAGAGCCAGCGCTGCGGTATTTTGAGATCTTATAGAGCGAGTGTATCGACACGTCGACGGTGTCGCCGCGCTGGTAGACGATGCGTATCATCTCCTGATAGCTGCCGCCGGTGGCGATGCGCACCAGCCCGGCGAACTTGCCGATGCCGAAGTCGACATGCACGATGAAATCGCCGAGTTCCATCTCCTGCAACTCCTTCATCGTGAGCGCCATCTTGCCGGCACGGGCCGTGTCGGAGCGGAGGCTGTACTTATGGAAACGGTCGAATATCTGATGGTCGGTGAACACACACATCCGCTGCAGATGGTCGACGAAACCGGCATGCAGCGTCTTGTCTACCCCCACAAAAGAGATGGCGGGCATACCTGTCTCCCCCTCCTCTTCGCTGTCGGCGGAGAGGATGTCGCGCAGGCGCTGCACCTGCTTGGCACTGTCGGAGAGCACATAGATCTTGTAGCCCTTCTGCTGATAGTCGTTGAGTGTCTCGCGGAGCAGCGAGAAATTCTTGTGGAAGATGGGTTGCGACGAGGTGTCGAAACGGATGACGACAGCGGGATTGCGGCTGGATTTCACGCCGAACTCCACCCGGCGGAAACGGCTGATGCCCTCGTCGAACTGCGATGCCTTAATGAGCATGCTCTCGCTGCGCAACTGCCGCAGCACCTCGTCGCGCTCCACCTCGGTGGTGCCCTCGAGGCGCTCCTGCACCGCTTGTGTGGAGAAGCCCTCGGCATAGATCTGCCCTATCCTGTCGGAAATGTAGGCGAGGTCTCTCACGGCCACGATGGTGTCGGAAGGCAGGAAGTTCATCAGCGGCATCTTCTCCTTCGTGTCCGCCATGGAGGGGACAATCTCTATCTGGGTACGCTGCTCGATAGAAAGCTGGTTCTGGATGTTAAACGTGCGGATGGTCTCTATCTCCGTGTCCATGAAATCGATACGGAACGGATACTCACAACTGTAGGAGTAGACGTCGACGATGCTGCCGCGGATGGCATACTGCCCGGGCTCATAGACGTAGTCATGGAGTTGGAAACCGAATTCGGACAGCACACGGCTGATGTCGGAGAGTTGGATCTCCTGACCCACTTTCAGCGAGAGGGTGCGCTCGTCGAGACGCCTCTTCGAGACCACCAACTCACCCAGCGCCTCGGGGCACGTGACGACATAGGTGGGACGGCCGGCAGCCTCAGCACCGTCTTCCACTGCCGAGAGGCGCGTGAGCACCTCTGTGCGCAAGATCTCGTTGGCCGCGTCCACCTGTCCGTATTTCACTGCCCTGCGGTAGGACGAGGGGAAAAAGAACACATCGTCCTGCCCCATGATCTGTGTCAGGTCGTGATAGAAATAGCCGGCCTCGTCATTGTCTTGAAGGACGAAGAGGATATTGGCGGTGGTGCGGGTGGCCATGCCTGCGAAAAAAAGCGGGGCCGACGAGGCGTTGAGACCCTGCAGGTAGACAGGACCGGCAGCCTTCTGCCATTGGCTGGCCAATGCGCCACACTGGGGCAAGTGCCCATACAAACGCTGTAACTCCTGAATGCTCATAGTCATAGAACCCACCACAAAAAGAGGGAATGAAGGCACCGGCTCATTTTGGCAAAGAGGGATAATGGCGGAACCAGCCGTCCCAGCGCAGGCGCATCACCCCGAAGAGTGCCTCGGAGAAGATGCCGCCGCTCATCTTGCTCACTCCCTCGCGACGGTTGACGAAGATGACAGGCACCTCCTTGATGCGGAAGCCTATCTTATAGGCGGTGAACTTCATCTCTATCTGGAAACCATAACCCTTGAAACGCACCTTGTCGAGCTCGATGGTCTCAAGCACGCGACGCTTGTAGCACTTGAAACCGGCGGTGGTGTCGTGAATGGGGAAGCCGGTGACGAGCCGCACATACATTGAGGCGAAATAGCTCATCAGCACACGGCTCATGGGCCAGTTCACCACATTGACGCCGCAGATATAGCGGGAGCCGATGGCCACGTCGTAGCCCTCGTCGTGACATGCCGCATAGAGACGGGGCAGGTCAGCGGGGTCGTGACTGAAATCGGCGTCCATCTCAAAGACATATTCATAGCCATGCTCTAGGGCCCACTTGAAACCGGCGATATAGGCGGTGCCCAGTCCCAACTTGCCCGACCGCTCTATGATGAAGAGGCGCGAGCCGAACTCACTGTCCATCAGTGCGTGCACGATGGCCGCCGTCCCGTCGGGACTGCCGTCATCGATAACGAGGATATGAAACGCTTTCTCCAAGGAGAAGACGGCCCTGATGATTTTCTCGATATTCTCTTTCTCGTTGTAAGTAGGTATGATGACAATGCTGTCGGATTCCATGAGCGTTAGTTATTGGTGCTGATTAGGATTAAGACTGCAAAAATAGTAATATTCTCTTAAAACTCCAATTTTTTCAGCGATAATTCCTCTTATTCCACGCCGTCTCTATTGGTCGGGGTTCTCCACATAGCCCTGATACTCGGGCACAAGCGACCCCATGACAGCGTTGTAGCTGTCGGCCATCGTCGTCGCCACGTTGGTGCTGCCCTGCTCCACGGGATAGACGGGCTGATGGATGGTGAGCGACAACGGATGCCAGTTGACGAAATGCCAGTCGCGCATGCGCGGCATCACATTGAAAGAGCCGTTGATGGTGATGGGGACCACAGGCAACTGCAACTCGTCGGCCAGCAGGAAGGCGCCGCGGGTGAAATGCCCCATGTGCCCGGTGAACGTGCGCGCTCCCTCCGGGAAGACCATCAGCGAGACACCCTTGCTCAGTATCTCACGGGCCTGGTCATAACTGGCCTTGATGCGCTTGGGTCCCCGTTTGTCGATCATCACCTGATGGGAAGCGCGGCAGGCGGCACCCACAAAAGGAATCTTCTGTATCTGATGCTTCATCATCCAACGGATGTTGCGGCCGAGGAAGCCATAGATGAGGAAGATGTCGAAGGCACCCTGATGGTTGGCCACGAAGACATACGACTTGTCGCGCTCGATATTGCTTTTCCCCTCCACCTTGACAGGCAGCAGGAAAACCTTGACGATGAGCCATCCCCACCAGCGGCCGGGATAATAGCCCCAGAAACGGCCGCCGCCGAGCGCACATCCCACGATAATCATCAATGAGATAATGACAGACCACACCACCACGACGGGCAAGCACACCACCAATTGATACAACCGATACAAATATTTCATGAGTTTTTATGAAGTTGAGTTTTTATGAAGTTGAGTTTTTATGAAGTTGAGGGTTTTATGGAGTTGAGGGTTTCTTATGAAGAGTGAGCTGGACCACCTCGCCCGGGATGCCGAAGCGGAGAGGGATGAGCGCCCCCAGACCGTGGGTGACAAACAGCTGCAGGCCGTTGACCTCATAGAGGCCGTCGTCCTCGGTATAGAGTAGCGAGGTGGGCGAGAAGCCCAAGACACGCACCTGTCCGCCATGTGTATGGCCGCTGAGGGTCAGCGGCACCTTGGTGAACGGCACGATATATTTGCGCCAGAAATAGGGATTGTGCAGGAGCAGGATGGTGAACATCCCGTCGGGGATGCCGCTGAGCGCCTTCTCATAGATGCCCCAGCCATGGTCCTCTCCCTGTCCGTCGTTTCCTTCCATCCCCGCCAGTGCGATGCTGTCGGCTCCATGGCGCAGCACGACATTCTCATTGAGCAGCAGATGCCATCCCAAGTCGCGCTCTGCCTTCCGCGTCAGTGCTTCCGCCGCCATTTTCTCCTCTCTTGTCCCACCCATATAGTGGGAATAGTCGTGGTTGCCCAAGACAGAGTATACACCTCCGCGCGACGACAGACGAGAGAGCACGGGAACGTGCTCAGCGATTTCTCCGGGACCGGTGTTCTGCAAGTCGCCGAGGAAGAAGACGACATCGGCGTCCATCGCGTTGAGGCTGTCCACAGCCGCGCTCAGCACCGGTTTTCTGAAAGACGTGTAGCTGCCCACATGGGCATCCGACCACAGGGCGATGCGGTAGCCGTCGAAGGCGGGTGGCAGGTCGGCCGAGTAGAAGTCCACGCGGCGCACCTCCAACTCGTTGAAGCCCCTGAAGGAGCCGTAGAGAGAGACATAGGCTAAGAAGGTACCGAAGGCCACTCCGGCATAGCCGCCCCAATTGCGGCCACCGGGTGTGAAACGTCTAAAAGGATGTCCCAGCGAACGGAAGATCATGAAAAAGAACTTGGGCACGAGATACACCCCCATCACGAGGAGGAAGGCATAGAGCGGCGTCACGTCGTCGGGAATGAAGCCGGGCATCCGCGACAGCAGCCATGCCCATGCCAGCATCACGAGGGTCTGCCCCCACCACAGCACCTTCAGCCACCGTGCCGAGGTCTGGCGGAGGAAACGCCGGTAGATATAGATGTCCGGCAATAAAATCAGCAGTACACAAATCCAGAAGATCCTGGCTATCATAGAATAATCACTCTATTTTCTCATTATACTTGTGGCAAGGAATTTCCGAGCCAGTTCAAAGGGAATACCCCTGCGGCGGGCGTAGTCGGCCAACTGATCGGAGCCTATCTTCCCCAGGTTGAAATAGCGGGCGGCAGGATGCGCGATCATCAGTCCCGACACCGAGGCGTGAGGGCGCATGGCCCCATGCTCCGTGAGGCGGATGCCGATGTCGGACAGATGCAGCAGCCGGTCGATGATGAAGTTGATGCTCGTATCGGGCAGCGAGGGATAGCCCACGGCCGGACGGATGCCCTGAAAAGCCTCCTCATGCAGTTGGCTGACAGTGAGATGCTCGTCGGGGGCGTAGCCCCACCACTGCTTGCGCACCCATTCGTGGAGCCGCTCGGCGGTGGCCTCTGCCAACCGGTCGGCCAGAGTCTGGCCAAGCATCTTCATATAAGGATCGTCGGCATAGAGAGTCTCTACGATGGGGTCGATGGTAGCGGCAAACACCCCCACCCTGTCTGCCCGGCCCGATGTCGCCGGACGGACGAAGTCCGACAGGCAGAGACAGCAGCCGTCGGCAGTGTCGGCCGTCTGCTGACGCAGCATCGGCATCCGCTGTCCGCCTACCATCAGGTCGTCGCCGTCGCTGTTGGCATCGAGGAGGGCCACCACGGCATGGGTGTGGTAGACCTCTTTCCAACGGTCGAGCAGGGCGATGGCATCACGTTGCAGGGCCTCCCGCTCCTGCTGCGGCTTACCGTTCATCTGCCAGGCATGGAAGAAATACAGCCAGTTGATGTATGGCTCGATTTCCGACAACGGATATGTGATGACCTCACGCATGCGGCGAATGACAGAAAACGACCTCCTCGCCGCGCACACTGTCGTCGAATGCCCCTTGGGCATAGATATGCCGGCCATTGCAGAACGTATGCTCCACCCGCCAGCGGAAGGTGTGACCCTGCAGCGGACTCCAACCGCAACGGCTCTGCACCACCTCGCTGTCGACAGTCCAGGGAGCGCCACGGCGCACCACCACGATATCGGCCTTGTAGCCCTCGCGGAGGAAGCCTCGCCGGCAGACCCCGAAGAGACGGGCGGGATTGTTGCACATCAGCGACACGACACGCTCGAGCGACAGACATCCCTCGTCGACCAGCTCAAGCATGCAAGGGAGGGAGAACTGGACCATCGGCATGCCTGAGGCAGCCTTCGCACAGCCGCCTTGTTTCTCTGAGAGCAGATGGGGAGCATGGTCGGTGGCCACCGTCGAAAGACGGCCGTCGGCCACGGCACGCCTCAGCGCCGCGCGGTCGGCCTCGCCCTTCACGGCGGGGGTGCACTTGATGAGGGCACCATGGGGGGCATAGTCGGCGTCGGTGAACATGAGATGGGCCACTGCCGCCTCGCCGGTGACAAGAGGCAGAGCGCCGCCTGCCGGCTCGTCTAGCAGCGACAGTTCACGGGCTGTGGAGATATGGGCCACATGGAGGCGCGCGCCATACTCGCGGGCGAGGGCGACGGCCAGCGACGACGAGGCATAGCACGCCTCGGCCGACCTGACCACGGGGTGCATGGCCACTGGCGGGTCGTCGCCATAGCGGGCCTTCACCTCTGCCATCCTCTGGCTGATCATCCGCGAGTCTTCGCAATGGGCGACAATCGGCAGCGGAGATGTCTGAAACAGTCGGCGGAGCGACTCCTCACGGTCGACAAGCATATTGCCCGTCGAGGCACCCATAAACACCTTGACACCGGGTATACGGTGCCCCTCGAGCCGTCCAAGCAGCCCTACATTGTCGTTGGTGGCACCGAAAAAGAAGGAATAATTGACATGACTCGAGACACGAGCCCTCGCGAACTTGTCTTCAAGGTCCTCAAGGGTGACCGTCTGAGGCACGGTGTTGGGCATATCGAAAAAAGTGGTCACACCACCATAGGCGGCGGCACGACTCTCCGTGCCGATGTCGGCCTTATGGGTGAGACCAGGCTCGCGAAAATGCACATGGCTGTCGATGACTCCGGGCATGACCACACAACCGGTGGCATCCACGCACTCATCAAAATCGCCGAGAGGCATGGCGTCCCCCCGGCATATCTCTTTCACACTGTCGCCCTCGACGACTATATGTCCCTCAAACGACTCGCCGTCGTCGACTATCGTGGCATGATGTATCAGCGTCCTCATGGCCGGCACTCATTTCGTGGCCGACGTGTCGGATGGAGCGGCCAACTCATTGGGCGTGGGCGCCTTGGGAGTGGGAGTATTTTCCTCGGCGGCGGGAGCAGCCTGAGGAGTGGCACCCGGATTGGCCTCAAGCCCATTCTGCACGTTCTGTATGTAATGGGCGGCTTCGAGATACTCTTTCACGTAAGGGTCGTTCTTGAAGAAATCGGTGGCCTTGCTCATGATCTCCACCACCCACGGGCTCATCTGCGGATACTGCTCGCCCTGTGTGACAATCATGAAGATGCCCGGGCCGAGGATATTGTCGAAATTGGCAGAAATCGACTGTGTGATAAGGGTGTCGATGCAGAGGTTGAGATGCTGGTTGGCACGTGAGAGACGGGGTATCACCTCGTTCATGTCCTCACCGTCCATGAAGGCAAGGGTGTACTGGTGCTCAAGGTCGTCCAACTGCACCGTGAGGCTGTCGAGACTCTTGACAAAGCGATAGAGCTTGTCATTGAGAGGCGTGCCGCCCCACTCGCTGTTCGACTTGTTGAGACTCACCCTGATATCGCCCTTCTCAAGGACGAGGGGCAGCGGGGCGTTCGACTCGTTCATCACGAGGAAAGCGATACGCACCGAATCGGTGCTGCCCGACAGCCCGAACTTCCCATGGAGGACTTCTGTGGAATCTATCGACTTGAATTCGCTGTTGACCCTCGTCTTCAGATACATCATCCGGCTGTCGAGACCGGAAATGTCGGAGGTGCCTTCGATATTATATGATATACCACATGATGTGACGAACATCACGATGATCAGGGCAGTAAGATAGGATAAAAATCTGTTCATTGGTTCAGGTCAACTATTTTTGGCACACAAAAATAACATCTATTTACGATGTGTGAAAAAAAAAACGGCAAATATGGGAAAAAACAGTCCACTTTTAGAGTTTTTTCAATCTTTTTGCAATTCATTTGAAATTCTATGGCTCGAATACAACTGCAGCAACGACCCTGCCAGCAAAAGCATCACCCACTTATTGTATACATAGGTGATATAGGTCTGATAGGACATGAAACGTGAGAGGAAATGGGTCTGGGTGTCGACAAGTGACACACCGGCCAGGAGGAAAAACACACCCGAGGCAAGCATGATCTTGCGCAGACGGCGAAGGGTGGCGTTGTCGCCGTCGTAGCGCTGCTGCCACTGCATCGACACATAGGCCAGGGCACCCGCAAGGAAAACCCAAGAGAACACCTCTGGATGCCACAAGAAAGCGCAGCATCCGGCGCCGATGGCCATGAGCAACGCCCCTAAGAGGTAAACGGCCGTCTGCCAACTACTGAGCTGCCGCATAGGCTTCCTCCTCTGCCACTTCGTCGCTGAAGACAAAGATATCCTCGTCGCTGGCCTTCATGAAATATCTCTCACGGGCAATCTTGCGGATGGCACTCGGGTCACGCTCAAGTTCCACCAGACGAAGAGAGTCCTGGCTGAAAAGGGCATCCTGACGCTCTATCTCATCCTCAAGGTCTGCTATCTGACGCGCATAGCGGTAGCGCTGAAGCATACTGTTCTCGCCCAGCACCGTGATAAGTGCCACGCCGAGTACGATCACAATGACATACTTGAAACGACTCAAGTAGTATAAAAAACGCTTTCCTATTCTCATCTACATTTCCAAATGGTTGGCTTCGAATTGCAAAATTAAGGAAAACCACGGGCATTACAAAATAAAAACACAAGTTTTTTATATCACTCCGCCCCCTTTTCTCCGCCTCTCTTTCTCCGCCTCCTTTCTCCGTCCTCCTTTCTCCGTAGGCTGCGCTTTCGGCGCAGCCATGCTCATCCAGAGTGTTGACGGGCGAAATACAGTGCCTTTAGCGATTGACAGCCCATTTTTGGCCTTTTGGCAAAGTGATTGATACATGATGAATAGTTTTTGTTGCAAGAATAAAAGTGGTTGCGGATAATTCTTGGTACTTTTGCAGAACAATTCCAAATACTAACTTATTCTATAAAAAATGACGCGAAAACTACTTTCAATCATCGTCCTTTGCTGTCTGTCGTCGATGGCACACGCAGAGGCGGATCCCAACTTTTACATCTACCTTTGCTTCGGACAGTCAAACATGGAGGGCAACGCACAATGGGAAAGTATCGACAACCAGTATGTCGACCCGCGCTTCCAGATGTTGGCCACCACCACTTTCACCAACCCCAAGCGAAACCTGGGACAATGGTACACCGCATCGTGCCCCATTGTCAGTCCCGTGGGCAAACTCGGCATGTCCGACTATTTCGGACGCTCCATGGTGGCGGCCCTGCCAGCCAACGTGAAGGTGGGCGTGGTGGCCGTGGCCATGGGAGGCAGTCCCATTGAGATGTTCGACAAGGACAAATACAAGCAGAAGATGGACGCCAACGCCAATGAGTGGTGGGCACAGATTGCCAGAAACTATTACGGCAGCAATCCCTACAAGCGACTCATCGACATGGGTAAGAAAGCCCAAGAGGTGGGCGTCATCAAGGGGATACTCCTCCATCAGGGATGCTCCAACAACGGCGACCCCAACTGGCCCAACATGGTGAAGAAAATCTACAACGACATGCTCAACGACCTGGGACTCAACACCGAGGACGTGCCGCTCTTCGCCGGGGAGACACTCCGGCAAGACCAGGGCGGGTCGTGCTATGCGCACAACACCGTGGTCAACAAGTTGCCGAGCGTGATACCGACCTCACACGTCGTGCACTCCAACGGTTGTCCGGGCAACGGACAGGACCCCTGGCACTTCAATGCCGCAGGCTACCGCACCATGGGCAAGCGATACGCCATCGAAGCCCTCAAGGTGATGGGGCTGGAGCCGAAGGCCGACCCCGACTACACCCTGCCCAACAACCTGAAGGTTTTTTATACCCTCACCCAACTGGAGGGCACCGACATTGTGATGAAAGCCGGAGGCAGCAACACGCTGACCTTATGGGGAAAATTCTCTGACGGACACCGTGAGGACCTCACCAATGAGGCGACCTTCACCAGCGACGACTTCACAATCACCAACGGAGTGGTCAAGGCGACGGAAGAGAAACAAGGAGTCGTCGTCGCCTCCTATACGGATTTCACCGGCGAGACCCACACCGTCAACATCAACGTGACCGTCTCCAACCATGGCACACCCTACAAGGGCATCAAAGAGGTGCCGGGCACCATACAGGCAGAAGATTTCGACCAGGGTGGAGAGGGTTTGACCTATCACGACACCGACAGCCAGAAGGAGGGCGACGGAGCCTCCTACCGCTCCGACGGTGCCGGAGTGGACATCGTCAAGGGCAATGGCGGATATGCCATCGGCTATACCGCTGTAGGCGAATGGCTTGAGTACACCATCGACGTGACCAAGGCGGGAGAATACACCTATGAGGCTTATGTCTCTTCCGGTGTGACGGGTTCCGGCTTCTCACTCGGTTTGCGCAAGGAGAACGGCTCGTTGGAATCGCTGTGCAGAGTCAGCGTGCCCAAGACCGGCGACAACAACTGGGACACCTACAAGGTGGTCAGCGGAAAACTCAGCAAACCGCTGCAGGCAGGTCGGCAGACCCTGCACCTCCAAATCACCGGGGCCAGTTGCAACATCGACAAAATCGTGCTGACATGCACCCAGGAAGACGGGATAAGAGAAGTGAGCGCATCGGCCGGCAAAACCGACAGCCGCCACAACCTCGCCGGACAGAAAGTGGATGCCGGCTACAAAGGCATCGTCATCAGAAACGGACGCAAAATCTTAGTCAAGTAAAACCATAAATACCAAAAACATGAGAAAATATTTGCTTTCAGCATTGATGCTGTGTGCCACCGCAGCTGTGATGGCACAACCGCAAGGCGGCTTCGGCGGCTTCGGCGGCTTTCAACAAGAAGTGAAACTCGAGACCTCGCAGAAATGGGAAGATGTCAACTACGCCAGCGACGACAAGGCCTACCATACCTGCGACATCTACCTGCCCAAAGAGGTGAAGGCCTCTTATCCCGTGGTCATACACATCTATGGCAGCGCATGGTTCAGCAACAACAGCAAGAGAATGGCCGACCTCGGCACCATCGTCAAGTCTTTGCTCAACGCAGGCTATGCCGTGGTGTGCCCCAACCACCGCTCCAGCATGGATGCGGAATGGCCCGCACAGCTCCATGACATCAAGGCCGTCGTGCGCTTCGTACGCGGAGAGGCCAGCAAATACAAGTTCGACACTTCCTTCATCGCCACCAGCGGATTCTCATCCGGAGGGCACCTATCATCGGTCACCGCCACCACCAGCGGTCAGCTAAAAGCTACCGTGGGCACTGTCAACATCGACTTGGAAGGTCAACTCGGCAACTACACCCGCGAGAGCAGTGCCGTCAACGCCGCCTGCGACTGGTCGGGTCCCATCGACCTCACCAACATGGACTGCGGCGACCACATGAAGATGGGTGCCGACAGTCCGGAAGACAAACTGCTCAACTCCAAACTGTCGGAGAACCCTGACAAATACCGCAGCCTCAGCGCCACCACTTATGTGGACAAAAACGACCCGCCCATCATCATCTTCCATGGAGAGAAAGACAATGTGGTGCCTTGCTGCCAGGGAAAGGAGTTCTACGACACGTTGACCGCTGCCGGAGTGAAGACCGAGGCAACGTTTGTGCCGGAAGGCGGACACGGCATGGGCATGTATGCCGAAGAGAATCTCCAGAAGATGGTCAATTTCCTCAATGCGGCAAGAGAGAAAACCTCAAAAGGCAAGAAGTGATATACACAATTTCTCAAGTTGAAAGGAGTTTAGGAGTTTAGGAAATTGGGAGTTTAGACATATGGCGATGATGGCCTATGGCTCATTATAGTGATGTCTACACTCCTACACTCCCAAACTCCTACACTCCTTCAGACGTCAGGTTCTTATATATACAGAGGTGAATTCTCCTGGCTCACCTGACCAAATCCCTACCGAAAGGGTGATTTTCCGAATATTTGTAGGAAAATCACCCTTTCGGTTTAGGCATAATCCTTTTCATGGACGTGTTTTTTGCACTAATTTTGCCATCAGAAAACAAGAGATAGACAACAAGAATATCAACCATCAAAAAAGATACGACTATGAAGAAGATAATGACCCTGGTGATGATGACGGTGATAGCCGTCTCCGCCACCGCAATGAACTACAGTGCCGCACGCAACGAGGCTCTCTTCCTCTCCGACAAGATGGCCTACGAGCTCGGACTGACAGCCACACAATATGAGGCAGTGTATGAGATCAACCTCGACTACCTGCTCAATGTCAACAAACGCGCCGATGTCTTCGGCATCTGGTGGGACGTGCGCAACCGCGACCTGCATCTCGTGCTCAGCACATGGCAGTACGACCGCTACATCGCCAGCACATGGTTCTACCGCCCGATCATCTGGAGCAACACAGGTATGAAGTTCGCCATCCACACCCGCTACGCCAAAGACCGGATGTTCAACCATCGTCCCGCAGTGTACGCGACCTTCAAAGGTGGGCACAGCCACAGGGGCAACAGCTTCTACAGCGCACACCGCTACGACAAGCCCAACCCTCCCAAGGGCCATGGCAAGACCAACTCCTTCACCTCGGTGGGCAACAACCACAACCGCCCCTCGACCGGCAACCACAATCCCTCTGCACCTACCCGCACGTTCGGCAAGCATCCTTCGGGCAACATAGCCAGCAACGGCAACCGCACCGCAGCCCCCAAGGGCACGTTCGGAGCGCGCAGATGATGCCATATACCTCTATATATACAGCATGGGAGACCATGATGCCTGCCCCCACATCCTCGCAAGAAGATGTGGGGGCTTTTATGGATGGGGGTCACTTCACTCTGACAATCTTGCAACCATCAATGGTGCGGCGGTCTTGGCTGATGTTCAGTCCTACGGCCCAAACGGGTCGCGGGTCGGCGGCGAATCGCACAGCGTAATCCTTGGCGATAATCTGGTCGGTAGCCTCGGCAGCGGTCTTGCCATATTTCAACTCCAGAATATAAATGCCGTGGGGCACCTTCAGGGCAATGTCCATGCGCCCGTCGCTGGTCTGGTCCTCAGCACTGATATCGGCACCCACGGCGAGGAAGGCAGCATAAAGCAACGACTGATACAACTGCTCGTTCTGGTTCTTGTCAGTGATGGAATAAGGGATGCCTGCATACCACTTGCGGATAACTTCGACAAACTGCTCGAAAGTCTTGTCTTCAAAACGCAAGTCGTTGAAAGCGATGCCCAACGCATCGCAACTGCCCACATAGTCTTCCATATAGTATTTATACAGGCACTCGGCAAAGCCTTCGCGCACCTCCTCGTTGGGGAAGCCCAGCGTCCAAATGTCGCGGCGGCCGTCATAGCCTTTCAATGTCAGATACCCACTCTGATAAAGTGCCGGTATGGGGTCGGTGATGCGCTCTGTAGGCGCATCGAAACGAGAGAGTTTGGCCGAATAGCCCTCCAACTCCACAAGACTGATGTCGGTTCGTGTGCGCAGGATATTGATGAGCGACGTGGGGGTGCCGGTAGAAAACCAGAAATTCATGATGCGGCCCATGGCGAAAGCATTGATCAGACTCCATGGACAGTAGATATCGGTCATGCGGTCGGAGAAATGGTAACCGTCATACCAATATTTCAACTTCGCCACGACAGTATCATAATCAAAGAAGAGGTCATACTGGTTACCAAACTCAACCAACTTCTCCGTCAGCAGTTCTATGTCGGGCTTCATCTGTGTGAGCAGCTCATGCTCTGTGATACCACAGATACCCTCATACTGAGGGTCGAAGGTCAATTGCTGCAAATTATTCAGTTCGCTGAAGACCGAAAGTTGAGAAAATTTCGAGATTCCGGTGAGAAAGACGAATCGCAGATACTGCGACTGCGCCTTCAGGGGTGAGAAAAGGTTGCGCACACGGTTGCGGATGTAGTCCTGCAACTCCGGCTGGTGCATGGAGTCGAGCATCGGCGCATCATATTCATCGATGAGCACCACCACCTTCTCACCGGTCTGGGAATAGGCGGCCTTGATGAGATTCGACAACCGGTCATCATAGTTATACTCATCTATCGCCTTGAGCCCCCAATCCTCTTCTATACGCCGCAATATGCCATTAAGGGTTCCGTGCAGTCGTTCCTTCTCATAATATTTTCCACTTGACAAATCTATGCGGATAACGGGATGTTTCTTCCATTCCTTCTCCTTGTCATAGATATACAAGCCCTCAAACAGTTCCTTGCGTCCTTCGAAATAGCAGCGCAGCGTGTCTACCATCAGCGACTTGCCAAAACGGCGAGGACGGCAGAGGAAGAAGTTGACGGCTTTTGTCGTCACCATCTTATACACATATTCTGTCTTGTCGACATAGACGGCCCCGCTTTCCCGGATCCTGTCAAACTCCTGTACGCCCACGGCGTAGCCCCTGTCTTGTGTCTCTGTCTGTGCCATTTTCTTCTGTCGGCAAGCCTTAGCGCAATGCCTACCGCAAAGATACGAGAATTTCCGCAAAAAGCATCACAATTGCAACTAAAAATTGAAGGAGTTCTCCTTCCTTACAATCTGGTAAGTAGTGTTTTCAAGTTTTTTCATTTTGACAGGCCCTCATTTGCTGATGAAGAAGTCTTGACTGATGTTCACTTTCCCTGACTATTCCCAGATAACCATTGACGGGTCGAGCATGATGCTCTTGGGCTCGCCGCGTCTTCCCGTGATGAAATAGTTCTTGGCAAGCCGCTCGTCAAAGTTGCAGATGAAAGCCTCGCGGATACGGGCGCATTTCTCGTTGATGCTGTTGCTACAGGGATTGGTGATATCGCGGATGCTCTGCTCTTGCCTCATACGACCGCCTATAGGACGAAGTTTGAGATATATCTGAAGCAACTCCGGATAATAGTCGGACAACTCCTTGAAACGGATGCCTTCGGGATGATGGAGAAACAAGAAGAAGACCGCCTTGGGCAGGACTGCCAACCTGATTTCCATATTGTTGTAATCCACCAGAAAAATCCGGTAGTCCTTGGTGATGCGCAGACGGCTCAGGCGCTCACACTCGTCGATGATTCCGTGAATGAACAATGTGTTCACACCCTTGAGGCGCAATGCCTTGACACGCGCTCTGATTTCCTCTATCAGTTCACGTGACTCACTATCGAAATGATTGTCGGCGTAGTCTGCCAATTGACCACGACGTGGAACGACACGCTCATCAACATCACCGATGCTGAACCTGACGTGGCCGCCCTCGTCGTCCTCACCTTTTTTTCCGGCTTCCTCAACTCATGGTAGTAGATGCTTCTTTCCACCGCCACACGCTTGACTTCTTTCGCCAAAAGCGCGAAGGTACGTTTATTGGGCCGATACCATTTCGGCTCTATCGCCACTGATTGCAGTACGGTGTTGCCCTCGGCGTTCTCTACGGGGATATCCAAGGCAAAGACAAACGACGGCTCGATGGTCTCGCCATCAATGGCATAATCGGTCAGCGACGGAAGACCGTCGATAATGGCACGACACTCTTCATCCTTGAGGTAAGGAGCATGGTAATGAACGGTCTCGTCAAACAGGTTGGGAAGATAGCAGAACTCCAGGCCATGGCGATGAAAAGTTTTCCTCAACCATGTATAATGGTCAAGGATGAATGTGTTGAGCTTTTTATGATAGGATGACTCAACATAGATAACTTGTCCACTTTCTGGATCAAAAGGCAGGCTCTTGAATGACAGTTCTCTCACCATAATCCAACTTTCTTGCAAAAGGTAATGATTGTTCTCTGTTCTGCAAAATTATTAACATTTTTATCTTGACCGGCATATAATTCCCGATTTTTAACTAATTTTGCAAAAAATTCATACACAGCCCCAAAAGTATATGAGGCTGCACCGTCAATCACAGAAAACTTAACTGACGCTCCTCCCCGCCCACGCAGACCACTCGGCCAGAAGGAGAATGGAATCCCGGAAACACTATCACCCTACAAAATATCGTGAAACCAATGAAAAAATTCGTGACTACCGTGCTGATGGCTGCCGCATTCGTAGCCGCAAACGCACAAGACAAACTCTATGCCGATGAGTTTCCACTCGGAGACGTGACACTCAACGACGGAGTGCTGAAAAAAGCCCGTGACCTCAACATCCACACACTGCTGCAGTATGACTGCGACAGGCTGCTGGCTCCCTACCGCAAGGAGGCAGGACTGGAGCCCAAGGCGAAAGCCTATCCCAACTGGGACGGACTCGACGGCCATGTGGGCGGACACTATCTCACCGCCATGGCCATCAACGCTGCCACCGGCAGCGAGGAGTGCCGCCAGCGGATGGAATACATGATCAGCGAACTTCAGGCGTGCGCCGACGCCAACGTGCGCAACCATCCTGAATGGGGCCGCGGCTATGTGGGCGGAATGCCTGGCAGCGACCGCATCTGGAGCACGTTCAAGAAAGGCGACTTCCGTGTCTATTTCGGTTCGTGGGCACCTTTCTACAACCTCCACAAGATGTTTGCAGGTCTCCGCGATGCCTATGTCTACTGCGGCAACGAG
>ODAI013903475.1_pt1 | contig 16498 bp, 13 predicted proteins | sample 1539321 | NCBI WGS metagenome assembly ODAI01 (sample SAMN02144231, study PRJEB22623) | gut metagenome | biome: sheep rumen | host: Ovis aries | place: New Zealand | reverse complement strand
TGGTTTATCTCAGGGTCGATATGGTAGGGTCTGCCTGCCAGAACGACTATCTGCTCGCCCTTTTTGCGGGCATCGGTCATTATCTCGTTCGCCTTAGCTTCGATATCACGGCGGTATCTGAACTGCTCTGAATATGCCTTATTGAGGACTGCGGCTACCATATCCTTGGTTATGCCGTATTTTGAAAGAGACTTCGAGACAGCCTTGGCAACGTGGTTTTTGCGGTTGATATCAAGGTAGGGTGTTATGAAGTTCTCATCAGTCAGTTTATCATTGTTGGCTTTCAAAAGCTCAGGATAATATGCGACAACGGGACAGTTATAGTGATTGTCGGACTGACCCTCGTCCATATTGTAGCTCATACAGGGATAGAAGATAAAGTCAACGCCCTGTTCGAGAAGGCTCTCTATATGGCCGTGGCAAAGCTTTGCAGGATAGCACACTGTATCCGAGGGGATAGTCTGCTGACCCTTATAATAGGTAGCCCTTGTTGACTCCTCCGAGAGGACGACCTCAAAGCCCAGCTCTGTGAGCATTGTAGCAAAGTAAGGCATAAGGTCATAATATGACAGCGCCAGCGGCAGCCCCACTCTTGCTCTCGGCTGAGAGGGCTTGTTATCTGCGTAGGAAAGGATCTTGTTATACTTATACTCAACAAGGTTCTCTGTTCTGTTCGTAAGCTTTATGCCGGCGCCCTTTTCACACCGGTTGCCTGAGGTGAAGCGGTGGCCGTCATTGAAGCGGATTATCGTAAGGTTGCAGTGAGCGCCGCAGCCTCCGCAGGTAACGGCATTCGACTTATAGGAGAACTGCTCGAGCTGCTCCTTTGTGAGAACGTTTGAGATGCCTGTGCTGCCCTTTGATTTTTCCTTGGCAAAAAGGGCGCAGCCGAACGCACCCATAAGGCCGGCTATGGCAGGTCTTATAACGTTTCTGCCGAGCTCCATTTCAAATGAACGGAGCACTGCGTCATTAAGGAAGGTGCCGCCCTGAACGACTATGTTCTTTCCGAGCTCGTCGATGGACTTTGCTCTGATGACCTTATAAACGGCGTTCTTGATTATGGAAGACGAGAGACCTGCAGAGATATCCTCAACAGAGGCGCCGTCCTTCTGAGCCTGCTTTACGGACGAGTTCATAAACACTGTGCAGCGCGAGCCGAGCTCTACCGGTGCGGCTGCAAAAAGACCCAGCCTTGCGAACTCTGCTATATCATAGCCCATTGCGCCCGCAAAGGTCTGTATGAAGGAGCCGCAGCCTGAGGAGCAGGCTTCATTGAGCATTATTGAGTCTATAGCGTTCTGCTTTATTTTGAAGCACTTTATGTCCTGTCCGCCGATATCTATGATGAAGTCAACGTCGGGACAGAAGTAGGCAGCTGCCTTATAGTGGGCAACGGTCTCGACTATGCCGTAGTCTACACCGAGGCCTGCCTTGATGAGCTCTTCACCGTAGCCTGTGACTGCGGATGACTTTATGACGAGCTTAGGGTTTGCAAGCTTATAGATCTCTCTGAGCTTTTCTGCGATTATATCAAGGGGCTGACCCCTGTTTGAGCAGTAGTGCTGATAAAGGAGCCTGCCGTCGGGAGTGATGAGGACGAGCTTGGTGGTAGTTGAGCCTGCATCTATTCCGAGGTATGCTTCTCCCTCATATTCTTTGATGTCAGCATAGCGAAGGTCTGACTTCATATGCCTTTTTACGAACTCATTATACTGCTCTCTGCTTTCAAAGAGCTTTTTGCCTATAACAATACTGTCACCTGTTTTGGCATTTCTTATCTTTTCAAGGGCTTCGTCAAGGGTCATCTCCTCGGCGAGGGTATCAGCGTGGAGAGCTGCACCAAAGGCCATATAGCACGATGAATTCTCCGGGAGAATGGCGTTTTCCTCAGTGAGGGAAAGGGTGTCTCTGAAGGCTTTTCTCAAAGCGCTGAGGTAGGTGAGAGGACCCCCGAGGAAGAGGACCTGGCCGGCTATCTTTCTGCCCTGTGCGAGGCCTGAAACGGTCTGGTCAACGACTGCCTGGAAGATAGATGCGGCTATGTCTTCTTTTTTAGCTCCCTGATTAAGGAGCGGCTGGATATCGGACTTCGCGAAAACGCCGCAGCGTGACGCTATTGGGTAGAGCTTCTGAGCTTTGAGGGCAAGGTCATTCATCTCATCGGGGTCAACACCGAGGAGACCTGCCATCTGGTCAATGAAGGCACCCGTACCGCCTGCACAGGAACCGTTCATACGCTGCTCTACTCCGCCGGTGAGGAAGATTATCTTTGCGTCCTCACCGCCGAGCTCTACGACTACGTCGGCTTTGGGGTAGCGTTTGTTTACGGCTATGAATGCGGAAAAGACCTCCTGAACGAAGGCTATGCCGCTGGCCTGAGCTATACCGAGGCCTGCAGAGCCGGTTATCGCTATCCTGAACTTATCATCGGGATAGATGTCTCTTATCTCTGTAAGCTGTGCGGCAACAGTCTCACGCACTCTGGAAAAGTGTCTTTCATACTTATTGTATATAAATTCTCCGTCTTCAAGTATCACGGTCTTGACGGTGGTAGAGCCAACGTCGATACCGAGATCATAAATCTTACTCATAATTATCCGCCCTTCGATCATCAAAATTGCGTTATCGATATATTATAACACATATTCTCAAAATTGTAAAGCCGCGTGCGCAAAAAAATACTGTAAAGCGAGCATACCATAAATTGCCAGCTATGCAGTTGACAATTCGATACTGTTGTGATATAATGTATGGTGTATATCTATTGACTAAAGAAAGGAAAGCTGCCTTATGCCTGAAAATAAGATCATAGGGGTTTGCTACTGCGGTGTTGCTGCCGAATATCAGGAAGAGATCTGTAATGACCTGCTGGCTTATGCAAATGAGCACGGCGGCATAAGAATGGTTTTCTTCACAAGCTTTACCAACAGCGCCACAGGCACCGCTCAGGATATCGGTGAGTTCAGAGTGTTCGATCTGATAAACTGGGATAAGCTCGACGGTATGCTGATACTGGGTCAGTCACTGCCCGACCGCTCACTGGTCGGCAAGATCGCTGCGGCCGCAAAGGAGAACTCCGTTCCCTGCGTATGCCTTGACTGGCAGACAGATGCCTGCCCTTGCATAATGTATCACTGCGGCGAGACGGTCTACAGGATAACGGATCACCTCATAAAGGAGCACGGCTGCCGCAAGCTGAATTATGTCACGGCTATAAAGGGCGACCCCGTCTCTGATGAGCGTGAAGACGGCTTCATCAGGGCGCTCAGGGATAACGGCATCGAGCCTGAGGAAGAGCGGATAGCCGTCGGCTGGTGGTGGACCCATGAGCCGGCTAAGGCTGTAGATAAATGGTTAGCTGAGGGTATGGAGATCGACGCGCTGGTATGTGCGAACGATATTATGGCGATCTCTGCGATGAGAGCCCTTGCAAGAAACGGCAAGCGCGTGCCCGAAGATGTTAAGGTGACAGGTGTTGACTTCCTCAATGAGGGACAGCTGATAACACCTCAGCTTTCAACTGCTGACTTTGACCGCAGGATAGATGTCAGGGTAGCGTTTGAGATGCTCTTCGGCGAGAGAGAGGGAAACGTTGAGCTTGAACCTAATCTGTCGCTCAGCGAGAGCTGCGGCTGCCCTAAGGCACACGCGGTCGATATCAATAAAAGCATAAGGGCGCTGACAGAATTCAACGACAGGCTTTATATGTTCAACCAGAAAAACTACGCCCTTGAATCGCGCATTATCGAGCAGCCCGACTGGAAGAGCGCTTTGCAGATAATACAGAAGGACACGTCCGAAGCGTGGGTGAAGAAGCTCTGGCTTTGTGTGAACAGCGACTTCATAAGAACGAAGCTTGACGATATAGAAAAGCCTCAGGTAGGATATTCAACGCCTGACGGCTATGCAAAAACTCAGAGGATAATCGCCTTTAAGGATATGGATAAGATGTCTGACGGACAGCAGTTCCCGACGGCTGAGCTGATACCCGATTTTGACAGGGAGATAGAGGAATGCAAGTTCCTGCTGGTGTTCCCGCTTCATATAAATGATTCGTCTATCGGGTACGGAGTGAGGGAGATATCCGAGTTCTCGGAGTCAGAGAGGTGGTATCTGTATTCAAGGTCGGTATCGAACGCCCTTATGATCGTCAGACAGGAGAACGATCTGACGCTGTCGAACAGGATGCTCGAGGAGATGTACAACCGCGATTCTATGACGAGGCTCTATAACAGGAGAGGCTTTTTCAAGAACCTTTCCAAGATGCTTGAAATGCCGAAGAAGGAGCAGTTTGTAGTTATCTCGATAGATATGGACGGCCTGAAGGAGATAAATGACAACTACGGCCATCTTGAGGGAGACCACGCTATCATCACACTGGCTGGGATAATCACTCAGCTTTGCGGACGTGACTTCATCTGCGCAAGGTTCGGCGGAGACGAGTTTACCGCCGCAGGCTTTGCAGAGCCCGGAAAGGGTGCCGAGTTCGAGCTTGAATTCCAGAGGAAGATCGATCGCTGGAACGAGATATCGAACAAGCCCTACAAGCTTTCGGCCAGTACTGGACGCATCGAGAAGGAATACGGCGAGGACGATGACTTTGACACGATGATGATGCTCGCGGACGAGATAATGTATCGCAACAAGGCGGGCAAAAAGAATACTTGCTTCAGGGGACAGCGCAGAAACAACTGAGCTCCGGAGCAGACTTGAAGGGAAGTAAATCAACAATGAAGCTAAGAAGAATTTCCGCGGCGCTGCTGGCTGCACTTACAGCTGTCAGCATATTCGCAAACACAGCCTTTGCAGAACAGGCAACTAACGAACAGCCTGAGCCTGCCGAGACGAGCGTTACTACCGAGAAGCCTGTGACGCAGGCAACAGAGGTGCAGCCTACAGAAACAACTGCGAGCGAATGGCAGCCGACGGAGACAACGACCACAACGGCGGCGCCTGTCACACCGACAGAGCCCGTTACCGAATCGACGACTACGACCTATGAGGCGCCCGAGCCCACTGCCACACCTGCTACGGTGTCGCTCAAGATCAGTGAGGTGAAGGACAAGAAGTTCACAGTAGACATTATGGTGGACTGCCCCAAGAAGATAGCTAACGCACAGTTTTCTATCGAGTATGACGAGCTGATGCTGCAGTATGACGGCTGCACACACAATGATGAGGCAGGCGGAATGGCTGTTGAGAACTCATTTGACGGAAAGTTCGTTTACAACTATGTGAACCCTGAGGGTACGAACTATACGGGTTCTTACTGCACGGTGAACTTTTCGGTCATTGATGACAAGCTGACGTCTACGGTGCTGTATCTGACGGTGAACGATCTGAGCGATGAGAAGGCCGTTACTATCTCCTGCCAGACGGAGAACGGCATACTCAAATACAAGGCGGCAGATCCGGCAGACGAGACTTACAGAGACGTGAAGCTCAAGCTTGCAGACAGCCCTTACACTGCTGACGATCTTATCGCGGCAGGAGAGATAATGAAGATAGATATCGAGGACGGCAGCGTTCTGGTTTACGAGGACGAGCAGTTCAAGGCATTGAAGGCAGGCTCTACAAAGGTGACTATAGAGTATGCGGATTCATCTGTTGCAAGGCTGAATGTTATAATCGAGGACGAAGAGAGCTCCTCTGTTGCGGAGACGACCGAAACAACAACCACGGCCGCTGTCAGCACTGCCGACAAAAACGACAGCAGCAAGAACAGCGCCCTTATGTTCATACTGATCGGCATAGTTGTTCTGCTGGGCGCAGCGCTTGTATTCGGCGAGTACTACTTCTTAGTGAAAAAGAGATCGACCCGCAAGCCTGATGACGACGAGTTCGACGAAGACGATTATTATGACGAATGAGTGCTCGCCGGCAGGTGCGTGCACCTGCACCGCAGGGGCGTGCCCCTGCACCGCTTCCCCCGCCCCACGCAAGTAGCTGGGGACTAATAGACCGTTTGCCCTCCCCGTAGGGGAGGGTTGTTTTTTTGCTTTGAACTATTAAATAGTAACGCTGCGCGAACCTTGGAAAACTTATAAAGGCGCTTCCAATGAAAACGGAAGCGCCTTTTCTTTATTTGCGGTTCTTTTTGTAGATTATCTTTAACCCCTTTAACAGCAAGTCATCATCAAGGATAATGTCTTTCCTCTTGCAAAGCGGCAGTACCGTCGATGCAAGACCGCCGGTCGCAACGACCGTGCATTTGTGGCCGTGCTCTTCCTCAATGCGCTCAACAATGCCGTCGATAGCACAGGCGTTGGAATAAAGAAGGCCGTTTCTGACAGAGTCAACAGTGTTGGTGCCGATGACCTTTTTCGGCTTGTCAAAGGAAACGTTCTGGAGCTGTGCAGCCTTTGAGGTCAGGGCATCTGCCGAGGTCTTCAGGCCTGTCATTATTATGCAGCCGAGATGGTGCTTGTTCTCATCTATAAGAGAGAGCGTGGTGGCAGTACCCATATCAATTATTATCAGAGGCACCTGATATTCATTGATGCCGGCTACAGCATCAACGACAAGGTCACTGCCGAGCTGTGCAGGGTTGTCGATAAGAATACTGAGCCCTGTCTTTATCCCGGGGCCTACTATCATTACCTCCGAGCCTATATACTTGTTCACAGCGGTCTTTACGGTGTTCGTAAGTGAGGGCACCACCGAGGAGATGATCGCGCCGTCAATGCTGCGAAGATCAACACCGTGTACCTCCATTGCCGTTCTGAGATGCGCTGCGTATTCAAGGTCTGTTGCCGTATGATTTGTGGATATCCTCTCTCTGAAAAGGATGTCGTCACCCTCGATACAGCCGAGAACTATATTCGTGTTTCCGATATCGATAGCCAGAAGCATATGTGTTTCCTCCTTATCTACAATATCCCCCGCCCTAGGACGAGGGATATCTGATGTGCGTTATGCTCTCGCCTTTCTGGGCGCGAGATCTACTATACGGATAACTGCCGAGATAAGAACTATGCTTACTCCGAGCTCAACCAGGAAGTTGACTCCGACGAACCCTACGATGAAGTAGGACAGAACGTTCTTGAAGCCCGCAGCCTCTCCCCATGCCCTGACGGTATCGAGGAAAAAGACCGAGCAGCCAAGCAGGAAAACTCCCGTGTTGACAACAGGTGCCGTTATCGCTGCCGCGATAGCTGCAACTATGTGGTTCTTTTTGTTCACTGCCTTGTAAACCAGTCCCGCGGCGATGCCTGCGAGCGTGCCCTTCAAAAGGCAAAGGATAACAGTGAGCGGAATGTTCACAGCAAAGAAAGCTGCTGCATCAAACAGTGTCATGCAGCCGAACACAAAGCCGAGCCAGCCGCCTGCCTTCCAGCCGTAAAGTGCCGCACCTACAACGATAGGTGTGAGTGCCAGTGTGATCGTGAACGGACCGAACTTGATGTTCATTGAGATGATCGACAGCACAACTACGAGCGCCGTCATCAGGCCTATCCCGACAATGGTTTTGGTGTTTTTCATATTCAATTCCTCCTTGTTACTGTTCTCCCATCATGGGGAGATACAATACAAACGCGGCAGAGACGTATTTCTCCGCCGCGTATATTATAGCACAGATGATCTCACATTGCAAGTATCAATACGGAAAATTTTTGGTTACAATGTGATGAAATATTATTCCGAAGCAGTCTCATCCGAAGATGCTTCCGAGCTATGACCCTTTGAGAAAAACTCATCGTTTTTGTTTTCACCGTATGTGGATATGTAGACCTTAGTGAATTTAACATCGCTCTTGGGCCTCAGGCTCTCTGAATCTACCACATCAACACCGCACAATGCGTCATAAACGTCCATTCCGTCATATACCTGACCGAAAATGGTGTACTGCTGAGAGAAATTGAGCACTCCGCCGTACTGTTCAAACGCACCTGTTATCTCCTCGGGCACCTCATTGCTCTCGGTCATTTCATTGAATTCCTTCTGCTCCTCCTCGGTGAGCTCATACTCGTCAACAAAGAGAAGATAAGATGTTGAAAGCTTCTTTTTCGAGAACAGAGAGTTCTTGTCATAGGTATAGGCACAAAGCGCACCCTTCAGCGGCCAGAGGTCGGTGGAAAGCTCAGCCTCAAGCTCAGTGGTGTCAGTGTCCGAGGTGGTCTGTGCGTCTGCCTGCTTGGCGCCGCCGATGAAATAAACTCCGTCCTGCACCATATTCACATAGGTGCCGTCATAGTAGCCGTCCTCGGCAAGACCCTTGAAGTATTCATAGTACTTCGGCGCCTCATCGGGGAAGAGGACTGCCTTGAACGTACCCATATCAGTCTCAAACACTGCTACAGGGGTATCGTCAGAGGGCTGATCCATCTGTATCACCTTTGCGTCGGAGAAGTCTATCTTCTGCTTTCTTCCGGCGCAGGCATAGAACACCGCAAACACAAGAACAAAGCACACCGCTATCATAGAGAACTGAAAATACAGCTTGAACTGCCTTTTCCTGAGCGGCGTATAATCCGATCTGTTGTTTTTCATTTTATCCTCCGTTTTGTATCAGTTTTTTGTGATGACAGTTCCCTGTCTTGTTTCCTTGACGGTATAGCCGAGCGCTGCTATCCTGTCTCTGAGCTCGTCAGCCTTTGCAAAGTCTTTAGCTTTTCTTGCCTGAGCCCTCTCCTCGGCCAGTGCCTTTACCTCCTCAGGGATATCGTCCTCAGAAGGCTCTGCGCTCTTCTTTGCAGCCTCTATCAGACCCAGCGAGAGGACCTTGTCTATATTCTCTATCGCAGCTGCCTTTGCAGCAGGAGATGCCTCGGCCTTTAAGATATCATAGAGCGCTGTCATAGCGTTTGAGGTGTTAAGGTCATCGTCCATAGCCGCTCTGAAGCCCTCTTCAAGAGCCGAGATCTCGTCAGGCTCAGCCTTTGTATCCTTTGCGTCTGAAACTATCTTCCCTATCCTTGCGGTCAGCTTATTGTATGCGGCCTTTGCGTTGTCAAGGTTCTCCCATGTGAACACGAGACCCTTTCTGTAATGCGACTGCAGGCAGAAGAACCTGTAGACCAGAGGATCATAGCCCTTTTCTTCAAGCAGGGAGACCGTAAGGAACTCGCCCTTTGACTTGGACATTTTTCCGCTCGATGTGTTGAGGTGGTGAACGTGGAACCAGTAGTTGCACCATTTGTGGCCGAGATAAGCCTCTGACTGAGCGATCTCATTTGTGTGGTGGGGGAAGATGTTGTCAACGCCGCCGCAATGAAGATCAAGGTACTCTCCGAGGTTTTTCATACTGATGCAGGAACACTCGATATGCCAGCCGGGATAGCCCACGCCCCACGGAGACTCCCATTTGAGCTCCTGATCGTCAAACTTTGATTTTGTGAACCAGAGAACGAAATCGGCCTTGTTTCTCTTGTTAGTATCCTCTTCAACGCCCTCGCGCACGCCGACCTCAAGGTCGTCCTCGGTGAAGTTATGGAAGACGTTATAGTTATCTGTCTTTGAGGTATCAAAATAGATGTTGCCGCCTGCCTCATAGGCATAGCCCTTATCCATAAGAGAGGAGATAACCCTTATGAACTCGTCAACATAGGTAGTCGCAGGCACTACGACATCGGGAGTTTTGATGTTGAGCTTTTTGCAGTCAGCAAAGAAAGCGTCTGTATAAAACTGAGCGATCTCCATAACGCTCTTGTGCTCACGCTTTGCGCCCTTGAGCATTTTATCGTCGCCGGTATCGCCGTCAGAGGTAAGGTGGCCTACGTCAGTGATATTCATAACGCGCTTGACATCAAGACCCGTGAACCTGAGATACTTCTCCAGCACGTCCTCCATTATATAGCTCCTGAGGTTGCCTATATGCGCATAGTGATAAACGGTAGGGCCGCAGGTGTACATTCCTCCCTTTCCTGCCTCTCTGGGAACAAACTCTTCGACCTTATGGGATAGGGTGTTATATATCCTCATTTTTCATTCTCCTGTTCTTTTTTATTGTCAATGATCTTTTCAAGCTCAGCTACCCTGTCTTCAAGATCACTTATATACTTTCTGTGGCGGCAAAGCTCCTGGAACACCGGGTCAGGGATATGCACCTGATCGAGGTCGAGAGTGCGTTTGCCGTTTTGTCTTACTATCTTGGCAGGCACGCCCACAGCAGTTGAATTTGCCGGCACGGGAGACAGCACCACAGCATTTGCGGCTATCTTCGCGTTGTCGCCGACTTTTAACGGCCCCAGCACCTTGGCGCCGCACCCCACCATAACGTTATTGCCGAGGGTCGGGTGACGCTTTCCGTGATCCTTACCGGTACCGCCGAGGGTGCAGCCCTGATAAAGCAGGCAGTAGTCACCTATCTCAGCTGTCTCACCGATAACGACACCGCTGCCGTGGTCGATAAGAAGGCCCTTGCCTATCTTTGCGCCCGGGTGTATCTCTATGCCGGTAAGGGCTCTCGCCGTCTGGGAGATGACCCTTGCTATCACCTTATGATCTTTCAGGTAGAACCAGTGAGCGACCCTGTAAAAGGCAACTGCGTGCAGCCCCGAATAGGTCAGTATCTCGAGGACGCTGCCGGCAGCAGGGTCACGCTCTCTGATAGACTGTATGTCATGCTTCATGCTTTGGATAAAGCCCATATGATTACCTCCGTAAAAACACATAAAACAAAAAACGGAAAGCCCTTATAAACACAAAGGCTTCCCGAAGGCAGAGCTTTTGCTCTGCGGTCCCACTTCGATCTCCCGCCACCAGGCGGCTCTTAGTCTTTAACGCAGACCTGCGAAGAGGAATACTCGGCCTTAGCCTTTCATCCTCCCTGCTGACCGGCCGCACTTCGCATCTGCCCGTCAAAGCCTTTCACCAAACGGCTCTTCTCTGTCCACGGGGGATAAATGCTACTCTTGCCGGCTATGCATTTATATTATTTGCTTGAATCGATATATTTCCAGTATGCTTTAAGATATACGCCGCCCGATATAAGTGTGAGCACAACGGATATCCATATCAGTGCCTCATTTACGAGGAAGACTGCCGAATGCCAGTTAAGGTCAGGGCTTCCCTTGCTGTCAGGGAAGAATATCTGCAGGGCCATTATTGCCACCAATGCTATCATAGTGAAAGCAGTTTTCAGCTTTCCCCAGATGCCTGCGGCTACCACAACGCCCTCCCCTGCGACAACGAGACGAAGACCAGTCACCATAAACTCACGCGAGAGGATAATGATGACAGCTATCGGGTCGATCCATCTTGCGAACGCGAACGTGATGAGCGCTGACATTACAAGCAGCTTATCCGCGAGAGGGTCAAGAAACTTTCCGAAGGTCGTGACCAGGTTCTGGCTCCTTGCTATCTTGCCGTCGAGCATATCCGTTATCGACGCCAGTGCGAACACTATCAGCGCCCACACCATATGATGGGGTATCTCAAACAGAAGAACGAACACAAGGAAAACAGGTATCAGCAGCACTCTTAATATAGTAAGTTTATTAGGCAGATTCATTACGCATTATCCCCTTCCTGTATCACTGAGCCGATAAGGTCATAATCGAGAGTGTCATCGATATGCACGCGGACATACTGCCCGACCCTTACCTTATCCTCACTTGTGAAAAACACCTTGCCGTCTATCTCGGGAGCGTCCATAGGACTTCTTCCGTAATAGCACTCGGCATATCTGTCAAAGCCCTCACAGACTACATCCAGACCCTTATCCATACAGCTCTCATTGAACCTTTCGGATATTATCATCTGGGTCTGCATAACGGTATCGGCTCTGTTCTGTTTGGTTTGTTCGTCAAGCTGCTCCTTCATTTTTGCGGCAGGAGTTCCCTCCTCCTGAGAATATGCAAAGCAGCCGAGCCTTTCAAACTTCATCTCAGCAACGAACTCGCAGAGCTCCTCAAACTGCTCCTCGGTCTCACCCGGGAAGCCTGCTATGAGAGTTGTTCTCAGAATGATGTTCGGTATCTTTTCTCTGATATGTGAGATAAGCTTGGTCAGATACTCCCTGTCACCGAAGCGGTTCATTCTCTTCAGAACGTCCTTATTGCAGTGCTGGAGAGGGATATCAAGATATTTTACAAGCTTTTCCTCTTCGTTTATCGTATCAAGAAGCTCATCGGTTATCCGCTCGGGATAGCAGTAGAGAGTTCTTATCCACCTGAAGCCCTCTATCCTGCAAAGGGCTTTCAGAAGCTTCGGCAGCGCGCTCTTACCGTAGATATCCTCACCGTAGCGCGTTGTATCCTGGGCGATGACGACAAGCTCGGTAACTCCGTTATCTGCAAGCCACTGTGCCTCTTTCACTATGTCCTCTATAGGTCTGCTCCTGAAAGCGCCCCTTATCTCTGGGATAGCACAGTAGGTACAGTGATTGCTGCAGCCCTCTGCTATTTTAATATATGCGTAAAACGGCTCAGTGGATATTATCCTTCCGCCGCTTATGTTAAGATCCTGCTTGGAGCCGTAGGCACAGACCATCTTCTTATCGTTCCAGATGTCCCTGATGATCTGGCATATCTGCTCGTTCGAGCCTATTCCCACAACTGCATCGAGTTCGGGTATCTCCTTAGCCATTTCATCGCGGTATCTTTCCGCAAGGCAGCCCGTTGCGATAACGGCCTTTATCCTGCCCTCCTGCTTGAGGGTGCAAAACTCAAGTATTGTGTCGATAGCTTCCTGCTTGGCGCTTTCAATAAAGCCGCAGGTATTTACTATCACAACATCAGCCAGTGCAGCATCGGCAACCAGCTCATAGCCGTCTATCTTCAGAAGCGACAGCATATGCTCGGCATCGACCTGGTTTTTAGGGCACCCAAGCGACACCATTCCTACTCTAACTGCCATAACATCTACCTCAAAATAACATTTCATATTATTGTACCACGCAAATTAACTTTTGTCAAGTGCTCGCCGCACGGGTGCTCGCCGCACGGCTAACTCACGCCGTAGTGAGCGTGGACTACTACTTTTGTTCCCGCTGCTTTGCAAAAGCTTTATAGGCAAGTAAGGGAACGCTTTTAAAGGTTTTGCAAGGTTCGCGCAGCGTTACTATTTAATAGTTCAGAACAAAAAAATAACCCTCCCCTACGGGGAGGGCAAACGGTCTAATAGCACCTAACTACTGAGAATGGGGTGGGGGCGGCGGTGCAGGTGCACGCACCTGCTTGTAAAGAAATTGTGAACTGTCTTGACTTTGGGCGACAGATGTTGTATAATATATGAGTTGATTGAACAGATCAATGCTGCTATGGCTCAGGTGGTAGAGCACATCCTTGGTAAGGATGAGGTCACCAGTTCGAATCTGGTTAGCAGCTCTGGCCGTCTGCGGAATACCGCGGGCGGCTTTTTTTGCGCAAAAAAGCAGGACTGTAAACACAGGCCTGCTTTAGTTGTATATGTTCTTTCTGTGGCCGACTGTGAGCGCAAGAATGATAAGCTCATCGTCCCTGATCTCGCAGATAAGTCTGTAATCGCCGATGCGATAGCGCCACTTGCCGCTTTTATCACCGACCAGTGCTTTTCCGTGGGCACGGGGATCCTCACAGCCGATGAGGTTTTTCTCGATCCACGAAGTAATCAGCGATGCAGTATACCTGTCAAGCTTTTTCAGATCTTTTTTAACACTTTTGGTAAAAAGCAGCTGATACTTCTTTTTCATAGACCAAGCTCCTCCTTGATCTCTTCAAAAGTATACGTCACAGGATCCTTTTTGTATTCCTCCATTGCCTCATCATACGCCCTGAGATCATACTCGTCCTCAATACGCTCAAAAAGAGCCCTTTTGAAAGCCTCGCCGACGGACATTCTATGCATTTTTGCATAGCTCTCGGCCAGCTGGCGTTCATCATCTGTCAGTCTTATCGAAAATGCCATATCAAAACCTCCTTTGCAGTACTTTGTACTATCCTCTCTATAATACATTGTACTACATTTTTAATCTTTTGTCAAGCGCAAAAAAGCAGGACTGTAAACACAGGCCTGCTTTAGTTTATTTGTGTGAAATCACATCGGAGTATGTGCGCTGGGGGCGGCTGTAGGTTATGCCGAAGTATTTCAATGCTTGCTCAGTATCGTCCTGAGACGAGAGAAATACGTTTATAAGCCGCTCAGAGTCGTTGCCGGTCTGCATTTGTTTAAGACCCATATAGTAAAACATTTTGTCCCTGTCTTCAATGATGATCGGGACTATGTCATTTTCAAGGCATTGTTTTAGTATTATGAGCCTGCCTACTCGCCCGTTGCCGTCATAAAAGGGGTGTATCATCTCAAACGCTGAATGAAATGCCGCTATATCGTAAAGTGTCATATTATTCTCATCGGTTTGCGAAAGGAGCTCACCCAGAAGCTCAGGGACCTTTTCGGGGGCTGCTGTCTCCATTGCGCCGACCTCATTCGCGCAGGTCTTGAACTCACCTATGACAGCATTTTTATCAACTACTCCAGACTTTAACAGCATATGGAGCTGCTTTATATACTGTTCTGTCAGGGGCTTGCCCAGAGTGTCGAGTATAAAGTCAAAGCAGCGGAAATGGTTCACCGTTTCAATAACGTCATTGACGTTCACGGCTTCCTCAGAACCGGAGACGCCTACGCCTATCGTATTGGTCTCATAGATATATCTCGTCTGATCGTGGGTAAGGCGGCTGCCCTCGATATGGTTGGAATTGAAAGCCATATCGACCTGGAGCTTATTATAGATACCGCCCTTATGCCCGACGTTTTTTTCAGAAAGAAGAGTTTGCTTCAGATCCATTTACTCCACCACCGCATTAGCGAGCATAAGCTTTATTCTGTTTTCCTGATTCACCTTGGTAGCGCCGGGGTCATAGTCGATCGCGACGATATTTGCATCGGGATAGGCTTCCTTTATGCGCCTTGACATTCCTTTTGCTACTATGTGGTTTGGCAGGCAGCCGAAGGGCTGTGTACAGATTATGTTCTTTGTGCCGGTCTCGGCAAGAGCTGCCATTTCTGCGGTTATGAGCCAGCCCTCACCCATTTTTACGCCCTGATTCATATACTTATCGGCGCATTTTCTGAGGTGCTCAAAGTCATGAGGCGGCTGGAAATCAGAGTTTTCCTTTATTATCTTTATCTGCTGCTTCTGGAATCTGTAGAGAACGTCATAGCCTATGCCGAAGAGGAAATAGTCTCTGTCCTTTTTGTCATAGAGCTTGCCGTCATTCACCGAATCGGATGCACAGTAGAGGACGAAGTCAAGAAGACCCGGCACGTTAGGCTCACAGCCCTCTTCGAGAAGGAAGTCATTAAGGTGGTTATTGGCAAGGGGCGAATACTTGACGTAGATCTCGCCGACGATACCTACCTTGGGCTTTTTCTCCTTGGAACGCTCTATAGCGCTGAAATCTCTCAGCATTGCGAGGTAGATGCTCTTTGTGTGCATATACTTATTCTTGGTCTCGAAAAGCTTTCCGAGCCTGTGCTGCCACCTTGCAAGGACGTCATCGGTCTTGCCCTTTTCGAGCTCATAGGGCTTGCACTGATTGTAGAGCAGCATCAGCATATCGCCGTAAAGGACTGCATAGATAAGCTTGAGAGCTATGGCCGGAGTAACGTCGATAGAGGCGTTTTTCTCAAGACCGCTGAAGTTAAGAGACAGCACCGGTATCTGAGGGTAAGTCTCTGAAAGGGCCTTTCTCAGCAGGTGGATATAGTTTGATGCTCTGCAGCCGCCGCCCGTCTGTGAGATGAGCAGAGCTGTATGGTCGAGGTCATACTTTCCGCTTTTGAGAGCGTCCATAAACTGGCCTACGACCAGAAGCGCGGGATAGCAGGTATCATTATGAACGTTTTTCAGACCCTCATCGATAACGTTTCTGGTAGAGGTCTGCAAAAGCTCCATATTGTAGCCGTATTTCTTATATATAGCCATTATCAGCTTGAAGTGTATCGGCAGCATATCAGGGATAAGGATAGTGTATTCCTGTCTTTTTGACTTATCGAGATATGACCTGTTGACTCTGTCGGAGCCTGTCTTTTTTATCTCTTCTTTGCTCATATAGCTTTCACCTCTATCTTTTCTTCGGCAGCTGCTGCGGCCTGCTTTTCTTCGAGGGCGGCGGCGAGGGATCTGAGTCTGATCTTTGCGGCGCCCAGATTTGTTATTTCATCTATTTTCAGCTGGGTATAGAGCTTGCCTTTTTCTTCCAGGATAGCTCTTACCTCATCAGTTGTGACGGCATCTATACCGCAGCCGAAGGAGACTAGCTGCACCAGCTGCATATCATCATGCTCACAGACATATTGCGCTGCCCTGTAAAGCCTTGAATGGTACGTCCACTGGTTGAGAACGTCAAGAGCGGGTGTATCAACAAGGTTCGACACGCTGTCCTCGGTGATGACGGCAAAGCCGAGCGATGCTATCAACTTATGTATGCCGTGGTTTATCTCAGGGTCGATATGGTAGGGTCTGCCTGCCAGAACGACTATCTGCTCGCCCTTTTTGCGGGCATCGGTCATTATCTCGTTCGCCTTAGCTTCGATATCACGGCGGTATCTGAACTGCTCTGAATATGCCTTA
>ODAI010230378.1_pt1 | contig 16499 bp, 20 predicted proteins | sample 1539321 | NCBI WGS metagenome assembly ODAI01 (sample SAMN02144231, study PRJEB22623) | gut metagenome | biome: sheep rumen | host: Ovis aries | place: New Zealand | reverse complement strand
TCACGTGCTCTGGCCAACTGAGCTAAAGAGGCGGGTGGGCAGCTACCTACATCGCGCCGCTACAACCAAGTACCCTTGCTGCGTTCCCACCCTGGGGGATTCCGAGGGAGCTGGCCGTATAGGACTGCCCATATTGCTCGAAAGCGGGTGCAAAGTTACAACATAAAATTCAGAAATAAGAATTACGAAATAAGAAAATAGTGTATTTTAACGATTTTTTGAGCCAAAGCCCGTGTAATATGCAGGAAATTGCGTAATTTTGCACCTTGAAACAGATAAATGTTAAAAATGACAGCGCCAGAGTATATACAACTGAAAGCTTATGCGCGGCAGGATGGTTTTTTCCTCGCCTTGCTATGGATAGCCAGTTTTGTCTTCTATATCATGGGCCTGACCAATCAGCTGCTCGGTATGGCTGCCATCATGCTTGTTGTGATGACGCCTTTCTTCGTTGCAAGTCGTCTGCGCCATTTCCGTGACGAGGGTAGGGATGGTGTCATCTCCTTCCGTCGTGGCTATGCCTATACCATATTGGTGTTCTTCTACGGGGCTGTACTGCTGGCAGTGGCGCAGTTTTTGTACTTTGCCTATTTCGACGATGGCTATCTGCTGAATTCTTTCTCGAAGATAGTCTCGTCGTCAGAGGGGCAGGCCTTACTGAAGGAATACGGGATGACAAAGGTCATGGACGAGAGCCTCGCTGAGATGGCTTCCATCCGTCCCATCGATTATGCATTGAATATTCTCACGGTGAATATCATGTTCGGATTTGTACTTGGCGTCCCCATTGGCCTGGCCATGAACAGGAACATTAGAAAAGAAACAGAAAAGTAATAGAAAGATGGATATATCTGTAGTTATACCTCTTTATAATGAGGCAGAATCATTACCGGAACTCTATGCTTGGATAGAGCGTGTGATGAAAGCAAACAATTTCTCGTTTGAGGTGATATTCGTGAACGATGGCTCAACCGACGAATCATGGAAGATCATCTCCGACCTGAGACAGAAATCGCCATGCGTCAAGGGCATTAAGTTCCGTCGCAACTATGGTAAGAGTCCAGCGCTCTACTGTGGTTTTGAACAGGCCCAGGGTGATGTGGTCATCACTATGGATGCCGACCTTCAGGACTCGCCAGACGAGATACCGGAGCTCTACCGTATGATCAAGGAGGATGGCTATGACCTCGTCAGTGGCTATAAGCAGAAACGCTATGACCCATTGTCGAAGACACTCCCGACAAAGTTGTTCAATGCTACGGCCCGCAAGATAAGCGGCATCAAGAATCTCCACGACTTCAACTGTGGTCTGAAGGCCTATCGTAAGGCGGTGGTAAAGAATATTGAGGTATATGGTGAGATGCACCGTTATATACCGTATCTGGCGAAGAATGCGGGTTTCGACAAGATTGGTGAGAAGGTGGTACACCATCAGGCCCGTAAGTACGGCTCTTCGAAGTTCATGGGGCTCAACCGTTTTGTAAACGGTTACCTGGACTTGCTGACGCTCTGGTTCCTCTCCACCTTCGGCAAGAAGCCGATGCACGTGTTTGGCTTTTTGGGTTCCATCATGTTCTTGATCGGTTTCGTGGCAGCCTTCTGCATCGGTGCCGACAAGCTGTGGTGCCTGGCAAACCATATTCCGCAGCGGCTGGTGACCGACTCGCCTTATTTCTATATCTCGCTTACGATGATGATGATTGGCACGCAGCTCTTCCTGACGGGGTTCCTGGGTGACCTGATCAGTCGTTCGTCGAGCAACCGTAATGACTATCAAATAGAGGAGACGATATGAGAAAGTGGTTCAGACTGCTGGCGGTCCTGTTTATCGGTATCCTGCTGACGGGTTCCTGTTCGTCAATCGACTGCCCCTCGGAGAATCTTGTGCTGGCGCATTACCGGTTCCATAATGCTGATGGCGACAGCCTCGTGCTGACCGATACACTGTCGGTCATCTCCTGGGGAAAGAATGGCGAGGAAGTAACAGTGCTAAACAAAACGGCCGATAAGGCATCGTTCTACCTGCCTGTCAGCTATTCGCATCCGGAAGACCTGCTCGTGTTCGACTTTACCGACGGGGAAGCGCATTCTTATGACACGGTCTGGGTGAAAAAGGAGGATATTCCTCACTTTGAGTCAGTTGACTGTAATGCCAAGTTCTTCCATCGCCTTACCAGTGTGCGAAATACAACCCACTATATCGACTCAGTAGTTATTAAAAACCCATATGTGGATTTCAACAATGCGACAGTTCATATCTACGTCTATATGTAGTCTGCTATTTAGCTTGTTGCTGTTGGCCGTCTCTTCGCCAGCCTCGGCACAGATGAAGTTCTTTAGCCTGCAGAAAGACTCCATCCCGGTGTTCCGTGGCTTCGCCGTCTCTTTCGACCTGGTAGGAGCCGGTATGCTGATGTTCTCGGACTATGGACAGTATGAGGCAGCCCTGCGCATCAATCTGCATGACGAGTGGTTCCCGATTATCGAGGCCGGTATCGGTAAGGCTGACCACGATGACGAGGTGACGCGTTTGCACTACAAGACTTCCGCACCTTACTTTAAGGTTGGTATCGACAGGAACCTGTTGAAGGACAAGCATGGCCCGAACCGGTTGTATATCGGTCTTCGTTATGCCTTTACATCCTATAAAGTTGACATAGCGAGACCGGATTTCCCTGATCCCAAGTGGAAGTGGGATACGAGCTTCGGCATCAAGGATGCCCCGTGCAATATGCATTGGGCGGAGGCCGTTATCGGCATCGACGCGAAGATATTCGGACCGTTTCATCTCGGATGGAGCGGCAGGTACAGAATCAGGATGTCGCATAAGGAGGGCGACTTCGGGAAGACATGGTATGTGCCGGGCTACGGCATCAACGACAGTGGTGGACTTTCCGCAACCTTTAATGTCATCATAGATATCTGATATGGAGGAGAGACAGAAAAAACGTTTGCTTTGGCAGTTGCCTTTTCTGACGCTTCTGGTGGTGGGAACGGTTCTCATCATCCGCCATCAGCAGAAGATGCCCTATCATAAGTCTTCCGACTTTATCTTTGGCACGAGTTACAATGTCATCTACCAGTGTGATTCGGATCTGAGCCAGAGCATCAAGAGCGAGCTGATGAAGGTGGATCGCTCCCTGTCGCCCTTCAACGAGAAATCGGTTATCACGGCTGTCAATAATAATAAGGCTGTCGTACTTGACGAAATGTTTCAGGAGGTGTTCCGCAAGGCGATGGACATATCCCGTGAGACCGACGGGGCCTTCGATATCACGGTGGCGCCCTTGGTGAATGCCTGGGGCTTTGGCTTTAAGAACGGCACGCTACCCGACCGCCGACAGGTGGACAGTCTGCGGGCGATCGTTGGCTATGAGAAAGTGTCGCTCGTCAATGGCAAGGTCCAGAAGAAAGACCCAAGGATGATGCTCGACTGTTCTGCCATTGCCAAAGGCTATGGCACTGACATGGTGGCCCGACTGCTCAGGGACCGTGGCGTGGAGAACTTCATGGTTGAAGTCGGCGGCGAGGTCGTGACGAAGGGCGTGAATGCGCAGCGGGTGCCGTGGAAAATCGGTGTGACGAAGCCCGACGACGACTCGCTGAGCATTGGCAATGAACTCCAGACGATCCTGAATGTCACCGACAAGGCCATGGCTACCAGTGGCAACTACCGGCGTTTCTATTACAAGGGCGGCAGGCGCTTCGCCCACACTATCGACCCCAAGACGGGCTATCCCGTACAGCATAGCATCCTTTCGGCTACGGTACTGGCCAACGACTGTGCTACAGCCGATGCCTACGCCACGTCATTTATGGTGATGGGCATGGATGGTGCCAAACGGGTGCTGGATCGTCATCCGGAGCTGATGGCCTATCTGATATACGACGATGGAAACGGTAGGAACGCCGTATGGTTCTCCCCGTCCTTACGTGATAAAATTGCGAATTAACGATGCCGGTACTGAAGATTTTCGACCAACTGCTGCAGTTCCCCCTCTTTCAGGGCATGAGCCGTGACGATCTGGAGATTATTGCGGGCCATATCCGTTTTGGCTTCGTTAAGGTGGCTGCAGGCCGACAAGTGGCAGCTGCGGGCGATGCCTGTCAGCAGTTGTATTTCCTGATAAATGGCTCCGTGAAGGTGGAGACCAGCAGTGAGGGCTATGGCTATACGGTGACCGAGCAGTTTTCCGCACCCTATATTCTTCAGCAGGAGGCTATCTTTGGCTACTATCAGCGTTATACGCATACCTATACCACGCTCTCCGACACTAATTTCCTGACGATAGAGAAGGAAGAGGTGCTCAGGCTGTTGGAGGATTTCCTGGTGTTCCGCCTAAACCTGGTCAATTTCTTTGCAACGCAGACCCAGAAGCAAGCGCGGCTGTTGTGGCAGCGCAGTCCGCAGGATCTCAGGGGAAGAGTCGTGCGGTTCCTGACGAGTCATTGCCTCTATCCTGCTGGCCAGAAAGTCTTCTCCATCCTGATGGAGCAGCTGGCGCTCGAGCTGAACGACAGTCGTCTGAATGTCTCGCGGGTGCTGAACCAGTTGCAGCATGAGGAACTGGTGGAGTTGCACCGAGGCAAGATTATCGTTCCACAATTGGAGCGGCTATTGATGTGAAAACTATTTTAAAGAAAGATATGAACGAGAATAAAGAGAGAAAGAATCCGTTTTTTGAACCGTATCATACGCCCCACGACGTAGCCCCCTTCGACCGTATCCGGTTGGAGGATTTCGAGGAGGCCATGCTTGAGGGTATCCGTCGTGACGATGAGCAGATAGAGAAGATTATCAATAACCCGGAAAAACCGACTTTCGACAACACGATTATCTCTGTTGATGATGAGAAAGACGGTGAAGGCTACTACGACCTGCTGAGCCGTGTGACGACGGTGTTCTTCAACCTGCTCTCGGCAGAGACCAACGATGAGATGGACGCGCTGGCACAGAAGATGAGTCCCGTCCTGACGAAACATGCCAACGATATCCGTCTGAACGAACGGTTGTTTGAACGGATCAAGTATGTGCACCGTCATCACCGGAAGCTGACGCCAGAGGAGAAGATGCTGCTCGACAACTGCTACGACGGCTTCGTGCGTAGTGGTGCCCTGCTTGACGCAGAGGGAAAGGAACGCCTGCGCCAGCTGACGGAGGAGGCATCGATGCTGGGACTTCAGTTCTCCCAGAATCTGCTGAAGGAGAACAAGGCCTTCACGCTGCATATCACCGACGAGGCACAGCTCGACGGACTGCCGGAAACGGCGCGTGAGGCTGCTGCCCAGGCTGCCAGGGAGCGGGATCTCGACGGCTGGGTGTTCACGCTCGACTTCCCCAGCTATTCGCCGTTTATGACCTATAGCACCCAGCGGGAACTCCGTCGGCAGCTCTATATGGCTAAGAACACGGAATGTATCCATGACAATACCGAGAACAACCTGGAGATCTGTAAACGGCTCATCAACCTGCGCCGTGAGATGGCTCAGCTGCTGGGCTATAAGACCTATGCCGACTATGTGCTGAAACACAGGATGGCCGGTAACGTGCGCCATGTGTATAAACTGCTCAACGACCTGATCGATGCCTACAAGCCTACGGCCGTCAAGGAGGTGGCTGCCATCGAGAAGATGGCCAGAAAGCAGATGGGCAGGGATTTCAAGTTGGAACCATGGGACTTCGGCTTCTATTCCCACAAGTTGAAGTTGGAAAAATACAATATCGACGCCGAGATGCTGCGTCCTTATTTCGAGTTGTCGAAGGTTATCGGCGGCGTATTCGGACTCGCCAACCGCCTTTATGGCATCACGTTCAAGGAGAATAAGGACATCCCCGTGTATCACCCCGATGTCAAGGCGTATGAGGTCTTCGACAAGGACGGCTCCTATCTGGCAGTCTTCTATGCAGACTTCCATCCCCGCAAAGGCAAGCAGGGTGGGGCTTGGATGACGGAATACCAGGGTCAGTGGATCGACCGCAAGGGCAAGAACATGCGTCCTCATGTCAGTGTGGTAATGAACCTGACGAAGCCTACGGCAGAGAAACCGGCCCTGTTGACGCTGGGCGAGGTGGAGACCTTCCTCCACGAGTTCGGCCACTCCCTCCACGGTATGTTTGCCAATACGCGCTTCGAAAGTCTCAGCGGCACCAACGTGTGGTGGGACTTCGTGGAGCTGCCGTCGCAGTTCATGGAGAACTTCTCTGTCGAGAAAGATTTCCTGCGCACCTTTGCCTTCCATTACCAGACGGGCGAGCCTTTGCCGGATGAACTGATCGACCGTATCGTCAGGAGCCGTAACTTCAATGTGGCCTATGCCTGCATGCGCCAGGTCAGCTTCGGATTGCTCGATATGGCCTATTACACCCGCAAGGATCCGTTCGACGAGGATATTATCCCCTTTGAGAAAAAGGCCTGGCAGAAGGCAATGGTCACCGAGCAGCTGCCCGACACTTGTATGACGGTACAGTTCTCGCATATCATGGCCGGCGGCTATGCTGCAGGCTACTATAGCTACAAGTGGGCCGAGGTGCTCGACGCCGATGCGTTCAGTGTCTTCAAGAAGCACGGAATCTTCGACCAGGCAACGGCACAGCGCTTCCGTGACAATGTGCTCTCGAAGGGCGGCACGGAGAACCCGATGACGCTCTATAAGCGCTTCCGTGGCGGAGAGCCGACCATCGATGCGCTGCTCAGGCGCAATGGTATCAAGAACCCAAGAAAACAGTAAGGATATGGACGATAAACAGCAGAAACTGGATTGGCGCTACTTGCGTATGGCGCGCATCTGGGCCGAGAATTCCTACTGCCAGCGCCGTCAGGTCGGTGCGCTGGTGGTGAAAGACAAGATGATCATCAGCGACGGCTACAACGGTACGCCGAGTGGTTTTGAGAATGTGTGCGAGGACGACGGTAACGTCACCAAGCCCTATGTGCTTCATGCAGAGGCCAATGCCATCACGAAGCTGGCGCGTAGCAATAACAACAGCGACGGGGCGACCATCTATATCACGGCCTCTCCCTGCATAGAGTGCGCCAAGCTGATCATCCAGGCTGGTATCAGGCGTGTGGTCTATGGTGAGCAGTATCGTCTCACCGACGGCATCGACCTGCTGAAACGTGCTGGTATCGAAGTTATATTCATGGACGTTAATACAGATAAGCTATAAAGAACGATGAAAAGTAAGAACGCTCGTTTTATGCCTCTATGGCTGGCAGTCTCGGTTGTCATTGGTATCTTGATTGGCACTTTCTATGCCAACCATTTCTCTGGCAACCGGCTGAACATCATCAACTCCAGCGGCAACAAGCTCAACAACCTGCTCCACATCATCGACGACCAGTATGTCGATACGGTCAATATCAACGACCTGGTGGAAAAGGCCATGCCCCATATCCTGGGCGAGCTCGACCCGCACTCCGTGTATATCTCGGCCCGCGAGGGTCAGATAGCCAACGACGACCTGCGTGGCTCCTTCTCCGGTATCGGCATTGAGTTTACGATCCGTCAGGACACGATCCGCGTGCAGAACGTCATTGGCAACGGGCCTGCAGAGCGGGCGGGGGTGCTGGCCGGCGACAAGATTGTCGAGGTCGATGACTCTGTGTTTGTCGGTAAGAAGGTGACCAACGAAGAGGCGATGCATCGTCTGAAAGGTCCTAAGGATACGAAGGTCAAGCTCGGCGTCATCCGCTATGGTGAGAAAAAGGTGCGGCATATCACCGTCACGCGCGGCGAGATACCTACCAAGAGCGTTACGGCCTGCTATATGCTCGACGATGAGAGCGGTTACATCCGCATGAAGAACTTCGGCGAGAATACGTATCCCGAGCTGCTCATCGCGTTGGCGAAACTTGCGCAGAAGGGTTTCTCCAACCTGGTGATTGACCTGCGTGGCAATACCGGCGGTTATCTGGAGTCAGCCGTCCAGATTGCCAATGAGTTCCTTTCCAAAGGACAGCTGATCGTCTATACCGAGGGCCGGCGCTATCCGCGTCAGGAGTACAGGGCCGACGGTCGTGGCAGCTACCAGCGCATGCCGCTCGTCGTGCTGGTCGATGAGAGTTCGGCATCAGCCTCTGAGATTCTTGCCGGTGCCATCCAGGACAACGACCGCGGAACCATCGTGGGCCGTCGTTCCTTCGGTAAAGGCCTCGTGCAGAGGCCGATGGAGTTTTCCGACCATTCGATGATCCGACTGACGATAGCCCGCTACTATACACCTTCCGGTCGCTGCATACAGAAGCCGTATGCCGATGGCGAGGATTACGAGGGCGACTGGATGTACCGCTATCAGCACGGTGAGTTCTTCTCTCAGGATAGCATCAAGCATACGGGACCCGAATATCATACTGCCAACGGGCGTGTCGTCTATGGCGGTGGCGGCATCACGCCAGATATCTTCATCCCCGAGGATACGCTGGGCATGACCTCTTACTATAAAGAGGCTTCGATGACCGGACTGATCCTGCAGTTCGCCTATAACTATACCGACGAGAACCGCGCCAAGCTGAGTGATATGCAGGACGTGTGGGAGATGGAGCGCTACCTGAAGAGCCAGAACACGGTTGAGAAGTTCGTGGCCTTTGCCGAGAAAAACGGCCTGAAGCGGCGTAACCTGATGATCCAGAAGTCGCACAAGCTGCTGGAGCGTTTCGTCAACAGCCGTATCATCTATAACATCCTCAACGAACAAGCCTGGACGGAGTACCTGAACCACGACGACCCCGTCATCATCGAGACACTGCGCATCTTCCGTAATGGTGAGGCATTCCCCACCAAGCGCCCTGTCGATAATACGAAGGACGGAAAGCTGGCCATGACGTTCGACAATGCGAGCCGGAAGGCTCCGAACTGCTATTTCGCGCATGCTTAAGGCAGACCTGCGACAGCAGATGCGCGACAGGAAGCGACAGTTCACCCGGCGACAGCTGGAGGAGCTGTCGCTTCCTGTCGTTGCGCGTCTGCGTCCGCTGCTCCGCGAGGCTTCCGTCGTGCTGGCCTACTATTCGTTGCCCGATGAGGTCTGCACTCATGACCTGCTCGGCGAACTGGTGGCGGCGGGCAAGACCGTCCTGCTGCCCAGGGTCGTTGACGACACGACGCTGGCGCTGTGCCGCTACAGTGGTGAGGCTGACTTGCGTGAGGGGGCTTTCCATATCCTGGAGCCTGTCGGCGAGCGTTTCACGGACTTGAGCCTTATCGACACGGTCTTGGTGCCTGGCATGGCCTTTGATGCCAGGGGCCACAGACTCGGACGTGGCAAGGGCTATTACGACCGTTTGCTCTCCGGTCTCGTCTGCAGGAAGATTGGGGTGTGCTTTGACTTCCAGAAAGTGGCGGAAGTGCCGGTTGATGCGTATGATGTCGCGGTGGACATCGTCGTTTAGCAGAAGCGGATGTCGGCGATGACCTGACTGCCGACGGCTGCGTTCAGTTTTTTCACGATATCTTGTCTCATCATCGAGAGGTCGGCTCTCAGGGCCGGGCTCGACAGGTGTACCCATAGCGTCTGGTTGCGGATATAGGCGTCCCGGGTATAGCCCGCCACCATGTCGCCCATCACGGTCGGCCAGGCTTCCACGAGCCGTTTCTGCAGCAGGGGTGTCTCCAGTCCCTGTGCCCGCAGGTTCCGTAGGATCAGTTCGCCGATGTTTTTCACTTCTTTTCTGAACATACGCTATTTGGTTATCTCTCCGTTGTTGACGTGGAATATCTGGTAGTCGTGGGATGAGCGGCTGAGAATCTGGTCCAGATGGTCGCGGTTGGTGTCTGTGATGAAAATCTGTCCAAAGTCGTCGCCAGCAACAAGTCTTACAATCTGCTCCACGCGGTCTGCATCGAGCTTGTCGAAGATGTCGTCAAGCAGGAGTAGGGGCGTGGTGCGGTTGTTGGTGCGGCGCAGGAAGTCAAACTGTGCCAGCTTCAGCGATATCACGAAGGTCTTGAGCTGTCCCTGGCTGCCCTCGCGCTTCAGCGGATGTCCGCCCAGGGTGAAGGTCAGGTCGTCGCGATGGGTGCCGTGCAGTGAGTAGCCCATGATGCGGTCTTTCGCGCGGTCGCGCTGTATCACCTCCAGCAGCGGTCCGCGCTGACAGTGCGACACATAGTCGATAGCCACCTGCTCCTTGTTGCCGGATATCTGTTCGTAGTAGCGCTGGAACACGGGCGCCAGCTCCCTGACGAACGCGTCGCGCCGCTGGTAGATGCGCTCCCCCTCAATGGCCATCTGCTCTTCCCACAGGGCGATCACGTCGGGATTGGGCTCCTCCTCCATCTTCAGCATCGTGTTACGTTGCAGCAGCGCCTTGTTATAGCGGTTCATCGACTCGATATAGCTGTGGTCGTACTGCGAGATGACCACGTCCATCAGCTTCCTGCGCTCCTCGCTGCCGCCCTCGATGAGCATCGTGTCCGATGGCGATACCATCACCAGCGGTATCAGTCCGATATGCTCCGACAGCCGCTTGTATTCCTTCTTGTTGCGCTTGAAGTGCTTCTTCGTGCCGCGCTTCATCCCGCAGGAGATGCTGAGACCGTCTGAGTAGCTGCCCTCAAGCATGAAGAACTCCTGACCGTGGGTGATCACCTGCGAGTCGATGGTCGTGCCGGCAGAATGGCAGAACGAGAGGAAATAGATGGCATCCAGCACATTGGTCTTGCCCACGCCGTTCTGGCCGATCAGACAGTTGATCTTCGGCGACAGCTCCAGCGTGGCTGTCTGGATATTCTTATAGTTGATGAGCGACAGTTTCTCGAGAATCATACTGCAAAGGTACGACTTTTTAGGCACTGGCGGCGCAGATTACACGGATTTTAACTATTTTACGAAAAAAAACTGCATAATCAGCGCAAAGCATGACAAATTTTTAGTAACTTTGCACCCGATTTTTGAAAATAAATACATAAGCATAATGGCAAATACAACAAATCAACAGCAGGCTGCACCCACTATGGAGCAGACCTTGAACCAGAGTGAGGCCTTCTTCCTGAAGTACAAGAAGGCTATCATCACCGTCGTCGTGGCGCTCATCGTCATCATCGCCGGTGCAGTACTTTACAAGACTTACGTTTCCGAGCCCAACGAGCAGAAGGCCAGCACGGCCATCGCCAAGGGGCAGGAATATTTCGCTCAGGGCCTCTTCGAGCAGGCTCTCAATGGCGACAGCGCCAACTTCAAGGGCTTTGCCAAACTCGCCGACGAGTATAGCAGTACCGCTGCCGGCAATCTGGCCAACCTCTATGCCGGTCTCTGCAATGCCCAGCTGGGCAAGTGGGACGCTGCCGTGAAGTTCCTCGAGCAGTACGACGGTGCCGACGACCAGATGATCTCTCCCGCCGCCGAGGGTGCGCTGGGCAATGCCTATGCCCATCTGAACCAGCTCGACAAGGCTGTCTCTTACCTGAAGAAGGCTGCCGAGAAGGCCGACAACAACTCGCTCTCGCCCACCTTCCTCATCCAGGCAGGTGAGATTCTGGAGAGTCAGGGTAAGAAAGACGATGCCCTAAAACTGTATCAGACCGTGAAGGAGAAATACTTTAACTCGATGGCTTATCAGACCATCGACGCCTATATTGAGCGCGTTAAGTAGTTTACTGTTTACGGATGGCAACGAAGAATCTTTCGGACTATAACGCGGCTCAGGTGCCTGATGCGTCGAATATGATCTTTGGCGTGGTCGTGGCTGAGTGGAACCCAGAGATTACTGGGGCACTGCTCGACGGTTGTGTGTCGACGCTGGAGAAGCATGGCGCACTGCCCGAGAACATCCATGTGAAGACGGTGCCGGGCTCCTTCGAGCTTATCTATGGTGCGCATCAGATGACACTCAACGACGGCTACGACGCTGTGATTATCTTAGGTAGTGTGATACGGGGCGAGACACCTCATTTCGACTACATCTGTCAGGGTGTGACTGAGGGCATCGCCCGTCTGAATGCTACGAGCAGCATCCCTGTCGTGTTTGGCTTGCTGACTACCAACGATCTCCAACAGGCCAAGGACCGTGCAGGCGGGCGACTGGGCAACAAGGGTGATGAGTGTGCGGTGGTAGCCATCAAGATGGCAAAGTTCTGAATAGATTTTCAAACATAAAAAGCGGGGCGTTCTGATGAGAATGCCCCGCTTTGTGTATGCGTGGAGAGGTAGGCTGACTACTCCTGAGTCTTGCGATCGTCGATGTTGTCGCCTTCGGTGGGCTGCATCTCTTCCTTGAAGTCGGTGATGCCGGCCTCGACGAGGATGTTGTACCAGGTGATGAGCTTCTTGATGTCGCTCACGTGTACACGGTCGCGGTCCCATTCGGGAAGCACGCTGGTGAAGTAGTCCTGCAACTCCTTGCTCGACGCCTTCTTGGGGTCGATCTTCGCCTTGGCTCCCTGCTCAAGCGTTTTCATGTTCTCGAGCACGTCCATCAGGGGAATGTCGTCGGTCTCGGTAAACATGGCAATGTCTGCCAGCGATGTGATACGGTCTGTGGCGAAGGCAGGCATGCGGCGATGAGTCGCATCGAGAACTTCGACGATGAGGTTGTTCTTGCCTCGTGAAACGAGCTTGTAAAGTCCGGGCTTGCCGGAGATGGCTAAAATTGTCTGTTGCATATAAATGTATTATTTCTTGTTGATTGATTCTAAAATGTCTTCCAGCTGCTGCTGGAGGTCTGCCTGTCCGTCGTTGACGATTTCGTAGTCGGCCCGTTGCCTGACCTCTTCTTGCGGCATCTGACGGCTCATCCACTCGAGCACTTTCTCACGGCTGATGCCATCGCGGGCCATCACCCTTTGGATGCGCACCTCCTGTGGTGCGGTGACGACGATGACGCGGTCTACCAGGCGGTAGATGCCCGACTCGTAGATGATGGCGCTCTCCATCCACTCGATGCCGCTCTCTATGAAGTCGCGGAAGACGGCGGGATGCACGATGCGGTCGATGTCGTTGGCGTGTGCTTCTGAGGCGAGCAGATAGGCTGCTACGGCACCCTTGTTGAGGCTGCCGTCGTCGAAATAGGTGCGCGGACCAATGAGAGCCGTCAGGCGCCGACGGATTGATGGCGAGCTCACGATGAGTCGCTTGGCGGCGCTGTCGCAGTCGTAGACGCTGTAGCCCCGCTGTTCAAGCAGCCGGCAGATGTAGCTCTTGCCGCTTCCGATTCCTCCCGTGATTCCGATCTTCATTCCTGTGATTCGATGAGGTAGTCAACCATTGTCGTCTCCAGCTTGGCCCGTGAGATGCCGCTGGGCACATCCTTGAGATAAATTCGGCACTTCTCTGAGGGGTTGCGGCGAATCTCGTCGTAGTCGACAATGATGGTGAAATCTTCGGGTTTCAGGCTACGGTAGACGCTGACGCCAGCCACGAAACTGACGGACGTCTTGGCCGGGAACGTACGCAGCACCTTTCCCTCGGGCAGGTTGATGCCCACGATGGGAATGTTCGAGATGCGCTCCTCTGTCAGCACGTCGGTATAGAACTTGACACGGATATGGTCGGGCACCGTCTTTACGCCTTTGAGCTTCGCCAGGTTGCAGTCCACGGTGAGCGTGTCGCGGAAATTGACGTAGTTGAGCTGTTCGGTATAGACCATGCTGATGCTGTCGAGCTTTTCTTCTGTGGCGAAGATGGTGACGCTGTCGGGGGTGTAGGATACTCGGGAGATGAAATAGAGCTCTTCGGGGATCACGCGTCCGCTCCAGCGTACAGGCACTTGCTTCTTCGTGCCGTAGCTATAATAGAACTCCATCTTCTCGGGCTTGATGGACGTAATCTTCGAACTGCTTACCAGGTTCTGATAGATGCGCTTCTGTATCTCCGAGGCAGGAATCAGGCCTGTGCCGTTGTTGTGGGTATAGTTGCGGAATGGCAGTTCGATGTGCTTGAGTGCGTCGCCGTACTCATAAGTCATCAGCACGATGCCCTTGTCGCGGATGGTGACCCGCACGGTGTCGACATCGTCGGAGGTGAGCACGGCATTCTTGGGAACGCCGATGACGGAGACAGGAACGGTGAAGTCGCGCTCATAAGTCTCGTTGAGCGTCAGCGACAGCCAGAACACACCCGAGAGCGCCAGGAAGAACAAGAATGTCAGGAACTCCTTGCTCGTTTTGGTGAACAGGAATTCCTTGACGATTCGCCACACGCTACGCACTGTCATACTGCTGGGTGACGGCTATTTCTGCTGCAGAGGCGTGCTGGAGGTGTCCTTGAAGACGGAGCCCTTGTCGACGGTAATCACCACGTCGCGTGCAATCTTCACGTCGACGGTGTTCTTGGCCAGGTCGATGCTCTTCACGGTGCCGTAGATGCCACCGCCGGTGATGACAGACGTGCCCTCGGTGAGCTCGTTCTGGAACTTCTGAATCTCCTTCTGTTTCTTCTGCTGAGGCTTGATCATGAAGAAATACATAATGGCAAAGATGGCTACCATCATGATAATCATGCTCATGCCGCCTCCTTGTGCTGACTGTGCAGCAAGTACGATGTTTGTCATTTTTATACCTTAAATAATATTATTAATCATTCATTTGTCTCCTTGTCATCGTCGCCGCCCTTCCTGACGATGCGCTTGCGGTGCCTCATCTTTACGGGCACAGCTCCCTGGGGGACATTCTCTTTCGGGGCAGCCTCCTTGCTCTTCTGGGGCTCCATGTGCTTCATCAGGCGGTTGGTCTTGATGAGGTTGCGGGCGATGGCGTCGAGCATGCCGTTGATATAGCCGCCGCTCTTCGACGTAGAGTAGAGCTTGGCGATGTCGACATACTCGTTGATGGTCACGCTGACGGGGATGTTGGGGAAGGTCATCAGCTCAGCGATGGCGATCTGCATGATGACGATGTCCATATAGGCCAGACGTGAGAGATCCCAGTTGCGCGATACCTCGTTCATATAGTGCTGGTACTCCGCTTCGTTGAGGATGGCAGAGCGGAAGAGCTTGCGGGCAAACTCCTTCTCTTCGTCGCTATCCCACTCGGGCAGCAGTTCCTCCTTCGCCCCATTCTGCTCCTTGAAGCGCTTGATGGTCTTCAGCACGAAGGTGTCTACGATCTCCTTGTCGTCGTTCCAGTACAGGCTCTGGTCTTCGAGGATGCTGTCGAGGTCGGGATTCTCCTGGATGAAGGTCTTGTATAGCTTGCGCCACAACTCGCGGTCGGCGTCGTAGCTGTCTTCTGCCGATGACATGTAGTTCTGGTAGATCTCGCTGCTCTCGATGGTCTCAAAGAGGCGGGCCGGAGCCGGCGTGTCGGCCCAGTCGGTCTTCTGGGTGCTGATGAATTCGTTGAGCGCCTTGTTCTCCTGTAGCTGGATGGCAAAGCGGTTGTATACAAACTTCTGTGAGGGCTCTTCGGTGCCTTCGCGCTTGGCCCTGCCCTGTGCCACTTCAAGCCGGCGCTGGGCTTCCTTGGTCACTGCAACGATGAGCGCTAATAGCTGGTTGTAAAGGTCATAAGCCTTGGACAGACTGAAAAACAACTCCTTTTCAGCCGCATCGATGTTCTTGTTACCATTTAAATAGTAAGCATAGGTTAACTGAACAATTTTGTTTCTGATAATTTCTCTGTTAATCATCTCACTTGATGTTTTGTTTGTTGATTCTTGATGCAAAGGTAGGAAAAAATCTGATTATATGCAAGAAAAAGACAGAAAAATGCGCTTTTTTTTCATTTTTTCTTGCTTTCCTTTTTTCTTTTCAGGAATAATGTGTACCTTTGCACCGCTTTTTCTCAAAGCACAAAAGAAAAACGTGTGATGGTGAATTAGGCAAAGTATTTAATTCTTAATTTAGAGTAACACAATTATGAAAGAATTCAGTGTGAGTGGCCAGAAGCGCGCCACTACAGGCAAGAAGGCAGCCAAGGAGCTGCGCAAGGAGGGTCTCGTGCCCTGTAATCTTTACGGTGAGAAGAAGGGTGAGAACGGTCTCCCCGAGGCTATTGCTTTTGCAATCCCCGCTGCTCAGCTCCGTAAGGTCGTTTATTCTCCCGATGTGTATGTTGTCAACCTGACCATCGACGGTGAGCCCCACAAGGCCGTGATGAAGGAGCTGCAGTTCCATCCTACGACGGATGCGCTGCTGCATATCGACTTCTACGAGGTGAACGAGACGAAGGCTATTACCATTGGTATCCCCGTGAAGCTGACAGGTCATGCTAAGGGTGTGCGCGATGGTGGTCGTCTGAGCCAGGCTGTTCGTCAGCTGAACGTGACAGCTCCTTACAAGCAGATTCCCGAGACGCTGGAGATCGACGTTACGGACCTCGCCCTTGGTAAGACCATCAAGGTGGCCGATCTGAATTTCGAGGGTCTGGAGATTGCCACACCTGCCCAGGTGGTGGTATGTTCAGTGAAGGCTACCCGTGCATCGCGTTCTGCCGCTGCTGCCGAGACTGCTGAGTAATCTGTTTACAGTTTACAGTTTACAGTTTACAGTAGGACATGGACAAGTACTTGATTGTTGGCTTGGGTAATGTCGGTGACGAATACAAAATGCCCACCCACACTACAG
>ODAI012996171.1_pt1 | contig 16501 bp, 18 predicted proteins | sample 1539321 | NCBI WGS metagenome assembly ODAI01 (sample SAMN02144231, study PRJEB22623) | gut metagenome | biome: sheep rumen | host: Ovis aries | place: New Zealand | reverse complement strand
TGGCCGCGTCTTTGGCATTCATGCCTCTTCCCCGCTCTCTTCGTCGTGCCGGAGATCGAGAGATTCGATCACCTGACTGATATGCGCGCCGTATTCGATGGAATGATCGAGCTCGAAGACGAGCTCGGGCGTATAGCGCAGGTTCAGCGTGCTCCCGAGTTCACGCCGCAGCCAGCCGGAGGCGGATTTCAGCCCACGTTTGAATTCCTTTTCATTTTCAAGCCCGAGTACCGACAGCCACACCTTCGCATAGCGCAGATCGCCGGTCGTCTCAACACGGGTGACGCTGATCATCCCCTGCTGTACGCGGGGATCCTTCACATCGCGCAGCCGCGCGGAAAGCACACGCTGGATATCGTCATTCGTTCTTGCAAGTTTATTGGAAGGCATTGTTTTTCTCCTCTTCGCAGCTGATCTTAAACCTACGGGTAACCCGTATTAGAATATTGTACCATCAACAGCTTGTCTCTTCAAGAGCTATTCATACGGGAAACCGAAAAAATCAGAGCACGCATCCGCGTGCTCTGAAATGCTCCTTACGCGATCAGCTGAACATCGACAGCTGGCGCAGCGATTCTCTCAGCTGGGCATCGTCGTTATAGCTGGCGGTGCCGTTGCCGTCGTTGACAGAGGCGTCGATCGACTCGGTGACCGTATTATAGATGATGGTATCGGGCACCACGCCGCCTTCGCTGGAGATATCGCGGCCGCCGGCCGTGCGGTAGCTTTTGGTGGACAGCCGGATCGCGCTGCCGTCGGCAAGCTCGATGGTCTGCTGGGCGCGGGTCTTGCCGGAAGTCGCCTCCCCGACCAGAGCGGCCCACTGGAACTCCTGCATGACATTGGCAAACACCTCGGCTTCGCCGTAGGTATGATTATTGATGATCACGCGGAAATTGGTCTTGAGACACTGGTTATCGGAGCTATAGACGTCCTGCCTGCCGTTCTTTGTTGCCGTATAGAACAGCTCGCCCTGCGGCAGCAGATAGTCGAGCAGCGTGTGGATCTCACCCACGAGGCCGCCGGGATTGTTGCGCAGGTCAAGGACAAAGCCTGTGACGCCCTGGCCAAGCAGGGTCTCGATGGCAGTGATCGTGTCCTCGGCAGAGCCGGCTTCGAAGTTGGCGATCGTGATAATACCGGCGCCGGTGCGGTCGACCTTATAGGTGACAGGGCTCACATAGGTTGTCGAGCAGTCGACCTTGATCGGATCTTTCTGTCCGTCAATCTTCAGCGTAAACACCCGGTTGAGGCGCGAGCGGATCATCGTGCGCACTTCATCGGTATCCATGTCGGTGACATCGACATCGTCCACAGCGACGATGACCATGTTGGCGCCGAGACCGGACCAGGCCGCCGGAGAGCTCGGGTTCACCTGTGTGATCTGAAAGCCGCCGGAGGGCATTTTCAGGATCGACATACCGATACCGGAATACTCGTTGGCCGAAGACATCTGATAGGTGCGGTATTCGTCGGCGGACATAAAGCTGGACCACTGATCGCCAAGGCCGCTGATCATGGCCGCGGCCGCCGAGTTGCCCATGGAAGCGCGGTTGACCGAGTCGATGAAATTGTCCTCCACGATATCCTTGATCTCAATATAGCGCTTTGCCTCGTTATAGTCGGACTTGCCGCCCATGGCGCGCATCATGCTCGATGAGGTCCAGCCGTAGACACCGCCGACCGCCAGGGCCAGCAGGATCAGCACGACCTTCAGCGGGATGCCGATATTGAACAGACGCCGGAGCGCTCGGCCGATCGGCGCGAGGATGCGTAAGAGAATATCCATAGTTTATCCCCAATCGTTGTATTTGTATGAGATCGGGCCGCGTCATTCCCCGGCGTCGGCCGCGTAGGTCAGGCCGCTAAAGCCCGCAACCGCTTCCGGGTCGAGCGCGGTGCTGCCGCTGCGGATCTCAAAGTGCAGATGCGGCCCCGTGGCCCAGCCGGAGGAGCCGACATAGCCGATGGTCTGTCCCTTGGTGACCGTCTGCTCGTAGCTGACGGCATAGCCGGACAGATGGCCGTAGAGCGTATAGTAGCCGTTGCCGTGGTCGATCATGATGCAGTTGCCATAACCGCCCTTTTCGCCGCAGTAGCAGATGGTGCCGCTGTCCGAAGCGATAACCGACGAGCCGTAGGACGCACCGATATCCATGCCTGAATGATAGCGCCACTCCGAGAAAATCGGATGATAGCGGTTGCCCATGCGGCTGGTGACATAGGTGCAGCTCGGGCAGGGCCAGCTGAAGCTGCCGCTGCCGACGACCGCCGGTGTGCTGCTCTCGCTCTCGCCGCTGTCCGTACCGCTGTCGCCGCTGCCGGTACCGCCGCCCTGGTTCAGCGTGCCGGCGGCTGCGGCCGCAGCGCGGCGGGCGGCTTCTTCGGCGGCGCGCTGCGCCTCCAGCTGGTTGAAGAGATCGTTCAGCTCGTTCTGCGTCTGCTGTTCCTCAGCGGCGTAGGCGGCGACCTCCTCTTCGGTCAGGTCGATGCGGCTCTCATAGTCAATAATCAGCTGTGCCGCCTCTTCACTCTGCCGCTCAAGCTCCTCGATCTCAAGATTGAGCTGCTCGATCTTTTCCTCGAGACTTTTCTTTGTCTGCTCGTACTCGGCCTTGACGCGCTCGTGGTGCTGCCGCGCGGCGATCAGCGATTCCTCAAGCTCGCGGTCGGCCGTCATGATATCGTTGATATCGTTGATATTTGTCAGCAGCTCGCCGAGATCGGTGGTGTTGAGCACCAGATCGAGCACGTTATAGCCGCCGTTTTCCTCCATGGCGCGCACGCGTGTGCGGTAGAGCGCCAGCTGTGTGTCCACTTCCTCCTGGGCGGCCTCGACCTCGAGCTGCTTGTCGGCGATCATACCGCTGTAAAGTTCGATCTCCTGCCGGGTCAGATTGATCTGATCCTGCGTGTATGCGTTGCGCTCGTCCAAAGCCTGCTTCTGGGCGCGGACGTCGGCCTGCTCGGCCATCAGACGGTCAACCTCGGCCTGTTTGGATTGCTTCAGGGCGCGAATACGGTCCCGTTCAGCAGCCAGGACGTCCACATCGTGCTGTGTGACTGCGAAGGCCGACACCTCCGGCACGCCGAGCAGCAGCGCCAGGACCGTCAGAAGCGTCACGACCGTGTGTAAGGCGCTATGGGTTGTTTTCTTCATAGATCTCTTCCTTTGTCTGTTCTCTGACCGTCTGTCGGCGGAAGAAAGAGAACGCGGGAATGTTTATAAAGCCTTCCCTCACAGGGAAGGCTTTCATCTGCCGCAGAGCTTTTCAGGCTTTGTCGACAGAAGGGATTCAGCCTGCGCTGAGGTAATCGGACGGATCGACACGGCTGCCGTCGACAAAAACCTCGACATGACAATGGGTGCCCGTCGCACGGCCAGTGGAGCCGAGCATACCGATGGTATCGCCCTGCGAAACCGTGGTGCCCGCGGCGACCGTCGTGCCGGACATGTGCGCATAGAGCGTTGACATGCCGTTGCCGTGGTCGATGACGACATAGTTTCCGTAGCCGTCGTTATAGCCGGACGTGACGACCGTACCGCCGTCGGCGGCGACGATCGAGTCGCCCTCGTGGCCATAGCCGTCGATGTCCATGCCGGCGTGGTTCCGCTCTTCGCCGGTGAAGGGGTCAGAGCGCTCGCCGTAGTCGCTCGATACGTTGTAGCAGCCCGGAACGGGCCAGAGCAGTGTACCTGTGGACGTTTTGCCGGACGACGAGGAGGAAGAGCCCTCGCTCCCGCCGCCGGATGCGCCGCTCTGCGCGGCTGCGGCCTGGGCGGCCGCCCAGGCGGCGGCCGCAGCGGCGCGCTGCTCCTGAGCACGGCGCTCCATGAGCACGGCGATCTCGTTTTCGGCCTGAACCTCGGCCTCGGCGGCCGCCTCGTACGCGGCCTGAGCGTCCTCGATGCTGACAGTCAGCTCAGAGAGCACTGCGGCTGTTTCCCGCACCTGCTGCTGCAGCTCCTCGATCTTATCCTCGAGATCCTCCTGCTTGGCGTCGTATTTCAGCTTGGTGGCCTCATACTCGGCCTTTACGCCCTCGTACTCCTCGCGCGCGGCGATATAGGCATCCTCGACGGCGCGATCGCGCTGCATGATGCCCTGGATATCCGTCAGTGTTGTCAGAAGAGAGGAGAGGTTCGTGGCGTTCATCATCACGCCGAGGACATTGACGCTGTAACCGCCGTTTTCCTCCATGGCGCGCACGCGTGAACGGTAGAGCTCCAGCTGTTTTTCCTCTTTGTCACGGGCCTCGTCCACTTTTTTGCCCTGCTCTTCGATCATTTCGGTATAGAGCCGTATCTGTTCGAGCACAGCGTTGAGATCTTCCTGGGTAAGACGGTTGCGCTCCTCAAGAGCGCTTTTCTTCTCCTCGGCGCTGACCTGACGGGCAGTCAGCTCGTCGATCTGCGCCTGGATGCTCTCCTTCTCAGCCGCAAGCTGCTGACGGCGTGCCTCCACGGCGTCGATATCGGCCTGCGTGACGGCCCAGGCCCTGGACGGAGTGAGTGCAAACACGAGCACTGCCGCCAGGACGAAAGAGATAATGGATTGAAACTGTTTGTTCATGAAATGTCCTTCCGATCAGATGATCCGAAAGCCTTTTCTCAAACCTTGAGATAGTCGCGGATCGCGTTGGCCGCACCGAACACACCGACCAGAACGCTCAGCGCCATGTAGGCGACAAACATCGGCAGTGCGATCTGCTGGAGCGGCACGACCTTGAACAGAGCCTCGCCGAAAGAGGCGACAACGCGCTTGGAAATCAGCTGATAGAGCAGCGCCGTGGCCGCGAAGCCCAGCGCGCCGCCCATAACGCCGAGAACCAGGCCCTCGACCACGAACGGCAAACGGATAAAGCCGTTGGTGGCGCCGACCATGCGCATGATGCCGATCTCCTCACGGCGGCTGAAGGTGGCAAGCTTGATCGTGTTTGTCATGATGAAAACGGAAATGAAGGTCAGCAACACGATCATGACAAGCGAGATAACGGATACGACGTTGCGGATCGTGACAAAGGCTTTCGCGTAGTCCAGATGGGCCAGTACATTGCCCGCTCCGATGCCGGGGATCGCCTCGATCTGGACTTTGGTCTGCGCCATAAAGGTGATGTCATCCAGCGTAATGACAAAGCGGTTGCGGAACACCGTCTCGTCGATCCCCTCCTGCACATAGGAAGAGAAGTTCGACATGAAGTTCTGCATGGCCGCAGCGCGGTTGACAAATTCGACCGTGGCGATATTTCCGATCGCCTCGATCTGGGGCTGGAGAGCCCGGGCGTCCTCCTCGGACAGGGTCTCGTCGATATAGGCCACGACCTCGTTCTGGTTTTCCAGCGCGCGGATCGCGGCGTTGATATTCTCGGTCACCAGAGAAAACGAGCCCATAATCAGCAGGCAGGCCATAATGATGGCGACCGAGGCAAAGGACATGAAACGGTGGGTGCCGATGCTGCGGAAGCCCTCCCGGATCAGATACGCACTACTGTTCAGTCTCATCGAAATACCCGCCTTTTCTATCGCTGATGATTTTGCCCTCGCTGATATAGATTACGCGCTTGTTCAGGGCGTTGACCAGCTCTTTTTCGTGGGTGACGACGAGAATCGTGGTTCCCGTGTCCATGTTGATCTTCTCGAGCAGGAGCATCAGCTCCATCGAGCGCACCGGATCGAGGTTGCCAGTGGGCTCATCCGCAACGATCATGCGCGGATTGTTCACCAGCGCACGCGCAATGGCGACACGCTGCTGCTCGCCGCCGGAGAGCTCCTTGGGCATACGCTTCTCGCGCCCCTCCAGCCCGACGAGCGCCAGTACCTCCGGTACGCGCTTTTTGATTTTCTTGTTGCGGACGCCGGTGACGCGCATGGCGAAAGCCACATTGTCATAGACGTTCATGTTGTCGATCAGGCGGAAGTCCTGGAACACGACGCCAAGTGGGCGGCGCATCTTCGGCAGCTTCCGGATCTTGATGTCGCGCATATCGAAGTCGTTGACAACGATCTGCCCGGCGTCGGCACGGATCTCGCCGGTCAGAAGCTTCATGATCGTAGTCTTGCCGCTGCCGCTGGGGCCGACCAGGAAGACGAACTCGCCCTCCTCGATCGACATGGACACGCCGTCGAGCGCGACCGTGTCGCTGCTGCGGTAGACCACTTTCACTTTTTTCATCTGTATCATAACTTTGTCTCCTTCTGCCTGTCACAGCCGGGCGCGCTGCGGCAGCGCAAGGCCGTCGCTCAGCTGTGCTTGGCAGTATTCAGGGAATCCAGGTATTGCTTGACCATCATGGCCACCTTGAAGACGATGGCGTGGTCAAATTCGCGCAGGTCGAGGCCCGTGATCTTTTTGATCTTCTCCAGGCGGTAGACCAGCGTGTTGCGGTGGACATAGAGCTTGCGGGAGGTCTCGGACACGTTGAGATTGTTCTCGAAGAACTTGTTGATGGTTTCGATCGTGTCCTCGTCCAGCGTTTCGATGGGGCTCTTTTTGAAGACCTCGTTCAGGAACATCTCGCAAAGCGTCGTCGGCAGCTGGTAGATGATGCGGCCAAGGCCGAGACTCTCGTAGTTGATGACAGTCTTCTCGGGCTCGAACACACGGCCGACATCGATGGCGACCTGCGCCTCCTTATAGCGGTCGGCCAGCTCGCGCAGGTGGTGGGAATCGGTGCTGATGCCGATGACCGAGCGGATGCCGAGCTCTTCCTGCAGGGCCTTTTCGATCTCCTGGGCAACCTTGATGATCTCGTCGCGGCTGTTCTCTTCGTTGAGAACGGCCTTGACGACAACGATATCGCTCTCGTTCATGTTGATGACGAAATCGCGCTGCTTGTCCGGGAAAAGGCGCTGCAGCAGCTCGACCGCGGCAATATCGGAGTTGGTGGTCTGGCGGATCAGCAGCACACTGCGCGGTTCGTCGGTGACAAAGTGCAGTTCCTTCGCGCGGACATACACGTCACCGGGCAGAATGTTGTCACTGATGATGTTTTTCACGAAGGCCGCCTTATTGTGCTTCTCTTCGTAATTCTCCTTTGCCTCGTTGAAGGCGACCGCGGCAAGCGCACAGATCGTACGGGCCAGCGCGTCCGTCCCTTCGACAAAGGCGACATAATTGAGCTTGCTGCCGTTTCTGGCAAGCGGGACAAAGGTCCGCACGTCACTCGTCACGGAATGTTCGGTGTTTTCGATCTCCTGTGCGTGGAAATCCTCCAACTGAGAGCCAATCAGCGCCAGCTCGCTGGCGGCCACCACATAGCCCTGGTCGTCAACAACGCCGACGGATCGATCGCAGGCGTCCTTCATCTGAATGATCGCATTCTGGAATATTCTCGTGGACATCTTGCTTCCTCCCATGCACGACTGGCAAAGTGCCAAGCCTGAATTTTTCTTCTGTGCACATGATACCGCAAGAGTAAGTAATTTTCAATAGTTTTTCGACCGATTTTTTGTGAATTTTTTAGAGTTTGTTGTGACACCGCCAAATTTTAGCAGCAATAACTATGAGTTTTTTGACTATTTGTCCATAAACACTCTGCACAAATCGTCTTCCCGGAGTTCGGTGATATCTCCGGGTGAAGAATCGCGCGGCAGCGACAGGCTGCCGATCGAAAGACGACGCAGCGAAATGACCGGTTTTCCCCGGCTTGCCAGCATACGGCGCACCTGATGGTACTTCCCTTCCCGCACCCTGACGAGACAGCGGCAGCCCTCCAGCGCCTCGAGCATGGCCGGAAGACATACCGTGCCGTCTTTCAGCGTCAGCCCCGCGGCGAATGCCGCCGCGTCGTCGGGCGTGACGCGCCCTTCGGTCTCGGCCAGGTAGCACTTCCAGACCTCGTTTTTCGGCGAGATGACCCTGTGGGCAAAATCTCCGTCGTCGGTCAACAGCAGCAGGCCGCCGGTGTCCTTGTCGAGCCGCCCGACGGGGAAGAGCTTCCATTGCTTCAGCGCTGACGGCAGCAGGTCCAGCACCGTTTGCTGCCTGCGGTCCTCTGTGGCCGTCACGACACCAAGCGGTTTGTCCAGCATATAATAATGAAAGCGCTGATAGCAAAGCTCTTGCCCATCCAGCATGATGCGGGCGGAATCGGGATCGACCTTTGCGTCGACCGCCGCGGCGGCTGTGCCGTCCAAGGTGACGCGGCCGCTTTTGATCAGCGCCCTCGCCTCCCGGCGGCTGCAAACGCCGCAGTCGGACAGATATTTATCCAATCGCAGCAGAGCCACGGCGATTCCTCCCAAAAAGTTACACATCAAGTAAGTAATTGTAACTGGTTTGCAACTAATTATACCGCAAAGCGTGTCCGGATGCTATCGGCAAGATGCACAAATTTCCCGGCTGAAACTAAGCATTATGTCATAGTCATACAAATTCCTCCCTTTCCCGTACTACTTTGGCCTTGTCTGGCGTATTGTACCACGAGGTGAGGAACGATGCGAGTATATCCGGTCGAACGCGGTCGACGAAATTCTCTGTGCGCGGCGATATTGGCTGTGCTGCTTGGAATCGGGCTGTTTTTCTACTATGCGCTCCCCTTCCCGAGAGGACAAAAAATGGCGGCGCGCGAGGAGCGCACCGCGTATTTGGCTTCGCTTGGATGGGAATGCAGCGCCGGGGCAGAAACGCACAAGCGGATCAAGCTGCCTGACTGCCGCACAGGCGGCATGAAGGAATACAACGAGATGCAGCGCGTCTGCGGCTATGATCTCGCGCCATATAGCGGGAAAACCGTGGACGTCTACACCTTGCCGATCACCAACTATCCGGGCTGGACGGGGAGCGTATACGCCACACTGTATCTGCACCGCGGACATCTGATCGGCGGGGACATCCACGCCGCGTCGCTCGACGGCTTTATGATCGGGTTGGAGAGCCGATCGTAGGGAGCGATCCCCAGATCGCTCCGCCGTGTTTTGCGCGTTCCCGGAGGCATCTGGGGAAACGGGACCTTCCCGCTGCCGGTGGCAGAGAAAGGGAAGGTCCCGTTTCCGAAGCCGCGCCTTTGCCGGGCCGTCGCGCAAGCAGGCCCGGGAAAGGCATTCGCGGCAAGGCGGCCTGCCTCCCTACGATGTGCTCCCCCTTTGTTTTGGGGCGAGCCAAGCTCCACACATAAGAAATCCCATGCGCTGACGGTAAACCGCGGCGCATGGGATTTGTTTTACAGATAAGCTCTCATATCGCTGCCGAGCTTTTCCTCCAGATGGATCAGGCGCTTGGTGATGTCCTTGGAGCGCTCGTCGGCGGCAGCATACTGGTTGAGGTAGCGATTCAGGGATTTGACGCCCATGTTGCAGCCGTCGGTCATCAGATCGGCGACGGTGCTGTCCGAGGGATCGGCCGTCAGTCTGGCCTCGGTCTTGATCCACGACACGGCTGTGATCATCGGATTCGGATCGCGCCCCTCGTCGTGAAAACGCTGCAGCTGGCTTTCGATCTCCGTGCCGAGCACCTCGTGCTCGCGGCGGCTCTCGCGCAGCGTGCGGCGCATAGGCTCGGCATGCACGGCCCCGATCACATCGTCGATGGACTTTACGCCCATCTTCACCCCGCTGTCACACTCGCGCAGCAGCTTGACGGTATCCTGTTCGATCATAAAAAACTGACCCCACCTTTCGTTTAGATAGGGTCAGTTTGCTCAATTTTTTATCTTTTATTCTTGCACAGTTCCAGAGACAAAGCGCTGCTCCTGCCCCTCGGCATTCACAAGGGCAAAGCAGAAGAGCCGCCCGTCCTTCTGGTAGAGCGCATCGACGCGCAGTCCCTCCTGCTGATAGTCGCACATGCGGTACAGATCGCCCCCGGCTTCCTGCCACGGGCCGGTCAGAGGGCCGGACAGCTGCGTGATCGCCGGTGAGAAATCGAAGAGACGCGCGCACCATTTCCCGCCGTCGCGCAAAAACTGCGCTTCACCGCGGAATGTGAAGCTGTCATACCGCTCGCCGCGGCCGCTGCGCAGATCCAGACTGGCCAACACGCAGCCGTCGCCGCTGCGCTGGCTGTACCAGATCACCTTGTCAAGGCACAGCGGCGCATACGACGCCACGTCGTTGAGCCGCCTGTCCTCTCCGCTTGAGAGAGCGCGCAGATGCAGCGTCTCGCCGTCTCCGGCGTTCTGGTAGAGCAGTACGCCGCCGTGAAGATAGGGATACCAGACCGCCGTCTCGATCAGTACCTCGGCATCGCCCTCCGCGGTCAGACGGCAGAAGCGCTGCGCGCTGTCACAGAAATACAGGGTATCCTCCACAACCTGCAGAAATGAGCAGTGCTCGTCGAGCAAAATCTCTGCCGCCGGGCTCTCCGCGGCGAGATCCATGCGCTCAAGCCGACCATTAGCCGCGGCGTTGCTCCAGTACAGTGTTTCGCCAGACTGACAGAGCCACTCTGGCGCGACGCCCTCGGCCAGCGTCCGACAGTCGGAGAGTTGGCCGTCTGTCAACTGCCAGACGACGAGCCGCGGCGCTCCCGCGGCGTCAACATCCAGCCCGCAGAGCGTATCTTCGATGAGGAGGAAGCGGTTGACCGACATCAGATTTGTCATAGCCAGCGCGTCCGCGCGCGTCGTGCGCGGAAAGCTCAGCACCGGGGCCGGCGTGGCGATCGTTTCCGATTCCGATGGCGCGGCGCTCTCCGGTGTTGGGGCGGCAGCGATCTCCGCCGTCTCAGCAGGCAGCTCCGCCGGGGCTGGCGCAGCGCAGCCACACAGCAGCATGGCAAGCAACAGCACACAGCATCGTTTTTTCACGGTTTCCCCTCCCCGACATTTCGTAATATTGGTATTCTATCATGTTTTCTTCAACAAAGCAATTGCGCAAAGCTTTACCGGCGTGATATAATTCATTCAAATAGTATCTACCATACAGGATGGATTGTTTCATGAGATACCGTAAACTATACTCCCTGCTTTCCCTTTTGCTGGCCCTGCTATTACTGGCCGGCTGCGGTCTGCCAGCCGCCGAGGCGCCCATCGAGGCGCTGACGCTGCTGGATGAGGCAACGCCCGCTCCCACCGCGACAGCTGAAGCCGATGCGGCGCCGACAGCGACACCGAAACCGACGGCCACGCCAAAGCCGACCGCGACGCCCAAATCGACGGCCACGCCAAAGTCAACCGCTACGCCAAAGCCGAAGGCCACACCGAAGCCGACAGCCACGCCTAAGTCCACGGCGACTCCCAAACCGACCGCGACGCCCAAACCGACGGCCACGCCCAAACCAACCGCGACGCCGAAGCCGAAGGCCACACCCAAACCGACCGCAACGCCCGCTCTCGACGAAAACGGCAGCTACACCACCCGCGAGGATGTGACCGCCTATCTCGTCGCCTACGGCCATCTGCCGCCGAACTTCATCACAAAGGACGAGGCCCGCGCCGTCGGATGGCCCGGCGGGAATTTAGAGCCCTACTGTCCCGGCAAGTGCATCGGCGGCGACCGCTTCGGCAACTATGAGGGGCTGCTGCCCACCGCCAAGGGCCGCCGCTACACCGAGTGCGACATCAACACGCTCGGCAAGCGCAGCCGCGGCGCCGAGCGTCTGATCTTCTCCAACGACGGGCTGATCTTCTATACCGGCGACCACTACGAGAGCTTCGAGCAGGTGTATCCTTAAGCGCTGTTCCCCTCCTTTTTCCACCCACAGAGGCCGCAAAAACGCGGTCTCTGTTTTATGTCGAAAGCCTTCCATTTCGTGGAAATTCGACAATTTTTTCGCGGAAAAGTTTGCGAAAAAGCCCATTTTTCTGGAATAATTAGTTGAAAAAGCAAAAATAATACGGTATTATGTCAACAAGTTAACTGCGCTCTTCGACAGCATTCTGTTCGTTTCCCGCTCGGTGCTGTGATACAGTATCTTCGACACGACGAATTCATGCTGATGGAGGGGCGCTCGCGAAGAACGCCCCGCAGCAGCCGGATCAACTGTATGAACATATTGGGAGGAAACACAAATGGAAGCCAAAACACGCATTCTCATCGCCGATGCCAACGATGAATTCCGCACCATACTCTCGGACGCGCTGAACGCCGAGGAGGATCTGGACGTGGTCGGCGCCGTCAGCAACGGCGTGGACGCGCTGCTGAAGAACGCCGAGCTGCAGCCCGACATCGTCATTATGGACCTGGTGCTCGCAAAGCTCGACGGTCTCGAGGTCCTGCAGCGACTGACGGAGAGCGACAATCACCCGCAAACCATCATTCTCTCGAGCTTTATCACGCCGAAGCTGGTCTCGGACTGCTCCCGGCTCGGCGCGGATTACTTCATTCTCAAGCCCTGCGAGATGCCGATGCTCCTGAGCCGCATCCGCATGCTCTCGCACCCCAGCAAGGCCTTCCCCTCTCTGGGCTTCGAGACCACCGATCTTCGGAAAGGCCAGGACCAGGACGATCTCGAGGCCATGGTCACCGACGTCATCCACGAGATCGGCGTCCCGGCCCACATCAAGGGCTATCAGTATCTGCGCGAGGCCATCATCCTCACGATCAACGACATGGAGATGATCAACGCCGTCACTAAGGTGCTCTACCCCGCCGTGGCCAAGAAGTTCGGCACCACGCCCTCGCGCGTCGAGCGCGCCATCCGCCACGCGATCGAGGTCGCGTGGGACCGCGGCGACATTGAGGTGCTGCAGAAGTTCTTCGGCTATACGGTGTCGAACATCAAGGGAAAGCCGACGAATAGCGAGTTCATCGCCATGATCGCGGATTCCCTCACGCTCAAGCGCAAGCAGAGTAAATAAGCGAATATCCCCCCTGTTTGTTGTCTCTGGGAAACGACAACAAACAGGGGGATTTTTTGTCTGATTATCAAGCGGGACAAGGAACCGTCCCCTGTCCCACTTCGCTCTGGAACTTCGACACCAGAAAATGCCGCATGCCGTAATCGCGCAGCATGGTCTTCTGCTGATCCGTCAGCGCCCAGGGCTCTGCACCGCTCTCGGCAAAGGGCTTGCCGCCGTAAGTCCCGACCACCTCCATCAGCCCCGGCAGCGCCGGAACGGGTTGGGAGGAGGAATGGAGCATCAGACCGATCATTTCATTAACGGTCAGGCGGGCGGTCAGATCCTTGGCCCTCTCCTCCGGCGTCAGCCGCCAGTCCTCATAAGGAAGCAGCTTGCCGCTGCGGGAGAGGTCGCGGAAAACACAGCTGTCCCGCTCGAAGACGGGAACGCCCGCCGTACCGATCGCAGGGCCGCTTTCGTTTTGATAGAGGGTATAGCCGTCTTTTTCAAGTCTCTTGTATGCCATGGGGCTGTTCCTCCTTGGTGACTTTTTTGAAATATGAGATTGCCATGAACCCGGTAATCAGGATTGACAGCCCATCCGCTGCGGTATGCGCCAGCGCAAGACCAATGAGGCCGCACAGGTGTTCCATCAGGTACAGCAGCGGAATGAGCAGCAAGCCCTGCCGCAGGGCCGAGGAGAGGGAGGCGGCGGGTGCGTTGCCCGCGGCCTGCAGAAAGTTGGAGGCCAGATAGTACAGCCCGATCAGCGGCCCCATCAAAAGCATATATCCCACCTGCCGGATACCCAGCGCGGCTGCCGCCGTATCCTTGATGAACAGGCCGATCACCCATTCACGCGCAGACCAGATCCCCAGCGTCAGCAGAACACCAAGCGCGAGCGTAAGGAATAAAACTCTCTGAACGATGCCTCTGAGCTTTGCCCAGTCCTTCCCGCCGTAGCAATAGGCCAGAAGCGGCTGCACACCCATGCAGATGCCCATCTGCACCATGGTCACCAGCAGTACAGCCTTTCCGGCGGCTGCCATGGCGGCAACCGCATCTGTACCGTAGCCCACCAGCAGCTGGTTGGAAAAAGTCCCCGCCAGCCCGCTGAGCATGCTGCTGATGGCGTTGGGCAGACCCAGGGCAAGGATCGCCCCGAGCATTTTCAGCTCCTTTGCATAGGCGGGGCGAAGCTCAATGGTGCAGATATCTGCGTGCCGGACGCGGTAGAGCATCACGTAAGCCACGGCAATGACATTGCCTAAAACCGTGGCGACCGCCGCCCCGGCTACACCCTGCTTCAAAACCAGAATGAAAAGCGGATCAAGGAGGATATTGGCAAAGGTAGAGATCATATGTGCGGCCAGTCCCACGCGGACCAGACCCTCGCCCCGGAGCATACCGCCCAGACTGTGGTTGAGCAGGATCACCGGCGCGCCGGATGCCAGAATGAGCAGATAAGAGCGTGTGTAGGCATAGGTCTCCTCGCTGGTTCCCAGGAAGCGGAGCAGCGGACGCTGCGCGGCAAAGCAAGTAAGCGCAAACAGCAGCCCGAAACCGATGCTTGACCAGAAGCAGAGCGCGGAATATTGCCGAAGCTTTTTCTCGTCACCCTGCCCCAGCGCCTGCGCGATCCTAGTGCAGCCGCCGTTGCCGATCATGGTGCTGATGGCCATCATGAAGGTAAAGGCGGGCATGGCCAGCGAAACGGCGGCCACCTGCCTGAGGTCGCGGCTCATGGCCACAAAATACATGTCGGCCATGTTGTAGAGCATCATCACGAGGATCGAGAGCAGGGACGGTATGCTCAGCTCCGCAATGGCCCGCCAGGGGGAGGCGGTGAAGATGTTTTCTTTTTGATTCATGGCACGCTCCATAATTGACAGGTGTTGACTTTCTTTCTGCTGTCAATTATATTGAGGGAGAGACAGGAAATCAACCGTTGATTTTCCCGAATGTGAAAGATAATCGACAGATCGGCGGGATCTGTCGGGAAAGGAAGGCTCCATGAAAACCGACGCAAGAGTGCGCTATACAAAAATGCGGATACGCGAGGCGTTTTTCCAGTGTCTGCGGGAGAAGCCTGTCAGCCGGATCACGGTCAAGGAGCTCTGCGACATAGCGGAGATCAACCGGGCGACCTTCTACACCCATTACAGGGATCCCTTCGATCTGCTGGAGAAGCTGGAGGAGGAGACGCTGGCCGGGCTGCGGCGCATGATTTCCGAACGGGAGATTCACGGGGAGGACGGTCTGCTGCTGACGATGCTGCAGGGCATGCGGAGCGAGAAAAGCGAGACGGGTCTGCTGGCCTCCCGCAACGGCGATCCGAACTTCGGAGCAAGGATCTCGGCGCTGTTTTATGAGACGTATTTGCCGAGACTGGAAAAGCAGCTGCCCGGGTGCACGGATGCCCAGCGCCATGCGATCTATCGCTTTATTACAGGCGGCTGCGCCAATCTGCTGACGGATTGGGTCAACCGCGGGATGCCGGAGAAGCCGGAAGAAGTGGCAAAGCAGATGAAAGAACTGACTGCCGCCGTGCTGGCGGCCTTTGAGAAATAAAGAAAGGATTTTGTTTGATAACAAAACATATAAACAAAAAGGGCGCGTTGCAAAATAGCGCAGCATAACAAAAGCACCAGTTAGGTCCAAAAAGGACTTGGCTGGTGCTTCATTTTGCGTTAAAGTTGTAGGTGTGAAAAAACAATCAGTAACGCAAGAACAGTGTACCCTAGTTGAGCGGAAGGCATGGGACAGGGGACGGTTCTCTGTCCCACTTTTTCTTGACAAACCTCGACGCTAAACGTTACTGTGGTGTTGGGGGAATCAGAATGCCACGAACACAGCCAAAAAAAACGAATCCCGCATATTCCACCGCAAGATCTGCAAAAAGGCAAAACAAGATGGGACAAGGAACCTTCCCTTGTCCCATTTCTGTTTCTGTGTCAATCCCCGTGTTTTTCAGTGTCTGCGACATTCTCCGTCTGATCTTCCTTCGAGCCTGATCCGCGATCTCTTTTCAATCCCCACATCCAGTGTGGGGCATCATTGTTGTCCTGCACAAGATAGCGTTCCGGAAAATAGTCCTCAATCTCCCAGCCATCCCATCGGCGATTAATGGCTTCCGCTTCATCCGAACCAGTCACAGGAAAGAAGTTGCTGTAGTAGCTGTCGTCATCCTCTGCACCATGAAACTCCGATTCCTGCCACAAAACAAACCCGCCACATATATTGCAGCGTCCCAAAATCCGCTCGCCGGCATCCCAGGTATGGAGATCTTTGCCTTCAAATCTGTCTCCATACCGGATCATTGGCTCCATCCCCTGCCGGAGATGCCTCCATGCCTCCATGGCATCTTCCATGGAAAAAGAAATACACGGCTTGCTCATATGCTATCTCTCCTTATAAGCTTGCGTTGCTCAGACAAGACCGACGGCAGGTGAATCCAGTTTGCTATGAACAGGATAACACACACAGCCCGGTATAAGCAATCCCTTATTCACTACGCGGAGAATAACAGTGTCATGTGGGACAGGGGTCGCTTCTGTGTCCCATTTTTTTGCGGGATTGCGAACGGTTCCGTACAGTTCTTATCTATTATTCATCCCCCCAAACACGGATATAAGAAAATGATTGATTTATTAAGAGGGGCATGATAATATAAAATATAGAAATACCATTTTTCGGCATTTTTGGCGCATTCTGTCCGTATCCGATATTGAGAGAAAAAGAAAGGAATCGCAGCTATGAAAAAAGCAGTCTCTTTTGCACT
>ODAI011657640.1_pt1 | contig 16502 bp, 14 predicted proteins | sample 1539321 | NCBI WGS metagenome assembly ODAI01 (sample SAMN02144231, study PRJEB22623) | gut metagenome | biome: sheep rumen | host: Ovis aries | place: New Zealand | reverse complement strand
CTGATGCCATAGTCTCAGTTTTTCTTTGTACTTTTGTGCCCTGAAAATAATTGTCAAAATCAATTGTGTAATGCGGAAAAAGAGATTCATGTTGTTTCTGGTTATAGTAATGATGACCTGTCTGTCTGTGAAGGCAGATGGTAACACTGTGACAAAACTGCGCGCTGAGATGTTGCGATATATCAGTACACCTGACAGAGCGAAATTTACGGAGGTCACTGAACAGTTGAAGACATTGAGTTTGGAGGAAGGGGATGAGCGGACTTTCTACACCGCTTGGTGTAATCAGGCCATCTATGAGGCCACGCACCAGTTCTATGTGAGGGCTTCAGAGATTGCAGACGAAATAGAGGAGTATGCTGAAGACCAGAACAGTCATTTCGGTAAGTACTCCGCGCTTCACGCCAGAGCCATGATAGCCTTGCAGAAACAGGATTATGATGAGGCAGAGCCTGCTTTCCAGAAGGCGGTGGACTATCGCCATCACTATTTTCCTAAAGAGAGTGCAGGAGATGATCTGCAGGAACTGATGAAGATCGCCAATCACCGTAATGATGCAAAGGCGGGTGAGATGTATGCCAGACAGATACTTGCAGAACCAGATGTGGCGCCCATCCACAAGGGTAGGGCACTCTTCCGACTCAGTCAGATGGCATTTAAGCGTAATAACAAGGAGCAGTACGACAGTATCTATGCGGTACTGCAGGAACTGAAACGTACAGACGGTATCAGTGCCATTGAGCCCATCGTCGAGGTGAACTATAACATCATCAATGAAAATTATCAGGAGGCGCTGGCTCTCTGTAAGGATTTGGCACCAGAGAAGAGGGCAGAACGTATGGCACTGATCTACCATCGTATGGGGGATAACGACAAGGCCTATGAGTATATGGCGAAGTTCAAGAAGATCAACGACTCCATCGTGCTGGTTTCTCATGGCAACGTAGTGGCCAGTTGCTATGTGCAGATGAATAACGAGCGCATGAAACTCGAACAGAATCTGCTGGAAGCGGAAAACCGCGCCTTGCAGCAGAAGTTCATCTATACGCTTGTGGCTGCCATTATCATTATCCTGGGCATGATCATCTACCAGCGACAGCGACGGGTGAAGTATCTGCAATGGGATAATGCGGCACTTGCCAGGGCTCGCCAGCGGGCAGAGAAGGAACTTGACGTGAAGAATGAGTTCCTTAGCAATATCACCAGTGAACTGCGTGCTCCTCTGAACCCCATAACAGGCTTCTCAGATATCCTTGGTACGGCAGAATATGAACTGCAGCCAGAGGAGCGAGTGGCGATGAGTCAGCATATCAAGCACAGTTCAAAGAAACTGACCAAGTTGATCGACGAGATGGCCGAACTGTCATATTATGAAAGCAAGAAGACGTTGCCCCTTACTGTCTGCTTCTCCCCCAACCATCTGTTAAATCACATGGCAGACTCTATGAAAGTCTTATGTAAGGACGGGGTTGATATCGTCGTGGAGAGCACGATGTCTGATAATCAGGAATGTGAGACGAATCTGGAGGCTATGGAGCATCTGCTGAAGCACTTGCTTGAGAATGCGATTCAGAACACTGATCACGGTACCATCACACTTGGTTGTGATGAAAAGGAGAACATGATCCATGTAAGTGTGACGGATACTGGCTATGGTATATCAGCCAACCGCAGGATGGGTATAGTAGAATTGTTGGATAAAGACGAGGCTGATGCCAGCACGTCGAGCATGGGCCTGGCAATCTGTAAGGCTATCGTTAAGCACTTAGGTGGCAGGATATGGCTTGATACCGATTATTTGGCAGGAGCCCGTTTCGTCTTCGAGGTTCCTAAGGAGTATGGTCAGCGTAAATGACTGATCCCCGCCAGTTAGCGGGGATCAGTGGCTTTAGTAGGCGTGGTCGTCTTGAATCTCCTCTTTTGTCAATTTCTTTGAGTCAATAGCGCGCCAGGCGTAGATGATGTATGCCAGTACGAAGGGCACGAGCAGTGAGACGTAGAACATTGTGCGCAGGGTGAATTCACTCGAGCAGGAGTTAGCCATCGTCAGTGACGACTGCAGGTCGGCTGTCGAGGGATAATAGGCTGTGTGATTCCACGCTGAGCAGAGGAGCAGGGCAAGGACGGTAAGTACCGTGCCGATGCCAGCAGGCCAGATGCCGCTAATATAGGTCTTTGATACGATGGTCTTACCAATGCCGAAGAGCACTAACACCACGCCAATCAGCAGTATGATGAGCAAGTACCACATGTCGATGAAGTTGTTCAGGTACTTATAAGGTTCCATATAGATGATTCCCTGGTCGTTGTAGGCGAAGCCGTCCTTCAGCAGCAGGTGGACGAGGTAGGCTACGAAGAGGATGACAAAGGGAACGGCTGCTCCGATGAGTCGTACACTGCCACGGGAACGGATATCCTCGTCGCTCACATTGTTGATGACGTAGAGGATGCCCAGCACACGGGCCAGAAACACCACGGCAAAGCCAAATACGAGCACCCAGGGATTCAGTAGGGCATCAAGACCGTGCGAGGCGTTGGCCCAACGGGAGATGACAGGCGTGATGGCTGTTGCGTCGATCAGATTGTTCTTCTCCACGATGAAGTTCGACCCCTCGAAGAAGGTGGCCACGGCTCCGCCAAGGAGTAGCGGACCCACGATGCCGTTCAGGGTCAGGAAGAACTGGAAGGTCTTCGGTCCGAGGATATTGCCGATCTTGTTCTGGAACTCATAACTGACGGCCTGTAGCACGAACGTGAAGAGGATGATCATCCAGAGCCAGTAGGCCCCTCCGAAACTTGTCGAGTAGAACAGCGGATAGGAGGCGAAGAACGCTCCACCAAAGGTCACGAGGGTGGTGAAGGTAAACTCCCACTTGCGGCCTGTCGAGTTATATACCAGTCGTTTGCCCTCCTCCGTATAGCCAAGACTGCTGGCCACGGAGTTGGCGCCCTGTACGAAGAGCAGGAACACCAGAAGGGCACCTAACAGTGCTACGATAAAGCACCAGTAATGTTGCAGGAATTCGTATGTCATAACTTCAATCTTTTAATTCTTCAATAATTCAATTCTTCAGGCCTTCTCATATTCCGGTCCTTTCTTGATCTGCTTCAGGAGGATGTTGATCTCTACGGCCAGCATCGTGGTGAAGAGAATGAGGAAGAGGAAGAAGGTGATCATCACACTTGAGGAATGGAGGTCGCTGACGGCTGCCCATGTGGGGAGCATGTCTTGGATGGTCCAAGGCTGGCGGCCAAACTCGGCAACGAGCCAACCGCTCTCAGAAGCGATGTAGGCCAAGGGTACGAGGATGATGGCAAACCAATAGTGCCAGGCGGGCAGTCCCGTGAGTCGCTTCACGTCTGACTCCGTCTCTGGGATGATGCCAAAGGCTGCGAGCAGTCTTCGTGTCACGACGGACAACAACGGGATGTCGTACGACAGGAGGAACAGGACACCAAAGAACAGGATGAACAGGCAGCCCATGCCGACCATGATGCGGAAAGCCCAGAAGTTGATGGGGATGAATGGCACGAGTTCTGATTTGTCGCGGATATAGCCGTAGCCGAAGTATTTCATGTTCTCCTTGAGCGTCACCAGTTCTGTGGCAGCCGCCTGCTCGTCGCCAGCCTTCTTGGCCGTGCGGTAGGCGGCAAGGGCGGCGATGGCCTTCTTGCCTCGTTCTATCTTCTCGTCGGCAGAGGGCTCTACCTTGCCGTCAGGCGTGGTATAACCGTTCAGGATGTCGTTCACGCCAGGCACGAATCCTTGCGGATCATTGGTTGCCATGATCGACAGGGCGTAGGGCATCTCGATCTTCAGAGGTGCCGACTCCTCGTTGGCATAGTCGGGCTGTACGAAAGGATTCACGAGGGCGACAGCCGTCAGCCCCTGTTCTGTACCTCCGTTATAAAGGGCTTCCATCGCTGCGAGTTTCATGGGCTGCACCTCTGCCACGTCCATACCTGACTTATGTCCTGTGATAGCAGCGAGCAGGGAGGCCACGAGACCTACGGTGACTCCAATCTTCATACTTTCAGTAGCCAACTTCGTCTCGCGTTTCTTCAGCAGATACCAACTGCAGACGGCCACGCAGAAAACGGCTCCGATGATCCAGGCTGAGGTGACGGTATGGCAGAATTTGGAGACGGCAAAGGGCGAGAGGGCCACCTCGAAGAACGACGCCATCTCGTTGCGCATCGTGTCAGGATTGAACTCGCAGCCCACGGGGTACTGCATCCATGCGTTGGCAACGAGGATCCACCAGGCGGAGATCGTTGCGCCCAGGCCTGTCAGCCATGTGGAAGCAAGGTGGAAGCCAGGTGACACTTTCTTCCAGCCGAAGTACATCACGGCCACGAAGGTCGATTCCATGAAAAAGGCCACGATACCCTCGATGGCCAGTGGGGCACCAAAGATGTCACCCACGAACCAGGAGTAGTTCGACCAGTTGGTACCAAACTCAAACTCGAGGATGATGCCCGTGGCAACACCCATGGCAAAGTTGATGCCAAAGAGTTTCTGCCAGAATTTCGCAGCGTCCTTCCAGAAGGTATCCTTCGTCAGATAGTACTTGGTCTCGATGATGCCCATGATGATTGCCAGTCCGAGCGTCAGGGGTACAAAGAGCCAGTGGTAGATAGCCGTGAGAGCGAATTGCGCCCTCGACCAGTTGATGGTCCCAGCATCGATGTCTAAGAATAGGTGATTGAGCATAGTTATTGAAATTTAATGTTTAATCCTTAATTAATGTCGCTTGCGCGATCCACCAGTTCGGTGGCTACGTATCCAGCCTCGTCGCCTTGGGCGTTCTCCTTGAGGAAATTGGGAAAGAAGAACACCTTAAGGATGGCGAACATGATGAACAGTTTGATGAGGATGATGGCCCACAGCGTCTTGCCGAGGCGCATGCTCCTGAACCCGTCGTAATACAAGTCAAAGGCACGATAGAGAAATCCGTCTTTGTTCATAGGCGTAGTCATTGATTTTGCAAATATAAGGATTATTCCTGAAAGTTCCAACTTTTTTCGATTGTTTTTTCAAGATATTTTCTCCCTAATCCTTGGCGGATTCAGATTTCAAGCACTATATTGCGGAACAGAAAGGCTAATAATATTTTAATCACCCTTCAGCCAGAGGCTAACATGCTGGTTATCAGTTGGTTCGGCTGAAGGGTGTTTTTTCGCATTTACAGACTCTTTTTCCAGGGGAACCATTTCCCTCTCCTCAGAGACTGCTTAACAGTAATTTGACAATTGTCAAACAATCGTTTGACAATTGTCAAATCTTGCTGAAAGGAGAAATGAAATTGTAAAATACAATTATGCATGATGGATGTCATGGGGGATGACTCTGTGTGGGTCCGAACAGATCATCTGGGTAGTTGTAATTTACAAAAGGTTTATACTTAAATTGTTCTATTTTTCGGTAAATATATTAAAAATAGTTGAGTTTGGGTTGGTTAATCAGGAAAAACTTTGCTCATTCGCGCAAAATTGAGTAATTTTGCACCGGCTTATTAAGAAGATGGTATGAAGAAAGGATATTTGATAGCCCTCGTCATAGTGATACTGGTCCTGTTGGCTGGTATGGCATGGCTGTTCATGAGCCTGCAAGAGCAGAAGCAGGTGAACAAAGACATGCAGGAACTGGCTGAACTCGACAAGCAGGAGATGGAGAACGAGTATGAGCGCTTCGCCCTGCAGTACAGTGAGATGAAGACGCAGATCAACAATGACTCCATCGTGGCCCAGTTGACGCAGGAGCAGATGAAGACCCAGCAACTATTGGAGGAACTGAAGCGCGTGAAGGCTTCGGATGCCCGTGAGATAACCCGCCTGAAGAAAGAACTCGCTACGGTGCGTGCCGTGCTGCGCGACTATGTGATGCAGATCGACTCGCTGAACCGTCTGAATGAGAGCCTGAAAGAAGAGAATACCCGTGTGAATGCCGAACTGGAACAGCGTAATCAGCAGGTGGCTGGACTGAGTCATGAGAAGGCGTCCCTTTCGGAGAAGGTGGCCATTGCCGCCCAACTCGATGCGACGAATATCCAGATGACAGCACTCAATAAGCGAGGCAAGGATGCCAAGAAATTGAAGGACTGCACGCAGATGAAGGTCGGTTTTACGATCACCAAGAACGTGACGGCCTCCAACGGCAACCGCACCATCTATGTGCGCATCCAGAATCCTGGCGGCAATACCCTGAAGGGTGGAGGTATGTTTGCCTATGAGAACCGCAACCTGGAATGCTCTGCCAAGAAGACCATCGAATACACTGGTGAAGAGACACCTGTGACGGTCTATTGGAACGTCTCCCAGATGCTGGAGGCAGGCGACTATCGGGTGAGTATCTTTGCCGATGGTAATATGATTGGATCAAGAACATTTAGTTTCAAATAGAATAGTATGAACAGATTGATTGGAACATTGTTGCTTTCCTGCGTGACGTTTCCTGTGACGGCACAGCGACTGCTCTCGCTTGACAGTTGCCGTCAGATGGCGTTGCGGAACAACAAGCAACTGAGCGTATCCAAGGTGAAGCAGGATGTGGCAGCCAACCTCAGGAAGTCGGCGCGCACGAAGTACCTGCCTCACGTGAATGCCATTGGTACCTACCAATATACCAGTGAACCGATCTCCCTGCTGAACGATACCCAGAAGGGAATGTTCCCGAATCTCGGTACGGGGCTGGTGGCAGGCATGCAGCCACAGATGGCAGGCATTGAGAACAGTTTCTCACAGTTGGGCGTGGCTCTCGTTAAAGCAGGGATGCCTGCCGCTGACGTGCAGCAGATAATGGGTGGTCTGCAGACGAATATGAAGGATGGCTTGGCTGGCATGCAGACCTCGTTGAACGCACTCGGGCAGCAGATCGTGGATGCCTTCGATACGGATACCCGCCATCTCTTTGCGGGGTCCATCATGCTGACGCAGCCGTTGTTCATGGGTGGCGCTATCATCGCGATGAACAAGATGGCAGACATCAGCGAGGATATGGCAGAGAATTCCCTGACCGCCCGTCGGCAGGCTACCATCTATAAGATCGATCAGGCTTACTGGCAGGTCGTCTCGCTCCACCACAAGAAACAACTCGCAGAAAGTTACCTCGACCTGGTGAAGAAACTCGACTCGGATGTCCACAAGATGATCGACGAGGGCGTGGCTACGAGAAGCGACGGCCTGAGTGTCGATGTGAAGGTAAACGAGGCGGAGATGACGCTGACGAAGGTGAATGACGGACTGGTACTGTCGCGCATGCTTCTGAACCAACTCGTAGGCCTGCCGCTCAATGAGCAGGTGACTCTGGCCGATGAGCAGGCTGAGCAGATCGCTGTAGTGGAACTGGTTCCGCAGTTGGATGTGAATGCCGCCGTCGAGAACCGTCCTGAACTGAAGATTCTCCAGAATACGGTCGATCTGTCGAAGCAATCTACTAATATCCTTCGGGCCGGCAATCTGCCACAGGTAGCCCTGACTGGTGGCTATGCCGTCAGCAACCCTAATCTCCTGAATGGTTTCCAGCGCAAGTTTGGCGGCTTCTGGAATGTGGGTGTGATGGTGCGTGTGCCACTCTGGAACTGGGGTGACGTCATGTATAAGGTGCGTGCTGCCAAGGGAGCCACCAGCATTGCCAACCTCGAGTTGGCCGAGGCTCGTGACCTGATAGAGTTACAGGTGAACCAATCGACCTTCAAGGTGGATGAGGCCAATAAGAAACTGACGATGGCGCAGTCCAATATTCAGCGGGCCGACGAGAACCTCCGTATGGCCAACCTCGGCTTCCAGGAGGGAGTCATCACGCCGACCACAGTGATGGAGGCACAGACAGCCTGGCTACAGGCCCAGTCGCAGAAGATCGACGCAGAGATTGAAGTCAAACTTTCGCAGGTGGATCTGCAGAAGGCACTGGGCACGTTGGAGTGAATGATTGTAGGATTAAGAAAAGAAATATAGATATTATGTCAGCAAAGAGTCAACATAACAATATCCTGCTTGCTATTGCAGGATTTGTGACGGTAGTGATTATCGTAGCCATCATTGGTTTCCTGGTGTTAGACCGTAATCCGGAAATCATGCAGGGACAGGTGGAAGTGAGTGAATATCGCGTGTCGAGCAAAGTGCCAGGCCGAATTCTTGAGATCCGTGTGAAGGAGGGCGACTATGTAAAGGTGGGTGATACCCTTGCCATTCTCGATGCCCCTGAGGTGCGTGCCAAGATGGAACAGGCCCAGAGTGCCCAGAGTGCTGCCGCAGCCCTCGAGTTGAAAGCACAGAACGGTGCTCGCAAGGAGCAGATTCAGGGTGCTTTCTCCGTGCTTCAGCAGGCAAAGGCCGGCTTCGAGATTGCCGAGAAGTCGTATAATCGCGTACAGCGCCTCTTCGATGAGGGTGTCATGAGTGCCCAGAAGCGTGATGAGGCCTACGCCAACTACAAGGCGATGGAGGCACAGATGAAGGCGGCTCAGAGCCAGTACGACATGGCCGTCAATGGTGCCCGTCAGGAAGACAAGATGGCTGCTGCCGCCCAGGTAGGGCGCGCCAGGGGTGCTGTCAACGAGGTGAACAGTTATATCCACGAGACCGTTCAGGTGGCTCAGATGGAGGGTGAGGTGAGCGACATCTATCCAAAGGTGGGCGAACTTGTCGGTACGGGATCTCCGATCATGTCAATCTCCATGATGCAGGATATGTGGGGTACCTTCAATGTGCGTGAGGACGAATTGAACGGTATGCAGGTAGGTACGGAGTTCACTGCTTTCGTACCCGCCTTCAACAAAGATATCAAGATGAAGGTCTATTACCTGAAGGATCAGGGCTCGTATGCCGTGTGGAAGGCTACGAAGGCTAACGGTCAGTATGATCTGAAGACCTTTGAGGTGAAGGCTCGTCCTGTTGAGAAGTTTGAGGGCCTCCGTCCGGGTATGTCGCTGATTATTAAGAGATAAGGCGTGAAGTATCTGAATCAGATATGGCAGATTTCGAAGCGTGAATGCAAGATTCTCTTTGTGAATCGCATCTACTTCTTCAGCATGGTGGTGTTCCCCATTCTGGCAATGGTGTTCTTCACTTCGCTGATGGATGAGGGACTGCCTGAGGATATGCCTGTCGGGGTGGTCGATCTGGACAATACCACGACCTCCCGTAGTCTGATCCGCCGTCTGGATGCCTTCCAGAGTTCTAAAGTGGTGGCCCACTATCCTTCAGTGGCGGAGGCACGCAGGGCGATTCAGGAGAACGAGATATACGCATTCCTCTATATCCCTAAGGGAACGACCGACGAACTGCTGGCCAGTCGCCAGCCGAAGATATCCTATTATTATAATATGGCTTCGGTCATGTCGGGCTCGTTGCTGATGAAGGATATGAAGACGATTTCCAATCTTGGTTCCGCAGCCGTGGGACAGGCGACCATGCGTGCCAAGGGCTTTACGCCTCAGCAGATACAGACCTTCCTGCAGCCCATCCGTATAGACTTGCACCAGATCGCTAATCCATGGACTAATTATAACGTCTATCTCTCTACTGTGCTCGTGCCTGGTGTGATGATGCTGTTTATGTTCTTGATCTCTGCCTACTCGCTGGGCATGGAATTGAAGTTCAGCCGTGGCAAGGAATGGTTGGGGCTGGCCGACAATAATATTGTGATAGCACTTCTGGGTAAGTATCTGCCACAGGCACTGATTTCCCTGTCGATAATCTTCTTCTATGAGTTCTATATCTATGGCGTGATGCACTTCCCCCATCAGGGCGGGGTAGGGATGATTCTTCTGCTGGTCATCCTGGAGGTGTTGGCCTCTATTGGCTTTGGCATCTTTGCCTTTGGCCTGATGCCCTCGCTTCGTATGTCGATGAGTGTCTGTTCGTTGTGGGCAGTGCTGAGTTTCTCGCTGGCGGGTTCTGCCTTCCCTGTCATGGGAATGGACGGCGCAATACAGTTCCTGACATGGCTTTTCCCGCTGCGCCACTATTATATGCTTTATCAGATTACGGTGTTCAACGGCTTCTCACTGATTGATGCATGGTTCCATTTCGTGGCACTGGTGGGCTTCACCCTGCTGCCATGGTTCGTGCTAAGTAAAATCAAAAATGCAATGCTGACCTATGTCTATATTCCATAATATCATAGAGGCAATAGAGGATGCGTCCTATATCTGGCGACAGGAGATCAAGCAGGTATTCCATGACGAAGGTGTACTCATCTTCTGTGTGATCGTGCCTCTTGTCTATCCGCTGCTCTATTCGTGGATATACAATAATGAGGTGGTCCATGAGGTGCCTGTTGTAGTGGTCGATGAGTCCCATAGCCAACTCTCGCGCCAGTTCGTCCGAATGTGTGATGCTTCTCCCGATGTGAAGATCGTCTCTTTCGCTGATGACCTCGACGAAGCCAAGATGCTTGTCAGCCGCCAAGTTGTGAAGGGCGTCTATCTCATACCTTCCGATTTCGCCACTCATATCAACAGGATGGAACAAGGGGTCATCAGTGTATATTGTGATATGTCGCTGATGCTCACCTATAAGGCCATCTACCAGACTGCCGTCGGTGTTACCCAGGCGATGGGGGCAGAGATACAACGGAAGGTGTCAGGCAAATATACCGATCGCGAGGATGTCATTACGACGCGACCGCTGGCTTTCGAGGATGTGCCTATCTTCAATCCTGCAGGAGGATATGGGAATTTCATTATTCCTGGCGTGTTGATGCTTATCCTGCAGCAGACACTCGTGTTGGGAATAGGCCTCGCTGCTGGAACGGCTCGCGAGCGCAACCGCTATAGTGACCTTGTGCCTATTCATCGTTGTTATGATGGCATCTACAGGATTGTCTGCGGCAAGGCAATGTGTTATTTGATGATCTATATCGTGATGGCTGCCTACTTGACACTGGTTGTGCCACGTCTATTCTCGTTTATCGCCCTTATCCAGTGGCAGGACTTAGTGGCTTTGATGATACCCTATCTGTTGGCATGTATCTTCTTTGGTATGACGGTGTCCTGTCTTGTGCATTATCGTGAGAATGTGATGCTGCTGATGGTGTTTATCTCCGTACCATTGCTCTTCATGAGTGGTGTGTCGTGGCCTCAGTCGAGCATCCCCGGCTATTGGCAGGGTGTCTCGTGGCTCTTCCCTAGTACGTTTGGTGTGCGCGCTTTTGTGCGGATGAACACGATGGGAGGAACCTTGGGTGATGTGGTGCCCGAGATTCGTTGCTTGTGGATTCAGGCTGCAGCCTACTTCGGAACGGCTTGTCTGGTGTATGGTTTCCAGATCAGACTAACCCGTCAGCATGCCCAGGCTCGTCTGGCTCATCTTCGTAAGAAACGGGAGGTCAGACTTCAACTGAAGCAGCATAAGAAAGTTTAGGTATGACCAGCGACGAACTCCTGTCAAAGACTATCAATTACCTGCGATTCCCCTTGACGGTCGGTGTCGTCTTTATACATTTTAATTTGGTTGACCATCCTATCTCCCTGCACGGCGTACAGTACGGGCTTAACCAGCCTGACTGGTTCCGTCTGTTAGTCATTTTCTTCAGTGGGGTCTTACCTCAAATTGGTGTGCCTCTGTTCTTTGTCATATCTGGATTCCTTTTCTTTTATCGGGGGACTTTCGAAAGGAAGGTATATAAGCAGAAACTTAAAAAGCGGATGAAGACACTGTTGGTACCATTCCTTTTGTGGAATGTCCTGGCAATCCTGGTTCAACTTCTCTATCAAATTCCATTTTTGTTTCCCCATGCTACTAAGGTAGAGGTGCATTTTTCCATCATGCGCGTTTTCCATACTTTCTTTGCCAATTTCGCCAATGAAGGTATTTTCGTGTCACCAGATTACGACAAGTTGGAAGGTGGAGGATTTCCTTATCCTATCAATCTGTCCATGTGGTATGTGCGCGATCTGGTGGTGATGGTGCTCGTGTCGCCTCTTGTCTATTGGCTTATTCGGCGGATGGGAAAATGGCTTGTTATCGCTTTGGGGCTAGTCTATTATTTCTATCAACCATTGTTTGTCCCTAATGGCAGTTGGGGGGTCTTGCTAAGCCAGGCGGCCTTTTTCTTCTCTTGGGGGGCTTTTTATAGCATCAATAAAACGAGTTTCGTGGATTGTTTCAGGAGATACAGGCTTGCGCCACTTCTTTATCTTCCGATCGCGGTTGTCGATGCCTTGACCATGTCGGCAGACTACAACCTCTTCATCCACGAGGCAGGTGTCATTATAGGTGTTGTGGCAGTTGTCGTGGTGGTGGCTTATTTATTGGAGACAGGAAGGGTGAAAGTGAACGAGACCTTAGCAGGTAGCAGTTTCTTTGTCTATGCCCTCCACCTTCTTATTATCAATGATCTAAGTCGTGTCGTCATATCATTTGCACGTTTGTCCAATGAAACATATAGTGTTCTCTTGCTATATGCTGCTGTACCATTGCTGACATCGGCACTATGCGTATGGCTTTATGTACTTCTCAAGCGGTATGTTCCTTCTCTCTGCTATCTTCTGACGGGTGGAAGATAGAAAATCCCCGCTAAATGGCGGGGATCAATTATTTCATGCCGACAATCTTGGTCTTTGGCTGCTCTTTGTTACGGCGATTGACCACGGTGACGACGGCCTGTGCCAGATTGATGAAGGCCAGTCCGGTGGCCGAGTCGCTGTTGAGGGCGGCTGGTGTGCCGGCATCACCGTTGTCACAGATGCTCTGTACAAGTGGAATCTGTGCCAGCAGGGGTACATTCATCTCCTGAGCCAGTTGCTTGCATCCTTCCTTGCCGAAGATATAATACCTGTTCTCTGGCAGTTCGGCAGGTGTAAACCATGCCATGTTCTCGATGAGGCCGAGGATGGGCACGTTGACCTTGTCGTTGCGGTACATATCGATACCCTTGCGGGCATCAGCGAGGGCCACCTGCTGTGGGGTCGATACGATGACGGCTCCCGTGATGGGCAGCGTCTGCAGTAGTGTCAGATGAATATCACTCGTGCCAGGCGGGGTGTCGAGGATGAAATAGTCGAGGTCGCCCCAGTCGGCATCGGCGATAAGTTGCTTCAGGGCACTCGTCGCCATGCCGCCACGCCAGAGTGTGGCCGTGGTGGGGGAGACGAAGAATCCGATGCTGAGCAGTTTCACACCGTATTGCTCGATAGGCAGGATCAGGTCGCGTCCGTCCTTGTGTACAGCGTAGGGCTTCTCGCCTTCCACATTGAACATCTTAGGCATCGATGGTCCGAAGATGTCCGTGTCGAGCAGTCCTACCTTATATCCCAAACGGGCTAAGGCAATGGCGAGGTTGGCGGAGACGGTGCTCTTGCCAACACCTCCCTTTCCGCTGCTGACGGCGATGATGTTCTTGACGCCAGGGAGCAACTGTTCGACCTCAGGGCGGGGAGCAGACTTGAACTCGGTCTCGATCGTTACCTCCACATCCTTGCCGCAGTGGTATTTGATGGCGGCTTCGGCGGCTTTCACGGTAGATTTCAGGAAAGGATCGGTATCGCGTGGAAACTCCAATACCACTTTTACTTTCCAAGGTTCTCCTTCGGCAGAGGGTGCGGCCACCGACGGGGTGTCGGCGACCATTCCGCTCTCTACAAGGTTCTTCTTTGTGCCGGCATACGTTACCGTTGCCAGCGCATCCATAATCAGTTTGGGATATAATGTCATGTCTTATTGCTTTTCCTTAAAACCACTCACCTTGCTCCATTTCTTGTCAAGTGCGTATGCCTGTTGGGTGCCCTTGGGGATGGAGAAGGTGGCCGTCACACCCTTGAAGGTATCACCAGAGATGGAGGGCGGCGTCGGACAGTTGAGGTTCACCTCCCTAAGTGAAATACACTTCTGGAAGGCACTGCCACCAATCTTCGTCAAGGCGACGGGCAGTTCGATATAGGTCAGGGCAGTACACTCCTTGAAGGCATCACCACCGATGGTCTTCAGCGCTACGGGGAGGGTCAGACTGGTCAGCGAACCACATTTCTCGAACGCAGCGTCCTCGATGGTCTCGAGGGCGATGGGCAGGTTGATCTCCGACAGGAGCGCACAGCCTGAGAAGGCATTGCTGCCAATACGTTTCACTGTGGCAGGAAGTTCAACCTTACGCAGATGGGTACACTTGGAGAAGGCATCAGTCTCGATCTCGTCGATGAGGCCTTTGATGATGACGGTCTCCAGACTGCTGCAGTCTTCGAAGGCATGATCGCCAAGACTCTTCAGCATACTGGGCAGTTCAACGCTCCTCAGACTCGTACAACCGTCAAAGGCATTGTCGTTGATCTTGGTGAGTGAGGTGGGGAATTCAAAGGCAGTTAGTGACTTGCAGTTCTGGAATGCATGGCTGCTGATGGTCTTGACAGAGGCAGGAACAGTGATGGATGACAGACTTTTGCAACCCTTGAAGGCGGCTGTATTGATATCCGTCAGACTTCCCTGGATCTCAATGCTCTGGAGCGATTCGCAGTTCTGGAAGGCTACCTGTCCCAACTTAGAGAGGTTATTAAACTTGGCAGTCGTCAGACTCTTGCAACTCTGGAAAGCATTGGCGCCCACCTTTGTGACAGAGGCCATTTCGATGCTCCTCAGGTTCTTACAGTCTTCGAAGGCTGAGGTCTCGATCTCATTAACAGAACTGGGCAGTAGTATAGAGGTCAGATTCTCACAGTCTTTGAAGGCAGAGCCGCCAATGACCTTCGTACCATCAGGGATATTAATACTCGTCAGACTCTTACACTTGCTGAATGCCTGGGGAGCAATTTCGTTGATGCCGCTTGGCAACTGAATTGACACAAGTTTCTCACAGCCTTCGAAGGCTTCGTGCCCAAGGCTCTTCAGACCGCTGGGGAGGCTGATGGTGGACAGACTCTCGCAGTCCTGGAAGGCCTCGTCTTCGATAGTCGTGACTGAGGCAGGGATGGTGACGTCAACCAGACTCTTACAGCCACTGAAGCAACTCTTGCTGATGGTGTTGATGCTGGTAGGTAGTACTACCTTAGCCAGATTCTTTGCTTCAGAGAAAAATTCATTGGGCAGTTCGTTGGCCTTTGTCTTCATGCCTTCCTTGCCTTCTACGATGGTGATGCCTGAGAGATCGACGGCAGTCACAAGACACTCACCAGGATTCTTCTTATCGACCTTCGTACGAGTGACGATATCCTGGAGTAGTTTCAGATCTGCTCCGTTGAGGGGACCGCTCACTGTCAGGTCTGCTACCTTGAATTTCTGGTCTCCGAGTTGAGTGGCCAACTTGCCGACGGAATCGACAGTTACATTTACTTTACCTTGTGCCATAGCCAGCATCGGGAGTGCGGCCATGAGGATGAACCATAGTTTCTTCATAATTTGTCTTGTTTTATTTTGCTTTGTCTAATGAACTTCTCTTGGTGCGGTGGTAGGAACGGTAGTCATCGAGTTCAATTTCTATGTCGGGCTCTTCGAGCGCACCTTCGTGCGGCAACCGCCATTTAAGATATTTGATATTTAGTCCGCGTGCAATCCACATGGCCTCATAGTAGGTCTGTATAGAGGCTGCCTCGCAGTAGTCAGAACCCTCTGATTGCCTGGAACTCTCTGCATAGAGATCAGTTGTGCTTAGCATCACGGGCAGGTGATTCTTCTCGACCATGTATGTCGTATAGGTGAAGAGGAAATTAGAGTCGGTCTTCAGGTGGATGACTCCGTTGTCGATCAAGAAATGACGGTAGCGCTCCATGAAGTAGGTGGAGGTGAGCCGCTTGCGCGGGTTCTTCATCTGTGGATCACTGAAGGTGAGCCAGATCTCCTGTACCTCGTCGGCTGCGAAAAAACGGTCGATGATCTCGATGTTCGTACGGAGGAAGGCCACATTCTTCAGTCCTTCATTCAGAGCACGGGTGGCACCCGTCCACATGCGTGCCCCTTTGATATCGACTCCGATGAAGTTCACTTCAGGGTAGCACTTGGCCAGTTCGACAGTATATTCACCCTTTCCACATCCCAACTCGAGCACGATGGGGTTCTGGTTGTGAAAGTACTGCTCGTGCCACTTGCCTTTCATATCAAAGGGAACGTGTTCCACCACCGAGTAGGGGTATTGGAACACGTTCTCGTAGGATGCCATATCGGCGAATTTTGCCAGTTTGCCTTTTCCCATTTACTCAATTACCACGGTAGTCCATCCGTGTTTGTCCTCTATCTCACCATACTGGATGCCGCGCAGGGTGTCGAACAGTTTCTTCGAGATGGGCCCTGGCTTTTCACCGAACGAGTAGCGCTTGCCTGTGTCAAGGTCGTCGATATACGAAATGGGACTGATGACGGCTGCCGTTCCGCAGGCTCCTGCCTCCTCGAAGGTCTCGAGTTCTTCCTCGGGGATGGGACGGCGCTCCACTTTCAGGCCCAGGTCCTCGGCTACTTGCATCAACGACTTGTTGGTGATGGAGGGCAGGATAGAAGTGGATTTCGGGGTGATGTAAGTGTTGTTCTTGATGCCGAAGAAGTTGGCGGCACCACACTCGTCCATGTATTTCTTCTCT
>ODAI010660203.1_pt1 | contig 16502 bp, 14 predicted proteins | sample 1539321 | NCBI WGS metagenome assembly ODAI01 (sample SAMN02144231, study PRJEB22623) | gut metagenome | biome: sheep rumen | host: Ovis aries | place: New Zealand | reverse complement strand
GAATCGTCGCCGTACGACGATGAATTCTTTTTAAGTTGTGGCTGACGGCAGTTTTACGATTGCTTAGCAGCGGGATTTGAGAAAATCCTGATTTCCGCTGCTTTTTTGATTCACTTGCATTCTCTTAGGCAGCGGGATTGAGTGAAACTTGATTTTTCGCTGCTTTTTTCGAGCCCCCAGACTCTTTTTAGGCAGCGAGATTAGAGAAAATCTTGATTTCCGCTGCTTATTGCTTTTTTGTTGTGGCAATCCCTCAGTGTGACGCACTCCACGAACTGCTTGCAATCACCCCGCTCATCTCGCATATTCGCGCTACGCGCTATACTGATTGCTGCGCAATCTATATGCTCGATGTGTGGGGCGTGACTGCTTCGCAGAGTGACGCACTCCACGTACTGCTTGCAATCACCCCGCTCATCTCGCATATTCGCGCTACGCGCTATACCGATTGCTGCGCAATCTATATGCTCGATGTGTGGGGCGTGACTGCTTCGCAGTCACCCGGATAAACCAAAAGCGATAAATGCATACAAGTATGCCTTATCGCTTTTAATTTATCCTCATGATTGCAAGCAGTGACTGTTGTCTCAAAATTTCTATTGACATTGCTCACGTATATATATATAATATCTTATTAGTGAGATTAAAAGACATCGAGGATTTCGTTATGGAACTTACAGATATTAGAGAGTTATTTAGGAATAAGGAAAACTATATTGACCGTGAGATTGAGGTCGGAGGTTGGGTAAGAAGTAACAGAGCTTCTAAGAACTTTGGCTTCATTGTTGTGAATGACGGTACATTTTTCGAACCTCTTCAGGTTGTATATTCTGATTCTTTGGAGAATTTTGATAAGGTATCTAAGATTAATGTAGGAGCTGCTGTTATTGTTAAGGGTAAGCTTGTTGCTACTCCTGAAGCTAAGCAGGCTTTTGAACTTCAGGCTGCAAGCGTTGTGATCGAGGGTGATTCTACTCCTGATTATCCACTTCAGAAAAAGAAGCACAGCTTTGAGTATCTTAGAACTATTGCTCATCTCCGTCCTAGGACGAACACTTTTGAGGCTGTTTTCAGAGTCAGATCTCTTATTGCTTATGCGATTCATAAGTTTTTCCAGGAAAGAGACTTTGTATATGTTCATACACCTATCATAACCGCGAGCGATTGCGAGGGCGCGGGCGAGATGTTTAAGGTTACAACTCTTGACCTTGACAAGCTTCCGCTTAACGCAGATAAGAGCGTTGATTATTCGAAGGATTTCTTCTGCAAGCCTACATCTCTTACTGTAAGCGGACAGCTCAATGGTGAGACTTATGCATGTGCTTTTAAGAACATTTATACATTCGGCCCTACTTTCAGAGCTGAGAATTCGAATACGACAAGACATGCGGCTGAGTTCTGGATGATCGAGCCTGAGATAGCATTTGCCGATCTTCAGGATGATATGTGCCTTGCTGAGAGCATGATCAAGTATATCATAGATTATGTCCTTGAAAATGCGCCGGAGGAGATGAAGTTCTTCAATCAGTTCATAGATAATGGGCTTATTGAGCGTCTTGAAGGCGTAAGGAAGTCTGATTTTGGAAGAGTTACTTATACAGAGGCTGTTAAGCTTCTTGAGGAGCATAACGACGAGTTCGAATATAAGGTATCATGGGGATGTGATCTTCAGACTGAGCATGAGAGATATCTCACAGAGAAGATCTTTAAGAGACCTGTTTTTGTAACAGATTATCCTAAGGAAATCAAGGCTTTCTATATGAAGCTTAATGAGGATGGCAAGACTGTTGCAGCGATGGATTGTTTGGTACCTGGTATCGGTGAGATAATCGGTGGTTCACAGCGTGAGGATGATTACGATAAGCTTCTTAATCGTATGCAGGAACTTGGGCTTGCTAAGGAAGATTATGATTTCTATCTTGATCTTAGAAAGTATGGTTCTGTTAGACATGCGGGCTTTGGTCTTGGCTTTGAAAGATGCGTTATGTATCTTACAGGTATGGGCAACATAAGAGATGTTATTCCGTTCCCTAGAACTGTTAAGACTTGTGATCTGTAATTTGGAGGATTGAAGGATGAGCGTTATTATACCGGAGGATTATCAGGCAGGGCTTGATATCATGGAAACTGAGGTTGCAATCAAGAAGGTTAAGGATTTTTTCGAAAGAGAGCTTGCGAAGAATCTTAATCTCACAAGAGTTTCGGCACCACTTTTTGTAAAGCCTGAAACCGGTCTTAACGATAATCTTAATGGATATGAGCGTCCTGTATCTTTTGATATTAAGGAGCAGAATGGCGTAGTATGTGAGATAGTTCATTCTCTTGCGAAGTGGAAGAGATTCGCACTTAAGAGATATGGCTTTGAGCAAGGAACCGGTCTTTACACCGATATGAATGCTATCAGAAGAGATGAAGATACAGATAATATTCATTCTATCTTTGTTGATCAGTGGGATTGGGAGAAGATAATCGATAAGTCTGAGCGCAATGTTGAGACTCTTAAGGATACAGTAAGGATAATATATAAGACTCTTAAGACCACAGATGAGTATATAGCGAATGAATACTCTTATGTAAAGAATATCCTTCCAGATGATATATCATTTATAGATTCGGAAGAATTAAGACAGATGTATCCTGATCTTACTCCAAAGGAGAGAGAGTATAATATCGCTAAGCAAAAGGGCGCGGTGTTTATCATGAAGATAGGTGGCAAGCTCGGTGACGGAAAGCCACATGACGGACGTGCTCCTGATTATGATGATTGGTCACTCAATGGTGACATAATAGTGTATTATCCGGTTTTGGATATTGCACTTGAGCTTTCGAGCATGGGTATCAGAGTTGATGAGGATTCTCTTAAGGCGCAGCTTGATCTTGCGGGTTGTCCTGAAAGAGCCAATCTTCCTTTCCAGAAATCCATACTTGATAAAGAACTTCCATATTCGATTGGTGGTGGTATAGGTCAGTCTCGTATATGTATGTTCTTTCTCAGAAAAGCGCATATAGGTGAGGTTCAGTCATCAATATGGCCTGATGAGGTTGTGAAGAGGACGGAAGAAGCAGGAATACACTTGCTATAAAAGGATGGTATATATTTTGAATAAGAATAGAAGATATCTTGGATTTTTGTTGTGTACTCTGGCTTTGTTTATATTGCCTTTTTTGAGCGGCTGCTCAAGAAAGATGAATGTCAAGTTTGACTATGATTCGAGTAATTATGTAACTAAGATGCCTGATTATAAGGGCGTTGAGTATACTGTAGACAATACTGTAGTAACCGATCAGGATGTTGATGATTATATAGAATCTGTTAAGAAGAAAGATGCTATATGGAATACCGTATCTGGCGAGAAGGTTCAGATGGGTGATAAAGTCAGCATAACCGTTGCTGCTGTTGACAATGAGACAGGTGATTATCTTACAGGCTTTTCTATGAATGATCAGCTTGAAATAGTACTTGGTGAAAACCTTCTCTCATCTAAGTATGAGAACTTCGAAGAACAGCTTGTCGGTATAGTTCCTGGTTTTACCAAGAATATGATATGTAAGGTTCTGCCAGATCCATCGGCTATGCTTCTTGAAGGCTACAGCGATTATGTAGGTAAAGAGATTAAGTTTACTGTAACTATAGTAAGTGCAAGCAGAGCACTTCTGCCAGCGCTTACAGATGCATATGTTCAGACGATAACGGATGGTAAGATAACCAACGAAGCTGACTATAGGGCGTGGGTAAGAAGGAATCTTGAGAAGAATCTCGAAGAAAAGAAGTATAATGATAGATATCAGCAGGTTATTGATTATCTGATAGATAATTTGGAGGTTTCATCATATCCTGAAACTGTGCTTGCACAGATGAAGGAATCTGTTTTTGATAAGATGAATTATCAGTCGGCATTTGCCAATATGGAGCCTGAAGAATATTGTCAGAAGTATTTTGGCTGTTCTATAGAAGACTATTGTAAGAAGACTATTCGTAACAATATGGTTCTTCAGGAAGTTATTAAGCGCGAAAAGCTTACTGTTACCAGAAGAGAGTATGAGAAGAATCTCGATTCACTTGCAAAGAAGTGGGGCTATGACAGCGCTGAAGCTCTAAAAGAAGAACAGGATGAAGATGCTATAGCTAAGGCTATGCTTCTTCAAAAAGCCATGGACGTTATCTATGATAATTCGGTTCCTAAGAAGGAGTCCTAATGGATTTTATAGAGATATTGAAGGTTATACTGATAGGTATAGTTGAGGGAATCACAGAGTGGCTTCCGATCAGCAGTACCGGTCATATGATACTTCTTAATGAGTTTATTAAGCTTGATGTTTCCGAGGATTTCTGGGAGATGTTCGAGGTTGTTATACAGCTTGGCGCTATTATGGCGGTTGTTGTTCTGTACTTTGAGAAGCTTAATCCTTTTTCTAAGAAAAAGGACAAGTCTAAGAAGAAAGAAACGATGCAGATATGGTATAAGGTGATCGTTGCCTGCCTTCCTGCAGCAGTTATAGGTCTTCTCTTAGATGATTGGATTGATGAGCACTTCTACAATTACGTAGTTGTAGCCATTATGCTTATAGTATATGGCGTTCTGTTCATAATCATGGAGAACTACAACAAGCGTCGCAAGCCTAAGATGAAGACTCTTGCGCAGCTTGATTATAAGACGGCCGCACTTATAGGAGTGTTCCAGATACTTGCTTTGATTCCTGGAACTTCCCGTTCGGGTGCAACGATACTTGGAGCTATACTTCTTGGAACTTCGAGATCACTTGCGGCAGAATTCACATTTTTCTTAGGAATACCAGTTATGTTTGGTGCAAGCCTCTTGAAGATAGTTAAGCATGGACTTGCCTTTAGTGCAGCAGAGATCGGTATATTGATACTCGGTATGGTGGTTGCCTTTGTAGTATCTGTATTTGCAATCAGATTCTTGGTAGGATATATCAAGAAGCATGATTTTAAGTTTTTTGGTATTTACAGGATTGTACTTGGTATAGCAGTTCTTGTTATATTGGGTCTCCTATAGATATATGCAGTTGTGGCGGAATTGGTATACGCGCATGATTCAGGTTCATGTCTGTTTTCGCAGGTGTGGGTTCGAGTCCCATCAACTGCATTGTATACAATAACACAACATTTAGTGGTACTTTTTACTCATTTCGCTAAATGTTGTGTTTTTTTGTTGACTTTAACCAGGGCTAGTGCTATACTTGTATATGTACCTCGATAAGAGGATACATATTATCCAAGGAGAAGAAAGATGAAGGTAATAAAGCGTGACGGAAGAGAAGTTAACTATGACCGGAACAAGATTGTCATAGCTATCCAGAAGGCGAATAACGAGGTTCCACCTAAGGAGCAGATTGCAGATGCGAAGATTGATGATATCGTGGCATCAATAGAGAACAGGGGCTATGAATCTATGGCTGTTGAAGACATCCAGGATATCATAGAACAGAAGCTCATGGCGGATAGAAAGTTCGAGCTTGCCAAGAAGTATATCATATACAGATATACAAGAGAACTCGTGCGTAAGGCTAATACAACAGATGAGTCTATTATGGGTCTTATCCGTAACAGCAACAAGGATGTTATGGAAGAGAATTCTAACAAGAATGCGGTAATCGTATCTACACAGAGAGATCTTATCGCAGGTGAGGTATCAAAGGACCTTACAAGAAGAGTACTTCTTCCAGAGAAGATATCTAAGGCTCATGATCTTGGTATATTGCATTTCCATGACGCAGATTACTTTTTACAGCCTATATTTAACTGCTGCCTTATCAATATCAGTGATATGCTTGAGAATGGCACAGTTATCAACGGTAAGCTCATAGAGAGTCCTAAGAGCTTTCAGGTAGCTTGTACCGTCATGACACAGATTATATCTAATGTTGCCAGCAGCCAGTACGGTGGCCAGTCTGTAGATGTTAGACACTTAGGTAAGTACTTGAGAAAGACTTATGATAAGGCGTATAATCACTTCCGCAATGAGCTCGGCAAGGATGAAGAGCTTGCCAGAGAACTTGCTCAGGATAAGATGAGAGACGATCTTAAGAGTGGTGTTCAGACTATCCAGTATCAGATCAATACGCTCATGACTACCAACGGCCAGTCTCCATTTGTAACTCTGTTCTTGTATCTTGACGAGAAGGATCCTTATATCGACGAGGTTGCACTCATCATAGAGGAGATATTTAAGCAGCGTATACAGGGTATCAAGAACGAGAAGGGTGTATATGTAACACCAGCGTTCCCTAAGCTCATATATGTGCTTGATGAACATAACTGCTTAAAGGGCGGCAAGTACGATTATCTTACTAAGATAGCTGTAGAATGCTCTTCTAAGAGAATGTACCCTGATTACATCTCTGCAAAGAAGATGAGAGAGAACTACGAAGGCAATGTATTCTCATGTATGGGATGTCGTTCGTTCCTTTCACCATGGAAGGATGAGCATGGCAATTATAAGTGGGAAGGCAGATTCAATCAGGGCGTAGTATCCCTTAACCTTCCTCAGATAGGCATAATTGCCGCAGGCGATGAAGAGAAGTTCTGGGAGCTTATGGAAGAGAGACTCTCGCTTTGCTTCGAGGCTCTTATGTGCAGACACAGAGCTTTGGAGGGTACTTTGTCTGATGTGAGTCCTATTCACTGGCAGTATGGCGCTATAGCTAGACTCAAGAAGGGTGAGAAGATCGACAGGCTCCTTCATGATGGATATTCAACCATATCTCTTGGTTACATAGGCTTGTATGAGGTTACTAAGCTCATGACAGGCGAGAGCCACACAACCAAGAAGGGCCTCGCTTTCGCACTTAAGGTTATGAGAAGACTTCGTGAGGCTACAGATACATGGAAGCGCAACACTGGTCTTGGCTTCGGTCTCTACGGAACACCTGCAGAGAGTCTTTGCTATAGATTTGCAAGCATAGATAAGAAGCGTTTTGGCTCTATTAAGGATATCACAGATAAGGGATATTATACGAATTCATATCATGTTGATGTAAGAGAGAAGATAGACGCATTTGACAAGTTCGCTTTTGAGAGCCAGTTCCAGGAAATCTCTTCAGGTGGTGCTATCTCTTATGCTGAGATACCGAACCTTAGGAATAACCTTCCTGCACTTGAGGAGCTTGTTAAATATATCTATGACAACATACAGTATGCTGAGTTCAATACCCGTGCGGATTACTGTCATGTATGCGGTTTTGAGGGCGAGATACAGGTCAACGACAAGCTTGAGTGGGTATGCCCGAATTGCGGTAACAAAGATAAGACTAAGATGAATGTAACAAGAAGAACTTGTGGATATCTCGGAGAGAATTTCTGGAACGTAGGAAAGACCAAGGAGATTAAGGCAAGAGTTCTTCATGTATAGGATATATTATGAGATATGCAGATATTAAAAAATGTGATGTCGCTAACGGCCCTGGTGTAAGGATTTCACTCTTTGTCAGCGGGTGCCGCCATGCGTGCAAGGGCTGCTTTAACAAAGAAGCCTGGGATTTTGAATACGGTAAGGAATTCACTGAGGGAACCATCAAGGAGATAATTAAGCTTTGTTCATCTTCTTACATCAACGGCCTAACTATACTCGGAGGAGAGCCTTTTGAACCTGCCAATCAAGAAGGAATATATCCACTTGTGAAGGCATTTAGAGAAGCATTTGGCACCTCTAAGGACTTGTGGATCTACACTGGCTTTGATTTCGAGAGAGATCTCATGGGCTGGATGGACAGATACCTTCCGTATACAAGAGAGATAGTAGAGTCCTGTGATGTAGTGGTGGACGGACCTTTTATACAGGATCTGTATAAGCCTGCGCTCAGATTCAAGGGTTCCTCAAATCAGAGGCTTATAGAGATAGATAAGTACTTTGAGAGCGGTGAGATAGTAACATGGGATGCAGACCATCCCATAATCGATACTGTTAAGAGACAAATCCTAGCCGAAGGAAGACAGGAGATGGCATGAATATCAAGATTAAGTATCTGAACGATCAGATAAAGAAACTAGAATACATAGACGGAAAGTCTGACTGGATAGATCTTAGAAGTGCTGAGCGCATAGAGCTTAAGGCGGGCGAATTCAAGCTTATTCCACTTGGAATCGCCATGGAGCTGCCTGAGGGTTATGAGGCGCATGTTGCGCCTAGAAGCTCTACTTTCAAGAACTTCGGTATACTCCAGGCTAACAGTATAGGAATAATAGATTCTTCATACTGTGGAGATAACGATTGGTGGTACTTCCCGGCACTTGCTATGAGAGATACAGTCATCGAAGTGAATGACAGAATCTGTCAGTTCAGGATCATGGAGAATCAGCCACATATAGATTTTGAGCCTGTTGAGCACTTAACAGGCAAGGATAGAGGCGGTTTCGGAAGTACTGGAAAGGGCTAACCATGCGGGTTTGACCATGCATCAGAATTTTTTTCGAAAAAAATCAAAAAAAGTGTTGACATGGTTTCCCCTTTGTGATATAGTATTATTTGTTGAGGCGATAAGCCGATATAGATATGCAGTCGTGGCGGAATTGGCATACGCGCAAGACTAAGGATCTTGTGAGCATTGCGCTCGTGTGGGTTCAAGTCCCACCGGCTGCATTAAGTATTAAAGGGGTGTGAATCACCTCTTTTTTTGTTATTACTATGCTGTTAGCCAATATAAAAGGCTGTAAAAAACTATCACGGGGACGATTCGCAAGATTTCGTCATCTTTTTGCAAGTTCGCTGCAAAAGTATCTAGTGATAGTTTTTTACAGCCCCCTTTTTTTATTGCAAATGTTTTGGAATCGTGTTATAATGCTACTTAGTATTGAAAAAGTGAGGACATTAAGATGACTATTTATGACGAATTAGTTGCCAGAGGGCTTATAGCTCAGGTTACTGACGAGGCTGAGATTAAGGAGCTTGTTAATAACGGAAAAGCAACATTTTATATAGGTTTCGATCCTACTGCTGATAGCTTGCATGTAGGACACTTCATGGCTCTTTGCCTTATGAAGAGACTTCAGCTTGCAGGCAATAAGCCTATCGCACTTATCGGTGGCGGTACAGGTCATATCGGTGATCCATCGGGAAGAACAGATATGAGACAGATGCTTACTAAGGAAATCATCGATCATAACTGTGAGTGCTTTAAGAAGCAGATGAGCAAGTTCATCGAATTCGGTGAAGGTAAGGCTATCATGGTCAACAACGCTGACTGGCTTCTCAACCTTGGTTACGTAGATATGCTTCGAGAGGTAGGAGCTCACTTCACTGTTAACCGTATGCTCACGGCAGAGTGCTATAAGAACAGATGGGATAAGGGACTTAGTTTCCTTGAGTTCAACTACATGATCATGCAGGCTTATGATTTCTATAAGCTTTACAAGGATTATGGCTGTAACATGGAGTTTGGTGGTGATGACCAGTGGAGCAACATGCTTGCAGGTACAGAGCTTATAAGACGTAAGCTTGGTAAGGATGCTTATGCTATGACTATTAACCTTCTTCTTAACTCAGAGGGCAAGAAGATGGGTAAGACTCAGTCTGGTGCTGTATGGCTTGATGAGAAGAAGACTTCACCTTATGAGTTCTTCCAGTATTGGCGTAATATAGACGATGTAGATGTTATTAAGTGCCTTAAGATGCTTACATTCCTCTCACTTGAAGAGATAGAGAAGATGAGCACTTGGGAAGGCGCTAAGATCAACGAAGCTAAGGAAATACTTGCTTTCGAACTTACCAAGATGATTCACGGCGAGGAAGAGGCTACTAAGGCTATGGAAGCTGCAAGAGCCGTATTCTCAGGCAAGGCATCAGAGAATATGCCTACCATAAAGCTTGAGGGCGCTGACTTTACAGATGGTTCTATCGATATCGTAACTATCCTTCAGAAGGCTGGACTTGTTGGTTCAAGATCAGATGGAAGAAGAGCCTGTGAACAGGGCGGCGTACTTCTTAACGATGAGAAGGTTACAGACTTCAAGGCTTCATATGCTAAGGATGTATTTGCTGGTGATGGTGTCATAATCAAGAAGGGCAAGAAGAATATAGTTAAAGTTGTATTATAATTATGACTGAATAGAGAGGCTGTGGGAAGCAGCCTCTTTTTTTATCTCAGTCGGAGAAGACCCCTTCCTCTTAGCAAAGTGAAGGAAAGTGTTCAAATAACCACAAAGAGAGAAAATAAAAATGATTATAAAGATGATGGGTTTATCCTCATAGTATCTAATACTTGGTATAGGAATTGACAAATAAGTTGATAATCAAAGAAGAAACTGCTACAATATTCTTAGAAGTTAATCCTTCGACTGTGAGCAAGAGGGATTACAGTTTTGCAGACGGTGCCCTCTTGCTCTTTTTTTAAATTAATGATTTTGATATAATTTCACATAAAGAGGTGAGAAGCATAGAAAAAACAAAATGTAATCGCTGCCATAACTATTATCTAAAAACAGAGTTTCGTCAAAAAAGTGTCTTGCTTACATGGTTTTGCAAGCATGTAAAAGAAGATTTTGATTTTGAAACATATGTTACTGTAAAAAATGATTTGATAAGAGTAGGTGTGGTCAAATAAACACAAAAGAAAGGTGTCAAATGATGCATTCTAAAAATAGCCTTTTTAAAGAATTTATAAGTGGTGGTATTAGTGGAGCAATTTCAAATCCTATGTCTCCTGAAGCTCAGTTACACGCATATAAATATTATGAGGAAATAAGACATAGGAAAGATGATATCTATAAAATATCCCAATATACAGGTTATACTCCGGAACAAATTTTGCAAGTGAAAAACTTTTTGTTTATTGAAACACATCTTTTATCTTCAGGTATTCACAGATTTGATCCGTGTTTTGAAATTGCAGAATCTTGGCAAAGATTATCCGACATGCAAGATTATGCTCAGGAACACGACAAACTTCTAATTCCTCATGAATTAATGGAAATTGATTTAATAAATGAAGGTATGAGTCAAGAAAAGGCTCATGTTAAAACAAGTGAAGTATATGATTATCCTAGGGCGTCCGATAAGTTTTATAAAAAATTGCAAACTCAAAAGAAGAAAGTCATTAGCAAAGAAGAAGTTCCACAAAAAGATATGGAAATGGAGATTTAAAAATGGTATATATCAATGTTGTTAGCTTAAATCCAATTGTTTTAAACTGTCATAAAAATAGTATAGACGGAGAAGCTTTTAGGCTTGTTATTGATCCGGAAACCAAAGAAGTATTAGAACAACCCAAAGATTCAAATATAGATGTTTCAATCGCTTATTCAAAAGTCTTTGGATACTTATTAAATAACAAACCCTTACCTACATCTATGGTAGCTGAATGGGGATAATATATTATATTCAGATATGAGGAGACTTGAAATCATATTCTAATCGCAAAAAGTGTAGAATTCTACATTTTTGTGGATTAGAATTCTGCTGGAGTTAAGATGCATAAGGTTCAATATTATTACAGAAAGAAAGGTAGAATATGAATTATCCTTGGTGTGTCGATCTTGCGAATATATTACAGGGGGGATGCTTTTTCGGAGGTATTCTATGAAAAGTATAATCCTAAGCTGATTATCGGATAAAAACAGTAAAGGATCAGTAATTACATGAAAACATGCATTACTGATCCTTCGTTATATTTATATATGCTGCTGTCTATACTTTGCAGGGTTTACGCCGAAGTGCTTCTTGAATGTTCTTGAGAAGTGTTCAACTGTCGGATATCCTACTGACTTCGCAATCTTCTCGATTGTTGTGTTAGTGTTGCGAAGAAGCGACTTGGCTCTTTTGAGTCTTACGTTAGTAAGCTGCTCCTTGAAGGTCTTGCCGGTTGTTTCCTTGATGATCTTCGAGGTGTACTGAGTTGTGAGATTGAAGTGATTAGCTACGTCCCCAAGTGTTACAGTGCTGTAATTGTTGGCGATGTAGTTGATCATCTCGAGCATTCTCTTATCCACGGTTGGTTTGTTCTTGAAAACCTGTGGAAGCTTGTTGACAGCTACGCTGAGGGCGTTGATAGAAGCCTTGATGATATCATCATCGGTGCCGGCGCCCCAGTACATAGTGCCGTTCTGCTTGATTCCTACGTAGGCCATAGCCTTGGAAGAAGAACCGGCAGTGAGAGCGTGCTCTTCGTATACGGACAATTCGTAAGATACGTTGAAGTACTGCTTAAGAGCGTTACTTACAGCGTCTAAGCGGCCGTTACCGTTGCTTACGATATCTGCTGAGCTAGAAGCAGTCTTGATGGTCGCTGTAGCGACTATGCTGTCTTCCTTCTGTTTAAAATGTGTCTCCGGCACTGTAAATATCGGCGTGAATGAAAGGTAATTCTCCTCGAAGATAGAGTAGATCCAGCTAGGAGATATCTCTTTGTTCTCACGGTCAGAGATGTTCTTAACTGTGTAGCTGACTTCTTCGCTCATAGCCTTAGGAAGCGAGAGAGAGTAGTTACGGTTAAGTATGTATGATACGCCGCCCTTACCAGACTGGCTGTTGATTCTTATAACGTCTGAATCATAGGTTCTGCCTACATCTTCAGGATCGATAGGAAGGTAAGGAACTGTCCATAATCCGTTCGGATCCTTCTCTCTGCATGCCATACCCTTAGCGATAGCATCCTGGTGTGAGCCTGAGAATGCTGAGAATACGAGGTCACCAGCGTATGGGTGTCTCTCGTGAACCTTAAGGTTAGTAACTCTTTCGTAGAGCTCGCGAAGCTTAGGAATCTCAGAGAGGTCAAGCTTAGGATCGATGCCGTATGCAACGAGGTTCATAGCGACTGTAAGTATATCTACGTTACCTGTTCTTTCGCCATTACCAAAGAGTGTACCCTCGACTCTGTCAGCACCTGCGAGAACGCCAAGTTCAGTATCGGCGATGCCGCAGCCTCTGTCGTTGTGACCGTGGATGCTCAAGATAACATTCTCACGGTGAGCGAGGTGCTTGTTTAAGTAAGCGATCTGGTTAGCGAATACGTGAGGCATGGCAGTCTCAACCGTAGCAGGTATGTTGATGATGACCTTGTTCTTCTTAGTTGGCTTGAATACCTCTATAACGGCGTTGCATACCTCAAGAGCGTACTCAACCTCAGTGCCATGGAAGCTCTCAGGGCTGTATTCGAAGCCGAAGTTGCCTTCTGTTTCGTCAGCGAGCTTCTTAAGAAGCTTAGCACCGTCTGTAGCGATCTTCTTGATCTCTTCCTTGGACTTCTTGAAAACCTGCTCTCTCTGCGCAACAGAGGTAGAGTTGTAGAGGTGGATGATGGCTCTTGGAGCGCCCTTAACAGCCTCAAATGTTTTCTTGATGATGTGCTCTCTTGCCTGAGTAAGTACCTGTATAGTAACGTCGTCAGGTATCATGTTCTTCTCTATAAGTGCACGAAGGAATTCGTATTCTGTCTCGGATGCAGCAGGGAAGCCTACTTCGATCTCCTTAAAGCCCATGTCGACAAGAGCCTTAAAGAATTCAAGCTTCTTGTCGAGATTCATAGGCTCGATGAGGGCCTGGTTGCCGTCTCTAAGATCGACAGAGCACCATATAGGTGCGCTTTCTATGTGATCCTTGTTAACCCAGTCTGTGTAATTCTCCGGTGGGAGAAAGTACTGTCTTTTGTACTTCTTGTAGTTCATATAGTCCTCCTAATAAAATCTTGTCAAGTATATTGACATTTTAACACCTGATTTGGAGTTTGTAAAGTCTTTTTTGCAAAAAAGTTGAAAAAAGTTCGGATAAACTGTATAATTATGATACAAGGAGATTGCTTATGGAGAAAAGAATTATATCTATGATGCTTGTGGTGATCATGTCATTGGGACTGGTTGCCTGTGAAAATAAGAATAAAAAAGAAGAGCGAAGTACTGATCCTGGAATTGCGATCACAAAGCAGATATCGGGGACATATTCATTTCAGATGGGGAGTGATCAGCCTGTTATAGAATATCCTTTTTACTATTGCGATGATTACTTTGATACAGCGTCGGATGTCTATGACAGTAGACTTGCTTCTCTTGGCATGTGCATCAACATCGCTATGGCGCCAAGCTATGAGCTTGAGAAGAAGTCTGACGGTTTGAAGAACTTCCTTTCGCAGCTTGGATTTCCGAAGGAGCGTATGGTGGTTGAACTCTTGGATTCACCGACTACTAAGGATGGAGTTGGTAGTCTTATAGCGTCTAAGGTAGTAGGCGATGAGACTATTATGCTCGTCTGCTTAAGAGGTGTAGGTTATGGAAGAGAGTTCTTAGGAAACTTCGTTGTTGGAAAAACAGGAGATTCGCAAGGCTTTGCGAAGCCTGCAAAGAGAGTCCTTGAGAGGATAAAAGCATATCAGAAGGAGTATGATATCAAGTCGTGCAAGATGTTCATGACAGGCTATAGCAGGAGCGGTGCCATAACAGACCTTGCTGCCGCGTACATAGACGAGGCTTTGGATGAATATCATGTAGAGAAGAAGGATTTTTTTGCCTATACATTTGAAGCACCGAGAGCGTCTGCTTCTGCCAAGGGCTACACGAATATTCACAACGTAGTTGACAAAAGAGACCTTGTTCCTTATCTGGTATTCGAGGGCTGGGGGTTTGAGCGCAATGGCGTGATTCACTATGTCGGTGACGATGAAGCTACATGTACAAGCAGGTACCTGTCTAAGTCCTCTATGGTGGAAGGTCCGAAGGTCAGTATAGCCGAGTTTTATGAGGAATTCGAGGATCTTCTTACTTCTTGCGTAAGCCGTGAGGAGTATGCTGCGGAGGTTCAGCAGGCTCTGTGGGAGGTTCTGCACCTGGTGTTTGATCAGGATACGAAGCAGGAAGAGGCGATAGATGGTTTTATGTCGGAGCTTATGGATGGTATGGGATATGTTACGAAAGCAAAGTTCCTTCTGTACGCGAAGGATTATGTGGACCTTAATAAGGACTTTGATTATGACAAGGCGACGTCATTTTTGACAGATTATATAAGGGACGTACAGAAGAAGACTAAGTGTGGTATCTCAGATGAGAACGTGGATATCATAATTAAGAACATTAAGCCTCTGCTTCGCGGCTTCAGAGAGCCTGTTGCTAAGGATTATGCTTATGAGAAGGATGGAGTGCCTTATCCTCTCATGCACTTTGGGACGATTACTCAGATGACTGGTGTTATATATAATCATCATGCGCTTGAGAACTTTGTCAGATATGTGTATGAAGAGGATGATAACTTTGAGGATGAGATAGGAAAGTATTTTAATCTTAAGTCGGAGTAGACTTCTTCCTCTTAGCAAAGTGTAGGAAAGAGCTATAACAAACTTAACTTAAGTTGGGGTCCAATCTCCGACTTAAGATTAACGCTCCGCGAGGATGCGCACGGATTCGGAAAGGAAATTTGTCTGCTTGCGCAGACCGAATCCGGCGCGCAAGTCTCGCGGTGCGAGACTTGAATAGGAGATTGATGTGAAGTATTATATATCGGATTTGCACTTTTTTCATGCCAAGCTTAATCATGCCATGGATAATCGCGGATTTGCGGATGTCGATGAGATGACTGAGTATATGATAAAAAGGTGGAATGATAAGGTGAACGACCATGATGAAGTTATCATAATCGGTGATTTCTCTATGTCTGGAAGGCTTAAGACAGCTGAGGTGTTAGCTCGCCTTAAGGGTCGTAAGGCAATCATAAGAGGTAATCATGACGGTTATCTGGACAAGAAGGACTTTGCGCATGAGCTTTTTGAGTGGGAGGCTGATTATAAGGAGATAGTTGATGGTGATCGGATAGTTATACTGTGCCACTATCCTGTGATGTTCTATAACGGCATGTATCATATGAACAGGGAAGGTGTCAGTAAGACCTATATGCTGTATGGACACGTTCACGATACAGAAGATGAATATATGATGAATCAGTTCATAAGAATCATAAGGAGCAAAGAAAGACTCTGGCGCGATGGGGAGGTAAGGAACTATCCTTGCCAGATGATCAACTGTTTCTGCATGTTCAGTGATTATGAACCATTGAGTCTTGACGAGTGGATAGAGGTTGACAAGAAGCGCAGGGCACTTGAAAAATACTGTTGATTATGTTATGATATAGCCTGTAAGGAGGGTTTTAACCATGGATATTAAATCAGAAGTTGAGAAGATCATCAAGAATCTTACATCAGATAAGGATCTTCTTAGTAAGTTTCAGAAGTCTCCAGCCGAGACTATCAAGTCTATGTCAGGTGTAAATATACCGGCAGGCGCTATGGATGAGGCAGTTAAGCTTGTTAAGGCAGGCCTGCCTAAGAATTCTGTAGTTGACAAGGCAGTTGATGCACTGAAGAATATTTTCTAAATAGTGATGGAATTGTAAAAAACTATCACTAGGACACGCGGCGATTTCTATACTTTTGCAGGCGGCTAATTAGCATCAACAGTTACTGCTTGCAATCATAGGATAATAATACTCTCAGTAATACGTGCTTGCACGTAATTACTTAGAGTTTATTTATCCGTGTGACTGCAAAGCAGTCACGCCCCACACACCGAG